>Ga0066388_100000901_pt1 | contig 15517 bp, 11 predicted proteins | sample PanSoiMetaGPlot6_FD_64539 | JGI IMG/M metagenome (GOLD analysis project Ga0066388, IMG submission 64539) | Tropical forest soil microbial communities from Panama analyzed to predict greenhouse gas emissions - Panama Soil - Plot 6 (Hybrid Assembly) | ecosystem: Environmental > Terrestrial >... | reverse complement strand
TGCTCTGCGCGGCCGGCATCGCGGTCTTGATCGTGCGCGGCGACGATGCGTCCTTCCGCATAGCGTTCATGCTGATGCTGATCGCCACCGCAATCGACGCGACGGACGGTTGGCTCGCCGGCAGGGCGCGCGTGAAAGAGGTGCTGCCGCACTTCAGCGGTCGGTCGCTCGACGATCTCATTGACTTTCAGACCTACACGGCGCTGCCGCTGCTGCTGTTGTGGCGCGCGAACATTCTTCCGGGCGCAACCGCGTGGCTGCTGATCCTGCCGCTCGTCGCCAGCGCATACGGCTTCGCGCAAGTCAACGCGAAGACCGATGACGGATTCTTCATCGGGTTCCCGTCGTATTGGAACGTCGTCGCCTTTTATCTCTATTTCCTGCGGGTGCCGGTGTGGATGGCAGCCGTGGTGATCGTCGCACTCTCCATCCTGACGTTCGTGCCGACGCGTTACATCTACGCGACCAAGGGCGGATCGTTCGCGACGGCGATCAACGTCGGCGCGGCGGTCTGGGGCGCGCTGATTGTGTGGATCCTCATCGACTCCAGCCGTGATCTGCGCAGCGTTGCGCGCGCGTCGTTGATCTATCCAGCCGTCTACTTCGCGTTGTCCGCGATCATGACAGTGCGAACGCGTGCTCGCGCTCACTAGGGCAGGTAGGGCAGGTAGGGCAGGTAGGGCGGGCAGGACAGGCAGGAAGCAGGACAGGCAGGAAGGGAGGAAAGGCAGGAAACGCAGCGCGAGGAGCGTTCAGGCCCCTCCCGCCTCTCCGGCCCTTCCCGCCTCTCCTGCCTACTGTGAACCTGTCTTCGTAGCAGTCGCGAAGTCGTAGTGTTCGCGGGCGCGTTTGAGGAGATCGGCGACATCGTCCGGCAGCACGTAGCCGCGCTCGACGAGATCGAGCGTGGCCGCGGCCACACGGCCCAGATATTCGTCGCGATTGCGATAGCGCTCTTCGATTGACAGGCGCGGATCGTGCGCGCGCTCGCGATCGCCGCGGGTCTTCGCGAACGGAATGTACGAGCCGATCTCGCCGGCGAGCCGATCCGGCGCCCCGATCGACGCGTCGCGGTAGTTCCAGCCGGCCTGCGTCGCGAGCGGCACGGCAATCTCCGGCAGCCGGATGCCCGCGCGTACGTTGCCGTCGGCGTCTACCGCTGGCACCTTGACGACGAAGGGCTTCCCGACCTCGGGCGGCTCGACGCTCACAATCCCCTTCGACCAGTCGGGGCCGAAATTCAGGTGGAACGCGCGCAGCGGCTGCTGCGGCAGATCGAAACCGGGGACGGCCGGCCAGCCGGCGCGACCCGGCGTGGTCAGCGTGCCGTCCGCAATCCGCGGGTACGCGCTCGGCGGCGGCTCGACGTCATCGACTACCCAGCGATCCAACGCGCGAAACAGCGCGCGCACCGCAGCGGAGTAGTTGAGCGGATTGAGCGGCGCGCGTCCCACCAACCCGCCGCCGGCTCGGTTCGACGCCGGTGGAAACGGCCCGTTGCCATGGGGCGCCGACGCGATCATGTAGACGCGTGTGTTGGCGGGGAGATCGGCGTCGCGCGCGCCCGTAGGGTCGGTGTGCACGAGCGACCCGGCGCGGTTGAAGTACTCCGAGTTCGTGAGCAGATGGAACACTCTCGGCGCCGTGCCTGTCCTCTCGGCGCGCGCAAGCAGGCTGTCGGTGACCCCGGTCTCCGGATCGGTCTCGGGGCCGTCGGTGAACGGGAACAGGTCGACGGGGAAGAGGATGTTGAAGTATTGCAGCGCGTCGCGCGAGGCCTGACCGAAGCGATGGTTGAACGATCCCCGTCCGGATCCGCCGACCTGGTCGAACACACCGTCGAGGACGCGCCGCCCCTGCTCGTCCTGATTGAAGCCCTGATAGAGAAAGTGACGCAGGAAGCGACCGCTCTGCGAGACGCCCCAGCCGAGCGCGAAGCGCAGGCCCGGCGACGGATTTTCCGATGAGGTGTCGTACTTGAAGAAGCTGATGATGTCGCGTGTGCCGGCCAGGCCGCAGCCGAGCACGCGCGGGTCGGCGGTGCGATAGACGACGTCGTAGATGCGGCCCGGTTCGAAGCCGCCATCGAGCGCGACCGTGCCGCCGTCGACGAAGCGCCACTTCGATCGCGGGATGATCATGCCCTTGCCCACGGGATCGTCCCTGACGGTCATCACGTTCTCGGCGCTGTTCGGATCGAGCGCGGGATAGGCCTGGTGGTTGCGATCCGCGACCGATGCCGTTGGCGCGCGCTCGTTCAGGATGAAATTGCCGCGCACGAGGCCGGTAATCGGCCGACCGTTCTCGGTCGCGATCGGCATTGCCATCCGCATCGTGCCTGGACGCTCCGGCACATCCCACTGCCACCCCATCCACAGCAGCGTGAAGCCCTGGCGCATGAGCGCGCCGTCGCCGAACTCCGCGGCTGTCGTCGGATCTGGAGAGCCGACGGCTTTCTGAAACGTGACGAGGATCGACTTGCCGCCGCGGTTGCCGACCTCGTAGAAGAGGCGGCCGTTGCCGCGGCGCGGATCGACGGGTTTCAGTAAATAGAAGTCCGCGCTCGCCTCGACGTCGCCGCGCGCGTTGCGGGGAGCGAGCTTGAGATCGACAATCGCATCGTTGGCGGGCGCATTCGGGTCGAGGCCGAAGTCGACTTTGCCGACGAGCTTTTCGTACGGGCCCGCTGCGCCAAACGGAGCGCCGTTGAGCACGGCTTCGCGGCGCTCGATGCGGAGCTTGATGACGCGCGCTTCGGCCATCGACGAGACGAGCACGGCCGCGACTGTCGCGACGACTCCGATGCGCATGGGATACCTCGCTGTCACGCTGCGATCGCGTTCACGGAATTTAACCACAGAGTCACGGAGCCACAGAGAAAACACGCTGTGGCGCGACGGGCGGCCGGCGGAGCCGGCCGTCGCGAAACGAAGGAGCGCCGCGAAAACACAAGACGCCAGAGCAAATATTGTCTTGCGTTTTCGCGGCGCTCCTTCGTTTCGAGGCCCGCTTCGCGGGCCCGTCGCGCGCGGTTTCTTTGCGTGCTTCGCAGACTTTGCGGCCTTTGCGTTCGGAGAACTCTTCCCTGTGTCCCTGTGTCTCTGTGGTAAACCTCTATCGGTTCTTCACTGCGTGATCGTGCGGACGACCGGCCCCTTCGGCCGCGAATCGGCGTTCGCAAGGTCCCAGCTTGCCTGGTGGATGAGCCGCGCGATCTTTTCCATCTTCGCGTAGTTGATCTTCTCGGGCCGGTCGTACTGAGTGTGATAGTCGGGGTGCAACCCGGTCATGAACCCCATGGCCGGCACGCCGCGCTGCAGGAACGGCCACTGGTCGCTGCGCCGAAGCAGGTTCGAGCTGTTGTTGTCGTAGCGCTTCTTCAGCTCGAGCCCGATTCTGCCGTTCGCGCGCTCGACGGCAGCGGTGATGTCCGGCACTCTTGAAAACCCCATCATGTTGACCGCATTCGCGTTCGACTCTGCGGTCTGCACCTCGAGACCGTTGAATCGCCCGCCGCCGCCGACGGGCACTTCTTCGTTGCGTCCGACCATGTCCATATTCAGCACCGCCGCGATCGATGCGAGCGGCCGCGGCGGCTGCTCCGTATACGCCCATGCGCCCAGAAGTCCGCGCTCCTCGGAATTCCAGGCCGCGAACAGGATGGACCGCTTCGGCCGCTGTCCGTCTTTCATCGCGAGCGAGAACGCCTCGGCGATCTCGAGCAGCGCCACGGTGCCGGATCCGTTGTCGTCGGCGCCGTTGAAAATCTGCGTCGCGTCGGCGCCGTTGTGATCGAAGTGCGCCGTCACCAGCACCCATTCGTCCTTCAAACGCGCGTCGCTCCCTTCGAGGAGCGCGAGGACGTTTCGGTCGGGCACGATGTGGCGATCGACCGCGGTCCGGAGCTCGATGCGCGCGCCCGGCAGCGCGACCGGCGTGAAGCCGCGCGGCGTGTCCGCCGATCGTGAGAGCTCCTCCAGCGATTTGCCGCTACCCGACACGAGCGACGCCGCCAGCGCCGGCGAGATCTGCGCGACCGGAATGCGAATGCGGTCGGCCCAGGCCGCGAGCGTGTAGCTCTGGATCCGCGGCGGCTTTTCAGGCCAGAAGTTTCGCGCCGCCGCCTCGAAGTTCGCCACGCCGGGATGATTGTGGACGTCGCTCACGAACAGCATCGCGACCGCGCCCTTCTCCTGCGCCGCGACCACCTTCCGCCAGAGCGTCGAGGACTCGGAGGTCACCACGCCGTCGAACGGGCTGTTCGGGTTCCGCTCGCCGGGCTCGTGGTCGAGCGCCAGAACGACTTTGCCTTTCACGTCGCCGTTGTAGTCGTCGTGCTGCAGATGCGGCGCGCTGATGCCGAATCCGACGAACGCCAGCGGCGCGCTCACCTGACCGCTCGCGCTGATGCGCTGTGGATAGAACTCCTGCCCGACGACGAGATGGCGTGTTGCGCCGTCGCCGGCGATCACGTCGAGCCGGTTGCCCTCGCCGAGCGTCGCGGTCAGCAGGTTGTACGGCTGAAAGAACGATCCGTTCGGGCCGACCGGCTTGAAACCCATGCGCTCGAAGCGCGACCGGATGTAGTCGGCCGTCGCGCGGTTCTCGTCCGTGTCCGTCAGCCGGCCGCGCATCGAATCGCCAGCCAGGAAGAACAGGTCGGCCCGCAGATCCGCCTCCGTGATCGACTCGTTCTGCGGGGCTCGCTGCTGGGCGACCAGAGGGACGAGGAACAACAGCGCCAGCCCTGCGGTCATGAGGTGACGTTTCATAGAAGGTTTCTCACGGTTTTCGACCGCCAAAGATACATCAGCCAGGTGCCGTACCAGGCGAGCGATCCCGCGAGAATCAGTGTCGAGTCGCCTGGTGGCCGGTTGTTGGGGAAGTAGGGCGTCGCGTAGACAAACACATCGGCGGCAGCCGACAGCAGGAGCGACGCTCGCGCCAGGGAGACAGCGCCGGGCCGGCGCCGCCATAGCGCGAGGCCCGCGGCCACGCCGAACGCGGCCACGCTGAGACGGCCCACGATCACCAGGGCCAGCGGCAGGCCGCGAACGGCGAGCGAACCGAGCGCGCCGGACACGATGATCCCCAGGCTGAGCGGCTGCCACAGGACCAGCACCCGGGCTAGCAAGCCCAGCCATCCATCAGAGGAACGCAGATTCAAGTCTGAAGTCTCAGGTCTCAAGTCTCAGTGAACAATACTTGAGACTTGATTTGAGACTTGAGACCTGAAACTTGAGACTTGGACGTGAAACTCTACCTCGTGCATCACGGCGAAGCGGTCGGGCCGGAGGTTGATGCCCGCCGACCGCTCTCGGAGAGCGGACGAGCGGCGGTCGACCGTCTCGCAGCTGCGGCGGCAGCGCGCGGCGCCAAGCCGGCGGTGTTCTGGCACAGCGGGAAGCTGCGCGCGAAGCAGACCGCCGAGTCGTTCTGGCGCTCGTGCAATGCGCTGGGAGAGTTTTCGGCGACGCGCGACAGCCAGCCGGACGATCCGGCCCAGTGGATTCGAGACCGGCTCTATGGAGAGACGCGCGACCTGTTGCTCGCGGGGCATTTCCCGCATCTGCCGCGTTTGCTGGCTCTGCTCACCGGCGACGCCAGCTTCCCGCCTCATGGCGTCGTTGCCTTGGAGTCCGAGAATGACGGTGAGAGCTGGAAGGAGTTGTGGAGACTGGAGAGTGACTGATGGCTAACAGCTGATCGCAGCCATTAGCCATCAGCCATGGCTGGCTGTTACCGAATCACGACGCCAGCCGACGCACGCCAGAAGTGAAATTCCCCCGGATTGAAGTTCACTGAGAGAGGGTCGAAGGTGTCTGTCGCGAACGTGCGCAGATACCGGACGTCACCGCGCAACCCGAAGTGGTCGCTGACAAAACCCATCACGCCGCCGCCGACGTTCCAGCCCCAATCATTTTTCGACGCGTTGACCGGAAACAGGATCCCCGCTTCAACGCTGGTGTGAATGAGACCGACACCTCCGACCGCGTAGGGACGGATACTGGCGCCGGACGTTCCGCCGATGGGCCAACCAACGATCACGTTGCCCATGAGGCTGAACAAGTTGTTGTTGCTGAAGATGTCGGTGTCGCCGAAGAAGCTGGGGGTCCAGCCGAAATCAGCTTCGGCGCCGATGATGCCGTGCCCCATGTAGCCGGCCTGGAAGCCGAACGACGCCCGCGTGTTGTCGTTGAAGTCGAAGAATGCGGTGTCGAATCCGGCGCCGGTGTTCGCAGCGATCCAGGGACTCACGTAGGCGTTGGAGCCGTCGGCGCGCGCCTGGGTCGGCGCCCAGATCAGCGCAAGCGTCGCCATCACCACACAAACTCGTACTGCACGTCGCATGTGTCTACTCCTTCAATGTGGCCGGAGCGGGCACATCCGAACTCCGGCGCGGTGACCACGCCGGGGGGGTCGTGCAAGTGATGTGCCCCGCGATGGATCAGCGGAGGGCAGCGGCGTGCAACGTCAATAAATCCCACGCCCGCCGCACGTGCCGCTCTGCCGTATCGAGGTGGCCGATCGCGACCCGTAGTGACAGGCGGCCGCGAAGGTTCGTGTGTGACACGTAGATTTCGCCGGTGCTGTTGACGAGGTTCATCAGCTCTGCGTTGGCGGCGTCGAGCTCAGCATCGGACAGCCCGCCCTGTGCGGGATTCCACCGGAAACAGACGACGCTCAGCGGCACCGGCGCGAGCCGCTCGAAATCCTTATGCGCGTCGATCCACGAGGCGACCAGTTGGGCCAATCGAATGTGTTCGGCGATGCGCGCGCGCATCGTGCGCGCGCCGAACCAACGCAGAATCATCCACAGCTTCAGCGATCGAAACCGGCGTCCCAGCTGAATGCCCGTGTCCATCAGGTTCCGGACGTCGCCTGCTTCCTGCGTGCGCAAGTAATCGGGTGTCAACGCGAACGCGGATCGAATGACGTCCATCCGCCGAGAGTAGAACGCGCTGAGGTCGAACGGCGTGAAGAGCCACTTGTGCGGGTTGACGATCACCGAGTCGGCGCGATCCGCGCCCGCGAGCACTCCCGCGTGCGACGGAAGCATCGCAGCTGCACCGCCGTACGCCGCGTCGACGTGCAGCCACACGTGCTCTTGCTCGCAGACGGCTGCAATGTCGGGGACGGGGTCGACGCTCGTTGTCGAGGTCGTGCCGACGGTCGCAACCACGGCGAGCGGCAGTAGACCGGCCCGGCGGTCCCGCTCGATGGCGTCGGCGAGGAGATCGACGCGCATCCGGAATCGCTCGTCGGTCGGGATCTTGCACAGCGAGTCCAGGCCGAGGCCCATCGTTATCATTGCCTTGTCGACCGACGAGTGCGCCTGGTCCGAGCAGTACACGCGCGCGCCCGGCACATCGGTGCGCGCGAGCCAGCCTTTGGCGCGCACGTCCGCGGCGGTCGCCTCACGCGCGGCCGTCAGCGCGTGCAGCGTGCCGACCGAGGCGGTGTCGTAGATGACGCCTTCGAACGCGTCCGGTAGCCCGATCAGGCGCCGCAGCCAGCCGAGGGCGACACTCTCGAGCTCTGTGGCGGCGGGCGAGGTCCGCCACAGCATCGCCTGCTGATTCAGCGCCGCCGACAGAAATTCGGCGAGCGCTCCGGGCGCGCTGCCCGTGATCGGAAAGTACGCGAGAAAGCCTGGATGGTTCCAGTGTGTGAGCCCGGGGACCAGAATCCGCTCGAAGTCGGCCATGACCGCTTCGAACGGCTCCGGCTCTTCCGGCGCATGGTCGGGGAGCGCCGCGGCAATCTCGCCCGGCTTGACGCGCGCCAGCACCGGGAACGATTCAACGTGATCGAAGTAATCGGCAATCCAGTCGACGAGCGCGTGCCCCTGTCGACGGAAGTCGCTCGACGGGGACGTCGTCGGGGACGGAGCTTGATCGCGGGAATCTGACGTCAAGCTCCGTCCCCGTCAGTCCAACAGCGCCCGACCGAACAGCGGCTCGTCGCCGCGCGAGGCATAGAACCCGTACGCGGCGACGACGGCGATCGACAGCATGATCACCAGCGAGGCGCCGGCGTACGGCCGCGTCATGTCGATCGTCATCGGAAAGAGCTCCAGCGTCAGGAACGTGTAGAACGTCACGACCAGCGCAAGCAGCCCAAACCGGAGCAGCACGCCCAGCACCAGCGCGATGCCGGCCAGCCCGACGCCCAGCTCGAGCGCGAACTGTTCGCCCGCGAACGTCCCGCTCAGCGCGATCGGCAGAATCAGCACGAAGCTGACTGCGACGACGATCCACGTGCGCCGCAGGAACATTTTCAAGAACGCGACGATGCAGACGACCTGGAGGGAGTTGAAGACCGCTCGATTGAGGACGCCGAACGCGGCGTCTATCGCGTGGCGCGTGCCCATCAGGATCGTCGCAGGCGGCAGCTGTGGCGTCGGCATCGGCAGCCCCGCGAGATACGGAATCAGCTCGCGCGAGGCGATCAGCAGGGCGGCGACGGTCCCGGCAGCGACGCCGACGAGCACGTCGCGTCCAACCAGCGGATCGCGCACCCGCCCCGACAGGAGCCGCGTCCAGCCGATGAGCAGCTGAGGCCAGAAGCGCCGCACATACGGCTCGAACGCCATGTAGAGCAGCCAGAACGACGTCGCGGTGTACAGCGTGAGGCCGAGCAGCACCGTGATGTGGTTCCACTCGACGCCCAACCAGGCGTGGTGCCGCGCCCGCAGCAGCAACGCGACGGTTCCGGCGACGAAGACGACCGCCGCCGTTCGAAAAGCGCCAGTGCGATCGCCGCGGCCCGTTCGGAAATGGTGGCGCGTGAGGAGAACCGCCGCGAGGATGACGAGCAACCCGATCGCATCCGACAGCGTATTGACGGCAGTCGTTATCGCGCTCAGCGGCGCCGGCACTTCGCGCGTCGGCCGCGTCCACGGCGTCACCACGTTGAAGAATATGGGGCGCCCGCGGAACGATGCCGCTTCGACTCGCAGCGTCGACCCGTCGAAGCCGGGGAGAGGTCCTTCCCACGCCGCCCTCGTGTCCGATTGACTGCGAGGCAGCCATCGCGGCTCGACGGCGTGGAACGTCGACGGCGTCAGGCCAGCGGCCGAGAAGAGCGGCGCCCAGTCGGGCGCCGGCGCCGGCCCGCCGCCCGGATCGATTTGCGACGGAATCGCATGAAACTCGAGGAGGCGCCCGTGCGGATCGAGAAACACGAGACGCATCCCCGACGTGATGAAGGGCGGATCGATGGTGCTCGGGAGGAACGTGCTCGACGCCGATGCCAGCATCGGCGCCGGGCTGGTGCGGTACCAGAAATTCACGGTGCCCGAGCGGCCGGTCGCTAGTCCCTCACGGAGGTCGTTCAGCGTGCGGCCGCGCCCGTTCCAGACGAGGAAGTCACGGCGGAATACCCAGCCGTGCGTGGCGTCGGCCGGATCCTCGCCGTACCCGATCTGCTGCAGCAGTTCTTTCGCCCGATCGGCGAGCGAATCGGTGGACCTCGGCAGCGGGATCGCGCTCATCGTGGCGATGCGCATCGAGATCGGAGTCAGGACTCCGAGCATCGCCACCGTGAACGCCACGAGCGCCAGACCGACACCCGGACGCAATGCGCTCTGTTCGCCCGCCGCCGCCACCATCTCGGGCGACGGCGTCTCGCCGGCCGCCAGCGCCGCGGCCAACTGGTCGCCGCCGGGCAGCGCGGCCGAGACGGCCAGCGCCGAGGGAGGACGTTTGGCCGGGTCACGCTGGAGGCATCGGAGGATGGCGCGCTCGATTGCGGGATCGAGATCGCGGATGACCGCCGACGGCGTTGTCACCAAGTCCGACTCGTGCAGGCGAATCAGATCCTGCAGCGAGCTCGCTTCGAACACGCGCTTGCCGGTGAACAGCTCGAACAGCACGAGACCGAGCGCGTAGATGTCGCTGCGCTCGGTGACCTCCCGCCCGGCCAGCTGTTCGGGGGCCATGTAGGCCGGCGTCCCGATGCGGATGTCCTCGACCGCCCCGGACATCGCGGCGAGCCCGAAGTCCGTAATCCGGACGTGGCCCTGGCCGTCGATCATCACGTTCGCCGGTTTCAGGTCGCGGTGGAGCACGCCGCGCTCGTGCGCGGCGGCGAGACCCGCGCAGATCTGCCGCGCGACCTCGATGGCCTTGTCCTGCGGAAAGCGCCCTATCCGGCGCAGCAGCGACGCGAGATCCTCACCGTCCACGTACTCCATCGTGAGAAACGGCGTGTTCGCCGCGTCGCCGATGTCGTAGGTGCGGCAGACATTGCGATGTGAGATGGTGCGCGCGATGCGCACTTCGTTGTGGAACTGGGCCAGGCGTCCGGGATCGTCGGCGAGATGATCGGGGAGCAGCTTCAGCGCGACGGTTTGTCCGAGCTTCAAATCCTCGGCGCGGTACACCTCGCCCATGCCGCCCTTCCCAAGAAGGGCGACGATGCGAAACCGATGGGCGAAGATGGTGCCGGGATCGAAGCGGTCGCCGGGCAGGGCATCGAGCATCGTCCCCGACCGTCGTGCGTCCCGGCTCGCGACGGCGGCATGTCTTCCGCCGACGGAGGTTGCATCAACTTCCGTCGCCGACGTCGCCTCATCAGGGAGGCGCGTCACGTCGTCCATCGGGCACTACTTCTTGTGCGATTGCGCGTAGTCGATGGCGAACTGTTTGAGGGCGGGGCTCGTCATGCCCAGCGCCGCGGCTTCGGTGGCCGCGCGGTCGGTCTCCCAATGATCGACGACGAGGCGCTTGATCATCCACATCGCACCAGCGCGATTGCCGGCGGCGCAGTGAATGTAGGCCGGTTCGTTGCCTTTGGCCGTGATGGCCGCGATGAACTTGTCGGCGACCGCGGGGTCCGGCTGCTGGCCGTTGAACGGGATGTTGTAGTAGTTGATCCCCGCGGCCTTTGCGGCCGCGCCTTCCTCTTCGACCATCGCGCCCGCTTCAGTGGGCAGGCGCAGGTTGATGATCGAGGCGAATCCCATCTTCTTCAGCTCGGGCACCGCTTCAGGCTTGGTGGCGCCGCCGCAGGCGACGGTGGTTTCGAGGCGCGCGAAATTCGTCACGCCGGGGACGGTTTGCTTGGTGACTTCTTGGGCGATGGCGAGACCTGCGCCGGCGAGCGTCAACCCGAGAACGAGCACGAACGGCACGCGTGAGGACATTGATCAGCTCCTCTGCAAAACGGACCCCATCATCCTACTGGAAAAGGTCAGGGATGCGTTAAGCCGAGGATGCCTACTGCGCGGGCAACCGACTGCGTAGAGCGGCTGCTTCTGCGGACGTAAAGGAGACGCGCCCGAGCGAGAGCGCGTGGACTTGACGCGAATCGCACAGCGGCCGCATCACGCCGCTGGCGGTATGGGCCCGTCCGCCCAGCAGCACGTGGCCGATTTCGTGGGCCAGGACCGTGCCAAGCAGCGTGCCGTAGTCGGCCGCGCGGCGCTTCGCGGCGATTTCAACCCGCGACGCGAACACATAGGCAAGCCGCCCACCGGTGTCGGCGCCAGGCACGACGCCCAGGACGGCCGTATTGGCCGCGATACGATCGTCCATCACCGCGGGTATGACGTTGACGAACAGGGAGTGTTGGTCCAGGGCAGGTGGCTGATCGATCCTGCCCGGCGGACGCCGTTCGACGACGACAGTTGTCTCGATCCCGGCGGACCGGAAGATCGCCTCGAGCTGGACGACGGCGCGCCGCATGTGGGTTGTGGCGACTTGAGCGTAGTCGTGTACGACGACGGTATGCGCTGGGACGGTCGAGGTCGCGGTTCGCGCGACGGCCGTGTTCGCGAGAACGGCACAGAGCGACACCCGGACCAGAGACGACAGCCGCGCCATATGTTTGTATTTCCTGCCCTCTGAGGTGTTAAACGACGAGGTGTGCGCGACCGAACGGCCCGGCCGCTTTGTCTCCAGTGAAGGTGCAAAAAAGAAGGAGCAAAAAAAGAGGCGGCTTTGCAGCCGCCCCTCTTTATGACTTTCTAGCCTGCCTATCCCGCCTGACTCCTCTTGCTACTCCTCTTTCTCCGTCGTCACCGTCACGGGGGAGAGAATTCGGACCGTCATAGGCGTGCCCGGAGCTACAACTGCTGTGCTGCGGTCGCCGGCCATAACCGCCGCGGTGCCGCCCCCCGCCCCAGCCGTCGCCCCGATCGCTGCGCCCTTCGCGCCGCCGAGGATCGCGCCGATGATGGCGCCGCCGACTGCGCCGCCGCCGACTTTCGCAGCGCTCGAATTGCCGGGCGCAGCCCCTTCGCGGTAAATCGTATCGGTGCTGATCGGCACCTGCGTGCCGTCAGCCAGGACCAGCGTATGGAACCGGATGCCGAGTCGCGCACGGTCCTTGAACTTGCCGCCGCGATCGACTTCCATCACCGATCCGATCGCATGCGTGCCGGCAGGAATCGCAATCTTGTCGCCGACCTTGACGTCGCGTGTCACCTTGGCTTCGACCTTGTCCTCGACACGCGCCGTGTCGCTGGACAGGCGGTTTTCGGTCTGCAGTCCGATAACCGAGTCAGCCGAGACGACGAGTTCTTCGAACATCCGCTGCGGCGGTTCAGGGCGCGCAGGCCGCTCATCGCTGCGGGGCAGCGCACCCACGTCGGTCACGGGCGCGGACGGACTCGGCGTCTGCGAGGCGCTCGAAGGCCACGAACTCGAAAGCGGCGCCGGCTCGTTGCGCGCGGACTTCCGCGCTGGCGAAGGCGTCGACGCCGCGCGGCGCGCCGGCGGTTCGGGCCGGCGTGCGCTCCGCGAAGTGACTGTTGGCGGCTCGGCTTCGGCTCCCACTGGCGCGGCTTTGGGTTTGGCCGTGTCGCCGACGAGCGCTTCGGTTTCCTGCACGGGGCGCTCGGCGGTCGCCGGGGTTGCCGGCGCGAGGGTGGCTGCGTCAGTCGGCTGCACCTGAGCGGCGGCTGGCGTCGGCACCGCGTTCTGGCGTGCCGCGAAATACCCGCCCAGGCCGGCTGCGCCAACGCAACCAGCTCCCAGCAGGACCACCGCAAGTCGGTTCGAAAACATGTGAAGGGCTCCTTTAACTCAAGCACGGACAACGCAAGTCGCGTACCCGAGTTCTCCTGCAGTCCCAGGCCCTAACTACCAGCGACGCGCCAGTTTACAAGGTCAGCTGGGGTATGCAAAGTGTCCATTCCACGTGAATCTGTCCTGGCGGGAGAGCACTGTCGGCGTAGAATTTCCCCGATAATCCGGCCCAGTCGGCTGGCTAACTCGTTGCAACCGGAGTCATCATGCGAGGCATCCTGGCGGCTGTCCTGTTCGCGTTTCTATCAGCCGCTGCTTCGCCCGCGGCAGCGGTCACAATAGAGCAGGTCGTCGGTCTCAAGCGATCGGGGGTCAGCGACGCGGTTATCCTGGCGCTCATCGACCGGGACCGAACCGTTTTCACGCTCGCGCCCGAGCAGATTGTGGCCCTGAAGCGCGAGGGCCTCAGCGAGGCGCTCATCATTGCCATGCTCCGGACCGGCCAGGAGGCTGACGAGGCGGTTCGCGCGGAATCGGCGGCCGCGGATGCGGTGATCGCCGCCAACTACCCACCAGGTCCAGACATCCTGATCGTCGGCCACGGTCCCACTCGCCCGAACACGTACCACGTGGACGGTTTCTTCAGAAATGTGCCGTACGGGATTCCATATTGGCCGTATGGGATTCCCTATTGGTTCGGGGACGGAGCTTACGGGCCACGCTACGGCGGGCAGTGGTCGGATTGGTCGTCTTCCTATAAGTCACGATCGCTGTGCTACGCGCAGATGAGCACGAGCGCCAGCGGACCGAACTCGCTGTCGTATCTCACCGCATGTCCGCAAGTGCTCCAGCCCCGGCGGCTGCGCTGACAACCCGCAACCAGATCTTCTAAAATTCGACTCTTGGAGCGTGTCATGAAAACTCGCGTTCTGGGTGTCGTTGTGCTCACCGGGCTCGTGTTCGTGTCCGGTTTGTCGTCTCCGCCGATCGCCGCGCAATCGAAAGCCGCGAAACCGACGCCGGCGCAGAAAATCGACGAAGAGTACACGAAGCTCATCAAGCAGCACCTGCAGGACCCGCGGATCACTACCGAACTGGTCGATCACCTGCCGGCCTCGGAGACAGTGCCGTCGCCGCTCAAGTTCCTGGGCCGCGCGGTCGGGACGCCCGGCGAGCTCACGTATGCGAAGGACATCCATCGCTACTACGAGGCGCTGGCGAAAGCGGCGCCGACGCGCGCGAAGTTCTGGAAGATCGGCACAACCGAAGAAGGCCGCGACATCGTCGCGCTCGCGATCGCCGACGATGCGACGATCAAGTCGCTCGACGCGTATCGCAATATGCTCGGTGAGCTGACCGATCCGCGACGGACGAGCGATGCGCGCGCCCAGCAGCTGCTCCATACCGCCAAACCGATCTACTACGCGATCAGCGGGATGCATTCGCCTGAAAACGGCGGCCCCGAAATGCTCGTCGAACTTGCCTACCGGCTCATCGTTGAAGAAACGCCATTCATCCAGAACATCCGGAACAACGTCATCACGCTGATCACGCCGGTGATCGAAGTCGATGGCCGCGAGAAGCAGGTCGACACCTACTACTTCAACAAGAAGCGCGCGGCCGGCGATACGCGACTGCCGCTGGTGTACTGGGGCAAGTACGTCCAGCACGACAATAACCGCGACGGGATGGGGCAGTTTCTCAAGCTGACGCAGGCAGTGACCAGGACCACCATCGAGTGGCACCCGACTGTCATCCACGACCTCCATGAGGCGCAGACCTATCTCTACTCGTCGACGGGCACGGGCCCTTACAACACCGAGATCGATCCCATCGTCGTGAGCGAATGGTGGACTCTGGCGCAGAACGACGTGATGGAAATGACCAAGCGCGGCGTGCCGGGCGTGTGGACGTACGGGTTCTACGACGGCTGGGTACCGAACTACATGTTCTTCATCGCGCACAGCCACAACTCCATCGGCCGCTTCTATGAAGTTCAGAGTTACGGACCGGATCCCTATGAAGTCCGTCCGGGCGCCACGGTGACGAGCAAGGAGTGGTTCCGTCCGAATCCGCCGCTGCCGATGATCAAATGGGGTCCCAGAAACAACACCAATATCCAGGAGTCGGCGCTGCTCTTCTCGTTGAGCCACGTCGCGAAGAACCGGGACCTGTACCTCGAGAACTACTGGCTGAAGAACAAGCGCGCGGTGGACAAGGGGAAGACCGGCCCGACATACGCCTGGGTGATTCCCGCGACCCAGCGGCGCAAGGCTGATGCGGCAATGGCAGTGAACGACCTGCGTGCGCAAGGTCTCGAGATTTCGCGCGCCGGGTCGTCATTCAAGGCTGGCGCCGTGGACGTGAAAGCGGGGGACTACATCGTGCGCGGCGACCAGCCGTTCCGGACGCTGGCCGATATGTACTTCTCGATTCAGAACTACCCGCCGCAGAATCCGTCGCCGTACGACGACACCGGTTGGACGTTCCAGTACATGCGCGACATCAAGATTCAGCCGGTCGGCGACAAGGGCATTCTCGAT
>Ga0066388_100000900_pt1 | contig 15518 bp, 16 predicted proteins | sample PanSoiMetaGPlot6_FD_64539 | JGI IMG/M metagenome (GOLD analysis project Ga0066388, IMG submission 64539) | Tropical forest soil microbial communities from Panama analyzed to predict greenhouse gas emissions - Panama Soil - Plot 6 (Hybrid Assembly) | ecosystem: Environmental > Terrestrial >... | reverse complement strand
TGCTGACACCCCTTCCACGCCGAACGGGTGTCGCCGGCGTGCGCGTGGGACTCGAGCGCCGGGATGGCACACTGGTCGTCCCCGCGCCGGCTCGCTCGGGATCGACGCGAGCCGACGACGGGCGCGACCGCGGTCGCTGACTTACTTCGTCGTCGTGGTGGTCGTCGACTCCGTGGTGCTCGATGACGATGGCGGCGTGGAAGAAGGCGTCGATGGCGTAGGTGACGCCGAAGGAGCGGTGGTCGTCGTCGAGTCGGTCCGGGTCGTCGTGTCGCGGCTGGTCGTTCCAGGCGACGCGGACGGCGTGCCCGGGGTTCGCTCGCGGTCCGAGACCCGGTCGCTGCGCTCAGTGCAGCCAGCGACGAGACCGGCGCCGAGCACGAGGACACAGACTCCCGTGAGCAACTTTTGCATCGTGGTACCTCCTCAGTTGATTCGTACCGGGGTGGGAGGGTGCAACGAGGGTGCCGCCGACGCGTCGGTTGAGGTACGCTCGGTGTCTGCCGGGCGGTCACACATGCGGCGCCGCTCGACGTCAGGTCGGATCCGAAGGAGAGTTCATCATGAAGCTCGAGGGCTCGTACGACATCCCTGCGCCCCGCGACCGCGTGTGGGCGGCGTTCCTCGATCCCGAGCAGCTGCGCCAGGCGATTCCCGGGTGCGAGAAGCTCGAGGCCGTGGGCAACGACGAGTACAAGGCCACGATGAAGATCGGTGTGGCGGCGGTGAAGGGAACGTTCGAGGGCAAGGTCAAGCTGAGTGACAAGAACCCGCCGGAGTCGTACAAGATGGCGGTCGAGGGCAGTGGCGCGCCCGGATTCATCCGAGGCGAGACGCTCATCAGTCTGGCCGACGCCGATGGGGGTACGCGCGTCACCTTCGCCGCGGACGTGCAGGTCGGCGGGCTCATCGCTGGCGTGGGGCAGCGCATGCTCGGCGGCGTGTCGAAGATGATGGCCGATCAGTTCTTCAACCGCATGAGCCAGCTCCTGCAGGGCGCCGCATGAAGGCGGCCTTCTTCAAGGAGCACGGCGGCGCCGAGAAGATCCTCTACGACGACTATCGGGATCCCGTGGCCGACGGCGGCGACGTCGTCGTGCGGGTGAAGGCGTGCGCGCTCAATCAGGTCGACATGCTGCTGCTCGACGGGCGCTTCCCGCCGCCCGAGGGTCTGCCGCACATCAACGGCTGCGAGGTGGCGGGCACGGTCGCTGAGACGGGCACGGGCGTGAAGGGCCTCGCCGCCGGACAGCGCGTCGTCGTGTTTCCGGGCTTCGCGTGCGGTACCTGCGAGTACTGCCTGCGCGGCGAGCGCACCGTGTGCATCCGCTACGGCTATCTGGGCGCGCACAAGGACGGCGGATATGCCGAGCTGGTGAAGGTCCCGGCCGGCAACGTCATCCCGCTGTCCGAGTCGCTGTCGTTCGAGGCGGCCGCGGCCACACCGCTCGCCATGCTGACGTCGTGGCGCGCGGTGGTGACCCAGGCCGACGTGCGGCCGGGCCAGACCGTGCTCGTGCAGGCCGCCGGCAGCGGTGTCGGCAGCGCCGCCATCCAGATCGCGCGGCTCTGCGGCGCGCGCGTGATGACGACCGTGGGCAGCGACGACAAGATCGAGTTCGCGCGCGGTCTCGGCGCTGAGCGCGTCGTCAACTACCGGAAGGACGACTTCGTCGACGCTGCGAAAGCGTGGACCGGTAAACGTGGTGTTGACGTCGTCATCGAGCACATCGGCGGCGAGACGTTCGAGCGCAGCGTTCAGGCGCTGACGCGTCTGGGCACGCTCGTCACCATCGGATCCCACGACACCCACTGGGGCCGTCTCGACCTGCGGCACGTCTACTCGAAGAACTTACGAGTCCTTGGCACCAATCTCGGCTCGCTGCCCGAGTTCCGCACCATGCTGGATCACGTCGCCGGCGGCCGACTGCGGCCCGTCGTGGATCGCACGTTTCCGCTGGCCGAGGCCCGCGCGGCGGTACAGTACGTCCTGGATCGACGCAACAAGGGCAAGGTCCTCTTGCTGCCTTGACGCTCGCAGAGGTCCTCGAGCGCGCTGCGCTTCGCCGGCCCCAGGCCGAGGCGGTCGTCGATGGCGCGGCGCGCTGGACGTACGTCGAGCTGTTCCATCGCGCGCGGGCGCTCGGCGCCGCGTTCGAGCGGCGCGGCGTGGCGCGCGGCGACCGCGTGCTCATCGCCGCCAAGAACCGTGCCGAGCACGTGCTCGCCTACTGGGCGCTGCAGATCCTCGGCGGCGTCGCCGTTCCGGTGAATCACCGGCTCGCCTCTGACGAGCTCGGGTACGTGCTGGCCGATTCGGCGGCGCGCATCGTTCTGTTCGAGCGCTCGACCGCCGCGAGCGTGCTCGGGGCCGCGCGCGACGGCGCCACGTCGCTCGTGTATCTCGACGATGATCCGCCCGCGGGCACGACGCCGTTCGCCGAGCTGGCGGAGGGCACGGACGATCCCCGCGCGGCGCCACCGGCGGAGAGCGATCTCTCGCTGATCCTCTACACGTCGGGGACCACGGGTCGGCCCAAGGGCGTGCCACGCACCCACCGCAATCACACCGCGGGCGCCCTCGCCCACGTCGTGCAGTGCGGGTACGAGTGGGGCGAGCGCACTCTCGGCATCATGCCCCTCTATCACACGATGGGTATCCATGCGCTGACGAGCATGGCGGCGGTGAACGGCGGCTTCGTCTGCCAGCGGGACTGGAGCCCGGCCGGTGCGCTCGGTCTCATCGGCGCGGAGCGTGTCACCGCGCTCTACCTGATCCCGACGCTGTTCTATGATCTCGTTCACGCGCCCGAGCTCGCGCGCACCGACGTGACCTCCGTGCGCAAGCTCGCCTACGCCGGAGCGCCCATGCTGGCGCCGCTGACCGAGGCGTGCGTGAAATCCTTCCAGCCCCGCGTGTTCGTCAACCACTACGGCTCGACGGAGATCTACACGTTCTCCGTGCGGCCCGACGTCCATCTCAAACCTGGGTGCGCGGGCCGGCCCGGCATCCACTCGACGCTCCGCGTGGTCACGGCGTCGAGCGAGCGCCGCGTCAGGCCCGACGAGATCGTCGCCGCGGGCGACAAGGGTGAGATCATCGCGCGGCTCGACTCTGACGAGGCGTTTGCCGGCTACTGGCGGCGGCCCGACGCCGACGCGAAGGCGCTCAGGGACGGGTGGTACTTCACCGGCGACATGGGATACCTGGACGAGGACGGCGAGCTCCATGTCGCCGGGCGGGTCGACGACATGATCATCAGCGGCGGCGAGAACATCCACCCGGTGGAAGTCGAGGACGTGCTCGCGTGTCATCCCGACGTCCGCGACGTCGCGGTCGTGGGCGAACCCGACCCGCGGTGGGGCGAGCGCGTCGTCGCGTTCGTCGTCCCGCGGGGGCCGGCGCTGACCGCCGAGGTGCTGGATCGGCATTGTCGCGAGGGCGGCGCGCTCGCTGCCTTCAAGCGACCCCGCCGCGTGGTCTTCGTGGACGAGATCCCGAAGACCGCGTCCGGCAAGATCCTGCGCCGGCTGCTGCGTGACCGGCTGCAGACGGAGAGGAGCCCATGAGCGAGTTCGTACGGGTGGAGCGTCGGGGGCCGACGGCCACGATCTGGATCGACCGGCAGGCCAAGATGAATACGATGACGGTCGCCATGCGCAACGAGTTCCCCGCGATCTTCCGCGACCTCGACGCCGACGACGGGGTCCGGGTACTGGTTGTCCGCGGCGCGGGCGGCAAGGCGTTCAGCGCGGGCGGCGACGTCGCCGAGTTCCTCACCCTGGCGCCCGCGGAGCTCGAGCAGTGGGGCGATACGCTGACCTCGGCCGAGCGCTGTCGCAAGCCGGTGATCGCTGCCATCGACGGCTTCACGATGGGCGCCGGGCTCGAGCTTGCGGTGGCGTGCGACTTCCGCATCGCCACCCGCCGCTCCGAGTTCGCGTTTCCCGAGATCCGTCTCGGTATGATTCCGGGCAGCGGCGGCACGCAGCGCGCCCTGCGCTTGATCGGAATGACGCGCGCCAAGCTGTTCATGCTCACCGGCCAGCGCATCCCGGCCGAGCGCGCCGAGGACTGGGGGCTGATCACCCAGGCCGTCGCCGACGACGGACTCGACGCGGCCGTGCAGGCCCTCACCGACGAGCTCGGGGCGCGGCCCCCGCTGGCGCTCCGCACGCTCAAGATGGTCCTCAACCGCGGCGCCGAGGCGCCGCTCGACACCGCGCTCGAGCTAGAGCGCAAGGCCTATGCATGGCTCCGCTCGACTCACGACTACGAGGAAGGCGTGAAGGCCTTCCTCGAGAAGCGGACTCCGGAGTACCGGGGAAGATAGCGAGGCAGACATGGCGAGCCGCCCATCGTTCGGACTCACGCTCAGCAACCGCGCAGTCGTCCTCGGTGCGGTCAGCGTGGGCGATCTCATCGACCTGACCGTCGACGCGGAGGCGTCCGGCGCGTTCGACACGGTCTGGGCCGGCGACAGCATGCTGGCCAAGCCGCGGCTGGAGTCGGTGACGCTGCTCAGCGCGCTGGCGGCCGCGACGCGTCGGCTGCGGCTCGGCGTCGGCTGCATGGCGACCTTCGTCCACCGGCATCCCGTTATGCTCGCGCATCAATGGGCGAGCCTGGACGTGATCTCGGGTGGCCGCGCGTGGCTCGTGGTCTGCCTGGGCGGCCCGAACGAGCAGAGCGCGGCGCAGGCCCTCGAGCACCGGGTCATGGGCGTGGAAGCGCGCGAACGGGTCGAGCGGCTCGAAGAGGGCATCGTCGTCCTGCGCAAGCTCTTCGGCGAGAAGGAAGCCTCGCACAGCGGCCGCTTCTACCGCTTCGAGAACGTGACGATTCAGCCTCCGCCCGTCCAGCAGCCGTGCCCGATCTGGATCGCCAGCAACCCCACGGGCCTCACGTGGAAGGGTGGGGCGAGCGCGTCGGCCGCGGTGATCGAGCGGAGCTTCCGCCGCGTCGCGCGGTACGCCGACGGATGGATGACGAACAAGCTGAGCCCCGACGAGTTCCGGGCTCAGTGGTCACGCGTCACGGCCATGGCCCGCGAGGAGGGGCGCGATCCCGCGAAGCTCGGGAGCGCGCTCTACCACAACATCCACATCGACGAGGACCGGCAGCGCGCGCTCGTCGAGACCAAGAAGTTCCTCGACACGTACTACACCTCGAACTTCAGCGCGGCCTTCGTCGAAGGCTGGACGGTGGCCGGGCCGCCGGAGGAGTGCGTGGAGCAGCTGCGCGCCTACTTCGACGCCGGCGTCGGTCACATGGCGCTGCGGCTGACGTCCTGGGACCAGAAAGGCCAGCTGCGCCGCTTCCTCGACGAGGTCGCGCCCGCGTTCGCGTCTATCGCGAGAAAGGCTGGATGACATAGCTGCCGACTGGATCCTCGACAACGGTTGCATCATCACGCTCGATCCCCGACGGCCGTCTGCGACGGGTGTGGCGATCGAGCGCGGCCGTGTGGTGGAGGTCGGCGGCCGCGCCGACCTCCGCCGTCGGCGCGACCGGCGGACGCGGGTGATCGATCTCGCCGGCGCCACGGTCATCCCGGGGCTCGTCGACGCCCACGCGCATCTCGACCGAGAGGGGCTGAAGTATCTGCAGCCGTCGCTGGCCGGCTGCCGATCCATCGCCGACATCCAGGCCCTCGTCCGGGCGCAGGCGGCGCGTCGCGGACCGGGAGAGTGGATCGTCACGATGCCGGTCGGCGCGCCGCCCTTCTATCTCGACCCCGCCGCCGGGCTCGCCGACAAGCGCTGGCCGACGCGCGCCGATCTCGACGCCGCCGCGCCCGATCGACCCGTATACATCCGCGGCATCTGGGGTTACTGGAACCGGCCGCCCGTTTACTCGGTCGCGAACAGCGCCGCGCTCGCGCTGGCTGGCGTGACGCGCGAGACCGTGCCGCCCAAGGGCGTCGAGATCCTCAAGGACGCGGCCGGCGAGCCGACGGGTGTCTTCATCGAGCACAACCTGATCCAGATCCTCGAGTTCACGCTGATGCGCGCCGCGCCACGCTTCTCCTTCGACGATCGGCGTCGCGCGTTCCGGGACTCGCAGCGAAGGTATGCGGCACGTGGCGTAACGGCCATCTACGAGGGCCACGGGATCGCGCCCGAGGTTCTGCGGGTGTACCGCGATGCCCACGAGCATGGAACGCTGGCGCTCCGCTGCACGCTGGCCGCGAGCCCGACGTGGTCCGCCGACGAGGCGTCGCGCGCGCTGCCCGACGTCGCCGCCTGGGCCAGTGGGCGAGGGCTCGGTGACGAGCGCCTGCGCGTCGGTGGCATCTGTCTGCACTACGGCGGCGACGCCGAGGTCGCCCGCATCCTGCACGAAAGTCAGCCGTACACGGGATGGGCGGGGTTCGTCGAGAGTGCGAACACGGACACGCAGTACGCGGCCCAGGCCGATCTGGCAGCGCGCCTGGGCCTGCGCGTGAACACCCTGGTCACCCGCTGCCTACCGGAGGTGCTCGACGTCTGGGAATCAGTCGCGGCGCGAACACCGATCCGGCACCTGCGCTGGACGCTCGTGCACCTGCACTCGGCGACATCGGCGCAGGTCGAGCGGATCCGCCGCCTGGGCGCCGTAGCGACGACGAACCCGATCAGCTATCTGTGGCGTTCGGGCGCGGCTGAAGCCGCGGGCGGGGCCGACGTGCTGCTGCCGCACCGGAGCCTCGTCCGCCATCGCATCCCGTTCGGGCTCGCCACCGACAACAAGCCGGCCAACCCGTGGCTCGCCTTCGTGGCCGTCGTCGAGCGTCGCGACATGCGCTCCGGCACCGTGCTGGGCCCGCGCGAGCGGCTCACGCGGATCCAGGCGCTGCACGCGCTCACCGTCGGTGGGGCGCGGGTCACGTTCGCGGAGCACGATCGCGGCGTGCTCGCGCCCGGCAAGGCGGCCGACCTCGTCGTGCTCGACGTCGACCCGCTCACGGCGCCCGTCGCCGCGCTCGAAGATCTCACCGCGAGGCTCACGATGGTCGGCGGGGAGATCGTCCACGGGGACGCCTAAGCTCGCGTACAAGTCAGCGAGGAGGGAGCCGCTAGGCGAGCGACGAGCGCAGGGAGGGGGGCCTAGGCCCCCCTCCGAGTCATTCGAGATCGAGGTGGTCGCGCTTCGGTCCTACCCGCTGCATCGTCTCGAAGCCGTTCTCCGTCATGTCGCAGTAGAGCTCGACGCGGTTGCCATCCGGGTCGGGGAAGTAGACGCTCCGGGTGACGTTGTGCTCCACCGTCGACTCGACGGCGATCCCCATCGCCTTGAGCTCCCTGTACGCGTCCCGCAACTCGTCGAAGCTCCCGAGCCGCCATGCCATGTGATGCATGCCTGGCTGGGCCGCGGCCGGCGGCTCGCCGCTCGCCAGTTGGAACAGGGCGAGCTCGTGATGCTCACGGCCGAAGCTGAGAAAGACAGTGCCGCGCTCCAGGTCCTCGTGCGCGACCTTGAGCCCGAGCGCGCGTGTGTAGAAGTCCTTCGACTTGCCGGCGTCACGGACCTTGAGAACGATGTGACCGAGCTTCTGCGCTTGAATCATCGTGTCCTCCGGGCGCCCGTCGCGCCTGCTCTCGCCGCAATGCGTCAGCCCACCATCCCGCCGGGCATGCCTATCTTATCGCGTTACGTGCCGTCGCCTGCGCGTCGATCTTTCGCTGCAGGAACCAGCAGAACCAGCCGCGGTACTTCTCCTGGATCTCCGGCTTCATCCAGTCCTTGCCGGTCACGGTGTGCCGGCAGGTCCCGCAGCGGCAATTGCACTCGATCTCGTAATCGCCGTCGTCGGTCGTGGCCCAGTCGTGCGTCAGCTCCTCGCCGGCGGCGATGTCGCGCATCGCGACGAAGACGATCTGCCCCTGGATCGCGATGTTGGGATCGCACGAATGATTGGTGTAGACCATCGCGCCCGGGCGCTGGTCCAGGTGGGCGGGGGCGATGAAGAGCTCTTCGGAGATCTGGATCTCGGCGGGGCCCAGCTCCGACGCCACCACGGCCCATTGTGCCTCGGTGAAGATGTGGCCGCCCTTGACGGCCACGATCTCGCCGGCCGCGATCGGCTGCCCGGCAAACAGCCCCTTGCCGTGAATGGGGCTCTCGCGAATTTCGGTCTTGGGCGAGCGGTACGTCAGGTCCGTCATGGTGCGCCGTTCATCCTGCGGGACGCCCGACGTCGATCAGGCTCCATCCCGCGCCGCGCGTGCGGCCTGGAGCAGCCGCTCGGGCGTGTCGGGGTTGATCGAGCAGTCGGGGCCGAGGAGCAGCCAGCGGCGCTTCATCTCGCCGAGCGCGGTCCGCGTCCGGTCGGCGATGGCGGCCGGCGTGAGGCCGCCGATCACGGGCTTGGCCGGCAAGCCGCCGACGACGGCTCGGCCGGTGCGCCGGTGGCCTTCCCGCAGCGACGGATTGTCGGCGCCTGCCGCCCAGCTGAACGCGTGAACAGGATAGTTGGCGAACTCCTCGAACCGGACGGCGTTGCCGCACACGTGGAGCACGTTGAAGGGGGCCGATGTCGCGGCATCGAGGATCTGGAGATCATACGGCCGCTGGAACCGCCGACACTCGGCCGCGGTGATGAGGTCGCGGCCGGTGAGGTTCGTCGCGTAGAAGAGACCGTCGGCGCCGGCCTCGAGGCACGCGCGCGCATACCCGGTGAGCGTCTCGGCGATGGCGGCAAGCGCGTCCTCCAGCATGGTGGGCTCCAGGCGCATGATCGCGAGCGCGGCCTCCCGACCACCATCGAGCAGGAAGGGCACGATCATCAGCGGCGAAAAGACCGTCCAGATGATCGGCGTGTCGGGACCGAGCGTGGCCCGGATAAGGCGCAGCGCCTCGAGCTGTTCGCCGAGCGCGCCGGTATGCGGCGACACCGGCTCGAGCCGCGCGAGCTCAGCTGCCGTCGCGCACGGATGGTCGATCACGGTGTAGGGGACCGAGCGCTGTCCGGACGGGCGGTAACGCAGCCCCCACATCTCGGCGAAGCACTGGGCGCGCGACTGGGGCTTGAGGTAATCCCAGCCGAACACGCGCGAGAGGCGGAGCGACTCGGCGGCCAGGTCCTTCGCGGAGTTTTCCGTCGCGAAGTTGTGCATCCAGAACGCCAGCGGCACCCGATCCACGGGCTCTCCCCGCAGCGCCGCCATGACCCGCTCACGGTGTGTCATGCCTGGCCTGGAGTATAGTCGAGCGGCCGGTCGGACGAGGAGGTGAGGATTGGAGCTCGGGTGTCATCTGCCGAACCAGGGACCGCTCGCCACGCGCGAGGCCATCGCCACGTTCGCGCGCGAGGCGGAGCAGCGCCGGATGGCGTCGCTGTGGGTGAGCGATCACGTCGTCTTCCCGCGGACGGCGACAGGGCGCTATCCCGGCGGCCGGTTCCCGCACCCACCCGACAAGCCCTACCTCGAGCCCGTCACCGTGCTGACCGCCGCGGCGATGGTGACCGACCGGGCGCGCCTCGGCTCCTCGGTCTTCATCCTCGGTCACCGGCATCCGGTCGTGATGGCCAAGATGCTCGCCAGCATCGACGCGCTGTCGAGCGGACGGCTCATCTGCGGCGTCGGCGTCGGCTGGTGGAAGGAGGAGCTGGAGATTCTCGGCGCCCCGTTCCACGCGCGTGGCCGCCAGGCCGACGAGGCGATTCGCGCGTTCAAGGTGCTCTGGACGATGGACAATCCCGCGTTCGACGGTGAGTTCTTCCACTTCCGAAATCTCGGGTTCGCGCCCAAGCCCGTGCAGAAGCCCCATCCGCCCATCTGGGTGGGTGGCGATAGCCCCGGCGCGTTCCGGCGCGTTGTCACGCTCGGCGACGGCTGGCACGCGACGTCCAAGACGCCGGCCCAGCTCGGCGAGGCGCTCGGGCGCCTGCGCGCGGCCGCCGATGCCGCGGGTCGCGCCTGGGACACCATCGAGCTGTCCCTGCGCTTCGGGCTCGGCGACGACCTGATCGCGCGCGGGCCCCAGGCCATCGTCGACCAGCTGGTCGAGTACAAGCGCCTCGGCCTCGGTCACGTGCTGCTCGAGTTCCGCCGCGACGACCTCAAGCGGATGATCGAGATCCTCGATCTCGTGGCGGGCGGCGTGCGCCCGGCCGTCGATCGCGCGTGACCGGAGGAGAGTGAGCGCATGCCGTTCATCGACCTGAGGCAGTGGGTGCAGACGCTCGAGAAGGAGGGCGAGCTGCGGCGCATCGGCGCCGAGGTGCACTGGGACCGGGAGATCGGCGCCATCGCCCGACGCGTGCTGGAGAAGAAGGGGCCGGCGCTGCTGTTCGAGAACATCACGGGCTACCAGCGGGGGCCGTGCACGAAGCTCCTGACCGGCGCGCTCGGCGAGCGGCGGCGCCTGGCCCTGGCGCTGGGTTTTCCCAAGGACGCCGCGAACCGGGACCTCGTCCAGCACGTCATGAAGAAGAACCGCGAGACGATCCCGCCCGTGGTCGTTCGTACGGGACCCGTGAAGGAGCGCATCCTCCGCGGCGACGAGGTCGATCAGACGATCTTTCCGGTGCCTAAATGGAACTACCGCGAGGGCGGCCGGTACATCCACACCTTCTCGGGCATCGTCACCCGAGATCCCGACACGCGGTTCATGAACGTGGGCATCTATCGGGGCATGATCGGGCGCAAGAACACGTGCCCGATGCTGCTCATCAAGGGCGGCCAGCACTGGGGGCAACACTTCGTGAAGTACGCCGCGCGGAAGGAGCCGATGCCGGTGGCCTGCGTGATCGGCTGGGATCCGATCATGCCGTTCCTCGCCGGCTCGCCGATTCCCACCGGGGTCTGCGAGTGGGACGTGGCCGGCGGCTACCGCGGCGAGCCGGTAGAGCTGGTGAAGTGCGAGACAGTCGATCTCGAGGTGCCGGCGACGGCGGAGATCGTTCTCGAGGGCTTCATCAGCGACGATCCGGCCACCTACGAGCTGGAGGGCCCCTTCGGGGAGTTCACGGGCTACGTCTCCGACATTCCCACGCCGCGCCCCACGATGAAGGTCACGTGCATCACCCACCGGCGTGATCCGATCTTCCGCGGCTGCCTCGAGGGCACGCTGCCGGGCTCGTACAGCGAGAACAGCGTGATGTCGTCGGTCCAGCGCGCGGGCATCGCGTGGAACATCCTGCTGCAGGCGGGCGTCCCCGGGATCCGTGAGGTCTACGTGCCGCCCATCACGAACGGCGTGAACGTCGTCGTACAGATCACCAAGCACTACCAGGGGCAGCCCAAGCAGATCGCGGCCGCGCTGTGGGGCAACAGCGCCGCGCAGTATCGCTACAAGCACGTCACGGTCGTCGAGCAGGACATCGATCCGTCGTCGTACGAGCAAATCGACTGGGCGTTCGCCCACCGTGTGAACGCGGGCGAGGGAGGAATCGTCGTCTTTCCCGGCAGCTTCGGCTCGCCCATCGATCCCAGCACGCCGATGGAAGACCGCGACGTGGCCCAGCTCGGTACCGGCCTCTGGAACCGCGTGCTGATCGACGCCACCCGCAACTGGAAGTTCCCCAAGCGCCCGGAGTGGGACAACGAGCGCTTCCCACCGACCGTGCGCCCGTCTCCCGAGGACGAAGCGCGCGTCCGCGACCGCTGGAACGAGTACGGGCTGGGAGACTTGTAGGGCCGGCGCTTGTCCCCCACCGCTGCCCCGGCATGAAGATCACCGCCGTCCGCGCGATCCCGCTCGCGATTCCCGTTCGTCCACTCACGCCGGATTCGTCGTGGCGTGCGGGCATCGGCAAGCAGATCCTCGTGCGCATGGAGACCGACCACGGCGTGACGGGCTGGGGCGAGTGCTTCGCCTACGGCGCGCCGCTGGCCGTCTGTAACATCGTCGACGAGGCGCTCGCCCCGCTCGTGGTCGGTCAGGATCCCACCCGCATCGAGTATCTGACACAGCGGATGCACCACGGGCTCATGATCTGGGGCCGCCGTGGTCTCGCGATGTTCGCGGTGAGCGGTGTGGAGCTGGCGCTGTGGGACATCGCGGGCAAGGCGCGCGGCGTTCCCGTCTATCAGCTCCTTGGAGGACTCTGCCAGCCGGAGACGTCTGTCTACGCGAGCCTGCTTCGCTACGACACGCCCGACCAGGTCCGCCAGGCGGTCGCGGCGATGCGCGGCCAAGGGTTCATGGCGATCAAGCTCCATCAAGTCGACGCAGAATCGGTGGCCGCCGCGCGGCACGAGGCGGGCGCCGACGTCGATCTCATGCTGGACACGAACTGCCCCTGGACGGTCGAGGAGGCGATCGCGATCGGCCGCCGTCTGGAGCCCTTCCGTCTACGCTGGCTGGAAGAGCCGGTATGGCCGCCGGAGGACTACGCCGGTCTCGCGCGCGTGCGGGCCGCGCTCACCACACCGATCGCCTGCGGCGAGAACGAGGCGACGGTCCACGCCTTCCAGCACATTGTCTCCGCCGGCGCCGCCGATGTCGTGCAGCCGAGCATGACGAAGGTCGGCGGGCTCGGGGAGACGAAGAAGATCGCGACGCTGGCCGCGGCCGCCGGCGTCACGCTGGTGCCGCACTCGTTCTACTTCGGTCCCGGTCTTGCCGCGACCGTGCATCTGGCGGCATCGACGCCCGGCGTGCCCTATCTGGAGTTCCCGCCGGGCGACCTCGAGGCGCCGCTGATCGCTGAGCCGGTGCGCCGTGTCGGCGCGCTGGTCGCGGTGTCCGACCGACCTGGCCTCGGCGCCGATCCGGATCCCGACGTGCTGCGTCGCTACCCGTACGGCGCGGCCGGCGCGCGGCCGTTCTATCTGACCTGACCCCTCAGGCCACGCGACGGCGCGGGATGCTCTCGTCGCGAGGCGGCCGCTCCACGCCGACACCCTGCACGTAGACGAGGTGCCCGCCCAGCCAGCTGGATACGCCGAGGATCACCACGCCGACGGCGGTGAAGATCAGCGGGATGTTCGAGCCCGGCGGGATCCACCGGGCACCCCACCGCGTCCGCAACAGCCAGTTCACGACGAACAGGCCCACCACGACGAGGTTCAGGATCATGTGCCACGTGGCCGTCCGGCGCGCGCTGCTCTTGAGCGAGAAGTAATCGACGAATCCGGGGACCGCCGCCAGGAGGCCGCCGACGATGCCAGCCGCGATGTCGTAGAAGGAGACCGTGCGCCACACCGGGTTCCCCGTCGCCTGGGCCAGGATGTCGAACACGAGCGCCGCCACGAATAGCCCGACCGGGAAGACCACGAGCATCGGGTGAATCGGATGACGTGCGATGGACGCTGGCGTACTCATGCGGCTGCTATGGGTGCATCCACGGTGCCAGCGGGCCCCGGAGATCTCAGGCGCTGACGGGCGCAGCGACGACGGGACGAAGAACGAGGCACAGCGGGATCGTGACCAGGACCATCACCGCGACGACCACCAGCGTGGCGGGCACGCCGATGGTGTCGCTAGCGACGCCGTAGACGACCGGCGACAGCGAGGAGGCGAGCATGGTGAGCGTGTAGTAAAGCCCGTAGGCGCGCGACCGGCGCTCCGGAAGCACGAGGTCGGCGACGGTGCCATAGAGCACCGACGAGGTGCCGTTCAGCGCGACCCCGAGCGGGATGAGAACCGCCAGCGCCACCGGCAGTGGCGAGGCCAGCACGGTGATGATGCCGAGCGTGGTCGCGGCCTCGGTCAACACGACGGTGCGGATCACGCCGACGCGCTCGGCGAGGATGCCGCAGATGAACTTTCCGGTGGCGCCGCCCGCGAAGATCAGCGACAGGGCGATGCCCACCCCGGCGACGCTCGAGCCCTTCGCGATCAGCACGAAGCCGACGAAGGTGAGAAACCCGGTGCGGGTGGCGTTGTCGATCATGCCGATCGCGGTCAGCGCGCTGAACCCGCGCGAGTCGCGGATGCCCCAGCCGCTGCGTCCCGCGGCGGCGATCGTCTCCGGCGCGTCGCCCGCTCCGGCCCCGAGTCGGCTCAGGACGAGCACGACCAGCAGCGCCGCCGCCATGCCGAGCACGCCATAGAGGCCGATCGCCGCGCGCCAGCCGATCCACGCCGCCAGCAGACCGATGCCGGCGGCGATCGCCGCCTTGCCGACATCGCCGGAGAAGTTGTAGGTGCCGAGCGCGGCGCGGCGCGGTCCCGTCTCGTACGCCTTCGACACGAGCGAGGACGACAGCGGATGCTGGACGCTCGAGGCGAGGCCCGCGGCCAGGAGAAACGCGAGCAGCGACACGAAGCCTGCGGCCGTCCCCGCGCCGATGAAGCCGAGCGCCGTGACGGCGGTGCCCGCGGCGAGCAGGCGACGCTCCCCCCAGCGCTCGGCGAGGACGCCGAACGGGATCTGGAGCAAGGCCATGCCGCCGGAGTACGCGCTGCGGATCACGCCGACCTGCGCGAAGGTCAGATGGAACTCGCCGGCCCACACCGGCAGCAGGACGTAGAGGATTTCGGAAAAGCCGTCGTGGAGGAAGTGCACGCCGGCCGCGGTGCCCAGCACGGCGCGCGCGCGGGTGTTCACGGACCGATGATCGCCGAGGACCCCACGTCGTTCAAGTAGAATACCGACACACGGAGGCGCTCATGACGATCAGCATCACGCGCGTCTACACACGAACCGGCGACCGTGGCGAGACGGGCCTCGTCGGCGGCAAGCGTGTGCCCAAGGATTCGCCGCGCATCCGCGCCTACGGGAGCATCGACGAGCTCAACGCCGTCGTCGGGCTCGTCCGCACCTTCAACGAGGAGCGGCTCGCCGAGGGCGAGCATCACCGCTGGCTGGACGGGGCCCTGCGGCGCATCCAGAACGAGCTGTTCGACCTCGGCAGCGAGCTGGCCACGCCGGCCGACGCCGAGTACGAGGGCATGTTCAAGGTGGGCGAGGCGCAGGTCACGGCCCTCGAGCGGCTGATGGATCGGTGTCAGAAGGACCTTCCGCCGCTCAAATCGTTCACCCTGCCGGGCGGCGGTCGCATCAACGCGTTCATGCATCTGGCCCGCACGGTGTGCCGGCGCGCCGAGCGCGAGCTGCTCGCGCTGTCGCGCATCGAGCCGATCGGCGAGTGGCCGCTGCGCTACGTCAACCGTCTGAGCGACGTGTTCTTCGTGCTGGGCCGCTGGGTGGCCAAGCACATGGGCGAGAAGGAGTACCTGTGGGAGCGCGGCCTGGAGAGCCATCGGCGTCGCGCCACCCGCAAGCCGAGCTAAACCGGAAGATCGATGGGCGACACGGCTTCGCCGGGGCGCCGTGAGCCGCCATGGGGCTTGGGGGCCGCGGCGAGGCCCCCATGTTCTAAAGCGCGCTCAGGAAGGCGACGAGGTCGTCGACCTCGAATGTCCTGAGCCCCATGAGGAACACGTCGTTGTAGAACAGTACGACGTTGCGCAGCGTCGCGGCGCTGCCGTCGTGGAAGTAGGGCGCCCGCGCCGCGAGTCCCCGCAGCGTGGGCACCTTGAACCGCCCGATGTCGGCACAGCGTCCCGTCACCATCGCCCGTCCGGGATCCGTCGTGCGGATCACCACGCCCGACGACACGCAGCGGAGGGTGTACAGCGG
>Ga0066388_100000899_pt1 | contig 15518 bp, 16 predicted proteins | sample PanSoiMetaGPlot6_FD_64539 | JGI IMG/M metagenome (GOLD analysis project Ga0066388, IMG submission 64539) | Tropical forest soil microbial communities from Panama analyzed to predict greenhouse gas emissions - Panama Soil - Plot 6 (Hybrid Assembly) | ecosystem: Environmental > Terrestrial >... | reverse complement strand
TTCAGCGCTTGTAGGGAGGGAGCTCGACCCGGCGGGGCTTGTCTTGGCGGAAGCCCAGGGCGTAGTCGGCCTGCATGAGCTTGTGGATCTCGCGGGTCCCCTCGTAGATCACCGCCGCCTTGGAGTTGCGGTAGAAGCGACCCGCGGGGTACTCGTCGGAGTAGCCGTTGCCCCCGTGGATCTGCACGCAGTCGGAGGCGGCTCGCTCGCTCTTCACGGTGGCGAACCACTTCGCGAGCGACGTCTCCCGGGTGTTGCGCCGGCCCTCGTTCTTGAGCCAGCCCGCCCGCAGCCACAGCAGCCGGGCCGCGTCGTAGTCCGAGACCATCTCCGCGATCATCTCCTTCACGAGCTGGTGTTCGCCGATCGGCTGGCCGAAGGTCTTGCGCTCCCGGGCGTACTTGACCGAGGCGTCCAGGCAGGCCCGGATGAGGCCCGTGGCACCCGAGGCGACGGTGTAGCGGCCGTTCTCGAGGGCGAACATGGCGATCCGGAACCCCTCGCCCTCCTGTCCGAGCCGGTTCTCGACCGGCACCTCGACGCCGTCCATCGAGAAGCCGCCGGTGTTGCCGGCCAGGATGCCCCACTTCTCCTTGATGGTGTACGAGCGGAACCCCTTGAAGGCCCGCTCCACGATGAAGGCGCTGAGCCCGCTGTGGTCCCGCTGCTTCTTCTTCTCCTGGTCGGTCCACGCGAAGACGATGAAGTGGTCGGCCACGTCGGCGAGGCTGATCCACACCTTCTCCCCGTTCAGGACGTAGCGGTCGCCCTTGCGGACGGCGGTGGACTGGATGCCGACGGCATCGCTTCCGGCGTTGGGCTCGGTGAGGCCGTAGGTGGCGATCTTCTCCCCCCGGGCCTGGGGCGCCAGGTACTTCTTCTTCTGCTCGTCGTTGCCCCAGCACCAGAGCGTCATGCAGTTGAGGCCGACGTGCACGGACATGATCACCCGCAGGTGGGTGTCGACGTACTCCAGCTCCTCGCAGGCCAGGCCGAGGCTCAGGTAGTCCATGCCCGCCCCGCCCCACTCCTCGGGGAGGCAGATCCCGAGCAGGTGCAGGTCGGCCATGCCCTTGAGGAAGGACCGCTCGAACCGGTGCTCGCGGTCGAGGTCGTGGATCTTCGGCGCCACCTCGCGCGAGGCCCAGTCGCGGACCATCTGCTCGACCGCCCGGTGCTCTTCGGAAAGCTCGAACGAGATGCTCATTCAGCGACCCCCCCCGGCCCTGACACTAATCGTCCTTCTCCGCGGGCTCCGCGTCCGGGGGCAGGTCCACGGTCCGGGCCAGCAGCTCACGGGCCGCCTGCTCCTGTTCCTTCGGCACGAGCACCCGCACGACCGAGAAGCTCCGCACGTTGGGCAGCGGCTCCTGGCGGAAGCTCTGGTCCAGGACCTCCACCTCGATGCCGGCGTCCCGCAGCCGGAGGGCGATCAGCTCGGCCTCGTAGACCTGCCGGGTCTCCGCCACCTGCTCCCAGCCGTCGTAGGAGCCCCGGCGCGGCAGCATCAACGGTCCTTCCAGGCCGGCTTCCGCTTCTCCATGATGGCCTTCAAGCCCTCCTCGGCGTCCTCGGTCGACATGAGCTGGTTCAGGTAGACGTCCTCCGCGTGCTGGACGGCGTCGGCCAGCGGCAGCTCGAGGCCGCCCGCCACCGCGCGCCGGGTGAGCTGCAGCAGCGGAGCACTGCCATCGCGGTGGCGCTGAATGACGGCGGCCGCCTCCGCCTCCAGCTTGTCGTCGGGCACCGCGCGGGTGATGAGCCCGATGCGCTCGGCGTCCGCCGCGGTGACGGTGGCGCCGCCGAGGAGCAGGTCGAAGGCGCGCTTGCGCCCGATGAGCCGGGGCAAGAGCGCAGCCGCCACCGGGTTGAAGACCCCGCCCTTGATCTCGGGATGGCCGAACCGGGCGCCGGCCCCCGCGAGGACCATGTCGCAGCCCGCGGCGAGGATGCTCCCCGCGCCCAGCGCGGAGCCCGCCACGACCGCGAGCACCGGCTTGTCCAGCTTGGCCAGGTTCTCGAAGATCTTCTTGAACGACTCCATCATCACGTAGGCGCGGTCGCCCAGGTGGTCCCCCAGCTCGAACCCGGCCGAGAAGTACTTGCCGGTGGCGGCGAGCACGACGAGCTTCACGTCCCGCTGGTACTCCAGCGACTCGAAGGTGGCGTTGAGCTCGTCCATGAGGTCGACCGAGAGCACGTTGGCCGGCGGGCGGTTGAGGGTGATCTTGACGATGCCGTTCCCCGCGGCGACCTGCAGGAAGCGCGCGGCCCCCGCCGGCCGCGGCGCGTAGCTCTCGAGGTCTTGCGTGTTGTCGTCCGCCATGAAAGACCTCCTCTAGGCCGCCTCGAAGGCCGCCGCCATGCCCATGCCTCCACTCACGCAGAGGGTGGCCAGGCCGCGCGGCGCGCCCCGCCGCGCCATCTCGTGCAGCAGGCTCACGACCAGGCGCGCGCCCGTCGCCCCGATCGGGTGGCCGAGGGCGATGGCCCCCCCGTTGACGTTCAGGCGCTCGGCATCGAACCGCAGCTCGCGATCGCAGGCAATGACCTGGGCCGCGAAGGCCTCGTTCACCTCAACGAGGGCGAAGTCGTCGAGCCGCCGCGAGAGCTTCTCGAGCAGCCGCCGCACCGCCGGGACGACACCGATCCCCATCACGCGCGGATCCACGCCCGCCGAGGCCACGCCCGCGATCCGGGCCATCGCCTTCACGCCCCGCTCGGCCGCCCGCTGGGCCGACATCAGCACCAGCGCCGACGCCCCGTCGGTGATTCCCGAGGAGTTGCCGGCGGTCACGGTGCCCCCCTCGGGCTTGAAGACGGGCGGCAGCTTGGCCAGCGTGGCCAGCGTCGTCTCCGGCCGCGGGTGCTCGTCCGCCTTGACGACCTCGGTCCCCTTCTTCCCCGGCACCTCGACGGCCACGATCTCCGCCTCGAATCGTCCCTCGGCGGCCGCCCGGGCGGCCCGCTGCTGGCTACGCAGGGCGAAGGCGTCCTGCTCCGCGCGGGTGATGCCGTACTGCTCGGCCAGCCGCTCGGCCGTCTCCCCCATGACCATGCCGGAGAGCGGGCACAGGAAGCCGTCCTGGTACATCGCATCGACGAGAGGCTGGTTCCCCATGCGGTAGCCCCACCGGGCCCCGGGCAGCAGGTAGGGGACGCGGCTCATGGACTCGACGCCGCCGGCGAGCACCACCTCGGCGTCCCCGTCGCGGACAGCGCGGAAGGCGAGGTCGATGGCCTTGAGGCTGCTCGCGCAGGCCATGTTGATCGTGGCCGCCGGAACCTCCTGGGGGACGCCGGCCAGCCAGGCCACCTGCCGGGCCACGTTGGGCCCGCCGCCCGCCTGCCGCGCGCAGCCGAAGAGGACGTCGTCGACCTGGCCCGGCGTGACGCCGGCCCGGCGCAGGGCCTCTCGCCCCGCCGCCGCGCCCAGCTGGGCCGGAGTCAGCGTCGAGAGGCCGCCGCCGAAGCGTCCGATCGGCGTCCGCACCGCCCCCGTCACCACGACGTCGCGCAATCGACCCCCTTGTCGCGTGCGCCCCGCAAAGGGGGCTGGTGATGATAGCACGCCGGCGCGGCTATCCCCCGACCGTGGAGGCCTTTCGCACGCGCACGGGCGCCCCGTGCCCGGCCCCGAGCTGCCGCGCCGCGTTCCCGCGGTTCACCGCGACCTCGAGCCTCCCGCTGCTGCCCAGCAGGGCGCACGGCTCTCCTTCGCTCACGTCCGAATAGGTACGGACGAGGGGCAGGACCATGCCCTCGACCACCACCACCAGCTCGGTGGGATCGCCCTCGACGGCGGCGAGCGCGCCGTCCAGGTCCTGGCGGGTGAACGTGGTGGTGAGGTTCCCGAACCGGTCGATGTGCAGCACGTTGGCCTCCCACTCCGCCGGCCCGACCGGGCGAGCCCGCTCGACGGGAAGGCGGAGGGGGTCGGAGAGGGGCGGACCGACCTCTTCGAGCGCCATCCCACCCGCCAGCCGCCCGGCCACCGGACCGAAGACGTCGCGGGCGTGGAAGGTGGCCGAGAGGTCCGGACGGAACAGGGCCGCATTCGTGATCTCGTGGACTTGGGCCGGGGGCCGGTCGGCCAGGATCAGGGTGAAGATGCCGTTGTCCGGGCCCACGAAGCGCTGGCCGCCGGCCTCCAGCGCCAGGGCGCGCCTCGTCGATCCGACGCCGGGATCCACGACCGCGAGGAACGTGGTCTCCGCGGGGAAGGCTCCCCGGGCCGCGGCCAGCGAGAATGCCGCGGCCGCGACGTCGTGGGGCGGGAGATCGTGGGTCACGTCGACGATCGTGGCCTCGCGGCAGGCCGCGAGGACCGCGCCGCGCACGGCCCCGGCGTAATGGTCCTGGCTGCCGAAGTCCGTGAGGAGCGCGACGATGGGCCGCATGCCGTTGGCGCGCATCTTACGACGAGAAGCGCCGGGGCCGTCACTCAGGCCGGGGGCCGGGACTCCCCCCGCCGCGCGCGGGGCGCGAGGACCACGTGCAGGGGGAAGACGCGCTCCCGGCGGTGCTCGGCGTCCAGGTTGAGCGCGCGGGCCTTCAGCAGGTCCTTGAGAGAGATGAGGCCCAGCAGCTTGCCCGGCTCGGCCCGGTCGACGACCGGGAACCGCGTGAGGCCGGTCTCCGCCATGCGATAGACGATGACCCGCAGCGGCTCGTCCGGATACGCGACGACGGGCCCCGGCCGCACCGCGAGCGAGGCCTCCACCCGCGACGCCCCGTGGCGGGGCCGCGAGCGGTCGTGGGCCTGGAGGTCGCTCCGCGTCAGCAGGCCGACCAGGCGGCCGTCGTCGTCGACGACGGGGTACAGGCGCTGCCCGCGCCCGCGGTCCCCGTGGAGGGACTGCTCGAGGTCGGCGAGGGGGGCCGCCACGGGCAGGGCGACGACACTCGTCCGCATCGCCTCCCGCACGAAGATGATCTCGAGGGGGTCCACCGCGTACTCGCGGCTCAGGTGATAGCCGCGCCGGCTCACCTTCTCGGTGAGGATCGACCGGCGGAGCGTGAGGACGGTGAAGGCGTGGGCGACGACCGTGGCGAGGAGCAGGGGCAGGAGCATGTTCACGTCGTGGGTCAGCTCCACCGCGAACACCACCGCCGTCAGCGGCGACCGCATGGTGCCGCCGAGGATCGCGGCCATGCTGACGAGGGGCCAGAAGCCCGCGCCCTCGGCCGGCAGCAGGCCGGCTTCCAGCCCGCCCAGTGCCCCTCCGATCATCAGCAGCGGGGCGAGCACGCCTCCCGACGTCCCCGAGCCGAGCGACACCGCCCAGATGACGGACTTGACGAGGAGCACGCCGAGGATGACATGGCGCGGGACCTCGCCCTGGAGCAGCGCCCCGATCGTGTCGTAGCCGACGCCGAGGGCCTCGGGGAACACGAGGCCGCCGAGGCCGATGGCGAGGCCGCCGAGGGCCGGCCACCACATCCAGTGGAGAGGGAGCCGGGCGAAGGCGTCCTCCGCGGCGTACACGGCCTGGGTGAGCAGCCCGGACAGCATCCCGGCCGTCAAGCCGACCACGAGACACCCCAGCAGGCCGGCGGGGCCGATGAAGGCCGGATGGGCGGCCACCGGGAAGAGGGGCCCGAGGCCCATCACGTAGCGGCGCGCCGCCGCCGCGGTCGCGCTGGCGAGGGCCACGGGCACGAAGCTGCGCGGCTTCCACTCGAAGAGCAGCAGCTCCACCGAGAGCAGCACCGCCGCCACCGGGGCGGCGAAGGTGGCCGACATGCCCGCGGCCGCCCCGGCCACGAGCAGGGTCCGTCGCTCCGCGCTCGTCAGGTGGAAGAGCTGCGCCACCATCGAGCCGAAGGCGCCGCCCGTCATGATGATCGGCCCCTCGGCGCCGAACGGCCCGCCGGAGCCGATGGAGATCGCCGCCGACAGCGGCTTGAGGACGGCGACCTTCGGCTCGACCTTCCCGCCCTTGAGGAGGATGGCCTCGATGGCCTCCGGAATGCCGTGGCCGCGGATGCGCTCCGACCCGTAGCGGGCCATCAGGCCGACGAGGAGGGCGCCCGCCACGGGCACGAGGACCACGACCGGACCCAGGGTGTGGGCGGAGGGCGAGGAGAACGCCGTGGAGAGGCGATGGAAGAAGAAGACGTTGGTGAAGAAGCCGATCAGCTTCAGGAGGGCCAGCGCCACGTAGGCGCTCAAGACCCCGATGACGACGGCGAGCAGCGACAGCGGAACCATGCGCGGTCCCGCCGTGAAGTCGCCCAGTTCTCCGCCCTTCTGGTGATGGGACACCCAGAGACCTCCTTCTTCCTACTGCGATGAGCCGATGATCGCGCGCAGCGCGCGGACGAGGGCCGGGCCCTCCGTGCGCAGCTCCGTGCGGTGATGGAGCGACAGCCGCCGCAGCAGCTCCTCTCCCGGGGGGGTCAGCTCCACGTGCACCTGCCGGCGGTCGCGGCCGTCGCGCCGGCGGCGGACCAGCCGCCGCGCGGCCAGGCGGTCCACGAGACCGACCGCACTGTGGTGCCGAACGCCGAGGCGTTCGGCCAGCACGCCGACGGTTGGCGCCTCCCCGGCGCGCGCGCCTTTGACGGCGAGGAGGAGCTGGTGCTGGCGGGGGGCCAGCCCGGCCGCGCGGGCGGCCTGCTCGCTGAACTTCAAGAAGCGCCGGATGCGATGGCGGAACTCGGCGAGCGCGTGGTACTCCGGCTCGCCGTCGTCGGGCCGGCCCATGAATATATATATCGTAACACGATATTGTGGCCGAAGCACCTGCGAGAGGTAGAATCGGACCGTGGGCCGCATCTATCTGGATCACAACGCCACGACGCCGCTCGACCCGCGCGTGCTGGACGCCATGCTGCCCGTCCTGCGGGAGGGGTTCGGCAACCCCTCCAGCCTCCATTGGTTCGGGCAGCAGGCGCGGGCCGCGGTGGACCTGGCCCGGGAGGAGGTGGCCGCGCTCATCGGCGCCTCCCCCGGCGAGGTGGTCTTCACGGGCAGCGGCACCGAGGCGGACAACATGGCGCTCCGCGGCGCGGCCTTCGCCGCCCGCGGGCCCCGGCGGAAGATCCTCTACTCGACGATCGAGCACCACGCGGTCATGAACACGGCCAGGGCGCTCGCCGAGGAGGGGCTCCCCGTGGAGACCGTGCGCACGCGGGTCGACGGACAGGTCGACCTCGATGACCTGCGAGCCCGGGTCGACGACGGCACCGCGCTCGTGGCGGTCATGCTCGCCAACAACGAGACCGGGCTCGTGCAGCCGGTCGCCGAGGCCGTCCGGGTCGCCCGCGAGCGCGGGGCCCTCGTGCACTGCGACGCCGTGCAGGCGGCGGGCAAGGTCCCTGTCGACGTGCGCGCCCTCGACGTGGACACCCTGGCCCTCTCCGCGCACAAGATCTACGGGCCGAAGGGCGTGGGGGCGCTCTACGTCAAGCGCGGCACGCGCCTGAAGGCCTTCGTCCGCGGCGGCTCCCAGGAGCGGAACCGCCGCGCGGGGACGGAGAACGTCGCGGGCATCGTGGGCCTCGGCCGCGCGGCCGCGCTCGCCCGCGCGGAGCTGGCCGCCGAGTCGGCCCGCCTCTCCGGCCTGCGCGACCGTCTGGAGGCGCTCTTGCTCGCCATCCCGGGGGCGCAGCGCAACGGCGAGGGCCCGCGCGTCCCCAACACGGCGAACCTCTCGTTCGCGGGCCGGGAGGCGGAGAGCCTGGTGATGGCCCTCGACATGGCCGGCCTCGCCGTATCGACCGGGGCGGCCTGCGCGGCGGGGGCCGTCGAGCCGTCCCATGTGCTGCGGGCGATGGGCCTGCCCGTGGAGCGCGTGCAGGCCTCGCTGCGCTTCTCCCTCGGCCGCGCGACGACCGCCGAGGACGTGGACCGCGCGGCGGAACTGGTGGCCGCCGCCGTCGAGAGACAGCGCCAGACGGCCGGAGCGTTTGCGAGGAAAGCCTAGCGGCCCGCCTGCTCCTCGGCGTGGAAGGAGGAGCGGACGAGCGGCCCCGACTCCACGTGACGGTAGCCGAGGCCGGTCGCGAACAGCTTGATCTCGGCGAACTCGGACGGGCTGTAGTAGCGCACGATCGGCAGGTGCTGCGGGCTGGGCCGCAGGTACTGGCCCACGGTCAGGATCTCGGTGCCAGCGTCCCGGATCCGCCGCACCGTTTCCCGCACCTCGTCCAGCTCCTCGCCGAGCCCCACCATGATCCCGCTCTTGGTGACGAGCCCCGCCGCCTTGCCCTGCCGGAGGACCTCGAGCGAGCGCTCGAAGCGTGCGCCCGGGCGGACCTGGCGGTAGAGCCGCGGCACCGTCTCCGTGTTGTGGTTCAGGATGTCGGGCGCGGCGTCGATCACGGTCCGCAGCGCCCCCGGGTCGCCCTTGAAGTCCGGGATCAGCACCTCCACCCGGCAGCCCGGGAGGCGCTCGCGGATCCGGCGGATGCACGCGGCGAAGACCTCCGCTCCCCCGTCCCGCTGGTCGTCGCGGTTGACGGAGGTGATGACGGCGTGGCGCAGGCCCATCCGGGCCACCGCCTCGGCCACCCGCTCAGCCTCGCCGGGATCGGGAGGCAGCCGCGGGAGGCCCGTCTTCACCGCGCAGAAGCCGCAGGCGCGCGTACAGACGTCGCCGAGGATCATGAAGGTGGCAGTGCCCCGGTTCCAGCAGTCTCCGATGTTGGGGCAACGCGCCTCCTCGCAGACGGTGTGGAGGGCGAGGTCGCGCATCACTTCTTGGAGGCGCTCGTAGCTCTCCCCGACGGGGGCGCGGGCCTTGATCCACTCCGGGCGGACGAGGACCGGAGCGCTGGTCACGCGGCGACCCCCCGGTAGATTGGAGACAGGCCCGCCCTACCCTTCCTCTTCGTCTTCCTCATCCTCCTCGTCCTCATCGTCGTCATCGTCGTCGTCGTCTTCGTCGTCCTCCCCGTCCTCGTCGTCGTCATCCTCATCGTCGTCATCGTCGTCGTCGTCCCAGCTGTCGTCGTCGGCCTCCTCGTCCCCGTCATCGTCCTCGTCGTCCTCGTCCTCATCGTCCTTCTCGTCCTTCTCGTCCTCCTCATCGTCATGGGCCATGAGGGCCACGACCTCGTCCTCGTCCTCCGCGCTCCAAAAAGCGTGCTCTCGGTCCACGCAGCCTCCTTGTCGTCTTTGATGATCCGGTCTCGACGGCCCTCCGGGCCACGCCTTCGATCTCCAAGATAACCCATCGGAGCCCGGGGACGATGCGGGTACCACCCTCCGCCAGGCACCTTGGTCCGCCCGAACGCCATTCGTATTATGCTTTGCGTCGGTCGGTCACGAGAGGAGCGTATGATCATCGTTTGTTCCGCCTGCCAGTCGCGGTACAAGTTCGACGAGTCCAAGCTCGGCGAGCGGCCCAAGGCCAAGACCCGGTGCGCGAAGTGCGGCGCCACCATCGAGATCGAGAACCCGCTCCTGGCTGCGATGACGCTCCCGCCCGGGACCCGTCCCCCCGTGCCCACTCCCCCGGCCCGCCCGGCCGAGTCGCCGGGCACCGACACCGCGAAGCGCGCCGCGGTCTCGCCCTCGATCGAGGACCGGTCGAGCCAGACCATCACGGGGAAGGACCTGCACCAGATGGGCGTGCTGGAGCTGCCCAAGGACCGGCGCTTTTCCCTCGCCATCATCCAGGGATCGGGGACGGGCCAGATCCACCAGATCGCCAAGACCCGCACCATCATCGGCCGCTCGGGTGCCGACCTCAACCTCGACGACGCCGAGGCCTCGCGCCAGCACGCGGCGGTCGAGATCCTGGGCGAGAACGCGATCCTCCGCGACCTCGGCTCCACCAACGGCACGTTCATCGAGCTCGACCGCGTCGAGCAGCACGTGCTGACCAACCAGATGGAGTTCCGCATCGGCAGCCACGTGCTGATGTTCATCGTGACCGAGGTCGAGTAGGGTCCGCAGAGGACGCAGAGAAGGCTTGGACAGGCCGGCAGAGGGCGCGGAGAAGGCATCGCTGGGGGACGTCGATCCGGAGACCTTCCGGGCGGAGGCGCACCGGCTGGTCGAGTGGATCGCCGCGTATCTCGAGGGCGCGGAGAGGTACCCCGTGCTCCCCCGCGTCCGGCCGGGCGAGGTCCGGCAGTCGCTCGAGGCCGCTCCCCCGCGGCGCGCGGAGCCCCTGGACACGATCGTGTCCGACGTGGAGCGGCTCATCGTCCCCGGCCTGACGCACTGGAACCACCCGGGCTTCTTCGCCTACTTCGCCAACTCCTCGCCCGGCCCCGCCGTCCTCGCGGAGGCGCTGGCCGCCGCCTTCAACGCCAACGCGATGCTGTGGAAGACGGCGCCCGCGGCGACGGAGCTCGAGATCGTCGTCCTCGACTGGCTCCGGCAGATGCTGGGGCTGCCCGAGGGGCTCTTCGGCGTCATCCAGGACACCGCCTCCACGTCGACGCTCGTGGCCCTGGCGGCGGCCCGGGAGGCGGTGCCGGGCCTCGGCGTGCGGCGGCGAGGCCTCGTCGGCCAGGCCCGCCTGCGCATGTACGCCTCCGAGCACGCCCACTCCTCCGTGGAGAAGGCGGGCATCGTCCTCGGCATCGGCCAGGACGGCTTCCGCGCCGTCCCCGCCGACGACGCCTACCGCATGGACCCGGCGGCGCTCGCCCGGGCGGTGGCCGAAGACCGCTCGGCCGGGTTCACCCCCTTCGCGGTCACGGCGACCGTGGGCACGACCTCCTCGACCAGCATCGACCCCGTGGCGGCGATCGCGGACGTGTGCGCCCGAGAAAGCCTCTGGCTCCACGTGGACACGGCCTACGCCGGCAGCGCCGCCGTGGTGCCGGAGCTCCGCTGGGTGCTCGCGGGCTGCGAGCGGGCCGACTCCATCGTCGTCAACCCGCACAAGTGGATGTTCGTGCCCGTCGACCTGAGCGTCATCTACACCCGCCGGCCGGACCAGGTGCGGGCGGCCTTCAGCCTGCTGCCCGAGTACCTGCGCACGGCCGAGGAAGCGGTGGCCCCCAACCTGATGGATTACGGCGTGAGCCTGGGGCGCCGGTTCCGAGCCTTGAAGCTCTGGATGGTGATCCGCGCGTTCGGCGTGGAGGGCATCGTGGCCCGCCTGCGGGAGCACGTCCGCCTCGCCGCCGTCTTCCGGTCCCTCGTGGAGGCCGACCCCGCCTTCGAGGTCGCGGCCCCTTCCCCGCTCTCGGTGGTGTGCTTCCGGGCCCGCTTCCCGGGGGCGCCCCCCGAGGAGGAGGACCGCCTCAACTCCGAGGTCATGGACGCGGTCAACGCCAGCGGGGAGGCCTACCTCTCGCACACGCGGCTCAAGGGCCGCACCGTCCTGCGGCTGGCCGTGGGCAACCTCCGCACCGAGGAACGCCACGTGCGCCGGGCCTGGCGCCTGCTCCAGTCGGCCGCCGCCGCGCGGCGCTAGACGTTTCCGCCCGTATACTGGCTCCATGCGGGTCGTGGTCGCGATGTCGGGAGGCGTCGACTCTTCGCTGGCCGCGGCCCTGCTCGCCGAGCAGGGCCACGACGTGGTGGGCGTGTCCATGCAGCTCCACGACCAGACGGAGGGGACCGGGCCGTCCTTCGGCCGCTGCTGCGCGCTCGACGACCTGCACGACGCCCGGGCGGTGGCCGGCCGGCTCGGCATCCCCCACTACGTCCTGAACCTCGAACGCTCGTTCGAGGGCGGCGTCATCTCCCCCTTCGTGCGCGACTACCTCGAGGGACGCACGCCGGTCCCCTGCGCGCGGTGCAACACCGAGGTGAAGTTCGCCAGCCTCGTCGAGAAGACGCGGGCCCTCGGGGTCGAGCACGTGGCGACCGGCCACTACGCGCGCAAGGAGCGCGACGCCGCCACCGGGCGCTGGCGGCTGCTGAAGGGCCGCGACCCGGCCAAGGACCAGTCGTATTTCCTGTTCGGCCTGACCCAGGCCCAGCTCGCGATGGCGCTCTTCCCGGTGGGGGACCTCGAGAAGGCCGAGGTCCGGCGGATGGCCGCCGCGCGCGGCTTGCCCACCGCCCACAAGGCCGAGAGCCAGGAGATCTGCTTCGTGCCCGACGGCGACTACGCCGCCTTCGTCGAGCGCCACGCCGACCCCGAGGACCGCTCGGGGCCGGTGGTGGACAGCGCCGGGCGCGTCCTCGGCACCCACGCCGGCGTCCACCGCTTCACCGTGGGCCAGCGCCGGGGCCTCGGCCTGTCGAGCCCCCGTCCTCTTTATGTACTGGCGGTGCGGCCGGAGTCCCGGACCGTGGTCGCGGGCGAAGCGGAGGAGCTGGAGTCCACGCGGCTCGTCGGCCGCGACGTGAACTGGATCACCGGCCCCCCGGCCGGCGACACGCCCCGCGCGCAGGTCAAGATCCGCTACCGTCACGCCGAGGCGGGCGCCACGCTGAAGATCCTTGGCGGCGACCGCGTCGAGGTCCGCTTCGACGCCCCCCAGCGCGCGGTCACCCCCGGGCAGGCCGCCGTCTTCTACGACGGGGAACAATGCCTCGGGGGAGCCTGGATCGAGTAGGGCGGCCTCAGTCGGCCAGGGCCACGTCGTCGGCCACGCGCACCCCCGCCACCAGCGTCTTGTGCACCGGGCAGCGGCGCGCGATCTCGGCGAGCCGGGCGACCTGGGTCGCGTCCAGCCGGCCGCGCAGGCGGATCCGCCGCGCGATGCGGTCGACGATCCCCGTCGCGTCCTCGCAGTCGGCGCAGTCCCTGGCGTGGACCTTCGCGTGGCTCAGCTCGACCGTGACCTCCTCGAGCGCCCATCCCTTGCGCTGGGCATAGAGGCGCAGCGTCATCGACGTGCACGCGCCCAGGGCGGAGAGGAACAGGGCGTAGGGATCGGGACCGGCGTCCTGCCCCCCGCCGGCGACCGGCTCGTCGGCGGTCAGCCGGTGCCGGCCGGCGGTGATCTCCTGCCGCAAGCCCTCCTGCGAACGCACGATCACGACGCCCGCCATGCGACCTCCTTCAGCCTTCGATCCGGGCCAGCGCGTTTCGCGCGGCGTCCTGCTGGGCCTGCTTCTTCGAGGAGCCCTCGCCCTCCGCGATGGCCACGCCTCGCACGAGGCAGCGGACGCGGAAGCGACGCCGGTGGTCGGGGCCCTCTTCCCCCACCAGCTCGTACTCCGGCACCGGGTCGCCGCGGGCCTGCAGGATCTCCTGCAGGGTGCTCTTGTGGTCGTCGGTGGGCAGCCCGGGCGGCTCCAGGTCGGTGGCGAACTCCGCGCTCACGAAGCGGTAGGCCGCCTCGAGGCCCCCGTCGAGGTAGAGGGCGGCGATGACCGCCTCGTAGGCGTCCGCCATCAGCGCGGCCTTCTTCCTCCCGCCGCTCTTCTCCTCGCCCCGCCCCAGCCCGAGCAGTTCGGGCAGCCCGAGCTCGTCGGCCCGCTGGGCGAGGCTGCGGGCGGAGACGAGCTGGGCCCGCGTCTTGCTCTTCCCGCCCTCCCGCCCCTCGGGGTCGCGGCGGTGCAGGAGGTCGGCCATCACGAACCCGATGATCGAATCGCCCAGGAACTCGAGCGGCTCGTTGTGCCCGGCCACCGACGTGTCCTCGTTGGCGCGGCTGCTGTGGGTGAGGGCCCGGTCCAGGAGGCGGAGGTCGGCGAAGCGGTGGCCGAGCCGCTCCTCGAGGGCGCGCAGCCGGGCCTCGCGCTCGGGGGTCACGCGGGCTCCCGCTCGTAGACGACGCGCCCGCCCACCACGGTCAGGTCCACCGGCGTCGTGAGGATCTCCCGGGGCGGCATCGCGAAGAGGTCGGCCGCGAACACCACCGCGTCGGCGAGCCGGCCGACCTGGAGCGTGCCCTTCCGCGCCTCCGCGCCCTCCGCGTAGGCCGACCCGCGGGTGTAGAGATCGAGCGCGTCTTCGAGGCCGATCCGCTCCCGGGGGAGCCAGCCGCCCGCGGGAGTGCCCTCCAGGCTCTCGCGCGTGACCGCGGCGTAGAGTCCGCGGCGCGGATCGAGGTCTTCGACGTACCAGTCCGTCCCGAAGGCCACCGGGACGCCCGCCTCGAGGAACGAGCGGACGTTGTAGGCCAGGCGCGAGCGCTCCCGGCCGATCCGGGCCTCCGCGAAGCGCAGGTCGTCGATGGCGTGCGACGGCTGCACGGAGGCGATCACGCCGAGGGCCCGGTACCGCGGCAGGTCCTCGCGCCGCACCATCTGGGCGTGCTCGATCCGGAAGCGCCGGTCGCGCGGTCCGTGGCGGCGCGCGGCGTCCGCGAAGGCGTCGAGGACGAGCCGGTTGGCCCGGTCCCCGATGGCGTGCACGGCGAGCTGGAAGCCAGCGGCGTCCGCGGCGCGGATCATCTCGCGCAGCTCGTCTTCCGGGTACAGCAGGAGGCCGTCGGTCTCCGGGTGGTCGTCGTAGGGGGCCTCGAGGGCGGCGGTGGCCGCGCCGAACGAGCCGTCGGCGAGGATCTTGAGCGCCCCCAGCCGGATCCAGTCGTCGCCGAGGCCGGTACGGACTCCGGCCGCCTCGAGGGCGGGCCGGGCCGCGATGGACCGCCAGACGTTCATGCGCGCGGTGAGCTCCCCCGCGTCCCGCAGGTCCTGGTACGTGGGCAGCGCATCCACCGCCGAGTTGTCCTGGATGGTGGTGACGCCGAGGCGGGCCGCTTCGCCCAGCGCGGCCCGGGCCGCCCGGCGATTGGCCTCCCGCGAGGCGGGCGGGATCGCGCGGGCCACGACGTCCATCGCGTTGTCCTTCACGATGCCGGTGAGCTCCCCGCGCCCGTCGCGCTCGAAGGTCCCGCCGGGAGGGTCGGGGGTGTCGCGGGTGATCCCGGCCAGGCGCAGGGCGACGGAGTTGGCGAGCGCCATGTGACCGTCGAGGCGCTTCACGAAGACGGGGTGATCGGGGGTGACCGCATCGATCAGCCACCGGGTCGGCCGCGCGCGCGACGGCCAGGCCTCGTGGTCCCAGTAGCCGTTCTCGATCCACGCGCCCGGGGGCACGCGGGCCGCGTGGCCGGCCAGCCGCGCCGCCAGCTCCGCCTCGTCGCGGGCCGCTCGGAGGTCCACCGAGAGCAGGCCGAAGCCGCCCTCGAGGAAATGGACGTGGGCGTCGTTGAAGCCGGGCACGACGAGGCGGCCGCGCAGGTCCACGACCCGCGTCCCGTTGCCGGCGAGGCCGCCGACCGCGTCGTCGCCGCCGATGGCGGCCACCCGCCCGTCGCGGACCGCGAGCGCGGTGGCCGGGGGCAGTCCTTTTCCCGGCCAGATCCGCCCGCCCCGCAAGACGAGGTCCATCGGGGCGCCCTCAGCCCCGGCCGCCCGACAGCTCGCGGACGATGTCGCCGACGAACGACCGCGCGTCGCCGAACAGCATGAGCGTCCGGTCGAGGTAGTACACCGGGTTGTCGATGCCCGCGAAGCCGGCGGCCATGCTGCGCTTGATCACCATCACCGTGCGGGCCTTGTCCACGTCCAGGATGGGCATGCCGTAGATCGGGCTCTTCGCGTCGTTGCGCGCCGAGGGGTTCGTGACGTCGTTGGCTCCGATCACCAGCGCGACGTCGGTCTGGGGGAAGTCGCCGTTGATCTCGTCCATGTCGAGCAG
>Ga0066388_100000898_pt1 | contig 15520 bp, 4 predicted proteins | sample PanSoiMetaGPlot6_FD_64539 | JGI IMG/M metagenome (GOLD analysis project Ga0066388, IMG submission 64539) | Tropical forest soil microbial communities from Panama analyzed to predict greenhouse gas emissions - Panama Soil - Plot 6 (Hybrid Assembly) | ecosystem: Environmental > Terrestrial > Soil... | reverse complement strand
TAGGCCTGCTTATTATTCTCCAGCGCCTGCTCCCAGCCCGGCTGTAGCACGATTACACCCCGCCCGATTCGCTGCGTGTCTCTGAGAAACTCGTTGAATCGAACTATCGGCACCGGCAGCTGGTGATTAAATTGGAAAGTCGAATTCCCCACGGCGTCGCCATAAGCGACTTTGTAGAAGCGCTCGACCAGATATCCGGTCTGCTGGAATTCAATCGAGAGGAAAAATGATGCCGAGACATCTATGTGGCGGGCTTCATTGCACTGCAGATCGCTGCCACAAGAGGTGATCCGGTTGGTCCAGAAGTCCCAGCCATCCGTATCAGGCTCACGGTTGAGAAAATCGTGATAGTGCTGTCGCACGAAGTTCCTGACATCATCAATCACATTGGTTGACGGTTCCGTCGGGTCATCAGCAATCGTGGTGGTTGAGGTTGAAAGCGTGCCCAAGGCAGAGTTGTTCGTCGGGCTCGACAACAGAACCGAGAACATCTCAGGACCCTCGACAAACGCATCCTGACTGATCAGGATATCCAGCGTCTTGGTATCTTCACCTGCCGCAAAACTCAAGGTGCCCAGGGCCGCAGTGAAATCACACTTCGGCGTGGCTATGCCACCCGCCGCCGAACAGGGCAAACCATTATTGCCGCTGCTGGCATAATCCACTGTCACGGCGCGCGACAGATCCCCGGTGCGCTTCACCGTAAGCGTGGTGAAGCCCGAACTTTCGGTAGTGTTGTACGTAGCCGCGCTGAAGTTGATAAAGCCGCCGACAGGAATAACCGTGATGTTGAAAGTCTGTGTTGGTGAGGTATCCACACCACCATTGCCCGTGCCGCCATTGTCTCGGAGGACAAACGTGATTGTGGCCGTGCCGCCGGCATTATTCGCCGGCGTATAAGTCAGTGTGCCAGCCGAACTGATGGCCGGACTTACCGAGAACAGACCAGCATTCGTGTTGCCGGTCACCTGGAAGGTCAAAGTCTGGCCAGACTCGTTGGCCGGACCGGCAGAGATATTCGTCGCCCAGTTAGGCACCGTCTGCGCTCCGGCATTGTTATTTACAGTCTGGTCTGCTCCTTTGGTAAATGACGGCGCATCGTTCACAGAGTTCACCGTGATCGTGAAGGTCTGTGACGCAGAGGTATCAACGCCGCCGTTGGCCGTGCCGCCGTTGTCCTGGAGCGTCAGACTGATTGTGGCCGAACCATTGGCATTGGCCGCCGGAGTGTAGGTCAGTGTGCCGGTCGCGCTAACCGCCGGAGCCGCAGAGAACAGAGCTGCGTTTGTATTGCCGGTAATATTGAAACTAACTGTCTGCCCTGCTTCATTTGCTGGCCCAGGTGAGATATTAGTGGCCCAGTTGTTAACCGTCTGCGCACCTGCGTCTTCATTGATGGTCTGGTTCGCGCCTTTTGTAAACGAAGGCGCATCATTCACCGGATTGATCGTGATCGTGAAGTTCTGGGCCGCAGAAGTATCGACGCCGCCGTTGGCCGTGCCGCCATTGTCTTTGAGCGTGACTGAGACAATTGCCGAACCGTTGGCATTTGCGACTGGAGTGTAAGTCAACGTACCGGCCGAGCTAATAGCCGGCTGGACTGAGAAGAGAGCGTTGTTGTCGTTGGTTGCGGTAAAGCTGACACTCTGGCCTGACTCAAACGGTCCCGGTGAGATGTTCGTGGCCCAATTCGGCACGGACTGCGCACCAGCATCCTCGTTGACAGTCTGATTCGTCCCTTTGATGAATGAAGGCGCATCGTTCACAGCGTTTACAACAATGGTGAACGTCTGTGAGGCAGACGTATCGGCTCCTCCATTGACCGTGCCGCCGTTGTCCATCAGCACCACGGTGATGATTGCAGAACCGGATGTGTTGTCGGCGGGAGTGAAATGCAGCGTGCCGTTCGGATCCACTCCGAGCCCTGCCCCGAACAAACCCGAATTGCTGTTGCCCGTGATTACGAAACTCAAAGTCTGGCCCGACTCATCCGATGGGCCAGGTGAAATCCCTGTTGCCCAGTTCGGTATTGTCTGTAAACCGGCATCTTCGTTAACTGTTTGATCCGCGCCCTTGGTAAATGACGGTGCATCATTAACCGGATTCACCGTCAGCATAAATGTCTTGTTGTCGCTGCCGCCTCCGTTTCGATTGACCGTAATCGTAATGTTGGTTGTCCCACTGAGGTTGGTTGCCGGATTAATAGTAACGATTGCGTTAGCGCCCACCACCGCCCCGCTCAGATGTGGGGCATCATTCGGCACCAGCGTGTTATTACTCGAAGTCGCGGTGATGGAAGTAATGGTGCTGGTATCGCCGGCATCAAAAGGAACGAAAAGTTGCGTGTCCTCGTTGGTGCTCGTGTCGGGAAGGTTCTCCAGCGGCGCCTGCACCTCGTAGGCACCAATATCCACGGTCGCTATAGCATCAACATCGGGCCCATCGACCTGCCGGCTAAAGCCTGGGCCTCGCTGGTCCGTCGTTAGCTGAAAAATGTTTCCATCACCACAATGCGTAACCGTAGCAACACAATCGTCTCCCGCATCCAAAGCAGTGCTGTTGGACAACAAAGCCTGAGTTTTTGTCGGACCGCCATTGTCAGCGAGTGGCCCCAGGTGCGCATTCAATGGCGAAGCGGGCGTGCCAACTTGATCACCATTAACCCCATTAACGAAGTTTGAGCCACCAATCCAGACGCCGATGAAATTGTGCCCGAAGGAACCCACGTTCCCGACAGCATCACCCGTATCAGACCCATTACCTGCGATAATAGTGTTGCGCAAGAATGAACCCAGTCCGGGACCACCAGGATCCTGAAGTCCGTAGCCGCCGTTTGCGGTAATCGTGCAATTTGTCAGGAATGTTCTGCTGTCGTTGGCAAGATTACGGATGCCCTCATTTGGCTGGTTGCCGCTCACCGTCGTGTTAATGGCCTGTAACATCGTTCCATTCGCGATCCCGCTTCCTACGCCGCCTGTATTGCCGCTGATCGTACTGCCTATAAGAGTCAAGGTGCCCGAACCGTTTATTCCGCCGCCATCTCCAAAAGTAGAGTTGGCACTTACAGTGGAATCGATCAGGGTAATGTCGCCACCAAAGATACCGGCGCCTGCTCCGCCGTCAATGCTGCCACTGTTGTTGGTAGTGTTGTTGCTGACCGTACTGCGAGTGATAGTGATTGGTATTGCACTGTAAATTCCGGCGCCATTTGAGCCGTTTTGAGTAGACGGCGTTTGTGTACTGTTACCACTGATGGTGCTATTGTTTATGTTGGCAGTATTACCGGCAACGTAGATGCCCGCGCCATTCCCCCCAGTCTCCAGCCCGAGATTATTACTGTTGGCCTTATTGTCAGTTATTGACGCGTTGTTTACGACGAGTGTGCCGGCGCTATAAATCCCGCCACCACGGCCGCAGGGAGTCGCGTTAGTACCTCCTGAACCCGTGTTGTTTCCAGTGACAACTGAATTTGTAATCGCCAATATGCCGGTGTTGTGAATTCCCCCTCCATCTCCACCCGGCGCTCCGCTGACGCCACCATTCGTGCCGCCACCGCCTGACGAGTTCGCGCTAATCGTCGAGTTTAGTATTGTAAACGTGCCGGTATTGGCGATGCCGCCTCCGTTGCTGCCTTGAGTGGGGTTGGAACCCGACTGACCATTCCCGACTTGGTTGGCAGTTACAGTCACGTCAGTCAAACTCAGCGTGCCAAGATTCTGAATACCACCTCCGTTAAAGGGACCGGGACTGATAATCGAGGCGTCTAAGGTATGTCCGTCCTTCACCGTCAACCCCGACAGACTTACGTTGCCACTCAGAATGTTGAAAACGCGGAAGAAAGACCCGGCCGCACGCCTAACAGTAAGCTGCGCCGAGCCCGGACCAACGATTGACATGTCAGAGGTGATGTCAGGCAAGACGCCGGTTAAGTTGAGGATGCCCGACAAGCCAATTGTAATCACATCCTGACCGCTGCTGCTTCCTGCTGCACATTCCCCGGGTACCGCGCCAGAGGGATTATTCGTGTTTGCGGCGAGAATCGCCTCGCGCAAGGTGCAGAGTCCGTCTGTGCTTGAGGGATTGAGATCCTCCAGGGTATTGACGGTTATAGTAGCTCCCGGACCAAGGGGTGTGAGAGGTGAGTAATTCCAACTCTCGTGTGAGCGGCTTGCTGCATAGTGGCGACCAGCAGAAAGTGAGGCGATTCCGATTATGCTAATGCAGATCGAAACAACGATGCACAGTCGTAGACGCGGGCGACCGAAGGGTGATGAAAACATGTAGTTTCTCCTTACCGCTGCTCTCAGGGGATCGGGGGTTGGCTGAGGGCTTGGGCAGAAATCAGAATAGAAACATTATTCAGTCTGAATTTCCGTGATAAGCCTCACAGTAAGAACACATAAACGAAACCAGCAACTCGTTTTGTGGGCGTTCAGACTAAAGCATGCTCGCGGGAGAGAATAAAACAGCGCTGAGTTTTACGTCAACCTTAGGCACTAAAATCAACACCGCCGTCTTTCACGGCCCGAACCGCTGCCGATACTCGATCGAAGACAGAAATGCTTTGACCATTTCGGCATTGATGTAATTCCCGTTGAACTGGATAAGTTTCGTCAGCCAGAAGTCATAGCCAGTGTAGTCCGTGTCCTGGGGATCATTTGGATTGCGGCGCAGGTAACCGAAGTACTGCATCAGCACAAAGGCGCGATTGAATTCAGCATTAACCAAATCCTGATCTTCCGCGACGAGCCGTAGCGCTTGCGCCCGAGCAGTTATGTTCGTCGTATCGTTTGCGTTGTTGAATAAATTGATCGCAGTCGTGCGCTCACTCACTGACAGTACGTTGCCCGAGTTCTGATTCAGTTTGTCGACGAACTGATCCGGTGCCATCGAGGTTGGAAACGCCGTCGTGAAGCGAGTCGTCTGCACGAACTCTTGCGAAAACGCTTGTTTGTTGCTTTCAAGCAATTGCTCCCAACCTGGTTGCAGCACAACCACTCCCTGACCAATGCGCTGCGTGTCCTTTAAGAACTCGTTGAGTCGAACTATGGGCACAGAGAGTTGATGTGATCCATTGAGGGTGGAAGTTCCGGTCGCATCACCGTATGCCACCTTGTACATACGCTCAACCAAGTACCCGGTCTGTTGGAATTCGATCGAGAGAAAGAACGAGGCAGACGTATTTATGCGCTGCACTTCAGTACAGACAGGATTTGCGCCGCAGGAAGAAATGTTATTCGTCCAGAACGCAAAACCGCTGGGGTCAGGTTGCCGGTTAAGAAAGTCAAGATAGTGCTGGTAGACAAAAAAGTTCGTCTCGTCGATTGGGTTTACTCCCGACGTGGTTTCGTTGTCAGCGACCGTCACCGTCGCAATGTTGGGAGAACCCAGGACCGTGCCGTTTGCATTACTGAGGTTAACGGTAAAAGTTTCGTTGCCTTCCGCGTAGACGTCGTCATTTAAAGGCACCGAGATAGTCTTGAACGTTTCGCCGGGAGTGAAATGCAGAGTTCCAATCGTCTGTTCATAATCGCAACGCGATGAAGCGTTTCCATTTTTGACGTTGCAGTTGTTCGCGCCGGCATTGTCGCTGGTTGAATAACTAACGTCAGCGGCTGAGGAAGTATTACCGAGTCGCGTCACGGTCAACTTTGCCAGTCCCGCTGATTCGCTAAAAAGGTACGTCGCGGCGCTGAATTGGACACTGCTCGCGGATGAAGGTGTTCCAAACTGTCCGCGAATCTCCCCGTTGGGAAAGTTAGCACTGTGTACGTTTATGTAAAGCAGGCCGCTTTTCAAATTAGCGACATCGGTAGGCGTCAGATTTATGAGAAAATCGCTGACGTTGCCAACGGGTAGTGGAAACAGAATCGGGGCAATCACGCCGGCTGCTCCGGGACCATGAATGTGCGCGTCAGTCTGTGCACTGGTCAACCCACTAAAGTTCAGCGAAACACGGGCCGTCGTTTCGTCGGGACTCAACAACAACGTGGCGCTGCCGGTAGCGTTTGAATTGTTCGGCGGCGTCTCCTGTGTCCCGGTCAGATTCGCGGTGAACAACGCGGGCTGCTTACCCGAGACTTCGTAAACAGCGCCATTCGTGTTCGAAACCACAAACAGATTTCCGTTCGGACCGGTCTCAATGTCAGTCGTGATGCCAAAGTCGCGGCCGATCAGCAAAGACTCACTTTCTTTGATATCGAATTTGTCGTCATTATCAGCAACCAGGTCATCCAGCCTTGAATCGCTGAAGAGAAAGTGCAGACGGTCAGGCGTCAGCTTAAACCTGAAAAGAAAGCCGTTGGCCAGAAATGTTCGCGCGGCGCCGACGAACATGTCACCTTCAAACTGTGGGCCCAGACCACGGCCGGCGACGAAACCAAGCGGCGCCGCCGGAATCGCATATTTCCAACTGAATTCAGGATCGTTGTAATGCGCGCCGGGAAACATCAGAAGATTGGCCAGCGCCGCCGATGGAGTGTTCGCAATCAACGATGGCGGCCAGCGTAGTTGCTGCAAATCGCCCGATCCGTAACTGGTTTCGATCTGTTTGTATTGAGCGACACGGCTGATCGGCCCCATGACTTGAACCCAGCCGTTGTTTGAGCCGGCAGTGACGCGATTCATCTCGTCAAATGCGTCGTCGCCGTTTTCCTGGTCCCACAAGTTACCTGAGTACGGATCGAAGCCGAGCCCGAAACCGTTGCGCACGCCATAGGCGAAGATCTTTCTGATGTTCGCATCTGCTTCGCCCGGCAGGATTGTGATTATTTGGGAGAACGGATTGTCAGCAGGAGTTGATCCATCGTCGTTCAACCTAAGTATGAAACCGGTCAAATGATTGTTGTCGGGAACCGGCCCGCCAAACTGATCATCGGCCACTACCGGACCTGGACATGGTCCGGTGGTTGGCCCGCATAAAAGATTCTGCAGGTAACCACGCCGGCCGTTGTCGCCCATCAAAATGTAGAGCTTGCCATCAGGACCAAATCGCAGGACGCCGCCATTGTGATTCCCGCGCAGTTGCTGATTCGCATCCGCCTGATACGCGCGCAACTTGATGATGTTGCGATCGAAGGTCAGCGTCGAGCCGTTCCAAATATACCGATCGACGCGATTGCCAAGGATTGGCACTTCGGCGAGATTGGTTGTATCAACTCCGGTGCTGCTTTCCGTCCAATACAAATAGACATAACCGTTGAAGACAAAGTTCGGGTGCAGCGCAATTCCCAAACCGCCACGTTCCGAGCCGCTGTTCACCGCCAGGTCGATCGCCGGGGAGTTCTGAATGACTCCGTTGATCACGCGCTGAACCTTGCCGGTATTCTTTTCAAAAATCAGAAAATCGTTGTTGCCAATGAAGGCCATGCTCGTTGGTTGTGAGAGGCCCGTCACCACAGTCTTCACGGAAAGATTCGGATCGGTCATCGATGGACCGGATGATGGCGACTGAATACTTGTTTGAATCGTCATCGAATTATCAGCTGGGTCGGGATCGGATTCAGTCGCGGTCACACTTGCGCTGTTCGTCAGATTTCCGGCGCCCTGTGGCTGGACCAAAATGCTTATGATCGCGAAAGATCCGTTCGCCAGCGAGCCCAGATTACACGTGACCGTACTGTTTCCGCTGCACGAGCCCTGTGTCGGCGTGGCTGAAATAAACATGATCCCTGCCGGCAGGTTGTCGGTCACGACAACGTTCGTCGCCGGCGATGGGCCGTTATTTGTTACCGTAATGCGATAGGTGAGATTTGCGAGCGTCACTCCGGGGTTTGGCGAAGCTGTTTTAGTCAATGACAGATTCGCAGCCGCCGGGCCGGAAACAATCAGCTGGGCCGAAGCCGAGTGTTGAAGATTACCGCTGGTGGCGGTGACACTAAGCGAATAAGTTCCAGGCGGCGTGTTTCCCGCAGTAGTAACCGTTAATGTCGACAACTTTGCCGACGCATCCGTGATCGAGATTGTTGTTGGGTTGAAACTGGTAGTCGTTTCCGCTGAGAGACCAGCAACGCTCAAAGAAATGTCTCCGGTGAAACCACCGGCCGGCGTTGCGGTTACGGTGTAAGTTGTGCCGTTACCGGGGTTCACGGTTCGCGAAGCCGGCATAATGTTTAGCGAAAAGTCAGCCGCCGGAGTTGCGTCCGCAATCTTCGCCACGAATGCGTCCTGCCCGCCACCGTTAGCCCCTTGCAATGCCGAAGCCGTGGGAAAGTTCGTAGATGCCGTGTAGCCGGTGATGTAAGCGTTTGCGTTATCGACGGCGATCGGATTGGTGGCTGCGACTGCGGCGACGAAATTCTCATTCGCCGACCCTCCAAGATAAGTTGAGTACAAAAACGAATTGCCGGCTGGATTTAGCTTGGCGACAAAAGCATCAAATCCTCCTCCATTGTTAAGTTGCAGCGGCGCAACTACCGGCAGGTTCGTCGAAGAAGTGAATCCGGTTACGTAAATGCCCGAGGCGTTGGACGCTATGCCGGTGCCGCGATCGTCGCCGCTGCCTCCGAAGTACGTCGCATAAATTTTCGTGCCGGTGCTCGAAATCTTTACGATGAAGGCGTCGAATGAACCGCCGGACGTTGGTTGCGCCGGATTAAAAACCGGAAAGTTGTTCGAGGAAGTTTGGCCGGCGACGTAGACGTTGCTGGCGGTGTCGTCAATTGCAATTCCGAATGACTTGTCATCCCCAATCCCGCCAAGGTAAGTGGAGAACAGCAACGAGGCAGACCCGTTTGCAGTGGTATCGATTTTAGCTACGAAGGCGTCGAAACTCCCGCCCGAGAAAACCTGAAAGGCATTTTGGGTAGGAAAGTCGACTGACGCGCTGTAGCCTGCTATGTAGGCATCGCCGTTCGTGTCGACTACTACCCCACTGCCACGGTCTGTGGCGCTGCCGCCAAGCATTGTCGAATAAACAACTGCGCTGCCCGCGGGATTCATTTTCGTCAAAAAGGCATCAGTGTCACCTGCGCGAAACGATTGGAATCCCGACGCTGTCGTGGGAAATCCATTTGACCGAGTTCCGCCGGTGATGTAAGCATTGCCGCTTTGATCGACAGCGATACCTTCGGCCGAGTCGTTGTCCTCGCCGCCGAGAAAAGTCGAATAAACCAAACCGTCCCCTGCCGCGTTGAGTTTGAAGACGACACCGTCAAAGTCTCCGCCGCGATAGGTGGCAGCCAGGACGCCGGCCGTCGTGGGAAAGTCTGTCGACGTATCACCGACACGGCCAACAACGTACGCGTTGCCGTTGATGTCGACAGCAAGCCCATCCGCGCGATCCATTCCGCTTCCACCGACATACGTGGAATAGATGATATTGCCGGATGCTCCATCAATTTTGGTAACGAAGATATCGCTGAGACCTTTATTGTTAGGGTATGCGGGACCGTGTGTCGGAAAGTTCGTGGAACTGGTGACGCCGGTAACGAACAAATTGCCGTTGTTATCAAGAGCAATGCTGCTGCCGGCATCGTCGCTACCGCCGCCCAGGTAAGATGAATAAACCAGGGTCGGGTCGATTATGAGCGGCAACGACGGGTCGTAATCGCCGATATCAAACGCAACCTGGTGATTGCCAGGCAAGACGTAACCTCCTGCCACGGATCGCCGTGTCCCATTTGTCTCCTGATAAATGCCCGGCTTCCGTTCAATGATCTCTTCGTGACCCTTGCGCAAAACTAAATCACCATTCGCCGATATCCTGCTGGCAACTCCACGGTCAAACCTGAGACGAATCGCAGTTGGATCTGCGCCTGGAGCGACGACAAAGTCATATTCGATCTCACGTTGATTGCCGTAAAAAGTGAGATTGATTCCGGGATAAATACTTTCGAAAGTAACTCTGCGAAATGTCGGCACATCAGTCTGCCAACGAGCGCAATTATTTCCGAGAAAATAATTCCGGCGCTCAGTCAACTGCTGATCGCCTTTCACAGTCGCGGACGGGTTCGCACCGGCAAATTTCATCCTGAACCTTGCGGTGTTGGTCACCAGAGTGGTTTCCCCCGCACTTAAAAGCAATTGCATGTCCGGACCTTGCGCCAGGAATTTCACGTCCGGACCGGCCCGACCCGTGTTCAGTTCAAATGCCACGGGCATGTCGGCGAATAACTGCTTAACCTTTGATTGGCTTATTGAACTGGATTTCTCGGCTGGGCGGGCAGGTGAGACCGCTTGAGACTGCATCGGAATCTTGAAAATGAGAAGACCAAAGGCCAACGAAATGATGATGCTAATGATTACCTGCTTATAGTTTTTTTTGAGCGAGGGTTTCTTCATCGGTTATGTCGCGCTAACGCCCCATTTCAATGCGAGTACAGCTTAACAAAAAGATCGAAGGGCTTTTGCCGCGAAGGTCGCCGTCTTCAGATCGCCGATCAAACTGTATTGCGGCTTTGCCGCTCCACAGTACAGGCCGAAAAGAGTTTGGCTACCGGGAAGGCAGAGCTTCTCCGCATTGTGGGCGGCAAAGCCGCATTTGAGCTTTTCGATCAGTTTTGAGGCAAAGCCAACGCGTGCGACAAAGAATGCCCTTTATCGCTCAACCAAGGAAGCCCAGATTCTGCGTCGGAAATTTGCTTAGATTCGGGAAGACAGTAGTCAAAAGATTGGCCGGCAGACCGTACCAGGCGGCTAACGTTGCGCCATATTGATCAATTGAAGTCGTCGGAACCCAACGCCCGCGGTTGCCACCATCGTCATCGGGACTATTGAGCGACAGAGTGGGATAGGTCCCATATACCGTTCCGCCGAGTACGGCGCCGCCCATAATGAACGCGTGGCTTCCCCACGCGTGATCAGTCCCAACTGTCCCGGCACTTGTGCCTGAAGCCTGAAACGTGCGGCCAAAATCCGAAAGCGTAAACAATGTGACCGCGTTACTATTTCCCTGCGCGCCCATCTCATCATAGAACGCACGCGCCGCCTGGCTGAACTGCGTCAACAGATTTCCCTGCCCTCCTGCACCATTGGGGACTGTGGGATCAGCAGAAGTTTCGTTCGTGTGAGTGTCGAATCCGCCGAGCGAGCAAAAGAAAATCTGACGATGCATACCAAGGGTATCTTTAATCTTGATCAACTTCGCGACTTGCCGCAATTGATTGCCGATTCCGGTCGCCGGAAACGTTGCGGTCAGCGGCGGGTCAGGCTGGTTAAGTAGCTGATCTGCGTTGAGCGCCTGGTTCGTCGTATCACTGGCGCCCTTGATCAAAGCTGCGCCGGTATCAAAGCCAAGCAACTGACGGAAACCGCTGCCGCTCGTGAACGGGTTCGCGGACGACGGCCCGCTCCAATTCAAATTCAGGACGCTGGCCAGCGTGCCGGTACCGATTGCTAACTGCCGCGTTGTTACTCCAGTTTCAAATAGATTGGTGCCGGCTACTGAGGTGGACATCGGTAATATCGTCGGGCCATTCAGCGAGCTCGTATTGTCTGCGACGCGCCCACCCCACCCGGTTTGTCCCGTCGTCTTGCAGATCGATGTCATCTGCTGGTTGACCTGATCCGAGTGAGAAAACAGCTGGTAAGGTCGAAACGCGCCGCCGACATTGCTTTGATATTGTGCTTTGGTCGTCGGCTGCAAAAGCGAACCGTAATTGAAAAGAATCGCGAGCCTGCCCTGACTCCATGGGCCAAGCAGACCGGGCGCCGCGCCGCTCACGTGGACCTCTGGCGACAGGTTCGGATGCAATCCGAATTGGCCGCCGCTTGCCGGGCTGATTGGCACGAGCATCGACTGGGTCAATCCCAAATTAGGCGTCGCTGCCGGGGTACTGCAGTCGCCTCGCACAGCGGCATACGCGCTGAATTGGTTTATGTCGATGACCATGTTGTTGCAGTCCGAGCCGCCGGTAAGGAACACGCAAACCAACGCTTTATAATCTGAAGCAATGTCTGCCTGTTTTTGGACCATCGCGTTGACGGTCGAGAGGCGTTCGAGGCTGTTAACCATTGCTGCCGCCGTCAGCCCACAGGCCGTGTCGCGCAGAAAATCTCTTCTTGATCGTTTCATTTGCTCACCTCTCCACCTGGAACTGTGACGAAGTCGCGACCAGATAAATCGCAGTTTGCGTACGTTGTCTCGCCTGCGTGTTGGCGTCGGCATTAGTAATAGCCGTAATCGTCGTGACGATAGTGTTCGTCACCTCTTGCGACATTGTTCCGTGCATCAGGTTGGTGTTGAGTAGGTCAACCAGTGCAGCAGGCCCCGAATTCAAGACTGTCGTTTGATACGCCGAGTAATTAGTTTGAGTGCCGGCCGGGCGATTTGGAGCGTTCGCGGCAATCCCGTTTCCACCATTTGCGAGGAACAGGGTGTTTACGAAATTCGAGCGTTGATAAGTTGTCGAGGTATCCAGAATGCCAAACTCGGGCGCAATCAAACTGGTTCCGGGCAAACCATAATCAGCCGGAAAATAACTGAACACTGTGGGCGGATTGAAAACGTCCTGGCCCAGAGGAATGCTGAAACTGCCGGCGCCTGAAACGTTGGTAACCAACACGCCGTCGCTCGTTGCGTTGAACCAGCGCAGCAAATTGGTCATCAACAGTACCGGTTCTCTTAAATGCCCATAGTTTGGATCAGTCTTTACGTCACCACGAGCTTCAGGATCTAAAAGAATCTCGGTGATGATGGCCTTCATGTCGCCACGGACGCCTGATCCGTTGTTTGCGAATGCAGCCGCACAGCGGCCGACATATGCCGGCGTGGGACTGCTCGTCACCAGTTGGTGAATTAGCTGCGAGCATACGTAAGGGCCGGTGTTTTGGTGATTGAAGATGTTATCAATGGCCGCGTTCAGCTCGTTGTTTTTGTAAGCCGCCATGTTGACGGCATTGTTCGTGCAGTTGGTGCAGGCAGGAAGGTTTAATCCATTTAGTAACGTCTTGGCGCCGATATCGAAGGGACCGTTGGCGCCGGTGTTATTACTAAAGGCCATTGGCCGCAGGTAGTCGGGCACCGACTGACCGCCAAAAGTGTTGATGGTGGTGTTCGGAATTACCCAGCCAGTGAACACGCGCGCAAAACCAGTAATCTCAGCCTGGCCATAGGTCGGAATGCGATTCCCGTTGGCATCCAGGATTGGCGTGCCATCCGGGTTCAACATGTCCGTACCAATAGAAAAAAGTTGCATCAGCTCGCGTGCGTAGTTTTCATTGGGCGACACTCGCGAGTTACCTGCCATGTTGAGATACTGCCCCATTCCCGGATTCAGCGTGATGTCGCGAAGCACATCTCTAAAATTTCCGAATGCGTTCTTGTCGATCGTCTGTAAGTACGGTGCGTACCAGCTGGTTTCGTTATTATTCAGGTCGCGGCCTGCGACGACGATCAACTTGTGTAAGGCAAACGCGATACGCTGCCGCAACTGATCCGGCCCTGACAACGCATCCGTCACGAATTGTTTCTGTAACGGGTACAGAGTGTAGTTGTCTCTGACACAGTTCGCATCGCATGGGCTCGGCTGGTTGATCGGATAAAGAGTCGTCAGCGGATAGTTCGAAGACAGAGCCGGGTTGGCGGATGCGTCGACAAAAAGTGGCGGCGTATTGAACTGCTCGTTGAGATAGTTGCTTATCCCTACTGATCGCAGATGTGCGACGTCGTTGTCGGTTGGACCCCACGTCGCCTGCTCAAGAAATCTGACGGCATCAGAACCTGCGACCGCTGCCGGCGCGCCCGCCTGGGCCTGAAATTGCGCCAACGTCAAAGGAGTCGCTGCGCCTGGCGGCGTCGCCGGCGCTGGATTCGGCGCCGAATCATCCGCGGGCCCGCCACCGATTTGTCCAATCGCGACGCGAGCACGATTGCTGGCCATGCCGTGGAGATTCAACCGGATAAGCACGTCGCCAAGATTCGCCGGCATCAAATCATTCAGGCGAACCACCACCATGTAAATCCCAGGGAAGTTTGGAACTGTCCCGGCATACTCAACTTTGAGCGGATAGATCGTGTGCGCAGCGTCCTCGGCGTCCGCTGTTAGAGCGTTGAAAGGTTCTCCGGCCAGGAAATCGAGATTCGTGCAAAAGACAGTGATGCGGGTTCTTGGGTCGGCCGGGCTGAAGTTCCCCTCAGAGTTCAACGAAAAAGGTTCGGCGCGCATCGACACCGACTCGAGCGCAACTGCCCGCGTTGAGGTCGACGAAACTGTAAACAACGAAGGGGAAATGCCTGGAGCGCCGAATACAGGCGCCGAGCAAAGGATCGCAAAACCGATGCAGAAGATGGAAACGAAACACTTGCGTACGGCAAAAGCTGGCGTTTTCATGAGCAGGCTCCTCAAAAACAGCCGAGTGTCTCCGACAAGTGAGGCTTAGATCTAATCGAAAAGCTAGGGGAAGGGCCACCGGGCCGTGCACCCTGGTTCAGTCAAAAATATAGCACGCTGAGAAGTCGCGTGGTCAACAGCTTTTAGACGGCGCACAGCCGCCGTTGGTCGAGCTTTTTGACCGACAACTTCGCTTTATTAAGTGTTGTAATTCCTAGGAAATCTTAGCGGTCGTTCTGACGAATTCATAGAAACCCGCCGCCGCTCCGAGGACCACTCCCACGACGAGCAGCCAGGGCTTGGTTCCCAACCAACGATCCAAAAGCCAGCCGATTAATAGTCCTGAGACGACCGACGCGAACAAAGAGAACGCGGCCGAGTAGGCGAGGCCGGTTTTGCGATTAGTTTCTTCTTTCTCTTCTTCGGGCGATTCAGACATCCTGGTTCGTGTCAGAAGAGGACCGTAAGGGAGGGCCCACTAATGCGTAGAAAGGATCACTATTTCCATGTGGCTCTTCGCAGATAGTTTTTGGGAGCCTCATACAATAAAGCTCTGCGCGAGTGTCGCATTGAATCGTGAATGAAACAGACATGAGTACACCAGCAGGCTTGACCGCCGTCAATCGCATCGACTTCGCGCTGTCGCGATTTGGCGGACCACAATGCTGCAAAGTCATAATCATAATCTTTCAGAGTTGCGAACTTCTCGCGCAGTTCACATGCGCGGACATCTCCGTTGTAATCGATTACGGCGATCGTTTCGCCAGCGGTGCAGGGGAATGGCCAAGAGGCGGAACTATCGAAGTTATGCTGCTGCGTTCGATAGTGAGTCGTAATCGTGCCCACATAGGCGACGTTCTTCACGAAACGCCGGGCGGCATCATCGTCAGCAAACATACGATCGCCATACCGCTTCGTAAGTTGCGCCGCGTAGGAATAAATGCGCGGTAGCGCTTCAGCAGGAACTCGCTTGATCTCTTCACCAACCGGCGTGTCCCCGCGAACAATATTGAAATAATGACCATCGAGTTGAAACCCGTGCCACATGAACTCGGCCAGTTTTTCAACCTCCGTATAATTATCCGCGCAGATAACCGTGTTTACATTCAGACGAAATCGATCCCTGAATTTGTCCTTTAACGGATAAAGCTCTTCGATACAATCGAGCGTCTTCTCCCAGTGACCCGGAACTCCGCGAATGCGATCATGCGTTTCTCCTTGTCCATCAAGAGCGATATTCAGGTACAAAT
>Ga0066388_100000897_pt1 | contig 15526 bp, 14 predicted proteins | sample PanSoiMetaGPlot6_FD_64539 | JGI IMG/M metagenome (GOLD analysis project Ga0066388, IMG submission 64539) | Tropical forest soil microbial communities from Panama analyzed to predict greenhouse gas emissions - Panama Soil - Plot 6 (Hybrid Assembly) | ecosystem: Environmental > Terrestrial >... | reverse complement strand
GGGCAGTTGTTCTGCATCTGCGGCTGACTTGCCGAAGCGAGCGCTTTCGTAGCGCTCTGTGAAGATGACGACGCGGGTGCGCAATTGCGGATCGCCGATCGCCGTCGCAAATTCGCCCGGGGTTTGCGCCGGTGACTTCGCCCATCCGCGCCCGGCGGCATGGCGCAGCATACGCTCATACCAGATGCTGGCCGCGAGTTGTGGCGACTTCTGCGGTTTGCGGGCGAGGCGGAAGCGGCGAACAAGCTGAATAACACGGGGAATAGCAGCGCCCAACACTGCGAGCACGAATAACGCAAGCGCACGCAGGCCCCATTTCACAGTCGAGTCGCCGATGCGGTCCTCGACTCTTCGAGCCCAGTTTAAAATTCTCTGGTACTGTTCTCTTCCCCACGATTGCGCCTTACTTACGATTGCGCGACTGCCGCGGTTCGTGTCCTGCGTGAGACGGAGTTGATGGGCAAAGTCATAATTCACCACCCATTCGCGCCAGAATGACTGCATGGCGTCCATGTATTGCATCAACCGGCTCCAACTGGTGCGCATCTCTGTGCTGGCAGGAGGCGTGGGATCGAACTCGATCCAACCTTCTTCGGGAAGGTATGCCTCGACCCAAGAATGAGCATCACTGGCGCGGATGACATACTCCGATGAGATGTCGTTGAACTCACCGCCAGAAAAGCCGTTGACCACGCGTGACGGGATTCCTAAGGAACGCAACATGACGGCCATGGAGGAAGCAAAATATTCGCAGTGGCCCTGGCGGCGCTCGAACAGGAAATTTGCGATGGGATCGTGAGGCTCGGTCTTTGGAAGCTGCAACGTATATGTGTAATGAAGGCGCAGATAGGTTTCGACAGCAGCCGCCTTCTCAGCCCGAGTAGCGGACTTATCGGCAATTTGCTCTGCGAGAGCCTTCACGCGGGGATCGAGCGAGGGCAATTGCAGGTACTCGGAGAGGCCTGAAGGAAGTTCAGAATTGGCATTGGCGCGCACAGGCGACGACATACGAACCTGTGAATCCGCCTCGTAGCGTGTGATGGGGTGTTCTACGTCCACATCAAAGACGTTGCCGGCAGCATCTTCAGCAACAGTCCGATAATTCCCCTGCAACCTTTGAGCTGTGGCGAGCAGGAAAAATACTTCGCTGAGATACGGCTCTAGCGTGACGCGATAATGAACGTGCGGACCTCGCAAACTAGGCGCTTGAGAATCCCGCGAAGGCAGTTCGAACTGCCCATCAACCCCTCGCTTCAATGTGATTTTGATGTGCGTGTTGACCCAGCTTCGACCGTCGAAGTTATTCAGCACGACTCCGCGCAGCTTTAGCGGTGAACCTCCGGTGGTATCGCCGTCTATCTTCACGCGCATCATCACGGTCTTCGATTGCTGAATCTGGCCGATGCGCCCCAGTTCCACCCGGTCCGAGAAGCCGGTGGTCAAATCGTTTGCCCCTGTATACGCGCTCATATATCCGGCCGAGACGCGCGGCAGAAGGAAAAAGATGAGTCCCGCGCCCACGAAAATCATCAGAAGCAATGCTGGCGCCATGCCCGCAATCGCAAAAGACAGCTTGCGGTAGGCCTGCTGCACATTCGGGTCACGGGCCTGGACAGGAGCTCGTTCGGAGGAATGCATCATCTCCATCAGAATGAAAGCCGTTACCGCAATCAGCACAAATCCCGCCAAAGCCAGCAGGAAGGTGCTGTCCACTGTGAGCACAGCGGTGGCGAGAACCATCGCGAACGAAAGCGCAGCCAGAAGGTAGTGGTCGCGATCTTTTTGCGCGGAGAACAACCGGACCAGCATGCCGAAGAGAATCAGGTGAACACCAGCGGTAAGAATGCTGCGAGAGATGGCCAACTCGTCAGCAATGAAGAACGCAAAGCAGGCAATCGTCAGCAGGTTCGTCCACCGTTCGGAGAGCATGACCCTGCGTTGCCGGGCCAACGCGTAACCACGAAACAGCAGGGCGCCGCTGACCAGCAAAACGGTTGGAAGATCCAGAGTTCCGGTGGAGGCAAGGGTCCCAAAGCCGGCGAAGATTAACAGATAGAGAACCACGTCGAAATAGCGGCGTATCGCCGCTGCGAGCGTGAAATCACCGGTGTTTAGAGTCCCAGCCATGGATAGGGATATTCTTCGTGCTTTCATGGGAAAGGTAAAGGGTACGGAAGATAGGGTTGGCTTTAGCTCCATGCATTGGGCGTCCGCCAATAAACCAGCACCCCGCAAAAGTCAGTCTCTTGGACACTGTTTCTGCATCAAAGTCGAAACACCAAAATCAATCAGGAGTACAGCATGCTAAACGCAAAGAAAGCTCTCGGCAGTTTTTCCGTCAACGACATTCACAAGGCCAAAGATTTCTATGGCAAGACGCTCGGCCTCGAAGTTTCAAATGGACCGGAAGGCACGCTGGTTCTCAGTGAAGCCAAGACGCTGATCTATCCCAAACCGAACCACCAGCCTGCCACCTTCACGGTTCTGAATTTCCCCGTGGACAATGTGGAAAAAGCCGTGGATGAGCTCAGCAAACGTGGCGTCCGCTTCGAAATCTATAACGAACCAAACATAAAGACGGATGCGCGAGGAATCTCCCGCGGAAACGGGCCAGCCATTGCCTGGTTCAAGGATCCCGCGGGAAACATTTTATCGGTGCTCGAAGCGGCGTAAACGTCGCGTGCAACAAGGCCTGTCCTCCGCGAAGCGAGGCCACCCGGGTACCCCACTCCTGTCGCGTTCTTTGCGACAGGGTGGGGATTTTGACTTTTCAATCCATTCCGAAAATCCCGTCAATCGCAACCTGCGAAGCCGCACAACACCCGGCCTGGTGTATGTTTGAAAAGAAGACCTACCATGGAGTCCAACGTCCACGCCGCCGAATTCGTGTTTCTGCTTTTGCTGCTCTTCGTGGTGGTGTTCGGTGTCCTCTCGAAAAAACTTAAGACGCCTTATCCCATCGTGATGGTGATCGGCGGGCTGCTTTTGAGCTTGATTCCACACGTCCCCCAGATCGAACTGAATCCCGACCTTGTCTTTTTTGTCATCCTGCCACCACTGCTTTACAGCGCGGCGTGGCTCACTTCCTGGCGCGAATTCTCCTATCACCTGGTGAGCATCCTGTCTCTGGCCTTCGGCCTGGTCACCTTCACGGTGTTGGGTGTCACGTTCTTAGGGCATTGGTTTCTTCCCGGCTTCGACTGGCGGCTGGGCCTTGTGCTCGGCGCTGTGGTCGCTCCCACAGACGCCATTGCCGCCGCCTCGATTGCCAAACGCATCGGCTTGCCCAAACGTCTTGTGGACATCCTCGAAGGCGAGAGCCTGCTCAACGACGCCACCGCTCTGCTGGCTCTCGAATTCGGACTGGCGCTGCTCGTCGGCGGCATGAGGCCGACCCTCACCTTCGGCCTGTTCCGCCTAATTTACTTGACCGGCATCGGCATCTTGATTGGTCTCGTCATCGGAGCAATTGTTCACGCAGTCGAGCATCGCATTGACGACGGCCCCATCGAAATTGTGCTCAGCATTCTGACGCCCTACGTCGCCTATTTGACCGCCGATTCGCTGCACGCTTCCGGAGTGCTGGCCGTCGTCGCTTGCGGGCTCTATCTCAGCCGTCAGAGTTCGCACTTCTTCTCCCCAGGCGTGCGTCTGCAAGTGTGGGCCGTATGGGAATCCTTGACCTTCATTCTCAACGGACTCGTCTTTGTCCTGATCGGCCTGCAACTGCATTACGTGCTCGCCAGCATTCGTGATCACAACCTGGGAACGCTGATAAGGTACGCCGCCGTGTTCAGCGCCTTTCTGATCTTGTTACGGCTGATCTGGATGTTTCCCGCAGCGTACATCGCAAATCTCATTCGCAGGCGCATCCTTCATCAGCGCGAACCCATGCCGCCTGCGCGTCAGATATTCGTTGCCGGCTGGACCGGAATGCGCGGCGTGATCTCGCTCGCCGCCGCCATCGCCCTGCCACAAACATTTCACGACGGCACGCCCTTCAGCCAGCGCAGCATGATCATTTTCCTAGCCTTCAGCGCCATCTTGGTCACGCTCGTGCTTCAGGGACTCACACTGCCGCCGCTCATCCGTGCCCTTGGCCTCGCCGGCGCCTCCGCATCGCATTCCGCCGAAGAAGAGGAAGCGAGACGCACGATCCTCACGGCTGCGCTGGAATATCTTGACGGCGCTCGCGAACGTGCTGTTCGTGAAAACGCCAAGCCGCAGGTATCCGAAATTTATGAGGACCTCTCGCAACACTATCGCGCCCGGCTCGCCAGCCTAAATCAAGATGGCGATCCGTCCACCGACGGACTCGCCCCTGCCTCCTACAAGCAGTACGTCGAAGTCTCTCGCAAGCTGCTGAAGGTTGAGCGTCAGACCGCCGTCCAACTTCGCAACCAACGCCGCATCAGCGACGAACTGCTGCGCGAGCTAGAGCATGAGCTGGATCTGAGTGAGTCAAAGTTCGCGAAGCGAGGTTAGACAACTCGTTCGCACCTGCCATCACGGTTCGGCGACGCTGCGTGTCCGCGCCGGGGCAGATGGAAGAACAGGCGCAGGCGCTGCTTCACTCCCGTTCGGGGTGAACTTCTTCACTACATTGGAGGCCAGTGCAACCATCGAAGCCACGTCGCTCGCATTGAGCGGCAGCACCAGCGTATTGCTTTCCTTTGCCAGCTTGCCGAACTCGGGAATATATTGCTGCGCCACGCGCAATTGCACAGCCTCGAAGCCGCCGGGTTCGTTGATCGCTTCGGCCACTTTGCGCAAGCCCTCCGCCGTGGCAGTCGCGACCGCGAGAATGGCCTGGGCTTCGCCTTCAGCCACGTTGATCTGCTGCTGGCGGTTCGCTTCCGATTGCTTGATGAGCTTTTGCTTCTCACCCTCCGCGGTGTTGATCGCCGCATCGCGTATGCCCTCGGATTGCAGGATCACGGCACGCTTCTCGCGTTCGGCGCGCATTTGCTTTTCCATGGCAGCCAGAACGTCTTTCGGAGGCGTGATGTTCTTGATCTCATAACGCAACACTTTCACGCCCCAAGGCTCACTCGCCTTGTCGAGTTCGCTGACCACCGCGACGTTGATGTGCATGCGCTCTTCGAACGTGCGATCCAGATCGATCTTGCCTACCTCACTGCGAAGCGTGGTCTGCGCCAGTTGCGTGATCGCGAACACAAAGCTCGAAATGCCGTAGCTGGCCCGCGAAGGATCCAATACTTTCAGGTAGAGGATCCCATCAACGCCGACCTGTACGTTGTCGCGCGTGATACAGATCTGCTCAGGAATGTCCAAGGCCGTTTCTTTCAGCGAGTGCCTGTAACGGATCACATCTACAAATGGAGTGAGAATGTGAAAACCCGCACCCAGCACCTTGTGGAATTTGCCCAGGCGCTCGACCACGTATGCGTTCTGCTGAGGCACGACTACCGCGGTCTTGGCAATGATGACCAAAACGACGGCGGCCAAAATAATTGTCACTACTAAGGCTGCAGTTGCGGGAAAGTCCATGGACACTCCTTTTGCCAAGTAACACTACTGTGCGCGAACGTTTAGCATCAACCCTTCAACATGTTCCACGACACAACGCTGGCCCGACGCAAGCGCCTGCGCTCCTCGATTGCATGCATTCCAGGCAGCGCCCCGCATCTCGACCCGTCCAATCGCGCCTGAAGCGATGCTTTCCGCCGCCACCGCAACCTCGCCCACCAGCCTGTCGGTATCGACAGTCGGCGCGCCGGAGGCGGAGGTTTGGGCGCTGAACTTCCTCAGCAGTGGTTTACGGAGGAATGCAAGCGAGGCCAGCGAGACAGCGGAAAACAACAGCCACTGCAACCAGGCGGGCCCCGCCCAACCAAAGATGTCCAGTATTCCTACCACCAGCGACCCAATGCCGAAAAACACGATGTAGAAGGCGCCGGGAGTCAAGGTTTCGGCCAGAACTAACAGACAACCCAGAATCACCCATGCCCACCATGCCATAGCGAATTCGCCCTCAACGAAAACCTGCGCACCGGAATGTTAGATCAATTCGGCTTCGAAGGCTATGGAAACAGCATCATCTGGGGGTAGAGAGCCGGCTTTAACCGCTGAGAGATACAGCTTTGGAGAGTCTTAGATTGGCTAAACAGCTAACCACTCAGCATGGTAGCTTGTGTCGCAGCGCTGGAAGCGCCGCCGCACCCAAAGGCTTCATGAGGTATGCATAAGGATCGATCCCCATCACGCTGTGACCATCTTCGCCGACCAGCTCTTTACGAATGCTCCGAAGCGGTCGAGCGCCATCGAGAAACGGTCTCCAACGGCGGCAAAGCCCAGGCGGAAATGCGAAGGCACATCGCAGCAGTCGCCAGGAGCCAGCAGGATTCCATGCTCTGTAGCAGCCCGGCTTTGAGCCGGATGCACTACCTCAGCGGCTAAAGCCGGTCCTACCATCCCCTGGTCTGCAGCATCTGTGCCTCGTCCATCGCACTCACAGCCAGCCCCTTCATCGCGCTGGGCACGTCTTCAGACACTTCAAGTAATACTTTAGGGTCGTTGTAGTGGGTCGTCGCACGAACAATCGCTCTCGCGCGGCGCTCAGCCTCCTCGGGTGGGGCGAACGTGGTTGAGTCCTTCATGAAGATGCCGCTGCCCACGAATACCGCCTCTGCGCCAAGCTGCATCACGAGTGAAGCGTCGGCAGGCGTGGCGATGCCTCCGGCGGAGAAGTTCGGCACTGGCAGCTTCCCTTCCTTCGCGACCAGCTTCACCAATTCGTACGGCGCCTGCAGCTCTTTGGCTTTCGCGTAGAGTTCCTCTTCGCTCAGCACCGTGAGGATCTTCATGTCCTGCACGATCTGGCGCATGTGCTTCACCGCATGCACCACATCACCCGTGCCCGCCTCGCCTTTTGTTCGGATCATGGCCGCGCCTTCGGCTATGCGGCGCAGAGCTTCTCCCAAATTGCGCGCGCCGCAGACGAACGGAACCTTGAAGGCATGCTTATCGACGTGGTGAGCTTCATCAGCCGGCGTCAACACTTCACTCTCATCCACGTAATCGACGCCCAGCTCTTGAAGGATTTGGGCCTCGGCAAAGTGGCCGATGCGGCACTTCGCCATGACCGGAATCGACACGGCTTCCATGATTTCGCGGATCTTCTTCGGCGAGGCCATGCGCGCAACTCCGCCTTCGGCCCGGATTTGCGCGGGCACACGCTCGAGCGCCATCACCGAGACAGCGCCAGCTTTTTCGGCGATCTCGGCCTGGCACGCGTCCGTCACATCCATGATTACGCCGCCTTTGAGCATTTCCGCGAGGCCGGTTTTCAGGCGAAGGCTGGTTGGACTACCGTTGTTTTGGGACATAGTGGATACCTTTTGCGATCGTGAAGAGTCGACGCGGGAGCCGCGCTAGTGCTGCGTATATTCTACAACCCTTGAGGGTTGTCATTTGACAACTGTTGGAGGCTCTACCGACCACGGCAGGACTCGACCTTCTGATCAGTTACCGGTACAGCGGCGGATGAAAAGCCCCACTTCTCGAAAACCGCGAGAAGTGGGGCACCTCAAGTTGTGATCGTCTTCCGGATAGACTGAACCAGGAGAAGTGGGCAACCCGCCAATTCCGGTTTTCGTAACAAACCGTCGAAGCGTGATTTCCAAAGCCGGCGGTATGGTAGAGTGCGCGGCATGAAAGACTCGCCCGCGCGCAGGGAAGAACTTGAAACAATCCTAACCAACGGCCTGCAGAAGAACTATCCGGGTCCGCTCACAAGAGCTCTTCTCTCGGAAGGCGGCAAATTTGCTTTTCTCTATGTGGACGGCAAATGTGTCGCCCAGCGCAGACTCTCACAGAAGGGGAAGGACTTTCTTCGGGGCGCCAGCATTACGCTTCTGCCGGGGGATTCTTTCTTGGAATCGGAATGGCCGAACCGGCAATGAGGTCTCACCACCACCAGCGCAACCGGGTAAGTACGGTCACCGACTTCTTTAGTGACTTTTCTGGTGGCAAATTTCGCCGATCGGCAGTGTACTGCGCCAGTCTCGCCGCAGCCAGCGCCCGCGCTTCGTCTAAGACTTGTTCGTTCTTTTTCTCAAAAACTTTTTTGCCAAAGATTTTCATTTTGGCCTGCCGTCGACCAATTAGCGCGAGGCAATAATATTAACCCCGCCGCGCTATGGTTTGCCAGGGCACCCGCCCGGAACCACGGGTCGGAAATGGCGCAAACCGTCGAAATTCCCTGCTTTTGAAATGCCCACTCAGGATGTGGAGTGAGCATTAACCGTCGCAGTCACCGATGAGGGAACGCCTCTCGTTTTCCAGCTCAGCGGTTCAACTCTCCCGACAATAAAGACCCAGGCAACCGCGCCCAAGAGAGAGATTGCCGAGGTAATGGCGAAGGGCAAGAAGAAATTTCCGGTGCGGCCGACGACGAAACCGGTAAGCGCGGGGCAGATGATGCCAGCGAAGTTGGCGAAGCCGTTCTGCGGACCGTACCATCTGCCGACCGCTTCCGGCCCGGCAATGCGCTGGCAAAATGCGTAAATGCCCGGGCCGGTCATTCCGCAACCGAAGCCGGCCAGCATCAGCCAGGGAATGTAGCTTTGAGCGCCGGCGAGAGAGCAGCCGAGCACTCCGATTGCGCCGCAGGAAAAGCCAATTGCCATGGCGGTCTTGCGGACCAGCGTGCAACTGTGGCCCTTGCGAATGTAACGGTCCTGCAACCAGCCGCCGAACATGGCCGCGGCAGCGTCCACCGAGTAATACAGGCCGGCGATTCGGATCATGGTGCTCATGGAAAGATGACGCTCCATGACCAGATAGCTGGGCAGCCAGGTAATCATGAAGTAAAAGAGGTAGTTGCAGGAAAAGTGCCCGAGCGTCGTTCCCCAGAAGGAGCGCTGGACAAGGATTTCGGCGGTACCGAAAGATGACCGCCGGGCGTTCGGAGCAGGTTGGACGTCGCGCGGCATCCACTTGGCCCACGCGGGCAGCCACAGGAGGCTGATGAGTCCGATGGCGATAAACACAGGACGCCAACCGTACTGAGTGATGAGATATCCGGCGCCGAAGGTGCCGATGGCGTTGCCGGTGCGTATCGCTGACATGAGCGCGCCGCTGGCGAATCCGCGATAGTGCTCGGGAAGAAAGCGGGCCAGAATCTTTGAGCCGGCCGGCATTGCAACCGATTCGCCCACTCCAAGAATCAGGCGCATGACGAGTAACAGAAAAAAACCGTGTACCAGGCCGGTCGCAGCGGTCGCAAGAGACCAAAGGAGAAAGCCAACGGCGAGGATGCGGTTGACGTTGAAGTGGTCCACGAGCCAGCCCATCACAAATTGCATCAACGTATAAGTCCAGAAAAAGACTGAGAGCAACACGCCCAGCTTCGTGGGCGAAAGATCCAATTCGACTTTTAGCAAAGGTGCAGCAATTGAGAGGTTGCCGCGATCCACATAGTTGATGACAAAGCTGATGGCCAGCAGGATAAGGGCAGGGGCAAAAGCGCGGAGAGTACGGGATTCTTCGGCAGGTTGAGGCGTGGCCATCCGAGGCATTCTGCGCCGGGGCCGCGGGGATTGCAAGGGCATGGTGTCGGCGCGTTTGCTTTCCCAGCACTACGGCGCCGGGCTTTCGTCTTCCGCCCCTGCAGGGTCGGTCTCTTTTGTCGCCTACCCACCGCTCACGCGGTGGGCTGCATTATTTCGCCTCTTCGCAGCTGGTTTGCCAGGCGCCCCGGTTAGCGATTGCAGCAGGGGGGTTGCTGGGCTTCTTTGGCGGCGTCAGTTAAGTGCGGCTTGGTCTGCGGGTGGTCGGAATTGGCTTTTGGAGCTTCAGCCTGAATGCGATCTGCTTCCTTTTCCAGAAGGGCCACACCCTGAGCAAAGCTAAGATCTGGCGCGACTGGACGGAAGTCGGAGAACAGGTCGCTCGAACGTAAATCAAGTTTCTTGAAGAATAAAACCTTGCCGGTGATGGCGAGCTCCATGCGAGTCATTTCCCACTGGTGGTTACCGACATCGGCCTGCTGAACAAGAAAGTGGCCGCCGCGATCAAGGTGGCCGAGGATTCCCCAACCGAATCCAACATCTTTCTCGAGAGTGCCGTCGATCTCGGCGAGGCGGTTTTGTCGAGTGTCGAGCAAAACGTGCCCGTGCATTCCGGTCAGAACCTGCTCGACTCGCGAGGGAGGCCGGTAGTTCGGATCGGGACGAAACTTCAGGCGCAGCAGCTCGTCGCCGGGACATCCGACCGTGGCAGTTCCCTGCTCCGTTCCGTCAGGCTCGTAAATGAACGCTTGCGGCAGGGCCTTGATGATGCGCATTGTGCGCTCGGCGTCTTCCTTCTCCTGCTTGCGTTTCTTGTTGAGCTCGTCGGGATTGCGGACGTAGTTTTGCAGGCGGGCTTCTTCGGCCTGACGCTGCTGCGGCGATAGAGGGTGGCCATCGACCTCAACCAACATTCCAGCAGTGGCTTCGCGGGTCTCGATGATCAGCTTGATCTGGTTTAGGTGCGCAGTTTTTCGCTGATTGCGAAACATGAAATGCTTGCCACCGGGCGCATTGGCTGCAATTTCATTCTGGATCGCACGGGAAACCAGTTCAGCGGGATTGCCGGGAGGTTCATCCTTTGCCTGGCCGAAGTTGGCCGTTAACAGCAAGAGCAGCAGAGATTGGCATAGTCGCGACTTATCGCTGGGGTACATGGAGGCTGAGGGCAAGCAATATTTTAGACGGGGAAGTAGGGGGGCGATGTTGTCCCTGCAGATGCACGCGGGGGACAGGCGACTCGCCTGTTCTGAACTAACTGGAGTGATGAGAAGCGCCAGGACTGCACAGGCGAGCCGCCTGTGCCACGTGAGCAGGGATCAGAGCAGGCTTTTTTGCCACGTGACGGGATCAACGCGGACTCTGTGCCACCTGAGCAGGGATCAGGGCAGGCTCTGTTGCAAGCGAGCACATGATTTACAATCCTAACTTCTTCGTATTACTGCCGAACGGAGGCCGTCTATGAGTACCACGCCCGGGACAGGGGGATTCGCGCATGTCGGCAAGTCCATCTCCATCAAGGGTGATATCTCAGGCGGCGAAGATATCTATATTGATGGCCAAGTGGAAGGCAGTATCCAGCTGCTCGGCAATAGCCTGACGGTCGGGCCAAATGGCCGTGTTCACGCCAGTGTGGCGGCGAAAAATGTGACCGTCGGTGGATCGCTCGACGGGAACATTCAGGCCAGCGAGCGTACGGAAATGCGCAAGAGCGCGGTCGTAAATGGTGACGTGCAAACCCGCCGCATCGCCATTGAAGAGGGCGCTTTCTTCAAAGGTAAGCTGGAAATTCTTACCGACAGCAAACCCGCCACGTCAGGTAGTGTGAGCACTGCGGCCGCGGCCGCTTCGGCTCCGAACCCCAAAACCCCCGAACAGAGCAAGTAATCTGGCCTACTACGCTCCGGTCAGGTTATATTGAGCTACGCGCAGTTCCGCCTGTGGTCTGCAATCTGGCATTAGAGCCGGCCTGAACCTCAGGCGTGAGGGCCAACGTATCGCTGGCCGAGGGTTAAGCGTCAAGACCACACATGAGATTCTTTCGAAGTAACACTCCTCCAGCGCAGGAGACGAAACGTCCACAACGGCTGAACCGGCGTTCAAGCGCAATGGCGGAACTGGCGCGGACGTTGAAGTCTGAGGATCCGCTCTGTGTACTTGATATCGGCGCCACCTCAGCCAGTAACATCCGGTTTTTTACGGAACGCGGGCACCGCATTTACAGTCAGGATTTGCTTGAGGCTTCGACCGATCCCGCTCTTGCTGTCCAGGATGAACAGGGCAAGACGACGCTCGACAGCAAGAAATTCCTGGAAGAAAATCTTTCCTATCCCAACGCACAATTCGACCTCGTTTTCTGCTGGAACCTCGCCGACTACCTGGATGAGAGCCTGGTTAAGCCGGTCATGGCGCGATTGTGGTCGGTGATGAAGCCAGGAGCGATGCTGCTTGCATTCTTTCACACGCGCGAAGCCGGTCCGGACGCGCCCTATTATCGTTATCACATCACCGGAACCGACGTGCTCGAAATGCACGCCTTAAACCCGAAAGGCGATCATCGTAAGCACGTCAATGCCCCGGGTGCTTTCACGCTACAGCGGGTCTTCAACAATCGTCATATTGAGAGCTTGTTTCGCGACTTCGCCTCGATCAAATTTTTCCTCTCCCGCGACAATATTCGCGAAGTGCTGGTGGTGCGGTAAGAACACCTAGCGAGTCATTCTCACCAACATGCTGGTGATCGCCGGCGCTCGCTGCAGCATTGATAGAGCTGGTTTTCTCACAATCACCGGCCAGCGCAACATTCGTCGCAATCGCGAAGAATTGCGGAACACGCGTGCCAGCTTTCGCTCGTAAGCTGCGCAGTAACTCGCAGCGGCCTGCTGGAGCGAACATTCTCCCCGAAAGTACGGGCTGAGTGCCTGACCTGCGACCGCACCGCTCTGCAAGGCGAGTGAAATTCCGTCGCCAATGAAGGGATCAACGAAAGTGGCGGAGTCTCCTACCTGCAGCATGCCGTTGTGCACAAGTTCCGGCTCATGGAACACGAGGGGGGACGTAGTGACAGGGTCCATCACTGGTTTCCAGTGGCTACTCCGTTTCAACAGCGCGGGATGGGCTTCAAACACTTGTGACAAAGTCGTGGCAACTTCAGCGCGCACCATGGCGCATGCGTTCACGACGGCACCTGAACCATTCTTGGACAAGCTGACTGGCTGGACGCCACAATACCCGCCTTCAAAAAAGTAAAGATCTACCGAATGAGAGGGAGAGGTTTCATGAAAATGAGCTTTGATGCCGATCCAGCGTTCGCTGGCAACGTGGGCGCGTACCGCCACGCTCGTCAGATTTGACCATCGGCCAGTCGCATTGATCACGGCCTTGGCTTCAAGAGTGTGGGGCGCAGTGTTTACGACAAACGGTCCAGCACCCTTTACGGAATGCACCGCGGCATCGTCGCGCAGATTGACACGGTTCTGAAGGGCGGAATCCCAGAGCGCGTTATCGAGATCAAACCGCGTTATGCTCGCGGCGGCTGGCGAGATACTTCCGGTGAGCTCCGTGCCATCCAGAAAGATTCGGGCCTGCGAAATTTTGGTTGCAGAGGTGGCTAGGTCCGCATGCGGCTGGCTAAGGAGTTGGTATAGCAAATTGAGAGACTCGGCGGAGACAAATTCGCCACATACCTTATGTCGCGGGAAGCGGCCACGCTCCAATTGAAGCACCGTAGCGCCCTGTCGGGCGGCGGTGATACTGGCAGCGCAACCCGCCGGACCTCCGCCAATCACGATGAGATCGAAGATCATGGCGCTGAGACTTGCTCTTTCCAGACTACGGCGCCCATGCGAAAGAAATATTGCGAGTGAATCTCGACTCGCCCAAGCCCAGCTTTTTCCAATAAATCTCGCATCTCGCGCACAGTATAGGCCTGACGGACCGACGCCGGCGCATCATGCCGAGTTATACGACTGCGATAGAGCGGCACACCTGCGTAAGCAAAGGCAAGATGAATTCGATGCCGCACCAAGTCATTGATCAGGACTGCAATTCGGCATACGCGAAGCGCCTCCCGCGCGAAGAGTACAACCTGATCCGGATGAAGATGATGCACGAACAACGAACTCGACACAACATCGAAAGTCGAATCGCGGAAAGGCAATGCGAGTGCATCCGCTACAAGGGACCGTATTGAGTTGTTGCCGTTGAGATGCGACTGGGCGCGATCCAGAAGAGTGACTTGAAGGTCAATTTGTGGCAAGCGCTTCTGCAGGGCCCTGGGAACGAAACCGTCCCCCGCCGCAACTTCAAGCACGGATAATCTCGTCGCGCCCGGCGCGACGGTCTCTATGAGCCTGAGGCTTGTTGAAATGCCACCAAACCATCGGTTGAACCAGCGCAAATCCCGCAAAGACGAAGCGACTTCGGAAGGCGTTCCCGAGTCGGTGTCAAGCAATTCGCGGGTGGGACGTCGCCGCATTCGCAGGATTGTAGCGGAAAGTGCGAAGGCCTGTTGTCGCCCTCTCCTTACGGCGAAACAACATTAGATTATTTCGGCCGGAAAACTTATTTCACCGGCACACTGTAATGGGATGCGATCACCTGCCAGTTCCCTTCCCTTTTCATCCAGACATCGGTGAGGCGGTCGCGATATTCGTACGGCTTCCCGTTCGAGATTCCCTTTTCATGATAGTCGCCGGTCACCACCGCGACATTGCCGTGCAGATGGACCTTCAACTCGGAAAGTTCGGCCACTTTCACCTGGACGGAATCGTCGGCAGTGTGAGTGATGTAACCACTCTTGCTATATGTGGCACCATCCTCGACGGTGATCACGAAACCCTCTGCAAGCAGGCTGGAGAGAATGTCGATCTTGCGCTGTTTGTAAGACTCGGTCCACTTCAGTTCGAGAGAGCGGACCTTGGCCGCGTCGTCCTCTTCCGCGACCGAAACGCAGGTTATTGCCAGGGTGATAGCAAATCCGGCCGCAATAACCGCCCGGGATGAGTAAGATAAGCGCATGCGATGCCCCCCGGTTGAGCATTCAGCATACGTATTAGGCGAGTCAATCGGAAACGTGCGCTTAGGAAACGATAGTTTTAATTACGGGCGGTCTCGTCTTATCCAATAGGTGAGATGGGTTTCAAGTTCGTTTGACGATGAACACGGTCTTGTCGTCGATTAGGGACTCGTCGCCGTTTTGCCGGAGACGATCGTCGCGCTCCACCGCGTGATTCAGCAGCGCGTTGCAGATATCTCTAGCCGACCGGAAGTAGTGTTCGCGCAAAACCGATTCAAGGTGCTCGCGCTCTTGTTGGTCGCTGCCGTCGTAAACGCCATCCGTGTAGAGCACGAGAATGTCTCCCGGACTCATCAGTGTGATCTCAGCAACATCGGATGAGTTGAACTCTCTCTGCCGTAGATTGAGGGAATAGTACTTCCTACGATCCGGATGGTCTGCGGGAAGCTGCAGGCCGAGGGCAAGGAATTGTACCATGAGGCTTTCGTCGATGTTCATGAACCTGCAATACTCGGCCGAGAACACCAGCGGTGGCGGATGCCCGAAATTCGCAAAGCGAAAATTACCGCCAGGGCGCACTTCGCCGTACAACATGGTGGCGATTTCACGCGCATCTTCTTTCTCACTCAATCCCAGAGCATTGCGGGCCGTGACCGATTGCGCCAGGCGCAGGTTGATGTTTTCAAACAGCTCCAACGTCGTTCTTCCGTGGTGATCGAGCTCGGAGAGCATGAACGCATGAAAGGTGTCGTGTACAGTTGACGCAATTTTCGCTGAAATAAGGCCATGCCCTTCGGCATCGACCAGCAGGACGCCCGCCGTACTGTACAGCTCCGGCAACAATTCGGCCACCCGCACCTGCTCCGAGCTTCGCGCAGCCCTGTATTCAGCTTCGGTATTCTGGGAAAAACCCGGCCTCGACCTCAACCATTCGATATGAGCGTCTACTGAATTGCGCGGCACAGCGCCAGGCGCG
>Ga0066388_100000896_pt1 | contig 15527 bp, 15 predicted proteins | sample PanSoiMetaGPlot6_FD_64539 | JGI IMG/M metagenome (GOLD analysis project Ga0066388, IMG submission 64539) | Tropical forest soil microbial communities from Panama analyzed to predict greenhouse gas emissions - Panama Soil - Plot 6 (Hybrid Assembly) | ecosystem: Environmental > Terrestrial >... | reverse complement strand
GGCGAAACGATCACCGCGCAGAACAACGGCCGATCGATTGTCCTGTCGGGCGCGGTCTCGACCAAGGACGTGGCCGATCGCGCGGTCAGCGTCGCGGCCGGCTACGTCGACAAGAAAGACGACGTCGTGTCGCTGATGCAGCTCACCGGCTCTCGCAGCAATCAGGTGTTGCTGCGCGTGCGGTTCGCGGAAGTCAGCCGCACCGCGCTGACGGAACTGGGCGCCCAATTCGCGGCGAACGGCGCCAAGGACGGCCGGTGGTTCGGCCGGACGACGACGGAGCAGTTCCCCGCGCCGCAGTGGGACCGCGACGGCAAATTCGTGTTCAGCGATTTCCTGAACCTCTTCCTGTTCGACTCCAAGGAAGGCCTCGCCGGAGTGGTCCGTGCGCTCACGGAGAAGGGCCTGTTCCAGAGCCTGGCCGAGCCGAACGTCGTGGCGGAAAGTGGTAAAGAGGCGAGCTTCCTGGCCGGCGGCGAAGTGCCAATCCCCATCGCGCAGCCATCCAACGGCACCGTTGCCCTGACCGTGCAGTACAAGGAGTTCGGCATCCGGCTGAACTTCACGCCGGTCGTGAACGGCAATCGGGTGCACTTGAAGGTGCGGCCAGAAGTGAGCACCCTCGACTACGCCAACGCCGTGGTCCTGCAGGGATTCCGCATCCCGGCGTTTACGACGCGGCGGACCGAAACCGAGGTGGAGCTCGACAATGGGCAAACCTTCTCGATCGCCGGGCTCATGAACAACACCGTCAATTCATCGCTGCAGAAGATCCCGGGCATCGGCGACATCCCTGTTCTCGGCCTGCTCTTCAAGAGCAAGGCGGCGCAGAAGGGGCAGACCGAGCTCGTCGTGATGATCACCCCCGAGATCCTGCCGAACGACTCGGTCGGCGTGACGCCGCGCCTGCCGAAGCTCCACGAAGAGTTCCTGAAGCCCCAGAAGAAGCTGCTCGAGCCGCCGCCGCCCCCATTCCCTGGCACGACGACCACGACCACGAGCCCGAGGTCGTCAGACGATCCTCAGCCCCAGGCCGCCCCGATGCCTCCGGCCCAGAAGTCTCAGGGTCAGATGCCGCCGGCCGCGAGACCGGACTCCGCGAACACGGTCGTCGACCCCAAGAAGCAGGCGAAGCTCGTCGAGGCGGGTCGCAAGCACGCCGAAAAAGCACAGAAAGAGGCGCAGGGGCAGCGGAAGCAGGACGAAAAAGCCGCACGCGAAAAGGCCAAACGCGACGCGGAAGCGGCGAAGCGTATGGCGGACATCGAGAAGGCCGCGAATGAAGCGGCGGCGAAGCGCGCGGCGGAGGCGGCGAAGAAGCAGTCGGAGATCGACAAGCGTCAGAAGTCGCTCGACGATGCGCAGGCCCGGCTGAAGGAAGCGGAAGCCGCCTACCAGACCGAGCTCGCGAAGCGGAACCCGAAAAACTAGTAGGGGAGGGAGGCGTCATGCGCAACAACACCCGGCACTTGTATCGCGACGAGCGCGGGATGTCGGTTATCTACATGGCCGTCGGTCTGACGTCGTTCATTGCAGCGACCACGCTGGCGATCGACGTTGGGATGTTCATGAACGCCAGGTCGCAGGCCCAGAACTCGGCAGACGCCGGCGCGCTGGCGGGTGTGTCCGCGCTCGTCTTCAACGACTGGAACAACCGGTCGTCCAGCGGCCCCGCGGTGCAAAACGCCATCGATGCGGCGCACGCCAACAAGGTCATTTTCGAAGCGCCCTCCGTCCTCCCCGGCGACGTGACATTTCCGGTCGGCCCGACCGGCAACAACCGCGTCCAGGTGAACGTGTTCCGGACGGACGCGTCAGGCCGCGAGACGCCGGGGCCGGTGCCGACGCTCATGGGCCGGATGTTCGGCGTGGCGACCGTCAACATCGCCGCGACGGCGACGGCCGAGGCCAGTCCGGCGGACGCGATGACCTGCGTGAAGCCGTTCATGATTCCCGACAAGTGGGAAGAAGTCCAGACGCCGCCGTGGGATCCGAGCGACACGTTCGCGATGTACGACAAGAAGGGAGCGCTGATGCCGGACAGGGACCGTTACATCCCCGTCCGGAACTGCCCCACGTGCAAGGACAACCCGGCGTACACGGGCTACTCGGTCAAGAACGACAAGGGCATGCAGCTGATCCTGCGCGCAGGCACCGGTGGCAACATCGTGCCGAGCTTCTATTACTCCTGGAAGATGCCAGGCGACATCGGGGGCGACTTCTACCGCGACAACATCGCCAACTGCAACATGTCGGTTGTGAAGTGGGACGACAAGATCATCCAGGAGCCCGGCGACATGGTGGGCCCGACGGTCCAGGGCATCGAGATGCTGATCGCGAAGGATCCCTCGGCCTATTGGGACGCGTCCTGTAAGTGCGTGAAGGGCAGCAGGTACCCCGGTCAGAGCCCGCGCACGTTCCCGATTCCGCTGTACGACCCCGCGTACTACGACGAGGGCAAAGCGAACGGCCGCGACGCCGACTTCAAGGTGGCGAATTTTCTTGGCTTCTTCGCCGACCACACGCAGGGCAACCAAATCTTCGGGTACATCACGGGGATCATCGGCGTCGTGAGCGGCACTCTCCCCGGGCCGGCGCCAGCGGCTTTGTTCCCGGTGGCTATCCGATTGGTTCAGTAACCCCAAGGGACAACGGCAGAGACATATGGCGCACCTCGTCGCTCTCCTCGTCAGTCAAGATGACTCGTTCCACAGCCAGATCGGCCGGCTGCTGCGCTCGACGTCGATCCCGGTCAGCGTGATCGACGAGCGCGTCGCGCGCGACTCTGTGGGCGCCTCCGCAGACGTCGTTGTCGTCGACGCCCGCAACGATCCCATGTCGGCGGCCTCGACCATCGAACGGCTGCGCGGGTCGTCGCCGTCGGTGGCCATCTTCGCTGTCGCGCTGGCGGCCGAGCCTGACCTGATCCTGCGTACGATGCGCGCCGGGGCGAACGAGTTCTTCACCTGGCCGCCCGACACCGAGACGTTTCACACCGCCATTCGCAGAACGGCGTCGCGGCGCGATTCGGCGCAGGGCGCACGGCCGCCGGCCACGACGCTGGTGTTTTTCGGCGCCAAGGGCGGAGCAGGGACGACGACTGTGGCGGTCAACTGCGGGGTGGAGCTGGCGCGCTTGAGCAAGCGCTCCACGGTCATCCTCGATCTGAAGCCGGGGTTGGGCGAGGTCGCGCTGTTTCTGGGCCTCCGCCCCCGCTTCACGCTGCTCGATGCCATCGACAACCTGACGCGGGCCGATCGCGAATTCCTGCGCGAGCTGGCGGTGACGCACAAGTCGGGCCTCGACATCCTCGCGGGCTCCGAGCACTTCGACCGTCCGAGCGGGGCTGATGGCGCGGCCATCGAAGAGCTGCTGCGATTGCTCACGAAGCAGTACGACTACATCGTGGTCGACGGTGGGAGTCAGATCAATTCGTGCACGGTGTCGTCGCTGTACACGGCGGATCAACTCTTCCTCGTCGCCAATCCGGACGTGCCGTCGATCCGCAACGCGCAGCGGCTGCTGGATCGGGTGCGGCAACTGGGCGCGGTCGGCGACCGTGTACGGGTTCTGCTGAATCGCGCGTCTTCGCCGTTGCCGATTCCACAGAAGCAGATCGAAGGCGCGCTCGGCCACCCGATCCACCACACGTTCCCGAACGACTACAAGACGGTGTCGAGCGCGCTCAATTCGGGCGTCCCGCTCGCGTTGACCGGCGACACCGAACTCGCGGCGCAGTTCGACAAGTTCACCCAGGGAATTCTCGGTCCGTTCGCCGAGGACGCCTCAGGAGCAGGCGGCAGAAAAAGCATGCTCCCTCTCGAGCGTATCGCATCGCTCTGGTAACCATTCATGAGCGTCGTCCAACCGTTTCAGCCACAGAACCAGCGGCCGCTTCCTGCCCGAGATCGCGGGCCTGGGTCCGAGACGCCTCCACGTGGTCCGGAGACGGGTCGGCTGCTGCGTCAGCCGATCGGCCAGCCTCGTCAGCAGTACCTTCAGCTGCGAGCGGGAGTTCATCGCAAGCTGCTGAATCGACTCAATCTCGAAGCGCTGGCGCAGGCGGATCGGAGCCGTGCCGAAAGCGAGATTCGCACGCTGCTCCTGGAGCTCCTGAGCGAAGAAACGACGCCGCTCAGTCTGTCGGAGCGCGAATCGCTCTTCGGCGAGATTCTGGACGACGTGTTCGGCCTGGGCCCGCTCGAGCCGCTGCTCCGCGACCCGGGCATCAGCGACATCCTGGTCAATACGTCCAAGCAGATGTTCGTCGAGCGCGGCGGCCAGCTGGAGCGGGTCGAAGGGAGTTTTCAGGACGACCGTCATCTCCTGCGGGTTATCGATCGCATTGTGAGCGCTGTGGGCCGCCGCGTCGACGACAGCTCACCACTCGTCGATGCGCGTCTGCCCGACGGTTCGCGCGTCAACGCGATCATTCCTCCGCTGGCCGTTGACGGGCCGCTCCTGTCCATTCGCCGGTTTCCGGCCGAGCGTCTCAAGGCCGACGACCTCGTCTCGCTTCGCGCGCTGACCAAGCCGATGCTCGATTTCCTGTCGCATGCGGTCCGCGCGCGCCTGAACATCCTGGTGAGCGGAGGTACCGGCGCCGGGAAAACGACCTTGCTGAACGCCTTGTCGGGGTACATCTCCGAGCGCGAACGCATCGTCACGATCGAGGACGCGGCGGAGCTCCAGCTCCACCAGGAGCACGTGGCCCGGCTCGAGACACGTCCACCCAACGTCGAAGGCAAGGGCGCCATTCGGCAGCGCCAACTCGTGATCAATGCGCTGCGTATGCGTCCAGACCGCATCATCGTCGGCGAGGTCCGCGGCGATGAGGCGCTGGACATGTTGCAGGCGATGAACACCGGCCACGACGGCTCGTTGACGACCGTGCACGCCAACACGCCCCGAGACGCGCTGAGCCGTATCGAGACGATGATTGCGACCGGCGCGGTCAGTCTGCCCGAGCGGGCGATGCGGCAACAGATTGCCTCCGCGATTCAGATCGTCATTCAACAGACGCGTCTAAGCGACGGAACGAGAAAAGTAACGAGCATCTCGGAGATTACCGGCATGGAGGGCGAGATCATCACCATGCAGGAGATCTTCCTATTCGAAAAGCTGGGCGTGACGCAGGAAGGCAAGGTGATCGGACGGTTCCGCGCCACCGGCGTGAGACCGAAGGTCTGCGAGCGCTTGAAGACGTCTGGAATCCACTTGCCCGCGGACATGTTCGAGGGTGTGACCGAGGTACGGTGATGGGATTGGCCCTGCTTGCGTTCGTCGTGATGACCGCCACGATTCTCGGCGGTTACGCCGCGGTAACGATGCTGCCCGGGAGCCTCGAGCGTCGTCGGCTCGACCGGCGCCTCAAAGAAGTCTCCCTACCGGCTGCGCCGGTAGCCGAGGAGGCGACGACCACCATCATTCAGCGGCCGGCCCGCGGTCCTCTGCCACATCTCGACCGCCTGCTCGATGGATCGTACATGACGCGCTTGATCGAGCAGTCAGGCGTCCGAACGACGCCGAGCGCCATCGTGTTCTTCAGCATTGGTCTCGCCGCCGTGCTGATGATCGTCGCAGCCATCTTCATTCAGCAACCGCTCGTCAGGATCCCGTTCGCCGTCTTTGGGTTGGGGGCGCCGACGGTGTGGCTGTACCGCTGCCGGAATGTAAGGCTGAAGCGCTTCGAAGAGCAGTTTCCCGAGGCGCTCGACCTCCTGTCGCGCGCCATTCGCGCCGGCCACGCGTTTCAGACCGCGATGGGTATGGTGGCGGATGAACTGCCGCCTCCGGTGGGACCGGAGTTCAAGAAGACATTCGATCAGCAGAACTTCGGCTTGCCGCTCCGCGATGCCCTGAACGAGTTGATGGAGCGCATCGCCCTGCTCGACGTCCGGTTTTTCGTGACCGCAGTCCTGATCCAGCGCGACACCGGCGGCAACCTCTCGGAGATCCTGGACAACCTCGCCGCGGTCGTGCGCGAGCGGTTCAAGATTCTGCGGCAGGTGCGCGTTCATTCGGCCCACGGCCGGTTCACGGGGTACGTGCTCCTGGCGCTCCCGGCGTTTCTGGGCGTCGCGCTCATGTATCTCAACCCCGGGATGATGAAGCTGCTGTTCACGGAACGCATGGGTTGGATCATGGTGAGCGGGGCGATCGTGCTTCAGACCATCGGCTTCTTCTGGATTCGCAAAGTGATCAACATCGAGGTATAGCGCCGTGACGCTGCTTCTTCCTGTTCTCGCGTTCCTGTTCGTCTCGCTGCTCGTTGTCGGCGTCGCGCTGGCGTTCGGCTCGACCGGCGACGTCGCTCTCCAGCGCCGGCTGGGCGAAGTCACCGGCGTGTCGCTCAGCGAGTTGGATGCCGATCCCGACCGCCAGTCGCAGATCATCGCGGCGCTCAAACGGCTGGGAGAGGCGGCGCCGAAGCCGGCCTCGGAAATCGGCAAGCTGCGGAAGCGTCTCGTGGCGGCCGGCTACCGGCGTCCGGAGGCGCTCGCGATATTCCTGGGCATTCGAGTCTCAGTAGCCATTGCGTTCTTTGCGGTGCTGGCGACGCCGTTCATCTTCCGTCCCACCGTGCTCGGCGCGCTCGTGGCGTGCTGCCTTGGCTACGTCATTCCAGGGATCATGCTCGCACGCGTCGCCAAGCGGCGGCAGCATCGCATCCGCCTCGGTCTGCCCGACGTGCTCGACCTGCTGGTCGTCAGCGTGGAAGCGGGCCTCGGCCTCGACCAGGCGATTCAACGCGTCGCCGAGGAACTGGCGTTCGCCCACCCGGACCTGGCCGATGAGCTCCGGCTCGTGAACCTCGAACTGCGCGCCGGGACAGCGCGCAGTGAGGCGCTGCGGAATCTCGGCGAGCGCACCGGCGTAGACGATCTCGTGTCGCTCACCACGATGCTCGTGCAGACCGACAAGTTCGGGACGAGCGTCGCGCAGTCGTTGCGTGTCCATTCGGAAACGCTGCGGACCAAGCGCCGGCAACGCGCCGAAGAGGCGGCGGCGAAGGTCGGCGCCAAAATGGTGTTCCCACTGGTCGTCTGCATCTTCCCCGCGATCTGGGTCGTCACCATCGGTCCGGCGGCGATCAAGTTCGTGCAGATTCTCTTCCCGCTCGCGGAGCAGATGAAACGATGACCACAGTCGCACCTGTTGACGATATGGTGGCCGCGGCGGCCGTACCGCCGCAGCCGAGAACGCTCGAGGACGCCGGGATACGTCAGGATCTCGTCGAGCAGATCCTGATCAAGACGCTCTACGGCGGCGAACACTCCGGCCACGGGCTCGTCGAGCGGATGAAGCTGCCCTACGGGATTCTGGAACCGCTCATCGAGCGTCTGCGCGCCGAGCATCAGATTGAGGTTCGCGGCGCCGCCGGTTCGGGATCGGCGGGCTACCGGTACGCGCTCACCGATTTCGGCCGCGATCGAGCGATCCAGTACCTGCAGCTCAATCAGTATGCGGGCCCAGTGCCGGTGCCGCTCGACGCGTATGTGGCGCAGATCCGCTCCCTGGCTGGCTCTCGCGGCTACATCGACCACGACCGGTTGAAGCAAGGCTTCTCGCACCTGGTCATCAACGAGGGAATGCTCGAGCAGCTCGGACCGGCCATCAACGGCGCCAAGGCGGTGTTCCTGTACGGCTCGCCCGGAAACGGCAAGACCGTCATTGCGGAAGGCATCGGCCGCGCGTTGGGCGGCGACATGTACATTCCGTACGCCATCGACGTCGACGGGAGCATCATCACGATGTTCGATCCCGTCAACCACGAGGTGTTGGAGAGCGAAGAGTATTCAGACAGCGTCGTCTCCGGGCGTGCGCGCGATCGGCGGTGGGTGCGGATCCGGCGTCCCGTGGTGACGGTCGGCGGCGAACTCACGCTCGACATGATGGAGCTGACCTTCAACCCGCTCACCAGGTTCTACGAGGCGCCGATACAGCTGAAGGCGAACGGTGGCGTGTTCGTGGTCGACGATTTCGGCCGGCAGCGCATCCGTCCGCAGGACCTGCTCAACCGCTGGATCATCCCGCTCGAGGGCCGTGTCGACTACCTGACGCTGCACACCGGAAAGAAGTTTCAAGTGCCGTTCGAGGTCCTCATCGCCTTCGCGACGAATCTGGATCCGCGAACGCTGGCCGACGAGGCGTTTCTGCGGCGCATTCCCTACAAGATTCCGATCGTTGATCCGACCATCGAGGAGTTCTCGCAGATCTTCGAGCTGAACTGCATTCGCAGGCAGCTGACGTTCCATCCGGTGATGGTGGCGTACCTGCATCGGCGCCATTACCTCCCCGCCGGCCGCGCCATCCGCTCGTGCCATCCGCGCGACCTGCTTGATCAGGTGACGGCGCTCTGTCGCTACCGCCGTATCAAGCCGATGATCACGCGCGAGCTGCTCGATCGGGCGTGCGCGTCTTATTTCGTCGATGATCCCGCGGTGATTGGCGATCCCGACGTGAACGTTGATGCGGAGTTCAACGATGAGGTGACCGGTGCTCCCTAGCGTAGCGGAGGCGCCCCCGCGAGATCTGGACGGCATCTGTCCCGCCCAAGCGGTGGACGCCGCGCGGGACCTCGCAGCCCGGGCATTCGTGGGAGCCTTGTTCACGCTCCTGTCGATCAACGTGCTCGGCGATTTCATGCGGACGGGGCACGTCACCGGACTGCTGCTCCTCGTCAGCGAAGCGCTGGTCGTGGTCTTGACGATCGTGCGCCGCCCCGCGCGCGTCACGGACCGATCGATCGCGGTGACCGTCGCGACGGTCCTGTCGTTGGGGGGACCGCCGCTCGTGCGACCCGCGAGTGTGCCCGCGTTCGCACCAGACCTGGTCACGGCGCTCATCTCTGTGGCTGGCCTGTTGCTGGTCGTGTCCGGGAAGGTGACGTTGGGGCGTAGCTTCGGCATCGTGCCGGCGAACCGGGGTGTCGTCTCCGGCGGGCCCTACGCCTTCATGCGACATCCGATCTACGCCGGCTACCTGGTCACGCACGTCGCATTCCTCATCGCCCATCCGAGCGCGTGGAACATGGCGATTCTGACGATCGCAGACAGCGCGCTGATCGTGCGGGCGCTTCGCGAGGAGCGTCTGCTGCGGGCCGACAGGCAGTACGAGGCGTATTGCGGGCGAGTCAGCTGGCACTTGGTGCCTGGAGTGTTCTAACCACGACATGGCTAATGGCTGATGGCTTATGGCTAAGCATCGGGGTTAACCCCAACGTTTTAGCCATTAGCCATTAGCCATTAGCTATTAGCCATTCAGCCATCAGCCATTCTCGCCTCGCACATGGCACTGCTCACCGCGAAGCGCTTGATGCTCTGGGGCGCCGGGCTGTGCGGCCTCAGCTGGTTCATTCACCTTCACACGATGATGACGCCCGGCCTGGTCGATCGAGTCGGCCGGTTGAAGGGCTCGGACTACGTGCAGTTCTACGTCATGGGGTCGCTGGTCCACGAGGGCCGGGCCGACGCCCTGTACGATGCCCACGCCCACCTGATCGAGGGGCAGCGGACCATTCACCCGAAACTCGAGTTGTATGCGGCGCATCCCAACTACGGCCCGCAGGTGGCGTTGGCGTTCCTGCCGCTTGCCCTGCTGCCGTACGGGTGGTCGCTCGCGGTGTTCCTCACGCTGTCGATGGTGTGCTACGCGATCGCGGTGTGGATCGTCTGGCGCGACTGCGACGCGCTTCGCGGCCACGGCCGCCTCGTCGCGGTGCTGGCAGCCGGGTCGCCGCTGCTCCTGAATGTCGTGCGGTATGGACAGGCCAGCGTGGTCGCGCTCATTGCGCTCGCCCTCGCGCTGGCGGCGTTTCGCCGCGAGCGATTGTTCCTGGCCGGGTTTGCGATTGGATGTCTGGCCTACAAGCCGCAGTTGGGCGTCCTCTTCGCGATCGTTCTGGTGGCAGCGCGGCAATGGCGCGTGGTGACCGGCGCCGCGACCGCGGTTGCGGCGCAGTTGGCGGTCGGCTGGGCGGTTGCCGGGTCGGAGACGATGATGCGGTATGCGGCGGAGTTGTGGCTGCTCGCGCGCGATCCCCGGCTCATCGCAAGGCATGCATCGGAACTGCACTCTGTGCGTGGGTTCGTCACTCTTCTCGTGCCCCACCCGGCGATTGTCACGGCTTGCAGTGTGATCGCGCTGGTCGCGGCGATCGCGTTGGCGGTTCGGACCTGGTTGTCGCCTGCGCCGCTGGCCGTGCGCTTTGGAGTCTTGATCGTGCTGACGATCCTCGGATCGCCGCATCTCATCAGTTACGACCTGCTCCTGCTGACGCTGCCGCTGTTGTTGTTTGCGGACTGGGCAGTCCGGAGCGCGGACCATCGCTTCCGTGGCCCTGTCTGCGCGTCGCTCGTGCTGCTGTACTTCGCGCCCTTCAGCGGGATGATCGTGGCGCGCCTGACCGGCGTGCAGGTCTCTGTGATCGTGATGGCGATGCTGACGTGGTGGATGTATCAGGTGTCCACGGCCAGCCGGACGATCGTGGCGCCGAGGTGGGACGCCGTATCGTCCCAGAACTCGACGACGCCCGGGTGGCGATCGAGCGTGGCCTGAACGATCCCGCGCTGCACGCCGTGCCCGCGCCCGTGGACGAGGCGCACCTCCCGCCAGCGCGCCTTGACCGCTTCATCGATGTAGTCCGCCACGACTGCCGGGATGTCGCGCGGCCGGAACGCGTGCAGGTCCAGCTCGCGTTCGATTGGGATTCGGATGGCGTCGTCGTCGTCGGACATCGGTGTCACCTTGAACGACGAATGCGGACGGCGAGCGTCGAACGCCGAACGGCGAACGCCGAACGACGGCTTACTTTTCCCGCCTGTATTCCGCCGTCACGATCGTTTTGATCCCGCCTCGCACCGAAAAATCGCCGACGACCGTCATCCGGCGCGGCTGCAGCGCGGCCACCAGGTCGTCGAGGATTTCATTGGTCACGTGCTCGTAGAAAATGCCGCGGTTGCGGAATTCGATGATGTAGTACTTCAGGGATTTCAGCTCGACGCAGCGCTCGTCGGGCACGTAGGTGATTCGAATCTCGCCGAAATCGGGCAGGCCGGTCTTGGGACAGAGCGATGTGAACTCGGGACACTGAATCGCGATCTCGTACTCGCGTTCGGGTCGCGGGTTGGGAAACGTCTCGAGCGTCGAGCTGGCCATTCCATGAAAAGTCTAGCACCAGGGCTCGCGGTCGAATTGACACTGGCGAGAAGGGCAAGCTAGGATACGGCGGTTTTACGGAGCAAAACCGCGATTGTCGATGCGCGCGCGGCGCCTGACCCACTCGTAAACAGCGCGTCACGTGGTCTGTCTGCCGCAGGCAGACCGGCAGTAGGTCTGCCGCAGGCAGACGGGCAGAAGGGACATGTCGATGGCTGAGGGCCGCAGAATGGGGAAGTCCGAACTCTTTTCGCACTTCGCCGACCACTTCAACGTCAAGCGGACGCAGGCCCGCGAGTTCTTCGATGAGCTGACGCAGCTGGCCGAGAAGGAGCTGAAAGGCGCCGGCGAGTTCGTGCTGCCGGGGATGGTCAAGCTGGTGGTTCAGAAGCGCAAGGCCCGCATGGGCCGGAACCCCGCCACCGGCGAGGCCATCAAGATTCCGGCCAAGACCGTTGTGAAGGCGCGGATTGCCAAGCAGCTGAAGGACGCCGTGCTGCCGCGGAAATAAACAATGGCAGGATGGCAGGATTTCAGGACGGCAGGATTGGAAGGCCGTTGAAATCCTGCTATCCGAGAATCCTGCAATTCCGCAATTTCATGCCGCCGGGGCTCTCCCCAGCAGCCGGCTGTACAGCGTTGCCGGCACCAGCCGCGCCGCCCGCGCCTCCAGCGTCGTCACCGAGTCATCGTCCAGAATGATGCGGTCTCCCGGCCCGAGCACGATCTCGGCGCTGTAGCGCCGCGCGCCCCGCTTCGTTCGCAGCTCGAAATACCGGACGGCGACGCTTTGCGTCTCGAGTTCGATCGCATCGGTCTTGACGAGTGTCCGGAACATAGATCCTCCGATTAGCTTGCAGCGGCTTGCGCCGATTGATCGTCGCGCGCCGGGAACCGCAGCGTGAACGCCGTTCCGCGGCCTACCTCGCTTTCGACGGCGATCGAGCCGTCGAGCTGCTCGACGATCCGCTTCGTGATGGCCAGGCCGAGGCCGAGCCCGCGGCGCTTGGTCGTGACGAACTCTTCGAAGATGGACGACAGCCGATCGGCCGGGATACCGGAGCCGGTGTCGGTGACGTTGACCTGGACGTCGGGTCCGATGCGGGAGGTCGCGATCGTGACGCGCCCGCCCGCCTCGGTCGCCTGAATCGCGTTCGTGATCAGATTGCGGAGCACCCGGCCCAGCGCGAACCGATCGCCGTGAATGATCAGCGTCCCGGGCCCGTAGTGGGCCTCGACGGCCACGCCGGTGCGCTCGCTCTCGGCGCGCATCGAATCGGCGACCTCTTTCGCCGCGACGTTCAGATCCATCGCAAACCGCTCGAGCGGCTTGGGCTTCACGATGCCGTGCAGGTCGTCGAGGAACCGTTTGATGGTCGTCATCTCGCGGTCGATCACCTTCCCGCATTCCTGACGCGCCTCGGAATCGAGGTCTTCCCGCAGGAGCAGCCGCATGTTGTTGCCGACGTTCTGAATCGGATGCAGCAGGTCGTGCACCAGGCCCGCGGCGACGCGCCCGAACATCGCCTGGCGCTCCTGCCGCTTCACGTTCTCGGTGAGCTCGATGAGCCGGTTCGCCATCGTGTTGAACGATTCGCCGAGATCGGCGAACTCGTCGCCTGTGTTGATGTCGACGCGCGTATCGAGCTGGCCCGAGGCGACGCTGCCGGTCGCACGCTTCAACAGGAGAATCGGATTGATGAACGACCGGCCGAAGAGATACCCGATCGCGATCATCACGAGCAGCGCCGCCGTGATGGCGATGACGAGCTGCCGCTGCAGCTGCTGGCCGCTCGCGTACGCCTCGCGCGTCGGCTGCTCGACGATCAGCGTCCACCCGAGCTGCGGGATGCGCGCCGCGACGCCGAGTTGGGTGCTGCCGCTCTCGTCGAGGTACTCGAGCGCCGGAGGGTTGCCGTCGCGCTGCGACCGCGCGCTCGCCACGAGCTGATGCCCGCTCATGTTGCGCGATTGCGCGACGAGCGCTTTCTTGTCGGGATCGCCGTGCGCGATCAGCTGACCGTCCGGCGCGACGACCAGCGCGAAGCCGTGTTCGCCGATGCGGATCTGATCGACCATCCGCCACATCTCTTCGAGATTGAGCTCGCCGACCAGCCAGCCTGAGGGCTGATTGAGGCGCCGCAGCTGGATGGCGAAGACCGAGGTCGGCAGCAGATCGTCGTCCACCCGGATTGGCGACATCGACACGCCGTCGATGGCGAGCCCCGGTTCTTTCGGGATAGAAACGCGAGGCGCACCGACACGGCTGGTGGCGACGACCCCGCCGTGTTCGTCGAACAGGCTGATTTCGCGGAACTCGCGGAAGCCGAGCACGTAGTTCTTGAGAATCTGATCCTGCTGCCGCCGGTCGAGGCCGGTGTCCTGCAGGTCGGCCGCCAGAGCCTTCAGCAGCGCAGCGTTCGTGACGATGTAGCGTCGGATTTCCTCGGCGGCACGGGTGGCGACGTTCTGGTTGCCGGCGACGATCGATTCGCGCGTCCCGCGCTGGAGAGACAGGAGCGAGACGAAGCCGTAGGCCAGCAGCGGCACGATCGCGGCGACGCCGAGCAGCAGCGCAAACCGCGTGGCGATGTGCCGGACCTTGAAGGCCATCGGGTCTAATTTCGACTTGCCCGCATGTTGCCTGCAGCCGGTTTCCACAGCCGCAGCGTGCTGAGCACATCGCCGCGGTCTGGGTCGACTTCTGGCACGACAAACCGCTTGCTCACGGCGCGTGCGCGCACGGACCAGGCGAGGAAAATGGCCGGCGGATCATCGACGAAGGCCTTTTGCAGCGCACCAACGGCTTGGATGTAGTCCGTTTCAGATGTGGCCTCGCGCGCTCGATCGAAAGCGACATCGATCACCGGACTGCCCCACCCGCCGCCGTTGAAAGGCGTATTCGTGTGCCAGAAATAGTAAGCGCGCAGCAATGTCGGGCCGCTAACGCCCAACATCAGCGCGGCATCATACCGCCGTTGGGCCAAGCGCTCGAAGATTTGATCCTGTGGCGCTTGTTCGACGGCCATGTCAACGCCCACCGCCTGCAGCTGCCGTTTCAACGTCAATGCGATGCGCTCGCTTACCGCATCAGGAGGTACAAGGCAGGTGAAGCTTGTCTTTATGGTCTTGCCCACCTTCCCGATCTGAGCGTCGAGCAACTGTGAGGCTTTAGTCGGATCGTGTTCGAACCTCGGTGCGTCACGCGGCAACGCCCAATAGCGCTGTGACACAGGCCCCTGCGAGGCGATTCCGTGCCCGTTCAGCGCCTCCTTGACGATCATCTCCCGTTCGGTGGCCAGGTTGAGTGCGCGGCGAATCTCGCGTGGGCGCAGCGCTGGCGTCTGCGTGTTCAGCAGGACGACGTACTGATAGGGGCGCGTGAGTGTGAAGATCGAAACGGTGTTCGATGCTTCCATTGAGTCGAGCGCGTCGTCGCCGACCTCGTACAGCATGTCGAGCTTATCGCGCAGCAGTTCCGCCCATGCCGCACGAGCCGTCGGATAGTTCGAGATGACGATTCGGTTGATGGTCGGCGGCCCGAGGTAATAGTCGGTGTTCGCGCGGAGGTCGGTTGTCGATCCTGCGCCGGCCACGTATGGGCCCGTGCCGACGAACGAGGGCCCGGCCTTACGCACAGACGCTTCGAACGCCTCGAACAGGAACGGCGAAGCTTTCCGAAACCGGATTTCGACTTGATCGGGACCCGACGCGCTCACGCTTTCGATATCCGCGTACAGAGGGCCCAGAATCGAACGCATGGCATCGGGCAACACTGAAGCGAGAGCTCCTGAATGGAGCGGGGATCCGTCGTGAAATTTCACCCCGCGTCTGATATGGAGTACGACGGACCTGCCGTCCTGGGCGACCGTCCAGGTGTCTGCCAGGAGGGGCTGCAGCCGTCCGTCGGGACCCGGCCGAAGCAGACTCTCTACGGTGAGGTTCTGATTCAGTTGCCGGAGTCCTGTCGACGGATTGGTTTCGGACGCTCCCGCGACGCCAACACGCAACACGACCGGCCCCGACGCCGACGCCTCCTCGCGTGAATGCGCCGTACACGAGGCAACTGTAGCGGCCGCCGCGACACCTGCGATCGCGACGGCGACGCTGCATCGGAGGCGGCGGTTGCCGCGTCGCGGTTGTTTCACCCTATTTCTTGTTCATCGGCGGCTCGTCAATCCAGGCCCCGCAAAAACCGCTGGGCTTGACGTTGGTCGCCTTCTTTACAATCTTGACCTTCATTCTAATCTCCTACGCAACTGCGCCGGCCACATCGTGGGCCAGCGAGATCACCGCCGATTCCATGCTCCGCTTGTGACATGTCGGCGTGTTCATGTCGCCAAGCTGGGAATACGAGGCCGCCACAC
>Ga0066388_100000895_pt1 | contig 15533 bp, 13 predicted proteins | sample PanSoiMetaGPlot6_FD_64539 | JGI IMG/M metagenome (GOLD analysis project Ga0066388, IMG submission 64539) | Tropical forest soil microbial communities from Panama analyzed to predict greenhouse gas emissions - Panama Soil - Plot 6 (Hybrid Assembly) | ecosystem: Environmental > Terrestrial >... | reverse complement strand
ACCGGGCTGGTCGACGCCATCAGTAGGTGACCTTCTTCTCGGTGAAGCGGAACTGCACCGCGGTGAGCGCGACCACCAGCAGCATCAGGATCACCGACTGCGCGGCGGAGTAGCCGAGCTGGAGGCCTTCGAAGCCGTCCTTCCACGCCCGGAACACCAGGATCGACGTGGCCTCGCCCGGCCCGCCCTGCGTGACCGCGTGGACGAGGCCGAACGTGTCGAAGAACGAGAACGTCATGTTGAGCGTGAACAGGAAGAACGTCACCGGCGACAGCAGCGGGAACGTGATCGCGAAGAATCGCCGGATGGGGCCGGCCCCGTCGACGCTGGCCGCCTCGAGCACCGAGCCCGGGATGGCCTGCAGGCCGGCCAGATAGAAGGCCAGGTTGTAGCCGAACTGCTTCCAGATCGCCGCGACCACGATCAGGACCAGCGCCACCCAGCCTTTCAAGAACCAGTTGAACTGGTAGGCGGTCACGAACGACAAGAGGTACGGCAGCACGCCGAAGGACGGATGGAAGACGAACAGCCAGATGACGCCGGCGATCGCCGGCGCGATCCCGTACGGCCACAGGAGCAAGGTCCGGTACACCGCGAGCCCGCGGATCTTCGCGTTCGCCAGCGAGGCCAGGAGGAGCGCGACCGCCAGCCCGAGCACGGTCACCAGGGCCGAGAAGAGGAAGCTCGTCGCGGCGCTCCAGAAGTACGCCGGATCGGAGAGGAGCCGCTGGAAGTTGCCAAGGCCGATGAAGATCAGGCGGTCGCCGAACGGCGAGGCGCGGTAGAGCGACAGGCGCAGCGAGTCGAGCGCCGGCCAGAAGAAGAACGCGATGGTCACGGCGAGCTGCGGGGCGACGAGCGCGTACGGCAGCCAGCGATTGGGGAAGACCGTGCGTTTCATCCGCCGGCGCCGCCCGCTATTTGTAGAGCGCCGCGAACTCCTTCAGGATCTCGCTGCTCTTCGCCACCGCGTCGTCGAGCCCCTGCTTGGCCGTCTTGCTGCCGCTGAAGATCAGCTCCATCTGCTCCTCGATCGCGTCGCGCACCGAGGTGAAGTTGCCGAGCCGGATCCCCTGGCTGTTGGGCGTGGTCTTGCCGGCGTTCATCTGGTTCACGGCCGTCTTCTGGTTCGGGTTCTTCGTGTAGTGGCCGGAGGCCTCCAGCGCCTTGGCCGCCGCGTTCGTCAGCGGCAGATAGCCCGTCACCCCGGCCCACCAGGCCTGGTTCTCCGTCGAGGCGAGGTACTTGAAGAACTGCGCGGCGCCCTTGTACTCCTCGGGCTTGGCGCCCTTCATGACCCAGAGCGTGGCCCCACCGATGATCGAGTTGCCCTGCGGGAAGCCGGAGAGGCGCGGCAGGAACCCGGTGCCCCACGTGAACTTCCCTTCGGCGGCGCGGGTGAGGTTGCCGATGTAAGCCGACGAGGTCGTGAAGATCCCGCACTCGCCGGTCGTCATGAGCGCCTCGGCCTTGTTGGCGCGCCCGCCATACGTGAACCAGCCCTCCTTGGCGCCGCGCGCGAGCAGCTCCATCATCTTCACGCCGAAGGGGCCGTTGATCTTCAGGGTCGTGGCCAGCCCGTCGAAGCCGTTGGCGTGATCGGCGAACGGCTGATCGTGGTAGCCGTGCATGTTCTCGACGAGCACCCAGGACGGCCACGCCGAGCCGTACGCGCACTTCACGCCGGCGGCCTGGAGCTTCTTGGCCATCGCCTCGACCTCGTCCCAGGTCGTCGGCGCCTTGTCGGCGAGGCCCGCCTTCTTGAAGAGGTCCTTGTTGTAGAAGAGGATCGGCGTCGAGGAGTTGAACGCCATCGAGTAGAGGTTGCCGCCGGTCGAGTAGTAGCTCTTTACCGGCCCGATGAGATCGTTCCAGTCGATCGCGATCCCGTTGTCCTTCATGAGCTGGTACACGGGATAGACCGCGCCAGACGAAAGCATGGTCTGCGTGCCGACCTCGTACACCTGGACGATGTGCGGCGGCTGCTTCGCCCGATAGGCGGCGACCGCGGCGTTGAGGGTCTCCGCGTACGTGCCCTTGTGCACGGCCTTCACGACGTACTCGCTCTGCGAGGCGTTGAACTTGGCGGCGATGTCGTTGACCCGCTCGCCGAGCACCGCTGTCATCGCGTGCCAGAACTGGATCTCGGTCGCGGCCATCCCCGTCGCCGGCGAGGCCGCGAGGAGCACCGCCGAGACGAGCACGCTCAGGGTGGAGCGCTTCATGAGAGCCTCCATATTTTTCACGCGCTTGGTGCGGGAATCAACCGTGTCAGGTGCGCCGCACTATAGCACACGGAATGCGACGCTTCGGCGACGGCCACGGCTGTTTCGCCGCGCTACGCGCGGAACTTGTGCGAGCGAGCGACGTAGGCGTGATAGGCCTCGAGCTCGGCGTCGAGCCGACGGGGCGACCAGCCGCAGAGCTGCGCCATGCGCTGCCCGATCGCCTCCGCGCAGTCCTGTCCCTGACATCGGCTGGTGCCGATTCCGGTGCGGCGCAGCAGCACGTCCTGCAGCGAGACGGCCAGCTCGTCCTGCACCGCGTGGTGCAACTGGGCGACGATATCTGGGTTCGAGGGGCACAGCCGCTCGGTCCCGCCCGCCACCTTGCCGGCGAGCGCCAGCACGCGCGTCCAGCCGCGGCCGTACGCCGACACGAGCGTCTCGAGCGTGTCCCGCGAGAGCCCCGTGGCCGCCACCTCGCCCGAGACGTCGAGCCAGGCGCGCGCCTCGGCCCGCGACGACGCCTCGTCGTCGGTGCCGTCGAGGGCGATGCGCTCGCTGCGGCTCTCGCCGCGGCGCCCGAGGCTTCGCATGACCTGATCGCCGAGCGTCTCCGCCAGACTCCGGAAGCACGTGAGCTTGGTCCCGGTGATCGACAGGAACCGCCCGCGCTCCTCGGCGACCACCTTGTGGGCGCGCGAGACGTCGGACTCGCGCTTGCCCTTCTCGAACGACAGCGGCCGCACGCCGGCGTACGTGTAGACCACGTGATCGATCGCCACCCGCGGGTCGGGCAGCACCTTGCGCACCTCGCCCAGGAGGTAGACGACCTCGTCCCTTGTCGCGTGCAGGCGCTCGAGGTCGCCGTTGAAGTCGGTGTCGGTCGCGCCGATCAGCGAGAACTCGCGCCAGGGGATCACGAAGATCATGCGGTCGTCGCGAGTCGAGTGATAGATGGCGCGGTCGGTGAGCCGCGGCACCAGGCAGTGGATGCCCTTCGTGCGCCGGAGGATCTGCGGACCACGGTCGGACACGCCGGCAGCCGCCCGCAGCTCGTCCACCCACGGGCCGGTCGCGTTGACCACGATGCGCGCGCCCAGGGTCGCGACCTTGCCGGTCAGGAGATCGCGCGCGCGCACGCTGGTGATCACGCCCCGCTGGTCGCGCGCGATCTCGGCGACCTGCGTGTAATTGAACGCCCGCGCGCCGAGCCGGCACGCCGAGAGGATGTTCTCGAGACAGAGGCGCTCGGGGAAGAGCAGCAGGTCGTCGAAGTAGTAGCCGGCGCCGCGCAGATCACCGGCCCGCAGCATGGGCTCGAGCGAGAGCGCGTCGACGGCGGGCAGCACGCGATAGCGCTCGCGCCGCCGCCCGGGCGTGAGCCAGTCGTAGAGCTTCAAGCCGATGCGCACCTTGATCAGGCTGCGCGAGGAATCGCGGTAGATCGGCACCAGGAACGGCAGCGGCCGCACCAGATGGGGGGCCAGGCGGCGCAAGGTCTCGCGCTCGTGGAGCGACTCGCGCACGAGGCCGAAGTCGAACAGCTCGAGGTAACGGAGCCCGCCGTGGACGAGCTTGGACGACTGCGACGTCGTCGCGGAGGCGAAGTCGCCCTTCTCGACCAGCGCGACCGACACGCCGCGCAGCGCCAGCTCGCGCGCGACGCCGGCGCCGGCCATCCCGCCGCCGATCACGACGACGTCGTACTCGGCGTCCTCCAGCGCCCAGGGACGTCCCTGCACCGGCTCAGGCGCTCCGACGCCGCGTCCTGTCTTCGATCATTTCGGTCGCTCCCTCGGGCGCCGGCCCCGGCGCCCCTCGGACGCCGCCGCGCGGCGCCCGCCATCACCGTACTGCCCGGCGGCGACGGCCGTCAACTTCGGAGAGCGACTGCGCGGGCGGCCGAGGCGCGACTATGGGGGCGCGACTACGAACGAACGAGCTCGCGGATCGACGGGACGACGAGATCGGGCGCGGTCTCGGCGATCCGCGCGTCGCCGGCCGTCGTGATGCCCGTGAGCACCAGCACCGTGGCCAGCCCCAGGCGCTTGCCCATGGCGATGTCGGTCTCGAGGCGGTCGCCGACGATCACGCACTCGCCCGCCGACACCCCGAGCCGTTCGAGGCCGACCTCGAGGATGATCGGCGACGGCTTGCCCACGATGACCTCGACCGTGTGCCCCGTCACCGCCTCGACGGCGGCCGTCATACCCGCGCAGTCCGGGATCTCACCGTCCTCGGTCGGGCAGGTCCGGTCGGGGTTCGTCGCGATCAGCCGGGCCCCGTGCCGCACCGCCTGCAGCGCCGTGTTCAGCTTCGCGTAATCGAAGGTGCGGTCGAACGCGATCACCACCCAGCGCACGCGATGGTCGCCGCGCACCTCGAAGCCGTGGGCGGAGAGCTCGGCGATCAGCGGCGGCTCGCCGATGACGAAGACCGGCGCACGCGGATCGAGCCGTGCCAAGTGGCGCGCCAGCACCAGCGACGAGTTGATGACGTCGCCGTCCCCCGTCGGAATGCCCAGGCGCGTGAGCTTTCGCGCGTAGTCCGCCCGCGTCTGCAGCGGCTTGTTGGAAAGAAACGCGACCCGGCGCCCCGCGGCGCGCAGCGCGGCGATCGTCGTGTCCGCGCCGGGGATCAACGCCTCGCCGCGATACACCGTGCCGTCCAGATCGAACAGCCACCCTCTCTGCGGTAGCGCGATGCTCACGAGCGCTCTCCGCTTGCCGGCGGGCGGATGGAAGCGGGTGCGGGTGGGGAAGGGGTCCCGGCTACCACGCGACACGCGTGCGCATGCCCACTCGTCTGGGCTCCATCCGGGCGCTTTAACGTCCTTCGTCGTCAGGAGGGAACGGGTCCCAGGACCCCTTCCCCACCCGCACCCGCTTCCATCCGCCCGTCAGCGCGCGCGAGCCGCTCATGAGCAATCCGCGCTAACTCAGCGCAGCAGAGGTGCGACGGCAGCTTGGGCGAGGTCGACGAATGGAGCCGGCATCACCCCGAGGAGAACGATGGCGAGCAGCGCGATCGCGAGCGCGAGGCCGCCGGCGAACGACGAGGCGTAGGTGGTGGCGGCGCCCTCCGGCTCGCGCATGTACATGTCGACGATGATTCGGAGGTAGTAGTAGGCCGCGGCCGCCGAGTTCAGCACGCCGATGACCGCCAGCCAGACATAGCCCGCGCGCACGGCGGCGCCGAACACGTAGAACTTTCCGACGAACCCGGCCAGCGGCGGGATCCCGACCAGCGAGAGCAGGAAAAGCCCGAGTGCGGCCGCCAGCACCGGGTGCCGGCGCGCGAGCCCGGCGTAGTCGGCCACCTCGACTGCCTCGCCGCGCGCGCGCTCGCACAGGGTGATCACCCCGAAGGCGCCGGCGGTCGTGAAGGTGTAGGTCAAGAGGTAGAAGAGCACCGAGCCGGCGCCGCTCACGCCGCCGGCGACCAGGCCGACCAGCATGTAGCCCACGTGCGCGATCGAGGAGTACGCGAGCATCCGCTTGAGGTTCGACTGCGCCAGTGCGACCACGTTGCCCACCGTCATCGTGACGGCGGCCATCGCCCACAAGAGCGCCGCCCAGTCGGGCGGCACGCCGCGCAGGGTCACCATGAGCACGCGGATCAGCGCCGCGAAGGCGCCCGCCTTCGAGCCGGTCGCGATCAGCGCCGTCACGCTCGTCGGCGCTCCCTGGTACACGTCGGGCACCCACATGTGGAAGGGCACCGACGAGATCTTGAAGCCGAATCCCACCATCAGGAGCCCGAGCCCGATCGCGAACACCGGATCGCGGGGCCGCAAGGCGAGCGCGGCCGCGATGCGGTCGAGGTTCGTCGTCCCGGTGGCCCCGTAGACGAGAGCGATGCCGTAGAGCAGGAACGACGAGGCGAACGCGCCGAGGAGGAAATACTTCATGGCCGCCTCGCCCGAGGCCAGCTCGCGCTTGAACAGGCCCGCCAGCACGTAGAGCGAGAGCGACATCAGCTCGAGGGCCAGGAACACGACGACCAGATCGCCCGCCGCCGCCATGAGCATCATGCCGGCGGTCGAGAAGAGCACGAGCGCCCAGTACTCGCCCGACTCGGTGCCGGTCCGGCGCAGGTAGTCCATCGAGAGCAGCACGATGAGCGCGCCCGCGTAGCAGATGATGACGTTGAAGAACAGCGCGAAGTTGTCGAGCACGACCATGTCGCGGAACGCCCGCGCCGGCGTGCTCCACCGCGCGAGCGTGGCCAGGAGTGCGACGACCATGCCGGCGAGCGCGATCATCGGCGCGACCTCGCGCGGGAGTGCCTTCGGGACGAGGTCGAGGGCGAGCACGAGCGCGCCGGCGATCAGCACGACGAGGGTCGGCAGCAGCGGGCCGAGCAGGACGGGCGGAAAGACGATCGCGTCCATGGTCAGCGGCTCGCGCCGGTCTTGCTCTGGACCTGGCTGATCAGCGCTTCGACGGTGGTCTCGGCCTTGCCGGTGAAGGACGCCGGGTAGACGCCGATCCAGACGATGAGCGCCAGGACCGGCACGAGCACGGCCCACTCGCGCGCCGTCAGGTCGGTGAGCCGGCGGTTCGCATCGCGCGTGACCTCGCCAAACACGACGCGCTGGTACATCCACAGCATGTAGACCGCGGCGAAGATGATCCCGGTGGTCGCCAGCGCCGCCATCCAGGGGTTGCGCTGGAAGGCGCCGAGCAGGATCAGGAACTCGCCGACGAATCCGTTGAGCCCGGGCAGCCCGAGCGAAGAGAGGGTGACCACCAAGAACAGCGCCGAGAAGGCCGGGATCACCTGCCAGAGGCCGCCGAAGTCGGCGATGAGCCGGGAATGGCGGCGCTCGTAGATCATGCCGACCATCAGGAACAGGGCGCCCGTGGAGAGACCGTGGTTCACCATCTGGATGAGGCCGCCGACGAGCCCCTGCTGGTTGAGCGTGAAGATGCCGAGCATCACGAAGCCCAGGTGGCTCACGCTCGAGTAGGCCACGAGCTTCTTCATGTCGGGCTGCACCGTCGACACCCACGCGCCGTAGATCACGCCGATCACCGCCAGAGTGAAGACCAGCGGCCCGAACGTGAGGGCTGCATCCGGGAAGAGCGGCAGGCAGAAGCGGAGGAAGCCGTACGTCCCCATCTTCAGCAAGACGCCCGCCAGGATCACGCTGCCGGCGGTCGGCGCCTCGACGTGGGCGTCGGGAAGCCAGGTGTGGAACGGGAACAGCGGCACCTTGATCGCGAAGGCCAGCGCGAAGGCGAGGAACATGAGGTCCTGCGCGCGGCCCGGCGGCATCACGTACTGCGACAGCGTCGGCAGGTCGAACGTGTAGCGGCCCGTGGCGGCGCCGTACTGGTAGTAGAGGGCGAGGATCGCCACCAGCATGAGGAGCGAGCCGACCATCGTGTAGAGCACGAACTTCACCGCCGCGTAGATCCGGTTTGGCCCGCCCCAGACCCCGATCACGAAGTACATCGGGATCAGCATCGCCTCCCAGAACACGTAGAACAGGAAGAGGTCGAGGCTGACGAAGACCCCGAGCATTCCGGTCTCAAGGATCAGCATCGTCGCCACGAACTCCTTGACGCGGTCCTCGATGGAGCTCCAGGCCGACGCCAGCGCCAGCGGCATCAGGAACGTCGTCAGCAGTACGAGCAAGAGGCTGATGCCGTCGACGCCGACGTGGTAGCCCACGCCGAGCGTCGGCATCCATGGCACGTGCTCCTCGAACTGATAGCCGATGAGCTCGGCGTCGAATCGAGCGTAGAGCGGCAGCGACAGCAAGAACGTGACGATCGCGACCGCGAGGGCGGCGGGCCGCAGCACTCGATCGGCGCGCCGCGGTATCAGCAAGAGCGCCAGGCCGGCCAGACCCGGCAGGAAGGTGACGATCGAGACCAGTGGGATCAAGATCGCGTGAGCAGAAAGACGACGATGGCGACGGCGCCCGCCAGCATCGTCAGCGCGTAGTTGACGGTATAGCCCGTCTGGATCCGGCGGAGCCCGGCCGCGCCCGCGACGACGGCGCGCGCCACCGCGTTGACGAGCCCGTCGACCAGACGCACGTCGAACACGGAGGCGAGCAGGCGCGAGAGCGCCAGCAGCGGACGTACGATCGCCCGGTCGTAGAGCGCGTCGACGTAGTAGGCGTTGAGCAGGAGCGCATGGATCGGCGTCCGCGGCTGCCCGATCACGTCGGGCCGCACCGCCGCCGCCATGTACATGTACCACGCGACCACGACGCCGGCGACGAACACCGCGACCGCCGAGACCAGCAGCATCAGCGCGACGGCGCCGCTGGTCCCGCTTTCGTGAACCGGGAACACGGGCGCCAGGAAGCGCTCGAACCGCGTGCCGTGGTCCGAGGGAATCCCGAACGCCACGCCGGTGATGACCGTGAGCAGCGCCAGGATCCACAGCGGGAAGGTCATCACGTCGGGCGACTCGTGCACGTGGTGGGCCGCTTCTCGCGTCATGCGCGGGCCGCTGTAGAAGGCCAGGAACAGCATCCGCGAGGTGTAGAACGAGGTGAGGAACGCGCCGAGCAGCAGGAGCGCCCAGATCCCCCTGTGACCGCTCCCGAAGGCGGCCGCCAGGATCTCGTCCTTCGAGAAGAAGCCGGCGAGCCCCGGCAGGCCGGCCAGGCCGAGGCCGCCGATCGTCGTCGTGATCGTCGTGGCCACCATGCGCGACGAGAGGCCGCCCATCTTCCTGAGATCTTGCTCGCCGCCGAGACCGTGGATGACGCTGCCGGCGCCGAGGAACAAGAGGGCCTTGAAGAACGCGTGGGTCACCAGGTGGAAGATCCCCGCGGCGTATGCGCCCACGCCGACCGCGGCGAACATGTAGCCGAGCTGGCTCACCGTCGAGTACGCGAGCACCCGCTTGATGTCGGTCTGCACGAGGCCGATCGTGGCCGCGAAGAGGGCCGTCGCGACGCCGATCCACGCGACGACCTCGAGGGCGACCGGCGAGCGCTCGAAGATCGCGTGGCTGCGCGCGACCATATAGACGCCGGCCGTGACCATCGTCGCCGCGTGGATGAGCGCGGACACCGGCGTGGGTCCCTCCATCGCGTCGGGGAGCCAGGTATGCAGCGGCAGCTGCGCCGACTTGCCGCAGGCGCCCATGAACAGGAGCAGCGCGATGCCCGTCGCCGTGCTGGGCGGCACGCCGCCGATCGCGGCGAACGCCGCGTCGTAGTCGAGCGTGCCCACCGCGCTCCACAGCCACATGACGCCCAGGCCGAACCCGAAGTCGCCCACGCGGTTGACGATGAACGCTTTCTTGCCCGCCTGCGACGCCGCCGGACGCGTGTACCAGAAGCCGATCAAGAGATACGAGCAGAGCCCGACCGCCTCCCAGAAGACGTAGAGCAAGAGGAAGTTGCCGGCCAGCACCAGCATCGTCATCGAGAACACGAACAGGTTCAGGTACGCGAAGTAGCGCGGGTAGCCCGGGTCGTCGTGCATGTAGCCGACGGAGTAGAGGTGGATCAGGGCGCCCACGCCCGTCACGACCAGCAGCATCACGCCGGTGAGCGGGTCGACGTACGCGGCCACCGACGTCTCGAAATCGCCCGCGCCGATCCAGCTGAAGAGCGTCGTGTCGATCACCTCACCGGAGGCGACGCGCGAGAACACCATGCACGCGGCGACGAACGATCCGGCCAGCGCCGGCACCGCGACCCAGTGCGCGTGGCGGCCCAGGAGCCGGCCGAAGAACATGTTGAGCAGCGCGCCGACGAGCGGAAAGAGAGGGATCAGCCAGAGGGTGGTCGGCACCGGGTCATGCTAGCGAGCGCCCACCGGGGGTGTCAAGAACACCCGCGGCGCGAGAACGTTCGGCGGCGGACGATGACGGCGATCCGGCGGCGTCGTGGATAGCGATGGTCGACGTCAGCCGCGCGGCGCGTACATCAGGACCCAGACGCCCGCGAGACAGAGCAGCCCGCCGAGCAGGTCGAATCGATCGGGCGCCTGGCGAGCAACGAAGGCACCCCACAGGAGCGAGAGCACGACGAACACGCCGCCGTACGCCGCATAGACGCGGCCGAACGGCGCCGGCTGGAGCGTCGGCACCACGCCGTAGACGAACAGGACCACGCCCCCGAGCACGCCCAGCAGCGCGCTGCGGCCCTCGCGCAGCCAGAGCCAGACGAGATATCCCCCGCCGAGCTCGGCGAGGCCGGCCAGGACGAACAGCGCGAGCGACGCGATCACCACAAGCGGGCTCATCGGCGCGATCACCTCCGAGGTTGGCGACGGGTCGGCATGGTATCATCCGCTTTGTGCCCAAGCGGTCTCGCGCGAAGGCCTGGGTGCTCGTCGTCGTGGTCCTGCTGGTGGCCGTCGTCGGCTCCGTCGCGTATCTGGTCTGGCGGCAAACCGTCCCCGGGGTGCAATCGCTCACGACCGCGCCGCGCTTCATTGGCCAGAAGACGGCGTTCACCGCCATCGTCGAGGCGCGTCGCGGCAACGTGGCGCGGGTCGAGGTGCGCATCGAGCAATCCGGCAAGTCGACGCCGGTGGCCACGAAGGACAGCGGCCTCGGCCGCCGCGTCGAGCTGCCCGTCGTGGTCGACAGCGCGGCACTCGGTCTGCGCGAGGGCAGCGCGACCATCGAGGTGTGGGCGCGCGACACGTTCTGGCGTCCGATTCGGCGCGACGATCGCGCGATCGCCGGCTATCCCGTCACCGTCGATCTCACACCGCCGAAGGTCGAGCTCCTGTCCGCGACGCGCTACCTCTCGCCGGGCGGCAGCGGCCTCATCGTATTCCGGGTGTCCGGCGCGTCGCGCACCGACGTCCTGGCCGGCGCGACGGCCTTCCCGTCGTTCGCCTTCGGCCCGGCCGACAAGGCCGCCCGCGTCGCGTTGATCGCGCTGCCGTGGGACTACGACCCGGCGACGCCGATCCAGATCCGCGCCACCGACGAAGCGGGCAACACCGCCACGCGCGGGATCCCGGCGGAGATCAAGCCACGCAAGTTCCCGAAGGACACGATCGACATCAAGGACGCGTTCCTCCAGGCCAAGGTGCCCGAGCTCCTCCCGCAGCGGCCGTCCACCGACTCCCTGGTCGAAGGCTTCCTCGTGATCAACCGCGATCTGCGCAAGCAGGCGGAGGAGACCAAGCGGAAGATCGGCGCGAGCACGGCCGACAAGCCGCTCTGGCAGGGGCCGTTCGTGCAGGCCCGCAACACGAAGGTGTTCGCGAACTTCGCGGAGACGCGCACGTACGTCCACAGCGGCAAGGAGATCGACCGGCAGATCCACTTCGGTTACGACCTCGCCTCGACGCGGCAGTCGCCGGTGCCGGCGTCCAACAAGGGCGTAGTCGTCTTCGCCGAGACCCTCACGATCTACGGCAACACCGTGGTCATCGACCACGGCCTCGGCCTGCAGACGCTGTACGCGCACCTCTCGAGCATCACGGTGAAGGTGGGCGACGCGGTCGAGAAGGGTCAGGAGATCGCGCGGACCGGCTCGACCGGGCTGGCACTCGGCGATCACCTGCACTACGAGGTGCTGGTCGACGGCATCTCCGTCACGCCGCTCGAGTGGTGGGACAGCAAGTGGATCCGTGACCACGTCGGCAAGCCGCTGAAGGAAGCCTCCCTGCCCGAGATCAGCGGCGCCGAGGCGCGGGACGAGCCCGAGGCGCCGGCAGCGGCGCCCCGCTCCGCCCGCCGCCGCCGCTAGTCATATCGGAGGGGGCCCCGACGGCCCCCTCCGAATCCTCCCCAGATGACGCGGGCAAAGCCCGCGCTCGAAACGCGGGACAACCTCGCATCTGGAATTTTCAGAGCCAGCTCGAGGCCGCTGGAAGTCGTCGCGTTCTTGACTTAGGCTCGTGCTCGTGGACGACTGCTGCGAGGTCCGGGAGATTCCACGCGAGCAGCGGCGGGTGCTCCACATCGTGCTGTGGATCAACGCCGCGATGTTCCTCACGGAGTCGATCGCCGGCCTCCTCGCCAACTCGACGGCCCTCCTCGCCGATTCGGTCGACATGCTGGGCGACGCCATCGTCTACGGCTTCAGTCTCTACGTGATCGGCCGAGGCGTGGTCTGGCAGGCGCGGGCCGCACAGCTCAAGGGCATCGTCATGGCGGCGTTCGCCGTCGGTGTGCTCGTCCAGGTGGGCGCCAAGATCGCCCAGGGGCTCGTGCCGACCGTCGAGGTGATGAGCGCGGTCGGCGTGCTGGCGCTCGCCGCGAACCTGGTCTGTCTGGGGCTCCTCTGGAGACGGCGCGCCGACGACATCAACATGCGGTCGGCCTGGATCTGCTCCCGCAACGACGTGATCGGCAACACGGCCGTCCTGGCGGCGGCCGGTGCGACGGCCGTAACGGGCTCGCCGTGGCCGGACATCGTCATCGGCCTGCTCGTGGCCTCGGTGTTCGCCCGCTCGGCGGTGCAGGTCCTTCGCGAGGCCGGGTGCGCGGTCGCCGCGTTCCACTGAGCGCCGCCGCTTCGCGGGCCCGGCCTCAGAAGCTGCCGAACTTCTGATAGGCGGCCAGCGGCGTCATTCCGCGCCGCACCGCCGAGCGCACCCGATTCTCCGTTCCCACGAGCTTCTCGCAGCGCCGGAGCACCTCGTGCGCGGCGCGGCGCGGGACGATCACGACGCCGTCCAGATCGCCCACCACGACGTCGCCGAGGCTCACGCGGATGCCGCCGATGGTGACCGGTTGGCCCCAGTCGGCGACGCGCCAGCGCGGCACCGAGTCTTGGGGCGTGCGGTAGCGCACGAACGTCGGAAACCCTATGCGTATAATCGCCGTGGCGTCTCGCGTCGCGCCGTCGATCACGGCGCCGCGCACCCGGCGGGCGCGGAACCACGCCGCGCTGAGCTCGCCGAAATGCGCCGCGACATTGTCGTGCGCCGCGACCACCAGGACCGATTCGGCCGGCACCGCCCCGAGCATGCCGAGAAATCTTTTCAAGATTTGGTCGCGCTCGCGCGGCGAGCCAGTGTGCGGCCGCCCCCGCACGGTGAAGGCGTAGCCCGCCGTCCGCATCCCGGAAGACAGCGGCTGGATCGCCGACGGCAGGGTCTGGCGCCGAAGGCCCATCTCGTCCATGACGTCGGTGATCGCCGCCGTGTAGACGCGCGCGAAGCGGCGCGGCAAGTTGTCGCTCGGGCTCATCGGAGGTCTCCTCTCATTCAGAAGCGCGCCTCGACCGGCGGGGCCCCAGCCCCGCGACGGCCTGCGGCGCGCACTGCCTAGAAGCGCGCCTCGACCGGCGGGGCCCCAGCCCCGCGACGGCCCGCAGCGCGCGCTGCAGTTCGCGGCGCGCAGTCAGAAACGCGAGCGGCCGAAGATGCCGGTGAGCAGCGCGGGGGGCGGCACGAAGTCGCCGAGGACGCCGAGCAGGAGGTCGAGCAGATGCCGGCGGCGCGCGAGGAGGCGACCGGCCAGGTTCGCGACGAGGCGGTGGTTGATGACGATCTGGAGCGCGTGCGTCACTCGCTCCTTGTCGCGCGAGGCCAGGCGCCGCGTGCGCTCGTAGCCGGCCAGCGCGCCCACCGACACGTCGCCGCGACCAAGCGCCTGGACGGCGGTCTCCACGGCGAGCTCGGCGCTCCGGAGCCCGTTGTAGATCCCCTCGCCCGAGAACGGATCGAAGAAGCCCGTGGCGTCGCCCACCATGAGCACGCCGCCCGTTCGTGGCGCGTCGACCCGGTACGCGAGCGGGCCCATCGCTCGGATGGGCGCAACCCGCCGGCCCCCGGCCAGCCGCCGCGCGAGGTGCGTCAGGTGCTTCACGCGCGCGTCGAAGAACGTCTCGAGCCGGCTGCTCCAGGGCGCCGCGTGCGCCAGCGGCACGACCACGCTGAGATTCGCGCGGCCCGGCGCCACCGGATTGAGAATCGCGTAGTCCGGGGGATCGACGAAGATCTCGCCGAGCTGTCCGAGCCCGTTCACGTCCTCGACATAGGTGACCATGGCCATCCGCTGCAGGCGATGCGGCCGGCGCAGCCCGAGCCGCTGGGCGACGACCGACGCGCGGCCGTCGGCCGCGATCGTCAGCGGGGCGCGGAGCGTCTGGCGCCGCGCGTCACCGTCGATCGTCTCGACGCCGAGGACGCGTCCGCCGGATACGACGAGGTCGGTGACGCGCGTCTGCTCGCGGAACTCGACGGGCAGCGAGCGGACGCGGTCGACCAGGATCGCGTCGAGGGCCTCGCGCGTGATCGCCATCGCGTGCTCGCGATAGGGGCGCCAGGCGCCGATCGGGCGGTACGTGCCGACCAGCGTTCGCCCGTCGGGCGCGGTGATGCGCATGCCCTTCAGCACGCTGGCGACGGCGTCCACGGCCTTGAGCGCGCCGAGCCGATCGAGCAGCCGCGGTGCCTCCGGGCTCAGATACTCGCCGCAGATCTTCGGCCGCGGGAACCGCGCGCGATCGAGCAGACGCACGCAGAGCCCGTGCTCGGCCAGGAGGATGGCGGTCGCCGCCCCCGCGGGCCCGGCGCCGACCACGATGACGTCGGTCGTCACGACAGCACCGCCAGCAGGCGCCCGAGCACCGGATACTCGCGGATCGTCAACCGCCGCGCGCCGGCCTTCTCCGCCAACGCCGTGAGCTCGTCGCGCGAGTAGGACCGCCGTACCGAGAGCGGGCCGTCGTGGCGCGAGATCGGGTGGCATCCGAGCAGACGGGTCGCAAGCCAGACGAGACCGAGCGAGAGTCGGCGACGAAGAAGATCGTTTACGACCACGGCGATCCGGGCGGCGGCCGTCATCTCGCGCAACCCGGCCGCGGCCTGCACCGGCTCGAGGTGGTGCAGCGTGAGCGCGCTCGTCACGATGTCGGCGGCGCGCTTGCGGCAGGGCAGCGCGGCCGCGTCGCCACCGACCAGCACGATCTCCGGGTACGCCGCGACCGCCGCACGGGCGAGCCGCAGCGCGGTCAGATCGCGATCGACGACCACTACGCGCACGTCGCGCCCGCTGCGCCGCGCCCACTCGGCCACCCGCATCGCGAATGCCGCCGTGCCGCCGCCCACGTCGACGACCCGCAGTGGCCGGTCCCGCGGGACCTCGGTGGCCAGGGCACGGATCGCGCGCAGCGACAGCGCATAGCCGCCGAACCAGCTATTGAGCCGATCGATGTCCGCCAGGGACGCCGCGCGTTCCGGCGCCGCAACGGTGCCGTCGAGCACTTCGAACGCGTTCTCGGCTCGTTTCATTGTAGCGAGTGCCTCGAGATCGGCTTCAACCGCGGGTGGCCTGAGATAGACGCGACCCGGCTGCGTCGTCGCGAGTGCCTCGAGATCGGCTTCAACCGCGGGTGGCCTGAGATAGACGCGACCC
>Ga0066388_100000894_pt1 | contig 15541 bp, 13 predicted proteins | sample PanSoiMetaGPlot6_FD_64539 | JGI IMG/M metagenome (GOLD analysis project Ga0066388, IMG submission 64539) | Tropical forest soil microbial communities from Panama analyzed to predict greenhouse gas emissions - Panama Soil - Plot 6 (Hybrid Assembly) | ecosystem: Environmental > Terrestrial >... | reverse complement strand
GGCCGCCACCCCGGAAAGTAGCGCCGCACGGGGCGCGGCAGCAGCCCCTCGGGCCGGAACAGCAGCACGACGATGACCAGCAGCGCATATAGCAGGAAGCGGTATTCCTGGATGGTCTGCAGCTTCTCGGGGACGACCACGACAATGACGGTAGCGACCGCGACGCCCCAGGGACTGCCGATGCCGCCGAGGAGGAGGATCGACACCAGGATCAGCGAATCGGCGAAGGTGTAGTTGTTGGGCGCAACGAACCCGCCCACCATCCCGAACAGGGCGCCGGCAATCCCGATCAGGAAGTTGCCGAGCGTGAAGGCCGTGATCTTCCAGCGCGCGGGATTGAGCCCGAAGCAGCTCGCGGCCGTCTCGTCGAGGCGAATCGCGTCGAGATTGAGCCCGATCCACGACCGCTCCAGCCGATGCACGAGAACGAACGCGCCAACCAGCAGGACCATGCTGAGTGCGAGATAGCTCATGTAGAACGACAGGTCGATGCCGCCGATGGTTACGTTGTCGTTGAACGACCAGCCGAGAATCTGCATGCCCTTGACCTGCAGACCCTGCGGGCCGCCCAGCACATCGTTCACCTCGAGGAATGTCTTGAGCAGCAACGCGAAGGCGATGGTGACGAGCGCGGCGTAGTGACCGCGCGTGCGGAGCACCGGCAACAGCAGCAGGGAGCCGATCAGCGCGGCGAGCAGCCCCCCGACGAGAAGCACAACGAGGTGTGGGACTGCGGTGTGGGCGTTGAGCACAGCCGAGGTGTAGGCGCCGATACCGAAGAAGGAGGCGCCGGCGAAGTTGAGCACGCCAGCATAGCCGAACTGGATGTTGAGGCCCAGGCAGGCGACCGTGTAGAGCAGGACGGTGACCATCAGCAGCAGCACGAAGTGATCCTCGCGGAAGTAGGCCGCGACGGCGACGACCGCAAGGATGGACAGCGCGCCCAGTGCATGCTCGCGCTCGGCGAAGCTGCGGCTCACAGGCACAAGCAGCCCGAGCCAGCTGCCGGCAAGGACGGCCACGATGGCAAGCGCCAGCAGGCCCATGATGAGCTGCTGCGTCTCGGCGGCGAGCAGCGCGATCAGGTACGCGGTGGCGACGACGAGGGCGGCAACGCCCGGCCAAAGCGACGCGCGCGACTTCGGATCTGCTCCCGCCATGCGCTCAGACCCGCTCGCTGATCTTTTCCTGGATCAGCCCGGTCGGGCGCCACGCCATGAAGACGATGACGACCGCAAAGGCGAACACGTCCTTGTAGGCGCTGCCGAAGGGCAGGGCCACCGCGCCGATCGTCTGCAGAGCGGCAAACAGGAAGCCGCCCAGAATGGCGCCGTAGACGCTGCCCAGTCCACCGATGATGGCGGCCGTGAACCCGATCACGCCGAGCAGGAGCCCCATGCCGAAGTTGATCTCGTTGTAATAGAGCCCGTTCATGAGGCCGGCGAACGCCGCAAGCGCCGACCCGATGGCGAAGGTGACGAGCACGATGGCGTTGAAGTCGATGCCCATGGTTCTCGCGGTCTCCTCGTCCTGCGCCACGGCGCGGATGGCAAGACCGAGCCGCGTGCGGTTGAGCAAGAGCTGCAGGCCGACGATGACCGCGACGCCGGCGGCGAGCAGGATGGTGTTGTCGAGGCGCAGGTTGAACTGGCCGAGAGGAACAGACGCGGCGGGCAGCAGCGCCGGAAAGGGCTTCGGATTGGCGCCTTGCGGGTAGAACAGCCGCACCGCCTCCCTGAGCGCCGTGCCGAGCATCAGCGTGACCAGCAGCGTGTTGAGCGCGGGTGCCCCTCGCAAAGGCAGCACGAGACAGCGGGCGATCAGCATGCCCAGCGCCGCCATGGCAACGATCGCCGCCACCAGCATGGCCAGCAGCAACAGCAGATCGGAGCGGATGCCGGCCGCCGAGAGGCCGACGAACGTCGCCAGCGCCGTGAACGCGCCCACCGTGAGCACGTCGCCGTGGGAGAACTTGATGACGTCGAGCACGCCGAAGAACAGGGTGAAGCCGACCGCGACGAGCGCGTACATCATGCCGAGCATCAGCCCGTTCATGACGTACTGGGCAATGAGCCCCGCGTCCATATCGTCGTGTTTCCTGCGTCGTCGGGGCAGGGCCGGGGACGGATAGCGCCGGCCCTAGCCCCAGTCGCGACTATGGCTGTCCGGGCAGCTTGCGCTTGCCGGAGGCGTACTCGCTGTCCTCCCACTCGACGAACTTGCCATCCTGGACCACGTACTTGGTGATCACCGGCACGGTGTTCTGACCGTGGTCGTCGAAGGTGATCTTGCCGACGATGGAGTCGCGGTCCTGCACCTTCCCCAGCTCGGCGATGACCAGCTTGCGGTTGGGACCGACCTTTTCGATGGTGTCCAGGATGAGGTCCATGGCGGCGAAGGCGAAGGCGCCGTAGGCCTCGGGCGGGCTGTCGTATTTCTGCGCGGTGTACTTCTCCATGAAGAACTTACCGCCGGGCAGCTTCTCCGTCGGCGCGCCTTCGCGGAACGCCAGGGAGCCCTCGGCCAGCGGTCCGAGGCCCTGGATGAAGGCGTCCGACACGATACCCGAGGTGCCGTCGAACACCGCCTTGATGCCGAGCTTGTCCATCTGCGAGCGGATGCGCACGCCGATCGGGGTCAGGCCCCCGAAGTAGATGACCTGCGGATTGAGCGCCTTGATCTGGGTGAGCTCGGCGGTGAAGTCCTGCTGGTCGGCGGTCACGCCGAAGGTGCCGAGAATCTTGCCGCCCAGCTTCGCCACCGACTCGCTGAAGTACTGGTTGTGGCCCTTGCCGTAGTCGGTCGTGTCGTGGATCACCGCAAAGGTCTTGTAGCCGAGCTTGGCCATCAGCTCGGCGTTAGCCTCGTTCTGGTTGATCATGGTGCCGTTGACGCGATGCACCTCGGCGTACTTGTTGCGGTAGGTGATGTCCGGGAGCACGGCCCCCCACACCACCACCGGCAGGCCGAACTTGTGATACACGTCGACGGTGGCGATGGCGGTCGAAGAGCAGTAGTGCGTCGCCGCGCCTACGATCTCCTTGTCGGCCGCCATTCGGGTGGCGACCTGGACCGCCACATTTGGCTTGCATTCGTCGTCGAGCACGACCAGCTCGTACTCGTATTTCGCTTTCGTGTCGGCGTTGCGCAGGCGCACCGAGAGCTCGGCGGAGTTGCGGCCGCCGATGCCGTTGACCGAGACGCCGCCCGTGAGTGGCCCGATAAAGCCGACCTTGACCTTCTCTTTCGCCTCAGTGGTTGCGGCTATAGCGCCTGTGACCAACGCTGCCGCAAGCACGGCTGCAATCCTGGCTGTCATAGACATGATCTCAACTCCCGGCACAGGCAGCGCCACCGCAAGGTTCCCTGCGTCTCGCATCGGCGCGTCCGCACACGCGGCGATACTAGCCTTCACGAACGAGCGAGCGCAAACTCGACGCCTGCGCCGCCGCTCGGCTGGCGAGAGGACCAGCGCGCATGCTTGGACCGAGGCGTCTATGCGGCCTTGAACCCGAAACGACGTCTGGCTTTGCGGTCGGAAGCTCCATCTATGCGCTGCAGCGTTGCGATTGCCCCAACGGCCTTCCCGCCACTGGCTCATCGACGAGCGAAAGACGGGTCGGCGCGCAGCGATGAGGACGACCGCGCGCGGCGCCGCCACCCCTGTGCGTAGCGTTGGCCGCCACCGTGGCACAGCTGCGCTCCAGGCGTCGAAATTACAAAACAGTATAGCGCACGAAATCAACTGGTTAGGTGATGCCGTTCATAAGGGAGGGGCGGACAGAGCAACGGCCGGCAGCCATAGCCGACGACGTAAGCCTCTCATGGAGGTCACGATGAGCGACATTTCAATGCAACCTGGCATAGCGGGCAACGCCCAGAGCCCTGGAGGTCGATCCGGGCTGAGGAAACGCTTGCTGGCCAGCACGGCGATCCTCGTACTGCTGGCAGCAGGGTCGAGCTATACACTGCGCGCCTATTCTGCTGAAGGCAGTCCGTTTGGCGCGCCGTCAGAAGCTCGCGTCCCGGCGGTACCGCTGGCAGCACCCGGCTTCGCTGACCTCGTGAGCGCCGTGAAGCCTGCCGTCGTATCGGTTCGTGTCAGGGCGGAGGCAGCAGTCGACGGCTTCCCCTCGCAAGAAAACCCGTTCGAGGGCACGCCGTTCGAAAGGTTCTTCAAGGACTTCCGCGATGGCTCGCCCGGTCCCAAGGGCCAGCAGCAACCGCGGCAGTTCATGCAGGGCCAGGGGTCCGGGTTCTTCATCAGCCCGGACGGTTACATCGTCACGAACAATCATGTCGTCGACGGCGCCGTGAAGGTCGAAGTGATGGCCGACTCTGGTGCAACTTTCGACGCGAAGGTCGTGGGACGCGACGCCAAGACCGATCTGGCGCTCATCAAAGTAGATGGACGGTCGGATTTCCCCTTCGTCAAGCTGGCAGAAGCGAAGCCCAAGGTCGGTGAATGGGTGGTAGCCATGGGAAATCCCTTCGGCCTCGGCGGGACAGTAACGGCCGGGATCGTCTCGGCGGAGGGTCGCGATATTGGCTCTGGCCCCTACGATGATTTCATCCAGATCGACGCGCCCGTGAACCGTGGCAACTCGGGTGGTCCGACCTTCAACCTCAAGGGCGAGGTGATCGGCGTCAACACGGCGATCTACTCGCCTTCCGGCGGCTCGGTCGGGATTGCCTTCGATGTTCCGGCGACGACCGTGGCCAGCGTAATTCCGCAACTCCAAAAGGACGGCCACGTCGTGCGCGGCTGGCTCGGGATCCAGATCCAGGCGGTGACGCAGGACATCGCCGACAGCCTTGGACTCAAGAGCGCGGCCGGCGCGTTGGTTGCAGAGCCCCAGCCCGGCGGGCCGGCCGCCGAGGCGGGCCTGAAGGCCGGAGATGTCATAACCAGGGTCGACTCGACGGCGATCAAGGACGCGCGGGACCTCGCCCGCCGCATTGCCGCGCTGGAGCCCCATAAGGCCGTGGCCCTCAGCATCATCCGCTCAGGCAACGAACTGACGGTGACCGTGACGCTCGGCCGGCTTCCGGAGCCGGACGTGCGCAGGACCCTCCAGCGAGGATAAAGGCGAGCACCGGCTCGGTTGGCGCGGGGTTTGGCGGGTGCAGAAATTCACGCACCGCACCGGCCCCCGTCGCCTTGGCTCCGGCTGGAATCGCTGGCCTAAAGAAATTGTCGGTTCCCGTGCTTTGGCTAATGGCTTCGCTCGCGCCAGAAAGTGACATTCAGCCCTGCGCGGTGACAACGGGCGCCCTCGCCGCGTCTCCCAGTCTCTGCTTGTAGGCCGATCAATAAGAACTAGACTTCAGTTGCACGCATAGCAGGGTGCCGAGATAGCGTGTACTGAGGAACGCAACAATGGCCGCAACCAACTATCTGCCGGAGGTGCTTGAAACCGTTGAACCAGAACGTCTCGCCACCGGGTTCATCTTCACGGAAGGCCCTCTGTGGCACCCGGACGGCTACTGGTATTTCGTCGACATTCGCCAGAACAACCTGTTTCGAATGAGGCCAGGCGGCGCGCCGGAGCTCGTCAGAACCACGCTTGGCGGGAACGGCACGACCTTCGATATGCAAGGACGCTTGATCCTGTGCGAAGGCGACGGTCGGTGCGTCACGCGCATGGCGGCAGATGGCACAGTGGAGCGGCTTGTCGACAACTACAAGGGCGGGCGCTTCAATCGTCCCAACGACGTCATCTGCCACTCGAACGGCTGCCTCTACTTCACCGATCCGGACAAGCGCCGGCCCTATCGCGAGCGCGAGATCCCCGGACTTGCGGGCGAAAACGGTCTATGGGATGGCGCCTGTGTTTATCGCCTGGCGCCCGACGGCAGCTTGAGCGTGCTGGCGCTTTGCGAATATCCGAACGGGCTGGCGCTGTCGCTCGACGAGCGCGCCATGTACGTGGCGAACACGCGTTCCTCCAAGTACATCCACACGATCGCGCTTGATGCTGCGGGCCACATGACCGGCCGCAGCATCTTTGCCGACATGAATGAGGGCACCGAGCCCGGAATACCCGATGGACTGAAGGTCGATAGGATCGGTCGCGTGTATTGCACGGGGCCTGGCGGTATCTGGGTGTTTGCGCCCGATGGCAAGCGCGTGGGCATTATTCGATGGCCGGAGCAAGCCGTGAATTTCGCCTTCGGCGGCCCTGATCTACGCACGCTGCTGTGCTGCGCACATACCTCGGTCTACAGCTTGCGCGTGAAGGTGCCCGGCAATCCGCATCCTTGGTACAAGTTGCCGGAGCGATGAGCGTGTGCGTGGCACACGGCCTGCCATCCTCGGGCATCGCCTAGCCGGAGAGCCGCCATGGAGATCACGTCTATCCATACGCACTACGTGCGCATCCCGTTCGACATGGGGGCGTCGAAGCAGGAATTCGCCGGCCTGCGGTTTCCGACCATGGACCACCTCCTGGTGCAGGTGGAGACGGACGCCGGCATCACCGGCTGGGGTGAGGGTTTCGGCCACTCCACCATCCCGGCAACCAAGGCTGCACTCGAAAGCCACGTTGGTCCCTGGTTCATCGGCAAGGACGCAACCGACATCAACGGCCTGCATCGCCAAGCGGCGCAGGCCTTCCACATTTTCGGGCGCAGCGGGCCGGTGGTCTATGCGCACTCGGCCGTCGACATCGCGCTGTGGGACATCGCGGGCAAGCGCGCCGGCTTGCCGCTTTGCGAACTCCTCGGCGGCGGGCGGCGCAAGGAGGTGCGCGCCTACGCGAGCCTGATGCGATACGCCAATGCGGATACGGTCGGCAGAATCTGCGAAGAGAAGGTGGGCCAGGGCTTCAGCCATATCAAGCTGCACGAGCACGGGATCGAAGCGGTCAAGGCAGCGCGCCAGGCTGCCGGGCCCGAGATTGCCATCATGAACGACGTGAACTGCCCTTGGCCGGTCGCACAGGCGATCGAGATGGAGCGAGCCTACCGGCCCTACCATCTCGCTTGGCTCGAGGAGCCGGTGTGGCCGCCGGAGGATCACGCAGGGCTCGCCCGCGTCCGCCGCCTCGGCGCCACCCGCATTGCAGCCGGCGAGAACGCGGCCGGCCTGCACGATTTTCGCAGCATGTTCGAGCGGGGATCGATCGATATCGCGCAACCCAGCGTGACCAAGATCGGCGGCATCACCGAAATGCGCAAGATCATCGCCGCGGCGGAGGCGCACTCCATCGAGCTGATCCCGCATTGCGCCTACTTCGGCCCTGGCAATCTCGCCTCGATCCACATCGTCGCCTCGCTGGCGACCGATACGCTGCTGGAGAACATCTACGCCAACCTCGAAACCAGTCCGTTCGACGATACTATGCTTGCGAGGGATGGCAAGGTGCGTGTGCCGGCAGGGCCGGGCCTCGGCGTCGAGCCCGACATGCGCATCGTCGAGAAGTATCGCCACGGGCAAGCCGGAGTGATCCGATAGAACTGCCGATCAGGGGCCGACGATCACTCTCTGCTCCGCCAATGCGGCGACCTCCTGCAACGAAAATCCGGCTTCGACCAGAACCTCCCGATTGTGCTCGCCCAAGCGTGGTGGCTGGCGATGCAGGATTGGGCGCCCGCGCCCTGCGCCGAACTCGACCGGCAAGGTCGGCAGGCCGGCTTTGCGGCCTTCCATGCCGCCGGCGCGTGAGATGAAAACATCCAGCAGCCCACCGGTGGCAAGCAGGTGCGCGTCGGCGAACAGATCACCGGGCCGTCCGACCGGCGCCCACGAGACGTTGGCGCGCTCGCAACGGCGCATCACCTCCGCAAGCGGCAATCCTGCCACGACTTCCTTGATCGCGGGAATCAGCCACGGGCGCTCTGCGCATCGCATCAGGTTGGTAGCGAGGCGCGGTTCGGCAGAGAGCGCCTGCAGCCCGAACTCTTCGGTAAAACGCATCCATTGCTGATCGCTCGTGACGCCAATGAACAAGTCCCCATCTGCCGCAGGAAACACTTCGTAGACGGCCCAGGCGCCGCGTCGCGCCGGCATTGGCTCGGGCGCCAGACCTGTCGCCGTCATCCCGGCCAAGTGGGTGCTCATCAGGAAAGCTGCGCTCTCGAACAGCGCGCTGCTGACGCGCTGCCCCTTTCCGGTCGCCTCGCGCTCGCGCAGCGCGGCCTGAACGGCGACCACGCCGAATACGGCGCCGAGAATGTCGATGATGGAGGCCCCGGCGCGCAGCGGCCGGCCGGGCGGCCCAGTCATGTAGGCGAGGCCGACATGGAACTGCACGACCTCGTCCAATGCCGGGCGGTGCTCATAGGGTCCCGCCAGATAACCCTTGAGCGCCAGGTAGACGAGGCGCGGGTTGATCCTGGCGAGGTCCTCGTATCCGCAGCCCAACCGCTCCATGGTGCCCGGCGCATAGTTCTCGATCACCACGTCGGCCGTCGCCACCAGTCGCTGCATCGCCGCCCGGCCCTCGGCCCGCTTGAGATCAATCGCCAAGCTGCGCTTGCTGCGGTTGAAGGCAGCGAAGAAGCCGGCAGCGAATCCGCCGAGCCCGCGCGTGTGGTCGCCCTGCGGGGCCGGCTCCACCTTCACCACGTCGGCGCCCAGCTCGGCGAACACCAGCCCCGCAGTCGGGCCCATCACGGTGTGGCTGAATTCGAGAACCTTCAAGCCGGTCAGGGGCGTCGCAGACATCAGGCGGCCCTGCGGCGGAAGGCGTCCAGGCTCCCGGCGCGGATAAGCTCGCTCGGCAGCTGGTGGCCAACGATGACCTCCGCCATGCGCCCGACCTCGATCAGTCTGTCCAGATCCACGCCCGTGCGAATGCCCATCTCCTCGCAGAGCAGCACCAGCTCCTCGGTGCAGATATTGCCCGCAGCACCCTTCTGGCCGGCGAACGGGCAGCCGCCGAGCCCACCGACAGTGGAATCGAAACGATTGACGCCCATGCGCAGGCCGGCATGCGCATTGGCGACAGCCAAGCCACGCGTGTCGTGGAGATGCAGAGAAAGCTGCATTTCGGGCCAGCGTGACCGAACTTCGCCGATTACGCGCTCGATACGCGCCGGCGTCGCCCACCCCATCGTGTCGGCCAGCGAGAACAGCTTGATTCGCGCGCCCATGTCGGCGGCGATGGCGAGGCCGTCCTCCAGGGTGCGGATGACCTGCGCCGGCGCGATGTCGCCCTGGTAGTTGCAGCCGAACGCCGCCATCACGCCGATGCGGCCCACCGGCACGCCCTTCGAGAGATGCAGGCTGGTCTGCTTACGCATCGCCTCGAGGTTTTCTGCATGGCTGCGGTTGAGGTTCTTGCGGGTGAAGGCCTCCGACGCGGTGAGCGCAATCGAGCCGGCGATGGCCAGCTTGTCGCGAAATTTCAAGGCCCGCTCCAGGCCGCTGGCGTTGAACCAGAGGGCGGTGTAGTCGACCCCCGGCTTGGTTTTGAACGCTTCGACAACCATCTCGGCGTCGGCCCATCCGGGCACCAGGCGGGGATTGACGAAGGAGCACACCTGGATATGACCCAGACCCGTCTCACCCAGGGCCTCGATGAGGCGGACTTTGTCGGCCGTCGCGATCGGCCCGGGCTCGATCTGGAAGCCTTCACGGGGGCCCTCTTCGTGGATGTCAACGTGTGACGGCAGGTCGGTCATTCTTCGCTTCCTCTGTCCGCTACGCGCCTCGCGATCGTGCCAGAAAACCCGGGCAATTGCCAATGAGGGTTGGCACCGCGCGCCGCCGCCGCCACGTTGGTGGTCGTCGGCCTGTCAGAAGTGTGCGTGCGCGGTAAGAACCGCGATCAGCGGGAGATCGAAGGGAGGCTGAAGGGTGAGGCGCGCCCGGGGCGGGCGACAGGCCGGCTGCGGCCGCGTCGAAGATCGCACTGGGTCCGCCAATGCCTTGGAGCTGCCAAACCACCCTCCGGAAAAACGCCACCACCTCCTTCTTCGGCGGCGCAAGCTTCAAGGTAGCGACCACATCAGGAACGATCGCCGACACGTACACCACCGCAATGAGCACCCATTGGGTCATGGCGGCGAGCGCATTCCGACGCCGACTCTTACGCCCGTTCGGAATTGCTGACCTCTCTCGACACAACACAAGCTACGCGGTGGAATGGGAACGATTCGAAGATGGAATGGAACGATGACCGAAGTCTTCAAACGCATCGTCACGCTCGCTCGCATCGGCGACGATCGCTTCGTCGGGGGACCGTCACCCGATCGCGGCGCGCAAACCTACGGCGGGCATCTGCTCGCACAAGCGCTCGCTGGAGCCCATGCGACCGTCCGCGACGATCGACGCGTACATTCGCTGCACGCGTCGTTTCTGCGAAGTGGCGACCCGGCGCAATCGCTCGATCTCGTCGTCGAACGCCTGCGCGACGGACGCTCGTTTTCGCAGCGTTGTGTGCGAGCAATGCAAAACGGCAACGAAGCGCTGCGGATGATCGCGTCGTTTCACGTCCCCGAGCCGGGTGACGAATACGCCGGTGCAGCGATGCCAGACGTTCCTCCCGCGGACGACGTGAAGCTCACTTATGCGGAGCACACACGACGCGAATTCGGCATCGCGCAGTGGCATGGCGACGTGCGGCCGATGGACATCCGCTACGTGAATCCGCCTTCGGCTCCGCGCGGCGTGCCGATCACGGAGGATCAGCGTTTGTGGATGCGCATCAATGAACGGCTCGACGACGATCCAGCCACACACGCGACGGCACTCGCGTATCTATCCGACAGCACACTCGTCGACCACGTCGTGTTGCCACACGGACAACGCTGGCAGGACTCCCGGTTGGTGTCGGCGAGCATCGACCACGCGATGTGGTTCCATCGACCGTTTCGCGCCGACGAATGGTTGTTGTTCGATCAGCGCGTCGAATCCACCGGTCGTGGCCGAGGGCTGGCGAGCGGCCGGTTCTTCACGGAAACCGGCGCGCTCGCGGCCACCTGCATGCAGGAGGGGCTGATCCGCTGGGGAACGTGATCGCCCCTCGGCGGTCACTTGATAGGAAGGGAAATGTCGCAATGACGTTTTGGGGCCCGATTGAAGAATTGCAACACGCGCTAGGGATTGGTCAGCCAGAGTGAGGCAGGAGATAGCTATCGCTTTGTCCGGGGCGGTAACCCCAACAGCAACTTACAAACCGCCTCCGTCGGATCGATATTCAAGGCGCGATTGCAGTCTTGAGCGGCTTGTTCATCGTTACCGCTCCTCGTGTGAATGATAGCGCGAACAACGTACCCGCGAGCGCCCCTCGGATTCAGTTCAATGCCCTTGTTGGCGCTGGCGATCGCATGCTCAAACGCCTTGCCGTATTGACTTGGCCACGGACGTTGTATGCCCATGCCGCTTGAGGATTGTCCCGTATCACCTCCGAGCAGCCTTTGACGGCGGCAAATCTCGAGAACGGCATCCCCCCAAGATTGACGTCGCATGGCCCGTTGCACACAGGCGTGGCACAGCCAGGCGCCCGGCCTGCCTGCTTCCAGATGGCTAACCTTCAATTGCGGCAAGCCGCAACTCGGGATGGGGCGCGGGACACAATCGGTCTCCCGCATTCGCTGCGGCACTCCCTTCGCGACCCATCTTCCCGAGAATGGCATCGACGTCCGCGTGATCCACGTCCTGCTCGGACATGCCAAGCTCGGCACGACCGCGTGGGCCGCGCGCACGTCGCGGTCAACACCCCGCCTACGGTGATGAGCCCGCTCGATCGGCTTCCCACCCCATCAGCAGCTTGCCGCCCCTTGGCGTTCCGTGTATTTGGCGCATTGCATCTTGGGGCGTAGCCAAGCGGTAAGGCAGCGGATTTTGGTTCCGCCATGCGGAGGTTCGAATCCTCCCGCCCCAGCCAGCACTGGATGCGATGCTTGCTCCTCCGCTGCTCGGAGCCGAGGAGCGAGAAAAAGCGGCAGCCCGCGGGGCGTGCCGTTCCTCCAACTGCGTCGATAGCGGACCTGGTGACGCGGCCAGCGCGGTCACTTGCCGCGCGCTCGCCCGGCATCAGTCCGGCAGCCTTCTGCCGTCAGGGGAGCGGAGTGCGGCGTGCCTTGGGTTCAGCAAGCCGTTGCATCGGCACAGCGGGCGGTCAGGTCCTGTGTCGGCATGACGGCGAGGGCCGATCGCGCCTCGGTCAAGACCACGTCATCGGCGGAGAGCAGGGCGATCGTGATGTCCGCCTTGACGCCTTCTATCGGCGGCGATCGGAGCTTGAGCATCGGCAGGCCTCCCACCGGCACCTTCCAGACGCCCGGCTGCGTCACGTATCCCTCCGATAGCGTGGCGAGAACCGGCAGCCCGGCTATCCGTATCCAGCCGCGCGCTGGTATCGACTCCTGCGGGCCCAGCTGAATGGGGAACGGAGTCTCGGCCCCGGGCAGCACCACGATGAAGGGGCCGATGTTGATCGCAGGCGCGGCGATGGGGCGGCCGCCTCGGCCCGGAGAGAGAGAGTAGGCCAAAACCACGGCCAGCCACGCGAACGTCGTCAGGGCCAGAAGGTACAGGTGAAGCTTCTTCTGCCGCGGGGGCAGGGAGGCCCGCAACGCCACAAGGCCATTGGTGTTCGACATCGTCGTCACCCGGACATTACCGCCGCCGCTTCCCCCGACTGCCAAGCGGCGGCGACAGTAGCGATTCTAGCGCGAAACTCCGCATTTGGGGCTAAGGCGGAAAATCGCCAGAAGTGTGACGACCGGATTGCAGGGCCTTCACCAGCAGCATCGGTCTCCGGCCCCGGGATCCTCCTGCCCGAGACCGGGCGCCGGAATTGCGCCTGGGATGCGTTTTTACTTGGATGACGAGGGGTGGCAAGGAGGTTAACATCCCAGTCGGGCCAGAATGATGAACGACTCGAAGACTCTACGGGCGGCTTTGCCGCGTTGAGCGCGCGCGTGGCCATAGCGAAATGCCAGGAGAAACACCGATGACGGACAAGCGCCGCACGCTTTGCGATGCCGACATCTCCTCTCGCCGCAGCACGCCTCGCGGGCTGCGGGTGGAGTCCTTAGGCGTCAGCGGCGGCGACGCGGCGAAATCGCTGCGCCGCGTCCATTCCGGTGCTCGTGGTCCCGACGGCGCTCCATGGCCGGAAGGCAAAGGCGAGGCGCCAGGACCCGGCAGCGACCGTGACTGAGCTACCCTCGATGAGTGCCACATGAGCGCCACTCCCGACCGGCCGGGCGCCGGCATCTTCACCGTGACGGCGCAGGAGCGCATCGTGTTCGGCACCCCGGCCGAGGAGGCGGTCATCGCCGAGGCCAAAGGCTACGGCGCGGCCCGCGTCTTCCTTACGTCTACCCGCTCGCTCGCAGGGAAGGAGAATGGCCCCCTGCAGCGCCTGGAAAAGGCGCTCGGCCAAGCGCATGTCGGAACCTACGCCGCCATCCGCTCGCACAGCCCGCGCGAGGACGTTGTGGCCGGCGCCAGGGCGGCGCGGGCGGCCAAGGCCGACCTCTTGGTCGCCGTCGGCGGTGGCTCGGTGATCGACGCGACCAAGGCCATGCTGCTGTGCCTGTGGGTCGGCCTCGATGCGCCGGAGGCGATGCAGCCCTATTGCTCGGGGTTCGACCGCACCCGCTTCACCAGGGTGCCGCTGCCCGCCGACCCGATCCGCATGATCTCGGTCTCCACCACGCTCTCGGCCTCCGAGTTCACCGACAACGCCGGCATCACGCAGTCGGCGACCAACACCAAGGAATCGTTCCGCTACCGCCTGTTCGCCCCGCGCTCGGTCATCCTCGATCCGGCGGCGACGCTGGATACGCCGGACTGGCTGCTGTTCTGCACGGGCATCCGCTCCGTCGACCACGCCATTGAGAACTACTGCAGCGCGTTGGCCAGCCTGGCAACGGAGGCGCTCTCCCTGCAGGGCCTGAGGCTGCTCCACCGCGCGCTCCCGGCCATCAAGCAGAGCCCGCGCGATCTGGCGCCGCGACTCGAGGCGCAGATCGGCATGTGGCAGGCCATCGCGGCGTCCGCGGCGGGCGTGCCGACCGGCGCCAGCCACGGTATCGGCTATGCGCTGGGTGCGACCTTCGGCGTTGCGCATGGCCATACCTCCTGCGTGATGCTGCCCGCGGTGCTCAGGTGGAACGCGGCGGTCAATGCCGAGCGGCAGCAGGCGCTCTCCGTGGCGATGGATGCGCCCGGCCGCCCGGCGTGGGAGCTGGTGAAGGAGCTCATCGGCGGCCTAGACCAGCCGGTGACGCTGCGCGCCGTCGGCATCAAGCGCGAGAACTTCGAGGAGATTGCGCGCCGGGCGCTCGAATACCATCCGGTGAAGATGAACCCGCGGCCGATCAGGACGGTTGAGGACGTGAAGGAGATTCTGGAGCTGGCGTGGTGACGGCGACGGGTCATCGGCCGAATTGCGGATTGATGGGAAAGGATTCCGTGATGCAGAGCCTTGTGCCAATGACATTGCGTGCGTTGAGCCTCGCTGCGGCCATCGCGGGTGCCTTGTTGCTGGGTCAGCCGGTGGACGCCCAGGAGCGCCGCGGATCGGCGGAGCGGGACCGCATCGATATTGAGGGTACCTATTACCGCCAGCCGCAGCTGCTTGAGCGGGCCCTTGCGCGGCTGCAACCCTCCCGTGCGGGTCAGCCTCAGCTCTTCTTCGTGGGCTTCGCCGGCTTTGGGACGCAGGCGGTGTTCAAGCGCGAGGTGCTGGCCGTCCGCGAGCTCTTCGATGCGCAGTTCTCGACCAAGGGCCGGTCGCTGGTGCTCATCAATCATGCCAGCACCGTCGACGACACCGCGCTCGCCAACGTGAGCAACCTGGAGCGGGCGCTGCAGCACATCGGCAGGCTGATGAACAAGGACGACGATGTGCTGTTCCTGTTCCTGACCTCGCACGGCCAGAAGGGCGTGTTTGCGGTGGAGATGCCCGGCTTCAGCCTCAACGACCTGACGCCGGACGTTCTCCGCGAAGTGCTCGACAACTCTGGCATCAGAAACCGCGTGGTGGTGGTCTCGGCCTGCCACTCGGGCAGCTTCGTCGATGCGCTGGCCGAGCCGAACACGCTGATCATGACCGCCGCGCACGCCGACCGCACCTCGTTCGGCTGCGACGACCGGCGCGAATGGACCTATTTCGGCGACGCGTACTTCAACCATGCGCTGCGCCAGCAGCGCTCGTTCGAGCAGGCCTTCCAGCAGGCCAGCCAGCTGATCAGCGATTGGGAGAAAAAGGACAAGCTGATCCCGTCCATGCCCCAGATCGGCGGCGGCCAGGCGTTGCGCGCCAAGCTGACGGCGCTTACGGGCCCCGGCAAGGAATAGGCCGGGTCGGGTAGGTGCGAGGCGCGCAACGCCCCGGCGGAGATAAGCTGCAGCGGACAACGGCTACTTGGCCACCGGCCTGAAGAACAGGTCCTCGCCTGTCAGCGACCGCTATTCAACGGCCTCTGCTTGCCGCTGGGCATCGCCGGCACATCGTGCCGCACCGGCCGGAAGAGCTTGCTCAGCGTCGGAACGCAGGAAGACCGTTGCGCATCAAGGCCTTGAGGTCTTGGCTATCTCCGGGCACGGCGTGCTCCACGTCTCGAAGATTATGCCGCC
>Ga0066388_100000893_pt1 | contig 15547 bp, 15 predicted proteins | sample PanSoiMetaGPlot6_FD_64539 | JGI IMG/M metagenome (GOLD analysis project Ga0066388, IMG submission 64539) | Tropical forest soil microbial communities from Panama analyzed to predict greenhouse gas emissions - Panama Soil - Plot 6 (Hybrid Assembly) | ecosystem: Environmental > Terrestrial >... | reverse complement strand
CGTCACCGGTCTAGGGCCGTCTCGGCACCGTTCCGGTCAGAATCTCGGTCTCGTTCGGCGCCACCTCGATGCCGCGCTCTCCGGCGCGATCGATCGCACGCTGTATCAGACCCGAGGCCTTGGCTTGTTCGACGAACTCGGCGATGTAGTCGAGCCGTCCGGCTTCCCCCTTCGGCACCGCCATCGCCTGGATGTTCGCCCCGTAGCGGTCGTCGAGCACACGCGAGCCGGCAAGCTTGGTGGCATATTCCAGAAGCGGCGGGCGCGGCGCGGCCCATGACTCCGTCCGTCCGCTGCGCAGGAGGTCGAACGCCTCGTCCGGGATGTCGACGCCGACCATCTCGGCGTGCTTGAGGATCTTGCTGAGCGCCTGGGTGGAAGCGTGGCTGCGCACGACCGCGATGCGGAGACCGGCCCTGTCGGTATCGGCGACGCTGTGGATCGGGGACCCGGCCGGCACCATGAAGGTGAATGGCACCATCATGTGCGGCGGCGCATAGGCGACGTCCGTCGTCCGATTGGGAACGTATCCGAGGAAGCCGACGTCGCAGGCGCCGGCCTTGAGGCACTCCACGAGCGCGGGCGGCGACGGATGCCCGACGAGCTTGAGCTTGACACCGATGCGCTCGGCCAGCGCCTGCGCGATCTGCACGATCACCACGCCGGTCCCGAGTCCATGGATATCTCCGGTCGCTGGATCCTTGGCGAATTGCGGGAGATGCAGTCCGACGCGAACCTCGCCCGCGTGGACGAGATCGGCAACCCGCGGGTCGGGCGCCGGCTGGGCGGCGACGGCTCCGGCCGGAGCGAGCAGCGCGGCCACCATAAGCAGTACGCGACGATCGATTACCACGGCATTTCCCCTATTCGACATTAACCACAAGCAGACGACTGGCCATGTGCCGGCCGACGATCCACGATTTTGGCTGCAACGGCAAGGACGCGCGGCCGCGGGCGCGCAGAATGCGCCGCAGGCTCACTCGCTGGCCGATAGGCTAGGTGTGGTCGCCCCCGAAGAGCGAGGCGGGAAACTGCGCCGCGTAGCGCCGCCGATCGGTCGGGGGTGGCGGTTGCGGCTCGTCGTGCCGGGCCCGCGGGTCAGACTCCACGACCTTGCGATAGAGGTGCCAGGTCGCGTGTCCGAGCACCGGCACCACCACGGCGAGGCCGACCAGGAACGGCAGCGAGCCCAGCAGCAGAGCGCCGGCGACGATCAATCCCCAGGCCGTCATCACCGCCGGATTCGTGCGCACGGCGCGCCAGGAGGTGAGCACCGCCTCGACCGCGCCGACATCGCGATCGAGCAGGAGCGGGAACGAGACGACGCTGATGGTCAGAACGAGGAGGGCGAACAGGAAGCCGATGCCGTTGCCGAGCAGGATGACCCGCCAGCCTTCAGCGGTGGTGAAGATCGCACGGGCGAACTCGCTCACGGACCAGATCGGCGCGTAGCCGAAGTTCGCGATGTAAATCGACTGCGCGACTGCGAGCCAAATGACGAATATGGCCAGGAGCAGGAGGCCGAGCAGCACGATCGCGCCGAACGACGGGAGGTGGACGATCTCGAAGGCGCGACTCGGATTGACTGCAAGGCCTCGCTCGCGTTGGCGGCTTAGATCATAGAGACCGATTGCCGCGAACGGCCCGAGCAGCGCGAAACCCGCGACTAGGGGGAAGATGACCGACATCAGCCCGGCGCCGAAGGTCAGCGCGCCCAGGCAAATCCCGATGATGGGATAGATGAGGCACAGGAACACCGCATGTGTCGGCATCGCCAGGAAATCGTCGATGCCGCGTGCCAGCGCATCCTTGAGGTCTGAAAAGCTGATCTGGCGAACCACCGGTGGCGCGTCGATGGCCTCGGTGCCGACGAGAGCGTGAAAGTGCGCCATGGTCATCCCTCCTGGCCGGAGCGGCCGCTGGTCGAGGGTGAAGGGACACCGCCGATCACGCCGTGCCGCGACCGCGAATGGATTACGACAACGAGGCAGGATGGAGCTTTGTTCCGGGCGGGGTGGGGGAAAATCGCCCCGGGGTCATTCCGGAAGCCGGGTTCGCGCCGGTCGCGCGCCGCGGTTAGCGGGCCGCGAGCCTTCGCTACGTCGCGGTCTGCAGAGCGTCCTGTGGCAGCCAAGGCTTGTCTTCGTTCAACGCCATGGTCAGCCCGCTCGATACGTCCGCCTTGGGCCGTTCGCGCATCAGCGTGTCGTCACCCATCACCATATAGTAAACGGACTCTGCAATGTTGGTCGCATGGTCACCCATGCGCTCGAGATTCTTGATGCAAAACAGGAGATGAACCCCGAACGTCAAAGTGATCGGGTTTTCCATCATGTACACGAGCAGCTCGCGGAACAGGCTCGTGCACAGCCGGTCGACCTCCTGGTCGCGAGTCCAGACATCGACCGCCTTGGTGGCGTCGCGGCGCGCGAAGCTGTCGAGCACATCGCGTAGCTGGGTGAGCATGAGGGTCGCCATGTGGCTCACCCCACGCGTCAGCCGGCGCGGCGTATCCTGGCCGCCGATCGCAATGATTCGTTTGCTGATGTTCTTCGCCAGGTCGCCGATCCGTTCGAGCTCGTTGGCGATGCGCACGATCCCGACCACCTGGCGCAAGTCGTTGGCCACCGGCTGGCGGCGCGCTATGGTCTCGATCGCGCGCTCCTCGATCGTGCGCTGCATCACGTCGATGGTGGCGTCGGCGGCAACGACGCGCCTCGCCCGCCCGCTGTCGCGCCTGGTCAGAGCCTCGATCGACTCGTCGATCTGCCGCTCGGCAAGCCCGCCCATCTCCGCGATCGTGCGAGCGAGCTCCTGCAGATCGGAATCAAAGCCCTTCAGCGTATGACTGGCGAGAGACATGTACGAACTCGTCCAAGCTGTCACCGACTCAAATCGAACGGCGCGCATTGCTTTATGATGAATCGATGACCGCCTGATGACGAGCGCCGACTTCACAACCTTGCGCTCGTAGTGTGAAAACCTGGGTCGACACGTGGCGTGGCGAGCCCACTCTCCACGCGGCATGGCAAGCCCACTCTCAGAGTTATCCACTGCTTTAAAAAATTCTACTGGACTCGGTACGCGCCTTGGCGCCGAATCAATTTGGAAGCCCTTGTTTTGATTGGAACTGGTGCGTGGATGCCCTTGTTCGCAGTCTGGCCGTGAACGCGGGTGCGTCCGACCTGATGACCATAGGAGTTTGTCGTGGCTGATATTTTCATTCACTGTCCCCGCACGGGCACTCCGGTCTCGACCGGGCTCAAGACTGAGTGGGTGCTACTGCACAGTCTTCCGCGCGTGGCCGTTCCGTTGCGCTGCGCAGCCTGCGGTCAAATGCATAAGTGGCATCCCGAGGATGCGTGGATCGCCACCGGTCTTCCTCCGCGCGCCGCGAACATGGTCAACCATCCGGGCACCACTGACGCCTGATTGGAGTCCGCACCACCTTGGTCGGCCGCGGACCATTTTCGGCGCGCGCCTGACCGGCATTTGTCGCAAGCCTTGAGATCGTCGCCCGGCGCCCGCTCGCAAGGCAGTCCGACGTGCTCGCGGCTGCCGATCTACTCTGATACGACCTCCTTCACGCAGCAGGCGCGGACAGCGCCGGGTATCGTACGGTCGGCAGGGGCGTTGCGGCGCAGCTTCGTCCTCGCTTTCAGTACTGCCCCGTGATGGTGTGATTGGGCCCATGGCCGAGCCGAATGTCCCAGTGGCTGTCGCCGCTTCGAAGCGCCAGATCACGGCGCGCGCCCTGCTCTTGGGCGAGCGCATCGACGTCGCGGGCCTCGAGCGCAGCGATGTCATTTCAACCACTCCACTTGCGTTCCGGGTCGGGCACGAAGGCTACGCTGTCCTGTTCCGCTACGGTGCCGCGGTGCTGATCGGACTGTCGCCGATCGAGGAGGATGAGCTCATCCGCGGTCTCAAGCCACGCATTACCGGCGCGTTCGAGCGCGCGGAAGATGAAAGCGTCGTGATCGAGATCGCGCCCGAGCGTGACGATCAGATCGCGCCGGGCGGGCCGATTTCGGTGCGCGATCTGTCGCCGCCCCGCCTCCTGGTGATCGCCGACGTGCTGGCCAAGAACGTGGCAATGGCGCGTGACGAGCGCGAGGTCAGCAAGGTCATCGAGGTGGTCGAGCCGTTTGCGGCGACGCTCGCGACCACCGGCCGTTCACGGTCCAACCGGCGGGAAATTCTGCGCACGATCGGCCAGGCCCTATTGGTTCAGCATCGCATGTCGGGACGGGTCGCGATCGAGGAAAAGCCTGACATCTTGTGGGATCTGCCCGAGTTCGATCGGCTGTACGCACGGCTGGCCGACGAATATGAGCTTAAGGAACGGGCCAACGGCCTCTCGCGCAAGCTCTCGGTGATCGACGAAACGGCGCGCGCGCTCACCGACATCATCGACACCGAGCGCAGCGTCAGGCTGGAAATCACGATCGTGGCGCTAATTGTCGTTGAAGTGCTGGTGGCATTCTACGACATCTTCGTGCGCGGCGCGAAATAAGCGTCACGAGAGTTGTCGGGTCAAAGAATTGCTACGTCGGCATGGCTGCCCCTGTGGTGTCGCAATTCGTTTTGGGCGCCGGTGCGGAGGACTTGCCTAAAATATTGGAGCACATCAGCAATTCACCGGTTCCCTGAACCCATAAAGATTCTCCTTGTCAACATGAAACATAACGAATGCGAATGTAGTCGTTCGTATGCGTTGATGAAAAACGACGTTTCGGCTACATCACCGCGGGGCCGTGGGGAAGCCCTGCCACAATGGGACGGATCATGCAGGACGAAGTGAAGCGTCAGGAACACGCCAAGTACAAGGTACGCGCGCGGAAGTACGAGACCTTGGCGCGCGGTTACTCGGCGTTGAGTTCGAAGCTTGCCCACCCGGCCAAAGGCGCCGCCCGAGCGTTCGGACGGCTGGCGGAGCGGACATCTGATGCCGAGCCGGCCAAACAACGTGGCGCGCCGTCCACGTAGCAGCGCTGCGGCGCTTAGGTCTCCACCACCTGCTCGCCTGGGAAGGTCACCTCGACCAGCGTGCCCTCGTTCGGCCTGCTGTCGACGCGAAATCGCGCGCGGTTCGCCTCCGCCAGCGCCTTGGTGAGCGGCAGACCGAGGCCGGTGCCGCCGGCGGCCACGCGGGTCGCGGTCGCGATCTGGCGGAACGGTTCGAGCGCGGTGGCGAGTTCCTTCTCGCTCATGCCGATGCCGGTGTCGCGCACGCGCAGCACCACGTCGCCGCTATCGATGCGTGCGGTCGAGACGATCACCTGTCCGCCCGCGCCTGTGAACTTGATCGAGTTCGAGAGCAGGTTCAGGACGATCTGGCGCAGCGAGCGCGCGTCTGCCAGCACCAGCGGCAGCTTCGGCGCGAGCGAGGTGCGGATGATCACCCGCCCCCTGTTCGCCTGCGGCTGCATTAGCGCGACGCACTGCTGGAGGAGTTCGTTGAGCGCAACGCTTGCGAAAGTGAGATCGAGCTTGCCGGCCTCGATCTTGGAAAGATCGAGCAGGTCGTTGACGAGCGACATGATGTGCCCGCCGGAGTCGCGAATGTCCTTGAGGTATTGTCGGTAGCGGTCATTGCCGATGGGGCCGAAGCGCTCCTCCATCATCACTTCGGAGAAGCCGATGATGGCGTTGAGTGGGTTGCGGATCTCGTGGCTGACTTTGGCCAGGAAATCGGACTTGGCGGCGGACTGTTTCTCGGCTCGCCGCTTCGCCTCGATCAACTCGTTCGCGGTCTTCTTCCAGGCTGTGAGATCGCGAAGCACCACGCACAGCTTGCCTGAGTGCTCGCTGAGGCGGCCGATCGTCATGAACAGCGGGATCAATCCACCCTGGCGCTCGCGTCCGATCACTTCGCGCCCGGCATTGAGCACACCGTTGCTCCCGCGCAGCGCCTCGATGTAGTCGACTGCCGCCTCGACGCTTTCGGGCGCGAGCAGGTCGAACAACAGCTGGCCGGAGAGTGTCGCCGCGTCCTGTCCGAACAGCGCCTGCGCGCTGCGGTTGGCCGAAGCAACGCGGAGCTCGCGGTCGAGCACGATGACGCCATCGGTCGCTGTGTCGAGGATGGTGCGAAGCTCGCCGACCTCCTCCCCGCCGCTGGGCGGGTGCGAGGACGGCTCCTGGGTGGGCGCCGTTGCTGGAACGGGTGGCGTCACTTCCGGAACAGGTACTCCCGGGGCAGGTGCCGGTATGGGGGCAGATGGCTCCATGGCGGCAGATGCCGCTACGGCAGGGGCTGCGGCGGGCATCGTCACCAGCACGAACGCCGACTCGCCTTCCCACGGCACCACGAACAGCCGGCCTTCGCAGAGAGTGCTGTCGTCCCGACCGCTGCTCAGCGCGAACGGCTCCTCGTCGCCATTCTCGAAGGCGGCGGGACCCGATTCGATGAGCAGAGCATCGAGCCCCCCGGCCTCGCGGAGCGCGACGAGGGTCTCGTAACCAGCCCAGCGCAGGAAGGCGTGGTTCGCGTAGAGGAGGTCATCGAGCCGGTAGATCAGCACTCCGACCGGAAAGCGATCGAGGATCGTTCCGATCTCGCTCGCGATCGCGGGCTCGGTCTCAACGAACAGATCCTGGTCGAACTCGGTCACCTCGGTCGTGTCCTTGCACGCGCCGTCGATCGGCAATGTGAGCCGATTGCTCAGCCGGTGCGCAAGCTCCTGAGAGACGTCACCCTCGTTCGGCGTGAGGGCTGGCGGCTCGGAGCACGTCGCATCCAGAGGCACGGCCATTGCGATCGCCGGTATCTCGGTCCCGACATCGCCCGCTCGCCCTCCGCCGGCGTGGCGGGCAAGCGCGCTCAGCCCCGCGAGTGCGCGGCAGACTCCGAACCCGCGGTAGCCGCGAAAGCTGCGTTCACGGTCGAACACAGGGAGTCCCGACAATTCGACCGCCACCCGTTCGTCCCCGTCGTTGACCGGCCAAGCCACTGTGAGCCCGCTCCAGGTGTCGCGTGTTGCGAGTGCGCGGGCGATCTGGCCGTTGGGATCGAGGTCGAGCGCGACCGAGATATCGTCCCAGGTCCGTCCAAGCGTCGTCGCGGTTTGCGGTCCGGCGAGTGCCGTGAATTCCTCCGAATCGAGCGTGAAGTGACCTTCGGCATCGATCTGCCACACGAACCGCAGGGGATGGCGTCGCTCGGCTGCCACAGGCCCAGCCGGGACGGGGAACGTTTGTGCCAAGGCTGGCGGCGGGGAGGCGTTCATCTCGGCGGCTTGGGTTGCAGCATCAGAAGCACACGGCGCCGAGATGGGCGTCATGTCCTCGGGCGTGGAGGTTTGGCCAGGACCAATCACGTGACCAAAAGTTACGAGCAGGATTGGCTCGCTCCCGATCCGATCGACCGTTGCCCAGCCGGCAGCGGTATGGCCGGCGGCAGCGCCCTCGACGGCGAGCATTTCGGCACCGATCGCCTTCAATGTGCGTGCGCCGCCCAATCGCTCGCGCGCGGCCGGCAGCGCATGAATTAGGGTGCCGTCGGCAGCGAATGCGGCGATCGGCTCGTCGCAGTCCGTCAGCAGGCGATGCAACTGCTCGGCAAACGACAGATTGGGGCCCGCCGGCTCAGCGGCGGCGATCAGGATCGCGCCTTCGCCGTCGGCGAGCGTAATGCGCGAGCACCGGCAGGTCAGCGCTCTGGAGACGCCGACGCCAAAGCCGCGCAGCCGCTCGAAGCGACCGGCGTCTTCCGGCAGACCCGCGGCGGCGAGGCGTGCGATCTGGGCGGCCGCCGGGTGGACAGCATCGAAACGTCGGGCGGCCAGGGCAGCTGGCGTCGCCGCTCCCAAAATGGCTGCCCCGGCCGGATTTGCCCAGATCACTCGGGTGATGTCGAGGGACCATGCCCACGCCGGCAATCGGCTGAGCGCTAACGTCCGCAGATGGGGATCGCGCACCCAAAGCAGGGAGGCTTCGCTCATAGGTTGTCCGCCACGCCCAGCGCCTAACCGGGATCCAGCGTTTTAGCCATTTTTTTAGTAGTCGGGCCCCTCGACGGCGTCCACGCCGCTAACCCGCAGGGTCCGCGCAAAGTACGGATAACCTTAACCTTCTGCCGCTCGCGCGTCCCCGGACAGTGCTCCGGCGGAGCCGCGACTCATGGTCTGGTGCGCGGAGCCCAACCGCACTTTGCGGGTTACTATATCAAGAGGTTCGCTGCGCCCCAGAGACGCTGCGAGTCGGAACCCGACAACAATAACGCAAGAGAGGAGGAAGGTGAGCATGGCCAGGAATCAGAGCGACAGTTTCGAAATTCCACCAGAGATGCGGGCGTTTGCGGAGAAGAGTTTTGAGCAGGCGAGGCAAGCGTTTGAGGGCTTTGTATCGGCCGCGAGCCGCACCGTGACCACGTTCGAAGGACAAGCCGAAACCGCGCGCAAGGGTGCCCGCGACATCGGTCAGACCGCGATGGCCTTCGCCCAGAAGAATATCGCGCAGTCCTTTGAATTCGCTGAGAAGCTGGTGCGTGCCAGGGATGTCGACGAGATCCTGAAGTTGCAGGCCGAGTACATCAAGGAACAGATGCAGACACTGTCCGAACAAGCCAAGCAGCTCGGGGACCGTACGAGCGAAGCGGTCAAGAATACCGCCTCGGCGCAGCACTGAAATTGTTCCATCATAATAAAACGTTATTGTGCATCGCGGTATTTTCTATATTGCGGTGCACTCAAATCGATGCTATATAAAGGTTTAGCAAACGGGGTTGCTCGGCTTTGAATTTCGGAGCCTCCGGGCAACCCGTTGTCACACAGGCACGGACCGAAGCCGGGCGGCGTGGTTCGTTAGATGCCGGGGACGCCGCCCAATCACAGAGGAACAGAAAGCAGATGTCCGAGGCCACCCAAACGACCACTCCGAGGGCGAGGGCAAAGCAGATCACTGGTCCGAGCGCTTCGCCGTTCGAATTTCCGAAGTTCGAAATGCCCAACTTCGAGCTCCCGCAGATGGAAATCCCTGCGGCCTTCCGCGAGTTCGCCGAGAAGAGCGTCTCGCAGGCCAAGGAGAACTATGAGCGCATGAAGTCCGCCGCCGAAGAGGCGACCGACGTCCTCGAGGACACCTACGCCACCGCCACCAAGGGCGCATCCGACTACGGCCTCAAGGTGATCGAGGCGGCGCGCACCAACACCAACGCGGCCTTCGACTTCTACAGCCGCGTGCTCACGCTCAAATCCTATTCCGAACTGGTCGAGTTCTCGACCGCGCATGCGCGCAAGCAGTTCGAGACGGTCGCTGCTCAGACCAAGGACTTGGCGGCGCTCGCCCAGAAGGTCGTGACCGAGACGACCGAGCCGGTGAAGGAAAGCGTCACCAAGGCGTTCAAGAAGGTCTCCTGATCGGTCCGATCAGCAGCAGGAATGCTACCAAGCCCGGGCGCACGCCCGGGCTCTTTGCATTAACAAATGCCCGCGATCGCGCGCCAAAGGGCCGCACGCCGTGCTAGTCTCGCCCTTGCCAAACGCGGACCTTGCCCATAGGGTCCGCGCGCTCGCCGGAGGCACAAGATGCGTCCTCCCCCGAGTCCCACGTGCAGCTGTAGCTCAGTTGGTTAGAGCGCTTGGCTGTGGACCAAGAGGTCGGTGGTTCGAGTCCACCCAGCTGTACCATCCCTTCGGCACGACAAATCTCGCAGCCGGATCAAGCGAAACCAGCATCCGGATGGACTGGGTCGGCGCATTTCGCGGCGCGCGTCTCGCCGAACACTCGTCCTCGCCGGCCGCATCGATCGCCCATGATTTGTCTCCGCGTCGCGTGGACGCGTGGCGGGGTCGTGCTATCGTGGCGCCATAAGTTGTGGTCGGGACGATCACAGCCGGAGCGACAGGGAGGCGAAGATGGCACGATCCTGGTTGGACGAGCAGGAAGCCGTCGCCGGCAACGGCCTTCTTCACCGGCGCATGTTTCTGACCGGCGGTGCCGCGATGGCGTCGGCGATGGCCGGTTACGCGCTGAGCGACAGCGCGGATGCGGCGCCGCTGCCGGTCGAGTCCTGGATGAAAATTCCAACCAGTGCCGGCTTCGCTCCATACGGGACGCCATCGCGGTTCGAGAGCAAGGTGGTGCGCGAGACGCCGCCGCCGAGTGCATCGACCGGCCTCGGCTCGATCCGCACCCCGTTGCACATGCTGAACGGCACGATCACGCCGAACGGATTGCATTTCGTGCGCCTGCATTCGGGCGTGCCGGACATCGACCCCGACAAGCACAAGCTGCTGATCCACGGCCTGGTCGAGCGCCCGCTGATCTTCACGCTCGATGCGCTCGCGAAATATCCGATGGAGTCGCGCATCTATTTCCTTGAATGCGGCGGCAATAGCCAGACGCTGTACCAGAAGGACCCGATCAGGGCGGGCGTGCAGCGCATCCACGGCCAGGTCTGCTGCTCCGACTGGACCGGCGTGCGGGTCTCGACGCTGCTCGAAGAATGCGGCGTCAAGGCCGCCGGCAAGTGGATCGTGGCGGAAGGCGCCGACGCCTCCGGCATGGCGCGCAGCGTGCCGATGTCGAAGATCATGGATGATGCTCTGATCGCGCTCTACCAGAACGGCGAGCGGCTGCGGCCGGAGAACGGCTATCCGATGCGGCTGTTCCTGCCGGGCTATCAGGGCAACACCAATGTCAAGTACGTGCGGCGCATCAAGGTCACCGAAGGGCCGACCCACACGCGCGACGAGACCTCGCGCTATTCGATCCTGCGCCCGGACGGGAAGACCGTGCAGTTCTTCCTGGTGATGGAGGCGAAGTCGGTCATCACTCAGCCCGCGCCCGAGTTCAAGCTGCAGGGACCCGGCCTCTACAAGATCACCGGTCTCGCTTGGTCCGGCCGTGGGCGCGGCATCGTGCGCAAGGTCGAGGTCTCCGCCGACGGCGGCAAGAGCTGGGCCGAGGCCGCGATCCAGTCGCAGGTGCTGCCGAAGGCATTGGTCCGTTTCCAGATGCCATGGCGCTGGGACGGCCGGCCGGCGGTGCTGCAGAGCCGCTGCACCGACGACACCGGCTATGTGCAATGGACGCGCGCCGCCATGATTGCCGAGCGCGGCCTGACCGGAAACTACATGCCCAATTGCATCACCAGCTGGGCGGTCAGCTCGAGCGGGGAGGTGAGCCATGTATATGCGTAAGTATCTCCTCGTTGCTGCATTGATCGGCGCGTCGGGCGTGGCGCTCGCACAGGACAAGGCGCAGTTCGGGCGACCGGCGACGCCGGAAGAAGTCGAGTCGTGGAGCATCACGGTGGCGCCCGACGGCGTCGGCCTGCCGCACGGCAGCGGGACCGCCAAGCAGGGCGAAGCGGTCTATGCGGCGAAGTGCCAGGGCTGCCACGGCGAGAACGGCAAGGGCGGCTCGGCGTTGCGCCTTGCCGGCATCAAAGGGACAGTCGGAGCGAAGGATACGACCGAGAAGACGATCGGCACGTTCTGGCCCTATGCCACGACCATCTTCGACTATGTCTTCACGTCCATGCCTTACACGGAAACGAAATCGCTCACGCACGACGAGACTTACGCCGTTACCGCTTATCTCCTCTATCTCAACGAGATCATCGGCGAGAACGACGTGATCGACGCGCAGACGCTGCCGAAGATCAGGATGCCCAACCGCGACTATTTCATCGAGCACATCAAGGAGTGACTTGGTGGGTGCAGCGTTGTCACGTGGCGCCCGCGCGGGTTATCGACGTCAACCTCAGCCTCCAATTTCGAAGGTTAAGACAGCGGTGATGGGCGATGCCGGCCACGCAGGCAGCGCGGAGCCCGACGTTACCAAAAGATAATCCCGGCCCACGCCGCGCCAGCGGGTGAACCATTTTGGAATTTGCGGCTACGAACGGTGTTGAAGGGTGAGCACCGGCGTGCAGCGGCGCCGGGATTCGGTCGGGAGAACAAGATGAAGACGATAGTGCTTGCCCTGTCAGCCGCGGTCATTGCAACGGCCGTTGCGACGTCGGCGGCCGCCGAGCGCTTCGCGCAGCGGCCACCGAGCTACGAGCAGCGCTTTCAGTTGGGACTCGCGCGCGGCTTCATCGTTTCGGTCGGCGACTGGCGCAATCTCGAAAAGTTCATCAAGGAATGCATGGCGGGAAATATTCCGTCTTGATTTTCGATTGATGCAACCCGGGGGGTGCCGCGGCTGGCGGTGATCGCGGCCGCGGCACCTGCTCTTTTTCTTGCAGTCACGCGCGGCACACACCAAGATTTGAACGGATAGCGGTGGCCGCCGCACTTGCGCCCGCGCTGTTACGAGGATTCGCTCGGCGCCTGTCTGCGCGAAAGGCGTGTAGAATTCAGAGTATCGTCCCAGGACTGGAATGGCCGGACGAAAGTGAATACGCTGGTCGCGTCAGCGCGCCGTCAGCACACATCGGCGAGCGTCGCGGTTGCAAGAGGAAATCGGGAATGCCGCAGCCGAGTGATTGGAAGGTGCCGTCCTCTGCGCAACCCAAGCCGGAGGACTACGCCTACGACCTCGACCACGCGCTGGCCTCGGTCGTGGCAGTCCATTCAATCATTCCGGCCGACGCTTTCTCGGCCGAAACGCTCGGGACCGAGCGCTCCGGCAACGGCGTCCTCATCCGCGAGGACGGCGTGGTGCTCACCATCGGCTATCTGATCACCGAGGCCGAGCAGATCTGGCTCACCTTCGGCGACGGCCGCGTCGCCCCTGGTCACGTGCTCGGCTACGATCAGGAGACCGGTTTCGGGTTGCTGCAGGCTCTGGCGCGCGTCGATGTGCCGTCGCTGTCGCTCGGGCAGTCGTCGGAGGCCGTGGTTGGCGAGCCGGTCGTGGTCGGCGGCGCCGGCGGACGCCACCACTCGGTCGCCGCGCGCATCGCCGCCCGCCAGGAATTTGCCGGCTACTGGGAATACGTGCTCGACGAGGCGATCTTCACCGCGCCCGCGCATCCGAACTGGGGTGGCACCGCGGTCATCAGTCCGCAGGGCGATCTTCTCGGCATCGGTTCGCTGCAGCTCGAACAGCCGCGCGAGCAAGGTACCGAGCACCTCAACATGATCGTGCCGATCGACCTGCTCAAGCCGATCCTCGAAGACCTGCTGACGCTTGGCCGTCGCAACCGGCCGCCGCGTCCCTGGCTCGGGCTCTATGCCACCGAGGTCAACAGTCGGGTGGTCGTGGTCGGCCTGTCGAGCCGCGGGCCGGCGCGCAAGGCCGACCTGCGCACGGGCGACGTCGTGCTGGCGGTAGGCGGCACCGAGGTCAGCGATCTTGCCGGTCTGTTCCGCCGCATCTGGTCGCTCGGGAATGCCGGCGTCGAAGTGCCGCTGATGATCTATCGCGACGGGCGGACCATGGAATTGCGCGTGCCTTCCGCCGATCGCCGGCGTTTCCTGAAGAGCCCGCGCCTGCACTGAGGACGTGGCGTCCATACCCTCGATGGGCTAAGAATGAATAACATGAGCGTCGCCGAAGAACGCGGCGCCGCGGGAGGAAAGCATGGCCTTGCCGAATGTGCCGCACCAGACCGGGCGGTTGAACTCCGGCGATGTCTCGATCTTCTATCGCAGCTTCGGCGGCAAGGGTCGCGTCCCGATCCTGGTCATGCACGGCGCCAACTATTTCGATTCCTACGACTGGATCGGAGTCGCCGGGGCGCTGGCCGGCGATCGCCAGGTCATCGCCTTTGATCGGCGCGGATGGGGCGAGTCGAGCTGGAGCCCGAGCAAGGACTATTCGATCGACGCTCATGTCGACGATGCCGTCGCGGTCACCACCCGGATGGGATGGGACAAGGTGATCCTGATGGGCCACTCGGCATCCGGCCGCGTGGTGGTGTCGATGGCGGCGAATTTCCCGGACCAGGTCGCAGGCCTGATCGTCGTTGATCCGCTGCTCGCGATCGGACCGGCTGGTGGCGCCGGCCAGGGTCCGACGACCGGCAATCCACCGACGATTTTCCCGTCGATCGAGGCGGCGATGGCGAATTTCGCCAAGCTCAACAATCCGCCGCGCATCGCACGTGATCGCGAGCGTGCGGAGCATGCTCTGGTCAAGGTCGACGCCGGCTACATGCTCAAGCGCGATCCCGACAACGGCAATTCGACGCCGATCGGGGAGGGCGCCTCGCTGGCGCGCCGGCCGCGCAGCGACGTTTGGAAGGATTTGGCCGCGGTCAAGGCGCCGACCCTGCTGGTGCGCGGGCTGCGATCGGATCGCTGGAGCGATCCGGCGGTGCTCGAGCGGATCACCAAGGATTACTCCACGATCCTGATCGCCCCGGTCGATGCTCAGCATGACGTCGCCGACCAGGCGCCGGAGGCGCTGGTCGCGCATGTCCAGAAATTTGCCGCAACCACTTGAGGGAGGCGACCATGGCGGTTCAACAACGCACGGGTAGGGTCAATTCGGGCGACGTCTCGCTGTTCTACCGGGCGTTCGGCTCACCCGGCGCGACGCCGATCATGATCCTGCATGGCTCCAATTATTACGACTCCTACGATTGGATCGGGGTGGCGTTGGCGCTCGCGACCGACCGCGAGGTTGTGGTGCACGACAAGCGTGGCTGGGGCGAATCGACCTGGAGCCCGAGCAAGGACTATTCGAACGATGCGCTGCTCGATGACATGCTGACGGTGATCGGCATGATGAAGTGGCCGTCGAAGCTGATCGTGATGGGGCATTCCGGCGGCGGCCCGACTGCGATCTCGTTTGCCGTCAACTTTGCCGACCGGACTGCAAGGCTCGTGCTGGTCGACAGTCAGATGAACCGCGAGGAGAGCCAACGCACCGGCAGCTCGGTCGGCAATCCGCCGCTGGTGTTCCCATCGGTCGAGGCGGCGATGGCGAATTTCGCCAAGCTCAACAATCCGCCGCGGTTCGGGCTCGACCGTGAACGCGCGATCCTCGGCCTGGTCAAGGTCGAGAACGGCTACATGCTCAAGCGCGATCCCGACAACGGCAATAGGAAGCCGATCGGAGAGGGCGCGCAGCTGCCGCGCCGGCCGCAGCGCGAAATGTGGGAGGAGCTCGGCCTGGTCAAGGTCCCGACCATGGTCGTGCGCGGGCTGCAGTCGGACCGCTATCCGCCCGCCACCGTGCAGCGGCTGACCAGGGACTATCCGCAGATCCTGCAGGCGACCGTCGAATCCCAGCACGACATTCCGCGCATGGCGCCGGACGCGCTGGTCGCGCACGTGCGCAAGTTCGTCGGCACGGCGTGAGGGTCCGAGCGACAGCTCGGTCACCTCTCCCGCATGCGGAGCGAGGTGATTCGCGGCGCGAGCTTTCGCAAACGACAAATAGCTGGTGCGCAGACGAGGAAGCGTCGCGGTCACGCCGCCGCGGTCGGGGCCGGCGTGTCGAGATCGACGAACACCTGGCCGTCGCGGACCTCGGTCTTGAAGGTCTTGAGCGCGATGAAGCAGGGCGCCTCGATGGCTTTGCCGCTCGGCACGTGAAACTTGCCGAAATGAAAGCTGCACTCGACCTCCTCGCCGTCGATCGTGCCGTCGGCGAGATCGGCCATGCCGTGGGTGCAGCGCGCCTCGGTCGCGTAGTAGACGCC
>Ga0066388_100000892_pt1 | contig 15553 bp, 14 predicted proteins | sample PanSoiMetaGPlot6_FD_64539 | JGI IMG/M metagenome (GOLD analysis project Ga0066388, IMG submission 64539) | Tropical forest soil microbial communities from Panama analyzed to predict greenhouse gas emissions - Panama Soil - Plot 6 (Hybrid Assembly) | ecosystem: Environmental > Terrestrial >... | reverse complement strand
CAACTACAGCTACGGTTACTACGGCTACACTCAGCCGGGATACACCACCTATGCGAACAGCTCGGTCGTGATCGCAGTACAAACGCGATTAGCGAGCGCTGGTTATTACCACGGCGTGATCGACGGAGCTATGGGGCCGCGCACGCATTACGCCATTCAGGCGTATGAACGCGACCACGGACTTCGCGTTGACGGCACGATCAGCGGGCCGCTTCTGCGGAACATGGGCATCCGTGGCTAACGGAATGTAACACGAATTGTTTGGTTGGTGGGCCGGCGGCTCCGAACGGTGAAAGGACGGACTGCTGGCCCTTCTTCTATCTAATGATGGGGGGCGGTAAGCGCGATGCTGCCGTCGTGAAAATCCGCGCTGCCCATTTTCGCGACCAGCTTGCGTTCGCGGTCGAGCGCCGACCAAAGATCGGCAAAGATGATGTCGCTGTATTCCATGATCTTTGGATGAACCGGGAGCCGGCCAATCCAACCACCGGTATTCATTGCTGAAATTTTTCCCGCGCTCGTATCGACACGAAACGAGGAGCGCACATAAATCGAGTAACCAAAAACAGATCGTTCCCAACCAAACACACACGTACCTTCTTTAAAAACGACCGCTGCGCGTTCAAAATTCAGAAACGGCTTGTTCAACGTCTTCTTCTTCCCGGCTAAGCGGTAGGTGAGATAGGCGTTAACGTCGTTCTGCGAATAATTGAGATCGGTCGATCTCAAGATCGAATTTTCCAACGCAAGATCGATCTGTGGCGCGGTCGCTTTGGTGGGTGCCGGAAACTCCTCCGGCGGCAAAGCCATCTGGACCAGACCCGCAGTGCCAGCAGCCGCTAGCATTAGTTTGCAGGCGACAAAAAAATTGTGACGCGTCCGGCTTGGGCCCTCGAGCAGCTTGCGCAATCGTCGATGCGTTTCTTTCGGGTCTTCGACTTTTTTCTGCGCGATGACCGCCGAGCGATCCAGGCGTCCGCCGCAATTGTGGCAATAGATGCGCTCGGCCTCATTTTCGTGCCGGCATTCTGTGCAAACTATTTTGGTCGCAGTTGTCGTTGTCACGCAGCCGATTCTTTTTTTGGTTTAGCCGCCGGGGCTGATTTCGTTGATGTTTTCGATTCCTTGCTGGAAGCAGATTTTTCGCCAGTTGCGGGCGATTCTTTATTCGCCGCCTCCTGATACGCTTTGCTCCGGTAATCGGTGACGTAGAAACCGGAGCCTTTGAAGATGATCCCCGCGCCAGTTCCGAGGAGTCGTTTCACTTTGCCATGGCCCCATTTCGACAGGCGGCAAAGCCCCTTCGGGCACTCCGTCACGGGTTTGTCTCGCATCGATTGAAACATCTCAAAATTCTGGTCGCACTTCTGGCAGTGATACTCGTAGGTCGGCATGCCCGAAACGCTGCCTCGTAGAAAGCACAATTCAAGCCGCCACCTGGAACGAATTTCCGGCGGCCAACGCCGGTCGGTTCTTGTCGCGCCGTAGTCTTCGACAAAGGCGGACTTCTTGACTTTGACGGGTGCGTCAGTAGAGGGTTCGGCCGAAAATTTTTATGCGTTGTCCATTTTATTTGCCCCTCTCGCTCGCTGCCGTTTCCGCGTTTTTGTTCACTGGGTGCGGGGAAGACATCCGTTACTCGGGTCAAACCCAGTACCTCGGCGGCATTTACGGCAACCAGCCGACCAGTGGCGCGCCAGTCGATAACGTCTCCTATTGGGACGGTGATCACATCGGCGGCAAGCCTTCCGTCAAAATCAGCCTCAAAGAACAACGCGCTTATTTTTACAAGAACAACATGCTCGTCGGAATTTCGCAGCTTTCTACCGGTCGCGAAGGCTTGAACACGCCGGTGGGGAAATTCAGCGTCGTCAAAAAAGACATCAACCACGCTTCCAGCCGATATGGCGATTATGTCGATGACGCTGGCAACGTCGTTATGCCAAACATCGACGTCGAAAAAGATAAAAAGCCGCCGGGGTCACACTACAAGGGCGCGTCGATGCCGTACTACATGCAGATCGCGCCCGGATTTGGACTGCACGCCGGATATTTGCCGGGTTATCCCGCTTCTCACGGTTGCATCCGTATGCCGGAATTCATGGCCGAAGCGTTTTTCAAATCCGTTTCCGTCGGCACTCCGGTCACGATCACGAATTAACGCACCGTTTTTGAATCGCAGTTAACTTTCGGCGAAGCTTGCGGGTGGAAAAACCGCTTGCTGACGAATTGCCCGAACGCGTCGCGCAATCGGAATCCATCGCACGCAAGCTCGTACTGATTGGAACATCGCATGGTGCGGTAAAATTTTCTCACGTCATTCCGCCGGCGCAGGCTTTTCTCAGCGCCGTCATCGCCCGAGCTGTCGAGAAAACGATTTGGATTCTTTGTCCAACGGTTCGCGCGCAGGATTCGCTTTACGAAACAATTCTGAATTGGCTCCCGAGCGCGCAATTTCTTCCCGAAGCCGAATTCGCCGCTGTCAAAAACATCCTGCCCGACCCTGAAATCGCGGCCGAACGACTCGCGCTCCTCGCCAAGATCGATGGCGAACGCGGGCCGCACGTTATCGTGACGACGCGAGCCAGCCTCGATCAACCCGCGCCGAGACGCGGTGCTGTTTCATCCGCGACTTTGCAAATCAAACGCGGCGCCGGCTGGATGATGGACCAATTGCTCGAAAAATTGAGCAGCGCCGGTTACGACCGTGTGGCACAAGTGACAACGCGGGGGCAATTCGCGATCCGTGGCGGCATTGTCGATCTCTATTCCTGGCAAGCGCCATTGCCCGTGCGTATCGAATTTTTTGGCGACAACGTCGAATCTCTCCGCGAGTTCGACATCGACACGCAAACTTCCATCCGCGATCTCCGCAGGATCAACATTCTGCTCGGCGCGGCCGATGACAAGAGTGGCATTGTCCGCGATTACATCGGAAGCGACGATGTAATCATCGACATCGAACCTTTTGAAAACTCGATTGTTTCAAACAGTCGAGTTTCAAATCACCAAGTTCAGATTAGCGAAAGCTGGATCGAAGACGGCACGGAGGATTTCAGTGGTGCGTTTCCGGATTGCGATATCGGCGAATTCGCGGTCGGTGATTTTCTTCTCGCCGAAGCGAAGCGCGACCAATTTATCAAACGACTTGCCGAATGGAAAAACAACAAGGCGCGCGTCGTCGTTTATTTCCAAACTGAGGGTGAGATCGAGCGTTTCCGCGAACTGATTTCCGCCGACGCGTTGCAGGATGTCGATCTTGTCCTCGGAACACTCGCGCGCGGTTTCTGTTTTCCCGCGGCGAACGTCGTCATTCTCTCGGCGGCGGAATTGTTCGGACGATTCGCGCCGCACGCACGACGCCGACTTTATCACGCCGAGCGTCATCGTGCGCAGATCGATTTCAGCGAACTGAACGAAGACGATCTCGTTGTTCATCTCGAACATGGGGTCGGCCGTTTTCTTGGCCTCACGAAAATTCCAACGGCGACGAACGGCGAACAAGAGGTTCTCGCGCTCGAGTTTGCCGACGACGCGAAGCTCTATGTCCCGCTTGAGCAAGCATATCTGGTTTCTCGGTACGTTGGCGTCGGCAAACGTTCGCCGCAGCTCAGTTCTCTGGCGGATTCAAAGTGGGCGCGCGCCAAAAAAAATGCCGCCGCTTCCATTCTCGATTACGCCGGCCGAATGCTCGCGGTTCAGGCCGAGCGCGAAACAGTTCCCGGCCATGGCGTCGGCCCGGACACGAAATGGCAACTCGAGTTCGAACATTCATTTCCGTTTCGCGAAACTCCCGACCAGATGAAGGCGATCGTCGACGCGAAGATCGACATGGAACGGCCGCGGCCGATGGATCGTTTAATTTGCGGCGACGTCGGCTTCGGCAAAACCGAAGTCGCGATTCGCGCAGCCTTCAAAGCGGTGATGGACGGCCGGCAAGTCGCGGTCCTCGCGCCGACGACGGTGCTCGCGCAACAGCACTTCGAAGTTTTTCGGCAGCGGATGCTCGATTATCCGGTACGAATCGAAATGCTTAGCCGGTTTCGATCGGAAGGTGAGCAAAAGAAAATTCTCAAGCTGCTGCGCCAAGGCGGCGTCGATATCGTCATCGGCACGCATCGTTTGATTTCGGGCGACGTCGTCTTCAAAGATCTCGGCCTGGTCATCATCGACGAGGAACAGCGCTTCGGCGTCTTGCACAAGGAGAAATTCAAGGAGCTGTTCAAACTCGTGGACGTGCTCACTCTTTCGGCGACTCCAATTCCGCGCACGCTTTATCTCTCGCTCGTCGGCGTGAAGGATATGTCGACCATTGAAACGCCGCCGCTCAATCGCTTGCCCGTCGAAACGATCGTCGCCGGCTACGACGAGCGAATCATTCGCGATGCCATCAAGCGCGAGCTCGAACGACAGGGTCAGGTTTACTTTTTGCACAACCGCGTCCAATCGATCGAGCGCGTGCGCGACAAGGTTGTCGATCTTGTCCCAGGAGCGCGGGTCGAGATCGGCCATGGCCAAATGGATTCGGACGAGCTCGAGGAAGTCATGGCGCGTTTCGTGGCCGGAAAAATCGACGTGCTCGTTTGCACCACGATTATTGAGAGCGGCCTCGACATTCCAAACGCAAACACGATCATCATCGACCGCGCCGATCGCTTCGGACTGGCCGATCTTTACCAGCTGCGCGGCCGGGTCGGTCGCGCCGAACACAAAGCTTACGCATACTTATTGCTCCCGCGCGAAATGATGACTATCGGCGCCGCGCGCAAACGGATCAACGCGATCAAGCAATACAGCTCGCTCGGCGCCGGTTTTCGTATCGCGATGCGCGACCTCGAAATTCGCGGCGCCGGCAGCATTCTCGGTACTGCGCAAAGTGGTCATATCGTGGCGATCGGTTTCGATTTGTATTGCCAACTTCTCAAGCAGGCGGTCGCACAACTGAAAGGCCGAAAATTTCACCCGCGGCTCGATATTGATCTGCGAATTGATTTTGTCGCCAGCAACGAAGCTGAATTCGTCAGAGCTGTAGGAGAACCTGTTAGCTCAGCACAAAAGCGGGAAGCTGGCAGCTTCCCCTACAGAGACGTCATTCCGGCGTTCGTTCCCGCGAGTTACGTCAGCGACACCGCCTTGCGAATCAAGGCCTATCGTGAAGTCGCCGAGATTAGTAGTCGCGAGCAGTTCGACCGGGTCCGGAAGGAATGGCGCGATCGATTCGGCAAATTTCCGCCTCCGGTAGAGAATTTGTTTCTTTTGGCCGAGATCAAGCTCGCGGGCGCTAAAGCGGGCATCTCCCGCGTGGAAACAAAGGATCGAAAACTGATGCTGACCCGACGGAGTGAATTTGTACTTGTCGACGGCAAATTTCCTCGTTTAGTTGCCACACCTCCGCACCTCGGCGAGGTGCTCGACTTAACAAAGAAATTTAAATGATCCGGCCAATTTTCCTCGGACTGCTCGCGGCCAGCCTGGCCAACTTCTCGCTCGTTAGCCGCTCTGCGTTTGCGACCCAACCTGAACCGGAAGTCGTCGACGGCGTCGCGGCCGTCGTGAACGGCGACGTCATCACCTATTCGCAAGTGCGCGGCTTGGTCGGGCCGCGCGAAAAATTATTGCGCGCCCAATTTAACGGCGAAGAGTTGATCAAAAAAATCAAGGAGACGCGCGAGCTTGCCCTTCAGGACCTGATCGATCGCCAGCTCATCCTTCAGGCGTTCAAAAAGGAAAACTTCCAGATTCCAGATCACTTCGTTGAAGAACGGATGCATGACATCGTTCGGACGGATTTTGGCGGCGACCGCAATACCTTCATCAAAACCCTTGAGGCCCAGAATTACACCATCGGTGAGTTCAAAAAGATGGAGACGGAGAAAATAATCGTCCAGGCGATGCGGAGCAAGAACGTCAAGCTCGACGTCGTCGCGTCGCCCGCGAAAGTAGAAGAGTATTACAAGACGCACCGCGACGAATTCACCAGCAGAGAGCAGATCAAGCTGCGTTTGATCATGATCCCGAGCCACGCCAGTAACGGCGAAGCCGCTGCGCAGAAAGCGATGGCCGATGAAATTTTCACCAAGCTCCAGCACGGCGCCGAGTTTGAGCGAATGGCCCAGCTTTATTCCGAAGACAGCACCCGCGAAAACGGCGGCGATTGGGGCTGGGTCGATCGCAAAACACTCGCCGGCCCACTCGAGAAGGCGGCCTTCGCGCTCGAGCCCGGCAAGATCAGCAACATCATCGAGTTCAGCGGCAACTATTACATTCTCAAAGTCGAAGACAAACACGGCGGCGAAACCAAATCGCTCGCCGATGCCCGCCCCGACATCGAAAAGATACTGGTCCACGACGAAGCCAAGAAGCTTCAGGAAAAGTGGCTCGCCAGTCTCCGCTCAAAGGCCTACATCAAGACTTTCTGAGGAATCTTCCGCGCTTGTCACGCCGTAGCCTTGGCGAGGCGGGTCCTCTTGCTCTTAATCTTGCTCCTGCTCATTTGATCGAATTCGATTACGATCACGAGCAGGAGCATGAGCAAGAACGACAAACCGCGGATCGGAATCACGCTCGGTGATTGCGCCGGGATCGGACCGGAGATTGTCGATCTTGCCCTGAAATCGAAAAAAATCCCGAAGTCCGCGGAGTACGTCGTCATTGGGCGACAGCCGAATTGCAAACCGGGCAGGCCACAGATCGAAACCGCGCGCGCGGCTGCGGCCGCGCTGGAAGAAGCGGTCACACGCGCGCGACGCGGAGAATTGCACGCGGTTGTCACCGGCCCGATTCACAAAGCGCGAATGTACGAAGCCGGATTCAAGTTTCCCGGGCAAACCGAATTCTTCGCGGCGCGCTGCGGCGTAAAAAACTTCGCGATGTGTCTGACCAGCGGCAAACTCACGGCCGCGCTCGTCACGTCGCACATTCCGCTGGCGAAAGTTCCGAGTGCGTTGAAACAAAGCGAGATCGTTCGCGTCGGTTTGTTGCTCGCCGAATTCATTCAATGCTGCCGCAAAAACTCGACTGTTTCAAACAGTCAAGTTCGCATTGCGGTTTGTGGTCTTAATCCACACGCCGGCGAATCCGGAAAGCTCGGCCGGGAAGAAACCGAAATAATTCAACCTGCTGTAGACGAATTAAACTCATCAATGGTCACAAAGGCCAGTCCGGCTCGGACTCACAGGTCACTTCCTTTTTCCGGCCCTCATTCTCCAGATACAGTTTTTCATCGCGCTGTCAGCGGCGAATTCGATGCCGTGCTTTGCATGTATCACGACCAAGCTTTGATTCCATTTAAGCTCCTTGAGTTTCACAGCGGTGTGAACACAACGCTCGGTCTTCCCTTTGCACGCACCAGTCCAGATCACGGCACCGCATTCGAGATCGCCGGCAAAGGAATCGCCAAGCCGGACAGCATGATCGCCGCAATCAATTTGGCTGTTGAGCTCGCTCAAGTGACAAAGAAGGAATGAATTTAGAAACCAGGAAGCCAGGATGAATCAGATAAAATCTCCAATTGCGTGGTTTTCTGGTTTCCGAATTCAATTTTTCCTGAAGAAATCGCACATCGCGTTGTTAATCGGCGTCGCGATCGTTTTTGTTTGGTCGGGAATCAATCCGCACGATCGCCTGACGTGGTGGCTGGAAGTTTTTCCCGGCATCATCGGCCTCGTCGTTCTCGCCGCGACTTATAAGCGGTTTCGATTCACCACGCTGGTTTACACGCTGATCGCGTTCCACATCTCGATCTTATGCGTCGGCGGACATTGGACTTACGCGCGAGAGCCGGTCTTCAATTGGCTGAAGGAAGTCTTTCACTGGAACCGCAATCACTACGATCGCCTCGGCCATTTTGCGCAGGGCTTCGTGCCGGCGATGATCGCGCGCGAAATGTTTATTCGACTCAACATTCTCAATCGTAACCGCTGGCGCCCGTTTCTGATCGTCTCGATCTGCCTCGCGATCAGCGCGACTTACGAGTTCATCGAATGGTGGACGGCGTTGATCGGTGGCGCCGCCTCAACTGAGTTTCTTGGAACCCAGGGCGACGTTTGGGACACGCAGGAAGACATGTTTATGTGCCTGATCGGCGCAATCTGCGCGCTCGCATTCATGCGACCGTGGCAAGATCGACAACTGCGCGAAACAACAGGAGTGAATTTAGAAACCAGGAATCCAGCAGAAAATTAATGGAATGTTCCATTTCCTGGTTTTCTGGCTTCCGAATTAAAATCGTCTGCGAATGAACGGTCGCGTCGCAAAGTATGCTTCGGTTTTTAACATCGGGCTCCAGAACACGTTCGTTTATCGCTGGAATTATTTCTTGCGGGCGGCGTTCGGATTAATCCCGCTCGCCGGCACGGTCTTTCTTTGGAACGCCGTTTTCCAGGAGCGCGGCCGCGGTCTGCACGGCTATGATTACGGGTCGATGATCTATTATTACCTGCTCACGATCCTGGTCAGTAATCTGGTCACGCCGACCGAGGACGAATGGCAAATTGCCGCCGACATTCGCGAAGGCCAGATCAGCGCGCTCCTGACCAAGCCGATGAGCTATCTCGCGTATCGGTTCAGCATTTTTTGCAGCGGCCGGCTCGTTTACACCTTCGTCACGCTGCCGCCGATCGCGCTCATTTTTCTCTATTTCAGGAACTACGTCGCGCTGCCGCGCGATCCGCTCACGTACGTGCTCGCGATCATTTCCACGATAATGGCGGCGTTCATCCAATTCTTCATTACCTATTCGCTCGCGATGATGGCCTTCTGGATTTTGGAAATCACCACCGTCGTGTTCATCGTTTACTCGTTCGAATATTTCCTCGGCGGCCAAATGTTCCCGATCGACATCATGCCGGCCGGGGTGCAGGCGGTGCTGAAATGGGCGCCGTTCTATTATGAACTGTTTTGTCCGGTCGCGATTTTTCTCGAACGCTTGAAAGGCGCCAACCTCTGGCAAGCTCTCGCCATCCAAACCGGCTGGCTTTTTCTCACCTGGTCAATCGCGCGATTCATGTGGCACCGCGGTTTGCGGCATTATCAAGCGGTTGGTGGATGAACCTACCGATTTCTCTGCCAAAGTCCCATTACCACAAAGTAGAACGCCGCAAAGAAACAGAAGAACGCGCCAGCGTACGCTTGCCACGGGTATATCCACGCGCCTCTCGCGACCGGAGGAACTACCGTGTGATGTTCGGCCGCATAGTGGGCGTTCACTAACAGAACGAACCCCATGAGGATCAAAGCCACAGCGGGAATGACGGCATCCGACCAGCGAGATCGCGGTTTCGAAGCCGGGTCGGGTCGCAACTCGTCCTCTGGCTCTTCATCCCACTCGCTAGTGCGAGCATTGTAAAACGCGAACGCGAAGTAAGCAGTGGCAGCTATGCCGAGGAGACAAAGATATTTCGCTAATACAGTTTCGTCCTGAGCCCACTCGAAAATCCCGACTGAGAAAACTATTATCCCTAGAAGACCGCCAGCGAGATTCTTGACTGACACGACCTTTAGCGATCAACAGAAGTCATTTCGTTGTCGGTAAACCAGCGGCTTTCAGTCGGATTGCTTCTGCTTTTCGCGCGAAACAACGCGCCATTTATGTTTGTTGAGATCCCAACCAATCAGCGCCCCTTCGCTCTCGTCTAGCCCACCTGTCGCCGAAACCCGAAGTTCGTCGCCCTTCCAGCCCTTAATCGTGGCATCGACTGTATATGATTCATCAACCTTTCCTCTCGGGTGCAGTAATCGAGTCAATTCCGAACGCGTCAATTTCCGCAGCCCGAATTTATGCTCCCAAATCCACACCGTACTATCTCGGCGGCTTTCCAAAACGCTTAATGCGACCGCTTCTTTGCTTGGGTGCCAAACAGCCTGGTCTTCGCTGATGGGATCGTTGCCAAACGCGCACACTAGCATTTCGATCCCCCCGTTTTTGGTCCGCGGCCACCCGAGCAGCTCCTCGGTGTCAGTCGTGGTATCGATCAAGCACGGCAGACCGTAACGTTCGTAAATTACCCAGCGACCGTTCGGACTCTTGGAAAACATTCTTAAATCGTATCGCCGCGTGAGAAGACCAATCGCGCGGTCGGCCATGTCCTTTTCCATTTCAAAATCCAGCTCGGGTTTCTGATTTTGGGCGAGCGCTTTGGTGTAATCGGCCGTTTTGTCTTTTGGTATTTGCCACCATCGGCTACCGATTGCGCGAGCGGCAAGCCGTCGGATTGAGTCGCCCTCGTCTGTAAGAAGCGAAAGCATCGTCTCGGGAATTCTCGAGTCGAGCGATGTCAACAGCTGCCGCACCGCTTCAATACGCACTTCTGCGTCGGCATTTTTTAATTGCCCCAATGCGATCGCGACCGTGTCACCGGCCGAGCCTGTGATGCCGAATGCAATCAGGGCCAGTGCGATTACTGCGCAAGACTTTGAAAGAATTAGTCTGCCGCTCACGGTGAAACCGTTGCGAGATTAGGAGTTATGCCCCCGCCGAACAAGCTTTGTTCTCAAACGCCGAACTAATTTAGACGGGGCTCGCCGCGGCGAGCGTCTCTGCAACTGTAGGGGAAGCCGTTGGCTTCCCATGAGACGCTGGCAGCGTCTCCTACACAACAATTGCGTGCACCGCCGCTACCTCGTCGTCGGTAAACCGGCGGCTTTCCAGGCTTTGAAGCCGCCAGCCATGGAGCGGACGTTTTTGTAGCCCATCTTTTGCAAACTTTCGGCCGCAAGCGCAGATCGCCCTCCGCCGCCGCAATGGCAAATGATCGTGGTGTTACGATCAGGAAATTTGTCTTCGACTTCGAGCTCGATCGTGCCGCGGCTCATATGCACCGCGTCGGGAATGTGTGCTTCGTCGAACTCATCTTTCTCGCGAACATCGACAATCACCACGTCGCTGCTGCTTTTCGCTTTCGCCGCGGCATCAGTCGGCGAGGTTTCGGTGATCTTCTTTTTCGCGTCCGCGACCAAATCTTGGAATCCCTTGTCAGCCATACAAGAATTTAGCCGCGGATTTCGTAGATGCCGCAGATTTTTGTAGGAGAAGCTGTCAGCTTCCCTTCCAAACAATGGGATGCTAGCAGCGTCCCCTACAGTTAATCCGATATATCCGTATCATCCGCGGTTCGGCCGCTTACTCGTAGCGCAGGGCTTCGATTGGATCGAGCGCGGCGGCTTTGCGCGCCGGATAAAAGCCAAAGAAAATTCCAACCGCAGCGCTGAACATGAACGCGACTATGATCGAGCTCAACGAAATCAGCGTCGGCCAATGCGCGTAACTCGAAAGAATTTGCGATGCGCCGATTCCAAAAATAATTCCGATCACCCCGCCGACCGAGCTGAGGGTGACCGCTTCGATCAAGAATTGCGTGAGAATGTCACTGCCGTGCGCGCCGACCGCCATGCGCGTGCCGATCTCGCGCGTCCGCTCGGTCACGGAAACGAGCATGATGTTCATGATTCCGATTCCGCCGACCACGAGCGACACGCCAGCGATTGAACCAAGCAAAACCGTCATCACTTTCGTTGTTGCGGTTGCAGTGTCGGCGATGTCCTGCTGTGTGCGAACGGTAAAGTCATCATCTTGACCGGGCCGAATGTTATGCCGTTGCCGCAGAAGGGAGATGATTTGTTGTTGCGCCGCGTTCATCTGATTCGCGTCGCTGACCTGCACATTGATACTTCTCAACACAGCTCCGCCAATTACCCGCTTCATCGCGCTGGTGTACGGCATGATGACGACATCGTCCTGATCAACACCCATCATGCTGAATCCTTTGCGAACCAAAACACCTGTGATGGTGAAGGGAACGTTCTTAATGCGCAAAATTTGTCCAACGGCCGACTGTTGGTCTCCGAAGATTTTTGACGCAGCGGTTTGTCCAATGACGCAGACTTTGTTCGCGCTGCGCACATCTTGCGGTGTAAATGGCGCGCCGTCGGCCAACGGCCATTGTCGAATATCTAGATAATCAGCCGATTCACCCAGCACGCGTGTCAGCCAGTTCTGATTTCCGGCCGCGACCTGCATGTTCGAGAAAACTTCTTCGCTGACCGCAATCACTCCGGGAATCTCGCGTTCAATGGCGGCCGCATCTTCGATCTTGAGGGTGCCAGCGCCACCCCATCCGCTCCGAATCCCGCTGCTGGTCGTGCTACCGGACAAGACTTGAATGATATTTTCGCCGAGACTCGCGATCTGCGCTTCGACCTGCGCTTTCGCGCCGTTGCCGATGCCGACCATCGCGATGACCGCGGCGACGCCGATAATGATTCCGAGCGCGGTCAGCACGGAACGCATCTTGTTTCGGCGCAACGCGCGCAACGCGATGTTGATTGTCGATCCAACTTTCATATTGGCGCCTCCGCATCGATCGGCGCGATCTTTTCCAGTTCAGTCGCAGCATCGAACCGCTGCGTGACGTTGAAATCTTTGAGAATCAATCCGTCGCGCATCACGACGTTGCGCCGCGCGTAAGAAGCGATGTCGGCTTCGTGCGTCACCATGATGATGGTGATGCCGCGATCGTTAAGCTGCTGGAAGATTTCCATGATCTCGACGCTGGTTCGGCTGTCGAGATTTCCGGTCGGCTCATCGGCGAGCACGACTTCGGGATCGTTCACCAGTGCGCGCGCGATCGCGACTCGTTGCTGCTGGCCGCCCGAAAGTTGACTCGGGTGATGATCTTCGCGGCCACAGAGACCGACTAACGCCAAAACCGCGTCCGCCTTTCCGCGCAACTGCGCGTTCGTCAGATGACGTGTGCCGTAAAGCAGCGGCAGCTCCACGTTTTCGCGCGCGGATGTGCGCGGCAGCAAGTTGAAGCTTTGAAAAACGAAACCGAGTTTGTGGTTGCGAATGTCGGCAAGCTGATCGCGATCGAGCGCGGAAACGTCGGCGTCGTCTAAAACGTAACGGCCGGAAGTCGGCCGATCGAGACAACCGAGAATGTTCATCAGTGTCGATTTGCCGGAACCGCTCGCGCCCATCAGCGCCACGAATTCCCCGCGCTGAATCTCGAGCGACACGCCGCGCACCGCGTGAACATCGACATCGCCGGTGTGATAGGTCTTGTGGACGTCGATCAGCTTAACGACTTCGCCGTTCTTCATGGAAATCTCCGCGCGCCGCTGAATGGATTTGTCGGCGGCGAGCTCGATCGCGTTGCGGAAGAAAGTTCAGCCGTCACAACCTTATCGCCTTCCTTTAGACCTTCAGTGACTTCGGTTACGACCCCGTCGCTAACTCCAGTCTTGATTTGCGCGGGTTTCAGTTTGCCGAACGACAAAGTATAAACGGTACGCTCCGGTTTGCGATCGCGCGCGCCGCCAGTTGGGTGTTGGCCGCCGCCGGATGCCGATCGTGGACCCGATTGCGCCAAAGCGGGTCTCGCTTCCGCCGCCGCATCCGTCGGACGATATCGCAACGCCGCGTTCTTGAGCTGAAGCACGTTGTCCTTGTGCGCGATGATGATTGAAACGTTCGCGGTCATTCCCGGTTTCAATTTCAGATCCTTGTTATCGACGCCGATGACGGTGTCGTAGGTCACCACGTTTTGGACAGTGATCGGCGCGTTGCGGACTTGCACAACTTTTCCGTGAAACGTCCGCGTCGGAAATGCGTCCACGGTAAAATCGACATCCTGCCCCACTTCAACCGCGCCGACGTCCGCCTCGGCAACGTTCGAGTCGATTTGCATTTTGGTGAGATCGTTCGCGATCTGAAAAATCACCGGCGCCTGCAAACTCGCGGCCACGGTCTGACCAACATCAACGCTACGCGAAATCACCACGCCGTCGACAGGCGACGTGATCGTGCAATGATCGAGATCGGCCTTCGCTTTATCCAGCGCGCCCTGTTTGATTTTCACGTTCGCTTCGGCCTGATGCAGATTCGCGTTCGCCTGATCGAGATCCTGTTGCGAGGAATTTCTTTCGGTGAACAGGCGTTGGATTCGGGCCGCGTTGACTTTCGCAAGCTCGAGCGCCGCTTGCGCACTTGCGAGATCGCCCTCGGCTTGCGTCACCGTCGCTTGAAACAATGCGGGATCGATCTGGGCGACGGTCTGGCCGGCTTTCACTTCCGAATTAAAATCGACAAACAGCTTTTGGATGTTGCCAGAGACTTGGCTGCCGACCTGAACGTTCGTGACCGGATTCAAAGTGCCGGTAGCAGTCACAACTTGCGTGATCGCGCCCTCTGTCACGGTCGCGGTTTGATAACCTCCGCCGCTGCTCGACGTGCAGCGTCGCACGACAAGTAAAATGATCAGCAGCGCGACAATGATCGCACCGAGTGGCAGAAAACGTTTCATGTAGGGTCAGATTTGACTTGGGCTCCAACTAAAATGACTGGGAGACGTGGTCCGACGTTACATCGACATCTACTTCATCATGCTTCGCAACTCGCTCATCCGCGAGCTGAGTTTTAAAGCGAACTTTCTTCTCTGGATGCTGGTGGAAGTGCTCTGGTTCGTCGGCCAGATCGTTTTTTTCTCCATCATTTTCGGGAATGTTGACCGCATTGGCGACTGGACAAAGTGGGAAGTCGTTTTGCTCATCGGCACCCACCAAATGATCTCGCAACTTTTCCAGGCGTTCTTTTTCGTCAACGTCGCCAACATCCCCGAGCTGGTCCGCACCGGAAAACTCGACTCACTCCTCGTGCTGCCGATCGACAGCCAGTTCGCCGTTTCGACCAAACAATTCGGACTCGACAGCATCGTGAACGCCATCGTCGGCGCCGTCGTCGTGGGTGTTTCGTTATCCAAACTCGGCTACGTCCCGACGCCGATCTCAATCTTGCTTTACATGATCGCGATCTGTTTCGGGATTGCGGTTCATTATTCGATCATGCTGAGCCTGGCCGCGGTCAGTTTTTGGATCGTCCGCGCGCAGGGTCTGGTCTACGGCTACTTCAATTTCATGAACATCGCGCGTTACCCGGACTCGATTTTTCCGAGGCTCTTCAAAATTATCTTCGGCTGGATTATTCCGGTCGTAATCGTGGCCAATGTGCCGGCGCGGCTCTTGATCAAAGCGTTCGGCCAGCCCGGCCCGCTAATGTTGCAGCTAGTGATCGGATCGACGGTTGTCTTTCTCCTTTCGCGCGCCTTCTGGGGATTCGCCCTACGGCGATACTCGAGCGCCAGCTCGTGATTTAACCACGAATTCACACGAATGAGCCCGAATACGGACACGAAAATAGCCCAGCGTTTTAACGTTGGGTCTTCGTTTTGGACCTCGGCGGATTCTTCGGTGAGTTTTTAGATCCCACCGTTGAAACGGTGGGCTATTTCCGATCCCAAAAGCTGCCATCTCGTTCTTATTCTGCTTATGCAAAGGCGGTGTCCATTCGTGGTTAATCTCCTTCTCTTGAGGAAAAATCGATTGAATTTACAGCCCAGAAATTCGTCAAATCTTCCCTTGCACCCTTTGGGAATTGCTTTTAATTAAGCCTCCGTTTTTTCCGGCGGTCGCCGCGGCGACCGCCTTTTGAACTTATGGCCACCACAAAAAAGAAGAAAGTTTCTCGGAAAGCCGCTAACAAGCCGGCCCGCAAAGTTTC
>Ga0066388_100000891_pt1 | contig 15559 bp, 15 predicted proteins | sample PanSoiMetaGPlot6_FD_64539 | JGI IMG/M metagenome (GOLD analysis project Ga0066388, IMG submission 64539) | Tropical forest soil microbial communities from Panama analyzed to predict greenhouse gas emissions - Panama Soil - Plot 6 (Hybrid Assembly) | ecosystem: Environmental > Terrestrial >... | reverse complement strand
TCCGGGCGGCTCGCCCTTCAACGGCAAGCCGGTCCCGCACGCCAAGCGGCTCCTGAAGACCAGGGAGATCGTCCGCGCGCTCGGGCTCGCGAGCGTCGTCCTGCGTGACGGCGAGGTCACCGAGCTGCCGACGCTCGGCTACCGCGTCGAGTTCCGCCAGGTCCTCAACATCCCCGGCCACAAGCGCTGCTTCCCGGTGCGCGGTGGCTTCGTGCACGTATTCATGAAGCAGTCGGGCGAGATCTATGCGATCAACTCGACGCTTCGACACGGGCGCAAGCCGTCCAAGCTCGGACGGATCCGCTCCCGCAAGCAGGCGATCGCCGCCGCTAAGAAGGTGCACGGCGCGGACACCTGCGAGCGGGCCAGGTCTCGGCTCACCTTCTCGGCACACAACGACCGGCTGGACCCGGTCTACGAGGTTCTCCTGTCGAGCTGCGAGCCGAAGAAGCTCATTCAGTACCTGGTGAAGGCCACCACCGGTGAGGTCGTCCACCAGGAGAACAAGCTGCACTACGCCGGCGCGCAGGCACGCTGCTTTCTTCGCATTCCGGACCCCAACCAGTCGCTCGACAGGCAGATCTTCGATCATGTGATCGAGAGCCTGCCCGATCCGATGGTGCTCAAGAACGAGCGCTTCGTGATGAAGGTGCAGAGCGGCCGTGCCTGGAGGGACGTGACCGCCAACGACGACGGCACGTTCAACTTCAAGCCCGGTGACCCGCGCTTCTCGGCGGTGGTCTGCTTCGTCGCCCTCAACGCCGAGTTCGAGCTGTTCGAGGCCTGGGGCATGAAGAAGCAGGACAAGCCGATCCCGGTGTTCATCGACGACCCGTCGGTGAGCGACAACGCCTACTTCGATCCGGACGGGTACGAAATTCACATGGGCGTTGGCTCCGGCCTGCCCAACGGGCTCAACCGCTACATCGCCTTCGACCTGGGCGTGGAGTGGCACGAGAACGGGCACCACGCCGTCTACCTGCAGACCCCGGGCAAGGATCTGCCGGGCAGCGAAGGGGCGGCCATGCACGAGTCGACCGGCGACACGCTGGGCGATCTGCTCATGGACTTCTGGTTCCGCCTGAAGTTCGGCAAGACGTTGGGGCAGGAGCTGACCAAGGCCGATGTCGCGGCCGACCGTCGGGTGATCGGGCTCTACGCGCTGCCGCCGGATGGCATCCGCATCCAGAAGAACAGCAAGCGCACCCCCAGGGACAAGACGGGCGAGCCGCACGACGACGGCTTGATCTCCGGCGGGGCCACGGCCGACCTCCTGGTCGCCATGGCCACCCGGCCCGACGTGGACCTGGAGACCGCGTTCGTGAGCTACGGCAAGCTCTACCTGGGAGCGCTGGCGCTCGTGCCGGCGCACAAGGTCATGTTCAAGGACATGCTCCGCGCCTTCGTCACCGCGGATCAAGCCTTGAACGGCGGAGCGAACCGTCAGCTGATCGAGAAGTGCTTCGGCGACCACGGCATCAGCCTCGGCGGCAAGGTCGAGGACCCGGATGCGGCGCCGAAGATCCCGCGCAAGCGCGCGCCCCGGCGCAAGCCCGCGCCGCCGCGCCGCAAGCCCACCCCGCCCGGCAAGAAGCGGAAGCCGCGTCGCAAGTCCGCGTGAGCGGGGCCGTTCACTGGAGCCGGCCGGCACTAACCTCGTACCGGTGCCGGCCGGCTTAGACTCCCATGCTGCTCGACCGGACCGGTCGATTGGAAAGGGATTAAGGCCCGAGAATGAAGCCTAGACTGGTCATCTTCAGGCTGCCGTTCAGCGGTAGGGACGAGTTCCTGCCGCTCAAGGGAAACCCGGCGTTCAGGACCGCCTCGATGCGCCCCCAGGATTATCGAGGTGGTGCTCAGGTAATAATCCTGGCTGGTTCCGGCCGAACCGTGGACGATCTCATGCACCTGAGAGCGGTCGGGGGAGCAAATACCATCCGCCGTCACCTCTCGCAGGGTGGCGTCGTTGTTGGTATTTGCGCTGGTTATCAGATGTTCGGAGAGCACTTGTTGGATCCTCTCCAGCGTCAGGGCTCGCATCCCAGCGTGGGGGGGCTGGGCTTTCTGCCGATCGCCACCGGCTTCGGACCAAAGATGTTGAATGCCACGACTACCGCCCGGACGCTGATTGGCGCAGGAACAGGAAGCCTGGTCACCGGCGAGGAGCACCGGTCAGGGTACTCGTGGCAAACGAATCTTGGGTCCGGACCGGCACCGGTGCTGAATCTCCACAGGGTAGTGGACAGGCACGTGAACGGTGACCTGCCACCGCCGGTGGAGCTGGAGCCGGGGAGCATTTGGCAACCGGGCGGCGAGGAGTTCGACGGTCTCGTGACCGCCGATCGCCGCATCTGGGGCACCTACCTGCACCTCATCTTCCACAACGACGGCTTCCTGCGAACCTTCTTCGCAAGCCTGACCTGAGGCTCACTCGGCTTTCAAGCGCCGAGAACTAAGAGGGAAAGCACATGAACGACTATGATTGGGGGGACACGCTCGATGCGCCTTCCAAGCTTCCAGTTGCTGGCGACCCGGCCCCTGTCGAGGGCGAACGGCTGCCCAACGGCAACCTGCGTTGCGGCGGCTGCCACCTGGAGATTCCGGACAACAGCAGCCCGGCGCTCAAGCCGTCGTGTCCCAACTGCTGGGCGGCGGTCGACGTCAAGGAGCCGGTGCCAGGTTTGCCACCGGTCGACTCCGGCGGCGGACACCCCTTCATGGGGCCGTTCCGGCTGCGGCCCTGGCAGTTGAGCGCGACCCGTCGGCAGGATGGCGGCTCCCATGTCTTCTGACACAAAAGCCCCGGGGGAGAACGAGTCGGCTGCAATCGATCCGTTCGATCCCAAAAGCTTCCAGCAACCTGCTAATATGACGGCGGGGGCGAATGCCGGAGAAGCTTCCCCGCTGTCAGTTCCTGGGATCACGCAAGTGAAACTGCTCGTCTTCGACATGGGGCACGTCTTCGTGGACTTCGATTGGGATGAGGTCTGCAACGGCTTCTGCGCGCGCGCCAGCATCTCCCGGGATGAGTTCAAAAAGGTGCTCGCCTACCTGGGCGGGCTCGGCTACGAACGCGGGCAGATCTCCACCAGCGACTTCCTGAGGGAGCTGAACCTCAAGCTGGGCACTACGCTCAACCTCGAGGAGTTCCGCGTTCTCTGGAACGTCAGCTTCCACGAGAACCCGGACATGGCAACGCTGCTTCAAGGTCTGAGGACCAGGCTGCCGCTGTATCTCCTCTCGAACACCAACGAGGAGCACTACGGCTTTCTGCAGACCACCTTCAATGTGGCGCGCCATTTCCAGGAGCGCATCCTGTCGTACGAGGTAGGCTGCGCCAAGCCGGACCACAGCATCTACCATGAGGTCCTCAAGCGCAGCGGCCTACCCGCCGCTCACCACCTGTTCGTCGACGATCTGGAGCCGAACGTTAAGGCGGCACAGGCGGTCGGCATGCAGGCGATCCGCTTCTCGGGGATCGACAACCTTAAGCAACAGCTCCAGGCTCACGGTATCGCCGTCTGAGACCGTGGCTTTACCGGCGGTGCCCTGCCCGCCTTCATCTCTTTCCTCACAGCGCGCCATCAAGGCCAGCACTCCGGGCTGGAAGCAGCCCGGAGTATCGTCACACTGTTCCGTGACCAGGGACAGAGAAGCAAGGAACATGCCCACCAAGAAAAAGAGCGTTCTCGTCGTCGACGACAGCGAGCACGACCGCCTGAGAGCGGTCTTCGCCCGGTTCTCGGACAGCTTCGACTGCACATTGATCGTGGGCGCAGAAGAGCTGTTGCCGGGACAGATCCGGGGCATTCTGCCGGACGGTACAGCACAGCTCTTGAACCTGTCCGACTTCCAGGCCGCATCGGTCGTCATGAACCACGTGAAGGGCTCCATCGGTCCCCGCGCTCTGGTCAGCCACTTGCGGGCGCACCACATCCAGTGCATGGAGCTCGGCTGTCCGGACGGACGGTCCGAGCGACAGGACTAGCCACCCATAGCTTCAGGCAGCCGAAATAGCTGCCTGCCACCGTTCAGTTCCACCGCCGCATTGGTCAGGCTCGGTCAAGTTTCCGCGTGCCTGACCTCACACTCACCAGGGACAACCAACAGGAGTAAGCCGCATGCCCCAGTACAACGTCGCCACCGGAATCGTGATCATCCCCGTCCAGGCGGAAAACCCGCGCCAGGCCATCGCCGAGCTCAAGCACCGCATCCGCGAGCGCGGGGTGAACCACGACCGGCACGACGAGGAGATCAGCATGTCGCTCGTGCGCTCGCTCGATGCCGGTACGCTCAACTTCGTGGTCATGGACGAGCACCGCAGGCAGCGCCTCTGCGGCGAGCTGAACGGGGAGTACCAAGAGCCGGTCAGCCCCGAGCTGGCGGCGCTGCTCCCGAACGCCGGGCACCACTAGCGCTCGATTGCTGAGCGGCCGGACTTAGTTCTGGCCAGCCAGCACCTCGCCCGTCCTCAACCACCCACCGGGGCGGGCAGGCACCGCAAAAGCGGTGCCTGCCCGCTCTGCCGATCAACCCCAAACCGGAACAAACTTCATTTGGAGGAATTTGTGAACGTCAATCGTTACGTCAACCACCAGCTCTTCCCGGTCGTCTCGGCGCTTGCCGTCGTCGCGGCCGCGGTGATCCTCAAGCCCAGCGCAGCGCTCGTCAGCGTCTACTGGGCGGTCGCCTTCTGGCTCCTGGTCGGCTTCGACTTCTACCAGAGCCAGGTCAAGGAGGACGGTGCAAGCGAGCTGGACAGCAGCAAGTACAGCTTCGCCGATCGTTTCCTCGGCTACCTCTTCGCGGCCCCGGTGATCTTCCCGGCACGCGCCGTGAGGTTCGCCATGGTCAGGTCCTGCCGCTAGGACTGGCGCTCAGGCGCCAGCTACGCAAGGAGCGCAGACAGTGGGCAAAAGGCGCCCCCGTCTGCCCTTCGGGAAAGCAACCGGTCATGCCAAGCCCTGCACAGGCAGGCATTTCCGGTCGCTTTCTGTCCTTTTTGCCTCTTTTTTGGCAGCCCAATGAGCAGTCGTCCTGTGGACGCCAGGATGGTAAAGGGCATGAGCAGTCCCCAACAACAAGAACAAGCTCACAATGGCTTCCGGCACGACCTCCTCTCTTCAATCGTAGTATTCCTCGTGGCGCTGCCGCTCTGCCTGGGCATCGCGGTCGCTTGCGGGGTTCCACCAGCGCTTGGGCTCATCAGCGGCATCATCGGCGGTATCGTGGTCGGCTCCCTATCCGGCAGTCCATTGCAGGTAAGCGGCCCGGCAGCCGGCCTGACCGTCCTTGTCTACGAGATTGTGCAGCGCCATGGACTCGGGGTTCTAGGGGCGGTGGTCCTTCTGGCTGGGGTGATTCAGCTGGCAGCTGGTGCGCTCAAGCTCGGTCGCTGGTTCCGGGCGATCGCGCCTGCGGTCATCCACGGCATGCTCGCCGGTATCGGCGTATTGCTTTGCGTCAGCCAGCTCCACGTCATGTTCGACAGCAAACCGCAAGGCTCGGGGCTGCCTAACCTGCTGACGATTCCCAGGGAGATCTGGCAGGCGATCGGCATGACAGGAGGCTCCGGGCATCTCTGGGCCGGAGCAATCGGCATTCTCACCCTAATCACGCTTCTCCTCTGGAAGCGGTTCCGCTTGGACATGTACTCCCGCATTCCCGCAGCGCTGCCCGGCATTGCCGTCGCAACGCTGGTTGCACAGGTGTTCCACCTGCCGATTCACACGATCTCGCTTCCTACAAACCTGATTACGGCAATCCAGTGGCCGACACTCGACTCGCTGGGCGCGCTGATTGAAGCGCCAATCCTGCTCTCTGCCCTGACGCTTGCCCTCATCGCCAGCGCCGAGACTCTCTTGAGTGCCACGGCAGTCGACCAGATGCATCATGGCAAGCGCGCAGACTACAATAAGGAGCTCAGGTCCCAGGGGATTGGCAATATCCTCTGTGGTCTGGTCGGGGCATTGCCGATGACCGGCGTGATCGCCCGCAGCACGGTCAACGTGCAGGCCGGCGCGCGCACCAGACGCTCGACCATCTTGCACGGACTGTGGATCCTCCTGGCGGTGGCAGCTGCGCCGTTCGTGCTCGAGCTGATTCCAGTTGCCAGCCTGGCTGCGCTCCTTGTTTATACCGGCTTCAAGCTCATTGACCTCAAGGTGCTGCGCAAGCTGAGGGCGTACGGACGCACGCAGGTGCTCATCTATGGCGTGACGGTGGCTGTGATTGTGGCCGCCGATCTGCTCACAGGCGTCCTGGTCGGATTCGTGCTGGCGCTGATCAAGCTGGTCTTGACCATGAGCGACCTCAACGCCGGCCTGCGCGAAGACACCACCACGAAAGAGCTTGTCCTGGAGCTGAAGGGCTCGGCTACCTTCCTCAGCTTGCCCAAGCTTGCTGAGGCAATCGAGGCCATTCCGGCGGGCGCGACGGTTCGCATCGAGTTCGAGGATCTCGTCTACATTGACCATGCCTGCCTCGAGATGCTTGAGAGCTGGGAAAAGCGGCACCTGAAGGGTGGCGGTACAGTTAAGGCCGACCGGCGGGCTTTGATTGACCACTACAGCAGTCCGGCTGACAAGCCATAACAGGCGGTTCAGAGGATTCGGAGCTGCCCTCGGAACGCACAGCAGGGAGGTAGGGAGGACTTGGGTAATCCAGGTTCTCCTTACTTTCCTGCTCGGGTCGGATTACCGTGCAGGCTGATTTGTATTTCTCGTGCTTAAGGGTACTATATACTGAAGTATTCGCTCTCAGGGTAAAACGTTACTGGCGTCTGGGATGGCCCTTCATGGGCTGGTCTTGGCAGATGTCGTGGCGTCCAGAAGCGCTGCGAAGCGGTCGATGCTTTCCGCCAGAATTGCCTCGTCCAGGTGGGCAAAGCGGATGAGCATCTCGCCGACAGCTAGCTCCGATGCGTAATACGCACGGGTCGACACCATCGGCAGTTCGGCCCAGCAAGCCAATTCAAGCAGTTGGTCCTCCGGGAGCAGGCTGCCGAACCGTACGAGCAGATGTGTTCCCGCACTGAGCGGCGAGATTTTGGCAATCGAGCCAACCTGCCTGTTCAACCAGGCGATAAGCTCTTGCCGACGCCTGGCATAAATGGTCCTGGTGCGGCGGATGTGTTTTTCCAGATGCCGCTCGTTGATGAACTGGGTCATTGCCTGGTGCTCCAGAAAAAGAACCAGTTGCATGCTTTCCTCGCGAGCCGGATGACCTGCTTCCACGGTAATGGTGTCAGCTCAGAAATGGCGCGAATCGGCCAGAACATTCACAAAATTGTTCGCACTGTCCACTGATCCGGTTGGAGCCGGTGGACCAATGGACCACTTCGGGCCGGATGAGCGATTGAGAAGCATGCCAGTTTGGTCTCGCGCGAAACATACCATTGCTACGTCAGGTCGCCTGGCAACCATGGGAATTCCCCCCGTTTGAGCGCGTTTGAAGCCAGGCTCAAAAGAGCAAAATCATCTATCTCTTGCCCCAAAACCAGGTCGGCCTATCTCCTGGACTTAGCCTTGGGGAACCATTCCCGGACTTTCTTCTTGCCAGACGCGCAGTCGATAAGCGGAATACCTGCAGATTATGGTCCAGTCGCTGTTTCTGCTACTAAGAAGTTATCGCTTTCACACGCCACCTTGTTGTTGGAACAGCCGCACCAGTAAGAACAGCACCCTGCCAGACAGCTCCCCATAAAGCCGCACCAGCGGTTGAAGAGGAGCTGTGCTCGAGGCCGGTTACCGGCTCGGGGGCAGAGAGACTGATAAGCAAGGACAACTACTTCACTCGCTTAGTGCCGGGCTTATTCCCTGGGCCCACGAGCAGGGTCTGTCTTTACTCGAAACCTTCGGAGAAAGAAATGCAAGTCCTCATCGCTGCCCTGGTTCTCATCATCATCTGCCTGATCGTCAAGCTTGGACCGGACCTCATCAGGCGATTGCGTGCGTTCAAAAAGTGGCCGACCTTGACGGGCCGTCCTGACGACCTGAACGGAATCGCAGAAAATATCCGGCGCACCAGTTATCAGTGGCGCCGGGAAGAGCGACCAATCGGTCCCCTCTACACAGGAACGCTCGATCGCGGCTTCGGCAATCGCTCGGAGGTTATCTGTGACCCTGCCGCGAAGAAGCTCAGCGAGGCGATTACACGGCGTTTTCTCTTCGCAGGCATCTCCCTGTCCGACAACTCCTACTCGGAGCTGTCTGGCTTCGCCTTCGATGTCCAACCGCTCATTGACGCCATCGAGAGCAAACTGCGGTCGCTTTAGCTCACCTGCGTGGTCAATCGCAACGATGGCCGGCAAAGCAGTCAATTCGAATTCGCCCACTTCTACAAGCTGCAGGCTTGTGACTCGAAGAACTAACCAAACGAAAGGAATCGACCAATGCTTTTCATCTCGATCCTGATTGAAGCCCTGGTCCTCTACCTCTGCATCCGCCTGCTTGCCGCTTCGTGCATTGCCCGGCTGAGGCGAGAGCACGGCACAACGCTTTCGACGGAAGAGTTGGCACAGATGGTGCATGACGGGAAGCTTGACCTCACCGACAACCAGGCGGAGCTGCCCGATGAGTGGCCGGCCGGGATTAAGGTCCTGTACCTCCGCGGGAACAGCGGGAATCTGCCGAAGCAGTGGCCGGCGGAGGTCGGGTACCTGGACCTGAGCGGGAACACCGCAGAGCTGCCCGAGCAGTGGCCGGCGGATATCGAGTACCTGGACCTGAGCGGGAACAGCGCAAAGCTGCCCGAGCAGTGGCCGGCGAGCCTCAAGAGCCTGGCGCTCAACGGGAACACAGCGGCGCTACCCAAACAGTGGCCAGCAAGCATCACGTTGATGCTGAATCTCAGCGGGAACACGGCCGAGCTACCCAGCCAGTGGCCCGCCAGCATCCCGCTACTGTACCTCCGTGGGAACACATCCAGATTGCCCAGGCAGTGGCCGGCCGGCATCAACACGCTGGACCTCCGCGCGAACAAAGCGGACCTGCCCGAGCAATGGCCGGCAGAGGTCGAGTACCTCTACATCGGCGGGAACACGGTGAAGCTGCCAGGGCAGTATCCGGCACGGGCGCGGATCTTGCAATAGCGGGATGGGCAGCAGAGTACCCAAGCGCGGGCCGCTCTGCAGATGTTTTGTCTTTTTGGCTCTACTAGAGCTTCTCGTTTACGGCCAAAATTCAAGACCGGTTGCTGTGGTTAGCGCAACTCCCGTTAAAAAAAGTGGAGTTTCCCTGGCGACCACAAATCCGCCCACAGCAAGCTGCCTTGCCCTTCCCGAGATTTATTGCCTGAATCAACCAGCCGCCGCTCAACAAACTTTTTGTTTCCTCCTCCGCAACAAATTCGGTTCTTCTGAGATTTCACACCCGTGGACCTGCCAGCATCAGCTTGCTTCTCGATAATTCCTCGCACTCAGGTTCGACCGCTCCACCAGACAGACCAGAGCTCAGCCGCACTCCTCTTTCAACTCCAGAGCATGGAGCCCGGTCCGGTTGGCCCTGGCAGTTCGCCGCAAGTGCACTGCCGGTAGCAGCGTACCGGTAAAGCTCGAAAGGAAGGGCTTAACTATGACGAGTACACAGGGAAACGCGCACTCCGTCAATGCCCATTCGGCACGCGACGATCTGCGAGAGCAAGTCGGACCACATCTGGCCGCGCGCAGCTTCATCGGCTGCCAGAAGCGCCGCAACGAGGACTATGGCACGGTGGCTGAACTGATTGTGGACGGTACCACCTACTCCATCCTGGTGGTAACCGACGGCGTATCCACCTCTGGGCGGCCTGACGAGGCAGCGGAGCTTGCCTGTATCGCAGGACGCGATGCCATTCTTGCCCAATTGGGCGCGGGCAACAAGCTGCTGCAAGACTGTCTAAAGGCTGGCGTCAATGCTGCCCAGAAGGCCGTTCTCTCGCTTCCCACAGTAGGGATTTCGACGAACGGCCGTGGGCGCAAGCGCCCGCCGCAAGCGGCCTTCATTGCTGCCATTGCTGGTGCCGGCAAAGCGGCGCTCGTTTGGCTTGGAGACTGCCGCGCATACCTGCTTCCGCGTGGAGGCGGTGCCAGGCTCTTGACCAGGGACCACTCCTGGATCAACCTGCTGGTGGAAACCGAAGGGATTTCGGTGCTGGAAGCCATGCAGAGACGCCAGGCTCACTGGATCACGCGCTGCCTGGGCCGGGTCAAGTCCGGCTCGAGCATCGAGCCCTCCTACGCAACCGCTGATCTCAACCCCGGCAAACTGCTCATGCTGTGCAGTGACGGATTCTGGAACTACGGTCACCCGCGCCAGGATCAGCGCGCCACACCGCTCTTGGATCAGATGCACGCGCTGCCCGCCGATGCAGATGCAGCAACGATCGCATCCAGGCTAGTGGACTTCGCCTGCGAAAGCGGCGGGCACGACAACATCACCGTCGCTGCCCTCAAGCTCTAGCTCACCACACAACACATCTTCAGCTAGCTGGCTTCATCAAGAAGGAGAACCGTACATGCCCACCAAGAACTATTACGAGATCCTGGAAGTGAGCCCGCGTGCGCGGCCGGCTGTCATCAAAGCGGCCTGGAAGGCGTTGTCCAGGGAGTTCGGCGACGACAACCCCGAGAGACGCCTTCTCAACGAAGCGAATGAAACGCTCTCTGACGCGGACAAGCGGAGGCTCTTCGACGAGAGCCTCAATCCTCCCAGCGGGAAAGCCGTCCGCATCGGAAGCTACCGCATCCTCGACCAGATCGCCGAAGGCGGCTTCGGTGTGACTTATCGCGCTGTGCACGAGTTTTCCGGCCAGCTCGCGTGCATCAAGCACTCGATCAACATCTCGCCGGTCGATGAAGCTCTGATGCTGGAGGAGGCGAAGGCGGTTTGGGATTTGCGCCACTATGCGCTGCCGGCCGTTCGCGACATCGTGAAACTCGACGATGGCAGCGTTGCCATCATCATGAGCTACGTGCCCGGCCGCAACATCCAGCAGATCGTCGAAAAGCACGGTCCGATCGACGCGGAGCACGTCTGCTGGATCACGCAGCGCGTGCTCAATGCCCTCTGCTACCTCCACGATCACGGCGTCATCCATGGCGACGTGAAGCCGGCCAACATCATTGCGCAGCCGGACACGCACCAGGTCGTCCTGGTCGACTACGGACTGGCGCTCGTCAAGCCGGGCCGAAACACGACGAACAAAGGCTACACACCCCTGTTCGCCTCGCCGGAACAGCGCGACAACAAGGTTCTGGTCCCCGAGTCCGACCTCTATAGCCTGGGGCTGACCATGGTCTACGCCCTGAGCGGCGATCCGGACGCGGTTGCTTCGCTACGCGTGCCGGCTGACACGCCTGAAGCCGTCTGCAAGTTCATCAAGAGGCTCGTCGTTCGAAACGTCCATGGCCGCCCGAACTGGCAGAAGGAGAACCTGTGCGAGACGATCGCCCAGGTGCGAGAGGAGGCTTTCGGACGGCGAGCCTCCAACATGAAGCCGCTCAAGGTTTGAAGGATACTGGCTCCTACCAGAAGCTCATTGGAAAGTCGCTGCCCTCTTCCCACGCATGGAGGAATGAGGGTCTTCACCGGTCGCGAACGACGCTGAATTGAGCGACGTTTGCTAGCCAGCAACCAACCGCTGCAGTCGAACCAAACTAGAAGGAGACCGATCATGCCCGAGTCATCAGACTACACCCCCGCCCCCTGGGCAACCGACTCGTTCGCTGACGCCCGCGCTGCGTACGACACGCACGTGGGACGCAGCTACAACGACGCCGTCAGCGCTGACGTCAAGGCAGCCGACCTGCTGCCCGACCGTCTCACCACCGATGCCGAAGCGCCGATCGAGATCATCATCGACGAGACCGCCTCCATGGGCGACTGGCCGGCTGTGATCTTCTCCAAGCTGCCGTACGTCGACCACGAGGCCCAGTTCTACTTCGGCAAAGGCAACTATGCGATCGGATTCGGGGCGTTCGGCGATGCAAACTGCCCCGAGCGGTACGCGCTGCAGATGCGTCCGTTCGCCGTCGAAGCCGAGCTTCCGGCGCGTCTCAAGGAGCTCGTGATCGAAGGCGGTGGTGGTGGTCAGATCATGGAGTCCTCCGAGCTGGCTGCTTTCTTCGTCGACCAGAAGGTCGACATCCCCAACGCCGTACGTCCGATCCTGATCTTCATCACCGACGAGAAGGCGTACGATACGGTCAGCCCCGAGCAGGCCAAAAAGTGGTGCAAGGTCGACCTGCATCAGCGCATGACCACCAGGGAGCTGTTCGAGAGCCTGAAGTCGAAGTGGGCGGTGTACGTCATCCTCAAGCCGTACCATGCCGTGTCCGAGGGCAGCGGCGGCGAGGACAGCACCAACCGCGCGGTTCGGCAATTCTGGGAGAACCTGGTCGGTGAAGACCACATCGCCCTTCTGCCCGATCCCAACCGGGTTGTCGACGTCATCTTCGGCATCTTCGGGAAGGAGACCGGCAAGGTGGAGGAGTTCCGCAAGGAGCTCGAGGACCGGCAGCTCAAGGACGCCGGCGGCGACAAGAAGGTGAAGACGGTGCTCAAGGCGCTGATGAGCATCCATCGCGACGTCGACGCCAACGCTCCGCAGCTGCCCAAGGGCAAGTCGATGAAGCTGCTGCCCGCCGGCAGCAGCAATTCGGTGACGCGGCGCGCGCCCGGCACGAACACGCGCCGCAGCAAGTCGCTGCTCGGAGACGACGACAAGAAGTAAGGCGCAGGAAGCACCATGAGACATCTCCATCTTTGGGTGACGCTTTCGCCGTCGATGCCTCACTTCCAGCGTTTCGCGCAGGATAATCGGTTGAGCAACATCCGCGTCAACTCCGCGATGATTTATGCCAACGAAATGGACGTGGAGTTGGCGGCCGCAAGCGCGGTGCCGAACTCCATTCCGCTTTACTTCGATTTGAAAGGACGCCAGCTTCGAATCAGGGAAGTGATCCCGTTCAAGGATCATGTCGAGCTGGAGTTGAACCACGACATCGCTGTCGAGACCCCCACTCCCGTCCTCTTCAAGGGCGGCGAGGATCACGCGCTCTTGCTGGAGATTCGAAAAGCTGCTGCGGATCAGCCGCAGCGGCTCGTCTTTCAGCGCGGCGGTCCACAGCACAATCTGACTCCCGGTGAGTCCATCTGCATCCGCCATCCCTCCTTTGCAGTGCTGGGTCAGTTCTTCCCGCCGTACGAAGTCGAACGCATCAAGAAGGTCGCCGCTCAGGGTTGGCAGCGATACGTTTTGAGCTACGTGGAAAGCCAGCGCGACATCGACGAGTTTCGCCAGTACGTCGGACCGGACGTCGAGGTGGTGGCGAAAATCGAGAGCCGGAAGGGGCTCGAGTGGGTGGCCAACGGCTACAAGCCGCAGCGGAATCTGCGGCTTTTGACGGCCAGGGGTGACCTCTACCTGGAGGTTCCCAAACCGCACGAGATGCTCGAGGCCCAGCGCTTGATCATTGAGAAGGACCCGGAGGCGATCGTCGGTTCGCGCATCTTGTTGTCCTGCTGCCGTCGGGAGGTTCCGGACGCAGCCGATTTCAGCGAGCTTGCCTGGCTGTACGACATCGGCTATCGCACGATGATGCTCTGCGATGACCTGTGCATCAAGGAGGAGACGTTGTCCAGGGCGATCAACGTCTTCGATGCTTTTCGTCATGACTACGCGAACAAGCGGGCGGCCCGGGCGGCAGCAGCATCTCTGGTCGCCTGATCGGCGGTCTGGGCCAGGAACAGTCATCCGGTAACGCATACACCCTTTAGCAAGGAGAACAATCACGGAGTCAGGCGCGCCGACAAGGCTTAGCGCAAGGCGGTTTTGAAGCAAGACTGCGCCGTGGGCAACGCTGTATCGCAGTCTCGTCTGACCAAGCGAAGAGAGCCGGACCTATCCGGCTCTCTTCGCTTGCTTTCTTTGCCCCACACCCCAAAAGAAACGGCAAGCGAGATTGAAAGCTGCACCGCTGCGTCTCTCCCTTTTTGGCGTAGTTTACTCTCATATATAGTATCCATAAGATCGAAAAATAATAACCGGCCAGATTGTTATGAGACCCGAACAAAAAAGGAAAGACCGCGCCGGCAGCTGGGAGGTGAGCCCTCCCAGCTGCATCGCCAGCGACCGGTCCCCCGACGCCAGCCTGCGGCCTAGCTGTACAGCTCGCGCTCGCTGCGCACCAGGGCGTCGAGCTTCTCGAACTCTCCAGCCAGCTCCTCGAACTTCTGCTGCATGGTCTCCGGCAGATTGGGGTCCATGCCGAACATGAGCACCAGCCCGGTCGTGGAGTCGAGCAGCCCCTGCAAGCTGGACAGCCAGTTGCAGAGGCTCTCCTTGTTCACCTCGGTGCGGGCGGTGCCATTTAGGACGCGCTCGCAGCTATCGCGCCACTCGGTCAGGCCCTTGCTCTCCTCTACGAAGACCCCGGAGAGCTCCTGCTCTTCTGCGCTCTGGGCAGACTTGTAATGGCCGGCCAGATCGTTGCATCGGCCGATGATCGTGTCCAGGTAAACCTTGATGGCGGTGAGGCGGGTCTTGTCGAATTCGAAGGTGCCCATGGTGTTCCTCTGTTTGGCGTTGCTATTACGGGCTCAGGAGCTGCCCACATTCTGGAAGCGGGCAGCAGATTGTTGATGGCGTTGGCAGTGACCGCTCGCCAGGCGCCCCGGAGCTCCCCCGGAGAATTACATCCCGTATCAGGCTTCTTTATGCAGTTGTTGAAACGCCAGCTTCGCCGGCGTTCTCCGGCTTCCGACCTGACGTTAAGTAAGGTTCTCTGGAGCAGGTCCGAGCCTACTGAAGCAGGTAGACCAGCATCTGCCGGTGGCGACCGGTCGCACCGCCGCCGTCGACCAGACGGTCGTACGTCCCGATCAGCTCTCCAGCGTCGTCGGTAACGGCACCGTGCTGCGCATGGAAGATCGTCTTGCCACCCACCTTCGCGTCGACAGGCATCCGGTCGCCATCCCACTCGATGAGAAAGACACGGCTGCCAGCACGCAGCCTGGTGATGACCCTGTCCAGCACCGCTTGCTTCTGGCGGTCACCGAGCGAACCCGGGATTGCCGGGGCCACCAACAGGCGCGCCTCCTCTTCGCTGAGCTCTCGTACGTTCACGCACTGCCTGGTCATGTCTGCTCGCCGGGCAGCACGCGGCTTGAGCAATGCTTCCCGGATCGCTGCGACGGCCTTGTCCTTCGACATGCCGTTGTCCCAGCTCACAGCCTCGAGCAGCCCCATGGACTGGTAGTAACCCTGCAGCGGCAGAGCGCTTTCGGCATAATCGCGCAGGCGCTTGGTGATGACCGCGGGCACGTCGTCGGAGCGCTTGGCGAGCTCGCTCCCGCAGGCATCGCAAACGCCGGCAGCGCGCGGCGGCAAGAGCCTCTGGTGGTAGCTTCGGCCGCAGGACCCGTTGGAGCAGGTCTGGCGATGCACCAGGCGGTCCAGCAGATCCGCCTCCGGGACATCGAGCATCACCACCCGCTCCACCTTATTGCCCCAGCGCGCCAGGAGCCGCTCCAGGAGATGCGCCTGGTTCACGGTGCGCGGATAGCCATCGACGATCGCG
>Ga0066388_100000890_pt1 | contig 15560 bp, 18 predicted proteins | sample PanSoiMetaGPlot6_FD_64539 | JGI IMG/M metagenome (GOLD analysis project Ga0066388, IMG submission 64539) | Tropical forest soil microbial communities from Panama analyzed to predict greenhouse gas emissions - Panama Soil - Plot 6 (Hybrid Assembly) | ecosystem: Environmental > Terrestrial >... | reverse complement strand
AGGACATGGGCATTCCTCTGCCGTTCTCCATGCGATCCAAAGGGAGCTGTTGGGGATACAGCTCCTCAAACAAAGGAATAGGAGGACAAACCGTGATTCAAACTCTTGCCATTGTCACAGCTCTTCTTGTCTTGTTAATGATGGCATTCTTCGCCCGCAAATGGCTGTTCTCTGAGAACAAGGAAGATAATCGTCCAAATGCGGCGGATGATCTCATAGCTAAATATGCCAGTGAGTCCGGCATCCCCGGCTCGGAGCGGGAGTCCGCAGTGAGCATCCAGTGGAGTCTCGTGGGATCCACTTATTACGCCCGTTGGGGACAGCTCCGCCTGAGGCTTTACTCGCTGGAGGGGCCGCAGGTCGACGAAGGGTGCATCGGCACACGTCAGGCCAACATGGAGATTTTTACCTGCCGCGGCTGGGTCGAGCTCGCAAGGGCTCCGCTCGGGCCGGGCAGCAGCTTCAAAAATCCATCGGAGGCCTTTGACCATCTCAAGAAAGTTGCCGAGACCATCGTTCCCGGAATGAATGTCTGAGCTAAGGACAAAGCGAAAGGAAAGACCATGAACACCCTACTTGCACCGCTCGCTCTGCTGACGCTATGCCTGAGCGGTTGCTCTTCGCATTCCGCACCCACACCCGCTGACCCGATGCCGCCGTCGTCGCCGGTAGCATCGCGACCGGTTGGGGCAGGGATGCTGGTGGATCCAACTGGACCTCGGCAACCTGTCACCTGCAAAGGGAGTGGTCCGTTCGAGGCGGCTGCCGGCACTCTTCTGGAGGCGACGAACGGCCAGACCATCTACGCGAGAGCCGGATCGAGCGTCTATGCGGGCGCTGGTGCGACCGTTTTTGCCGATCCGAACTCCCTTGTGTACGCCGAATCGGGCTCGACCGTCTTTGCTGGCGATCACGCCACGATCCACGCGTACAAGGGCTCCATCGTGTTCTTTTCGAGCGGGCCCAACAGCCTGATGGCGTGCGCTGTTGATGACATGCCGCCGTTGCTCGATCCGCCGGACGGGGGGACCGAACCCAATCCATCCACCTGCAGCGAGAACCTCTGGGCTTCTGCCAGCGGAGGCTTGTCCGACCAGGCCGGCCCGGACATCTACGCCTGCGGCGGCGACCTCTACGAAGACCAGGCGTTGGGCGGTGGCTCAGACCCGGGCGGAGGAGGCTCTGGCGGCGGCATGCCCATCAAATAACGCTGCTACATGCTCGGCAGGCTGCACCATTTCCTGGACTGAGCCTGCTTTGATAGCCGCGCGCGCGGAAGCACGCGAGAAAGGATTACCATGTCCGGTTACGCATGTGAGGGGCGGCCGCGACTGCGCGCGCCGTTCGCCCTGTCTCGAATCATTATCACTGGTCTGGCGCTGGCCTGTGCGGTTCAGCTCGGTTGCGCCCACCAGCGCTTCTCGTCGCCGCAAGTGCTCTACCATCAATTTTGGGCAGAGGCTGCCAGCCGCATTTACGATCCGGCCAGCCTGGGAAACTGGAAAGAATGGGAGCACAAGTTCGACGGTAAGCTGAGCACGAGCGACGAAGCAGCGAAGGCGATCCAGGAGATGCTCGGTTCGATCCACGATCGGTACACGTACTTCATGGATTCGCTTGATGTCATGGCCAAGGCGCAGCAATCCAGGGGACAGTCGCTCGACAGCGGCATAGTGTTCTATCAGAAGGTTGATGACGACGACCATCCGATGAACGCTTATGATGGGAAGCCGCTTCCGGCAGATAGTCCGGATGGCTACCCGCTTGTCGAGGAGGTCAGCGCGGGCAGTCCTGCGGAAAGCGCTGACATCAAATCCGGCGATGCGATCATCAGCATCAACAATCGCGATGCGAGAAAGCAAAGCATTCACGCCCTCGTCCGGCAGATGCGCGGCCCTGCAGGTAGCAGGGTCCTGCTGGTTCTCAGACGTGGGAACGGGCAGGACCAGCAAGCACAGCTTCTGCTGCTCCCGCATGCAACTCAGGACGTCAGCAGCAGGCATCTTTCGGCGGGTGTCTGTTACCTCCGGCTTGATTCGTTCCACCGCAAGCAGATAGCCCAATTGTTCAAACAGGAGCTGGAGAAACTGGCAGATTGCAAGGGACTGGTGTTTGACCTGCGGGACAACCCCGGCGGTTACATCGACCAGGCCGTTGCTGTTGCCTCGTTCTTCCTGGAGCAGGGGACTATCGTCTCGATGCGCGAACGGATTGCCAACGGAGGCTACGAGCGTCGCGTTTACCGCTTAACCACTGATCGCCTCGCGGAGAGCGTCACGGTTGAGGGTTCGGACAGGACGATCACTCGTTGGAGCGATCGTCAGTCAAACCTTGCCCGTGGCAGACCGTTGATCCTGCTCATCAATGGCGAAACCGCGAGCTCGGCCGAGCTTCTCACCGGTGCGCTGAAAGATAATGGTCGGGCAATCGCCATCGGCACCAGAACCTTCGGCAAAGGAATCGGGCAAAGAGAAAGGGACATGCCAGATTCCACCAGCCTGCACATCACCACGCTTCGCTTCTTCACTCCGCACGGTGCCTGGCTTGGCGACGGTGGCAATTCCGAGTCGCACGGCATCAAGCCGGACATTGTAGTCGAGGCGGACGACGAAATGCAGCCTGGCACCAGAAACGACAGTCAGCTACGGAAAGCGGTGAAGGTGCTGAAAGCCAAGCTCAAAAGGCGGCATTGATTTAGGCACGACCTCAAAGACCACGCTTGACCTGGTTGCCGGTGCGCGACTGTGGAGCGCCTCCAGGTCAAGCGTGGGTGCTGGGAGCTCCCCTGAGCCCTTAAGCAGGGGTTTTTGCGCAAGGTCGAGTAAGAGAAACAAGGGACATAGGAATTGACCTCGAGCAACTGTGAATGTACGTGAGCTGGTGGCTCACGTGGATAGCGAAAGGATAATGGAAGAGGAAATAACCGAAGGCACGCACCAGGTCAGTGGCGGCTTTCTCCGCGTTTCGGGAACCGCCCGGATCGTTGCCACCGGTGACGCGGTGCTCAGAGTGAGTGGCAGTGCGCACGTTGATGCCAGCGATAAAGTTCAGGTGCACGCCCGTGAACAGGCGAGCCTGACCCTGTCGGGCAACGCTTCAGCCGAGGCCTTCGACAAGGTCACGGTGACCGCTCGTGAAAAGGCGCAGTTGGTCGGGTATGACGATGTCTGCGTCGAAGCAAGTGGAGAAGCCTTTCTGGAGCTCTTCGACAGGGCCAAGGCCAGGGCGCGCGGGCAGGTCAGCGTGGAAACGTACGGCCAATCCGAGGTGGAGGCCTGGGATCGATGCGAGATTGAGTCGAACAGCCGGGCTAAGGTAGTGGCGCATGACCATGTGGTGGTCGATGCAAGATTCCAGTCCAGCGTGTATGCCTACGATTACAGCTCGGTCAAAGCAAGCTCCGGCGCTGCGGTCAGGGCTCACAACAACTCAAAGCTGGAGGCGCAGGATCAGGTGCAGGCGTTCCTGTACCACGACGCATTCTGCGAAATCTCTGGTGGTGTCAGGGTCGAAGCACACCATCGGGCGCGAATCGAAGGCAAGACCAACGGGAACGTTTTCTTGCACGACAAGGCTAGACACACCGGCAAGTAGTGTAAAAGCTCGAGCCAGCAACTAGGGACAGCAGAGGAATGCCAATGCGGGCTGTATACCTGCAAGGGTATTCCTCTGCTTTTCTGCTGCCAGTGCATGGGCATGCCTCTGACCGCCCCGGTCAATTTTTCGTTCTGGAAGCTATTAGGTCAGATAGTAAAACCAATCCAAAAATGAACAGTACTGGCGCAACTTCCTTCATCTTCGGGCGTGCCAGGCTGCGAATCAGCCAGGCGGCCCCGGAGTGCAGAGCGGGCGGTCGTTGCCACCGTCGGATTGGTGGCGACCGCCCAGTCAGGAGCAGCTGTCCGAATCGGCTAGCGGACAGTCGAGACGAGGCCCTGTGCTGCCCTCGGCACAGGCGGTGCCTGGGGTACCAGCAGGCTGTCCTTGAGCCTCCGGTTTTCGCGCAGGGTCTGGCACTGGGGCGGCTGGGGATGCGCCTTGATGAATTCGAACAGGTGTCTGGCCAGCTTCTCGGAAACCTCTTTGTGGCGGGCGACCCACTTCTGGTTGCACCCCCAGGACTTGACGATCGCGTTCCAGACCGGCAGGGCCTCGACCCGGATCGTCAGCCTGGTCTCGAGGTCACCGATATCGTCGTAGCACCAGGTCACGCACTCGACCTGCAGGTAGGAGCGCGCACTGGAGCACGGCTTGAGCGGCTCCCAGAACTTCCAGCTCGTCTCCCGCACCCCGATCTGCCAGAATTCGCGCCAGAGACGCGTCCAGCCGGTGGCGCCGGGGAACCAGCCGCTGGGCATGATTCTGAGATCCTGTTTGGGCGGGTTCCAGGCGTCGTTGTCCAGAATAGTTCGCTCAGTCCGGTCCTCGGCCATCAGGTTGGGCAGGTACAGGTCGATGGGCAGCAGCCCCATCTCCCTGGCGACCTGGACAAACCTCGCCCTGATGTTGCAGGCACCGTGGAACGCCACCTTGATCTTGATCGTGTTGCCGTCGACGCTCATCGCCTCGACCGTCCGGCCGCGCCGGCCATGACTGCTGTCATGCATCAGGTCATGGCAAAAATCGTGGCCCGGATCATGGCCATGACTGAACTCGTTGCTGTGACCGCCATGACTGAAATCATGACCGAGGTCGATCCCGGGACCGTGACCAAAATCGAGCCCGTCACTATGGCCAAATCCACCACCATGGCCACCGTGACCACCTGCATCATGGCTCATAAAAAACCTCCGTGCTGATCTTAAACGTTGGAGTTCTCAAAATAAGAGCTGCCTACCGTCTTCGGAGGCAGCAGCGAAGAGGGATGCCGCTCTTGGCGCCATCCCCCAGTTTAAGCCCGCGTGTGCGGGCGATTTAGACCAATTCAGGACCTCAGTGTGGCTCGCTTGGCCCTGAGCTGGAGCCCCGCCTCCTCCCATTTGGTTCGGGGCGTGAGCTCGATGCCAAGCTTCTTACCCACGAACCGGCAGGTTGCAAAACTCTTCTCCGTGTACTCCCTGGTCGCAGCGTCGTAGTCGAGCATGACTCCCAGCGTAGTCCCATCCGCGGTCCAGATAGGACGCTTGGGCTCACGACCGTTGTGGCTGACGTACAGCTCTCGGAAGATCTCCTGGATCTCCGCGTCGAGCTGGGACGTGAGCGTGTCGCTGGCAAACTCGATATTTCCGGCTTCGGCTGCTGCCTTGATCCGGGCCAGGGCCTCATCTGCTTCGTCAGGCTTGCGCTTGGTCATAGAACCTCCATTCGATTGTGGCTGGCCATCCGCAGCACTCTGGCTCTTCTAATGGTCGGGAGGCAGCCGCCGTCAGAAGCGACTGCCTCCCGACCAGATGGGGACATGAGTTAGCAACGATGCGCCGCCCATCCATTTCCGGACGGATGAGCGGCGTGGCAGGCTACCCAGGATGGGCAGCCGGGTGATCAGACGCGCCTGCGGATCGACCTCCAGTCGAACAGGGTAATCAGGTCGCGACCGCGCAGCTCCCGCAGGCGAGCACGTCCGGACCGGGTCATCTGGGTGTGGCCGAGACGGAGCACGCGCAGCCTGGGCAGCCGGCCGAGGTGCTCTGCTGCTGCGTCCGTCACCGCGGTCAGCGAGATGTCCAGCTTCTCCAGCCCGGGAATGCTGGCGAGCGTCTTGAGCCCGTCGTCGCTGATCCTGGCGTTGCGAACCTTGAGAGTCCTCAGGTTGTGCAGACGCGCCAGGTGAGCCAGACCCGCGTCCGTGATGCTGTCGGTGCTCAGCTCCAGCACCTCGAGGCTGGTCAGCCTGGAGAGGATCTCCGCGCCCTCGTCGGTGATCCTGTTGCCGGCAAGCTTGAGCTGCTTGAGGTTGCGGAAGACGCGCAGGTCCTCCAGCTCTCGGTCGCCGATGCCGGCGTTGCTCAGGTCGAGCTGCTCGACCCTGTCGCAGGTGCCGGTCAGCCGCGCCCCGACGAAGATGAGCGGGAGGCTGATGCGCCGCCAGAGGCGCTCGACGCCGGACACGATGGAAGATTGAGCGGTCATATGCTGATGCCTTCTCCTGATGGCGTGGTGATCTGCGATGGTACCCGGTGCCTCCGTTCGATCAGAGGATGTAGACCGGATCCGGCGAGTTGCGCGAGCAGTAGGCGTACCGGAGGCGGGGCAGCGAAGCCTTGAGGGCGCGCAGCTTGTCGCCGTCCACGCCGGTGTCCAGCAGGTCCAGCGACTCCAGCTCGCCCAGGCCCTGGAAGTGCTGGAGCGCTGCGTCGGTAATCCCGTAGTTGCTGGACAGGCAGATGTGCCGGAGCTTCCTCAGCTTGGCGACGTGGGCCAGGCCATCGTCGGTGATCCCGCAAGCGGGCAGACCGAGCTCCCTCAGCTCCGGGAAGCTGGCGAGCGCTGCCAGTCCGGCTGCGCTGAAACCGGTGTCTTTCGCGGAGAGGACCTGCAGGCCGCTCAACGCCGTCAGGCGTGCCAGCCCGGCATCCCCGATCTTGGTGCCGTAGAAGTGGAGCTTCTTGAGCGAGCTGACGCCGCCGAGGTGCTCCATGCCTTCATCGCCGATGGCTGTGAAGCAGAAGTCGAGCTCCTCGAGGCAGACGAGGGCAGTGAGCGGCTTGAGCCCGGCGCTGGTCACCTTGGTGCTGTTGATCTTGAGGACGCGCAGAGCCGTGAGCCGTCCGATCTGCTCCATGCCGGAGTCGGTGAGCTCGGTGGACGAGAGGTCGAGCTCTTCCAGGTGGGTGAGGGTGCGCAGGGCCCTGAGCCCGTTGTCGCTGATCCTGGTCCCGCCGAGCTTCAGCTCCTTCAGGTTGGGCAGGCAGGCGACCAGCAGGACGAGGCCTTCGTCGGTGATGTCGTTGTAGCTGAGGGCGAGCGCCTCGAGCTGCTTGAGCGGTGCCACTTTCTGCACCACCTTGTTGCTCAGCCGGCAGTTCGTCAGGTCGAGTCGCTTCAGATTGACGAACTGGGCGATGTCGTCGAGGTCCTGGTCGCTGAGCGTGCGGCCCGAGAGATCGAGCGAATCGATCTTCAGGTGTGCCTTGGTCGCTTTGGCCCAGACGTAGACGAACGGCGAGGCGACGGTGCGGGCGACCTGGCGAACGGCGGTGAGGGCGATGAGGCTAACGAGTCCCATTTAGCGCTCCTGGTTGGAAGTTGACGTGGAGACTCCTGGCAGCCTGCCAGGAGGGGAGCGGTTTCCCCAGCCAGGTCCCTTGCGACCTGACCAGCACCGGACCGCACCGGCGTGCGACCCGGCCCCACCGCAGCCTGGTGCGGATCGGGGATCTCAGCATGCACGCGCGCACTGTTGCGAGCGGAGACCGCTTGCGGCGGCAGCCGCTTCTACAGCCTGCGCAAGTCGGTGAGCCCGTAGAAGCACATCGATGCGGCTGCCCGGAGGTCCACCTCCAGCAGTGCCGGACCGCACTCAGCCTCGAAGATGCGGATGAGCATGTTCAGCCCCTCCTGGTAGTTCACGCGGAAGCTGTTGACGGTCCAGAAGATGTGCTTTCCGGAGCGCTCCTCGATCCGGAACGCCTGGCTCCGCTCGATCTCCGTGCGGTATTTGACCGAGAAGTAGTCCATGCAGCGCTCCACCACGAGGAGCTGACCGTTCGTGAACTGGACCACGCCGACCACAGAGGTCTTGACCTCCTTGCAGCGAACTCGATCGGACGACGGGGTGCCCTGATATACCGGGATCGCCGCAGCCTTGAGCTCGCGGAAAGTGGCGTTGTCCGACTCATGCATGGAATGACCAACGAGGTAACGCATAGATTCTGTCCTTGCTCTGACGTAACTGGCGATGACCGCTTGCCAGGCGCCCCGGAGCTTCCCCGGAGTATTACATCCTCGTTCATGACCCGAGGCGGTCTTCCCTCGCACCTGTGCCTACTGCTATAGCCTGGCTACACAGAAACCTTCCTTCCGGGACTGCATTCCCCAGCCAGGTCCCGTGCGACCTGGCCAGCACCAGACCGCGCTCCCAGCCAGTGCGCGACCCGGCCCCACCGCAGCTTGGTGCGGATCGGGGATTCAGTTAAAGCGAGCTGCTGGGCGGCTACTTGGCGGACCGGTCGTCGCTGCCCTGGGGATGAGCGGGCTGGCTGGGCGCAGCCGCCGGTTCGCTCGTCGGGTTGCGCGTGGCAGCCGGTCCCGCCGCAGCGCCTGTCGTCGCCTCCGGCTCCGGTGCTGCCGCCTCGCCGTCTGTCGCGTGATCCGAAGCGTCGGAGACGGAGGCCGTGATGCTGATGTCAGGCTGCTCCGTTGCTGGGGGACCCTCTCCCCGGTCCTGCGCTCGGAGCTCGGCGAGCTTCGCCTCGAAGGCCTTCTTGCCACCGGGCCGGCGGTCGATGATCATGCCGGGCACCCCAGCCAGGTAGAGCGCAGCAGCAGCCAGGATGGCCGGCAGGAAGCCGGCGATGGCCAGGGTGGAGGCCATGGTGGACACGATCTTGAGCGAGACTGCGTCCACGAAAACCATGGCGGCAATGCTGATCGCTGTTACCCGGTAGTACCCCAGACGCTCCAGGAGCGTGATCAACTTCTTCCTTTCGGTGTAGCCGAAGATGATCGCCGCGATCAGCCCGGCGATGACGGCAGCGAGGATCAACAACAGCGACACGGCGTATTCGGCGAGGGTGATGCCGATCACGGCGCCGAGATCGCCGGTGAAGGTGATGCCCGGGAGAAGCGGGAACACGAGCGCGATGATGGCGGCGGCGCAAACGAGCCGCAGCACATACTTGGGGAGGTCATTTATGTACTTGTCCACGGTACTCTCCTCTTCTGGGAGCCTGAGTTTCCCGACCTGGATTGCAGCTGTCGAGCCAGGAGCCGAGCTTGTCTCGGCTCCATATTCACAGTGAACACAGCGCCCGCTGGCTCCTCATGGCCAGCGGGCGCTGCCGATCAGAACTCCCGGCAGTAGTGCCGGAAGTAGTCCCACAAGCTATCGAAGGTCCGCTTGCACTTCGCGCAGGACCAGCGACTGCACTTGCGATTGCTGCACGTGCTCATGGTTTGCCTCTCTCTCACTGAGCGCTTTGCGCCTTCTTCTTCTTGTCGCCCACCAGCTTGTCGACCACGTACGCGCCGAGGACGAAGGAGCCGATGGCGCTGGCCGCAGCGCCAACCACCACGCCCAGCACGCTGCCGATTGCGGTGCCGATGACGCTGCCCAGGGCCCCGCTCAAGATGTCCGCCGGGACCTGCAGCTTCGGGCGCAGGTTCCTGGCCACGAGGAAGCTGCAGAGCCCGCTGACGGCTCCACCGATGACTGCGGCAGGCAGCATGCCGGCGCCCAAATTGCCGGCGATGCTTCCTGCCAGACCGCCCAGGGCGCCGCAGGCCGCGACGGCACCGGCGACGATGAGGAGGAAGTAGAACACACCCTTCATGACGAGCTTCTTTCTCAGGCTTTGGTCTGCCTGGTTTGTGGTTGATCTGCGTAGCTCAAGGCTCGCCGGTCAACAGCGAGCCAGCGCCTTGATCAGCGATGGGGAGATGCGTGATCGCACCCACCAGGTCACGGATAGAAGCGAGCTGTGGTAACCCGGCCTGCCGACCGACAGGTGGGCGAAGGCCGACCCTACCAGTGGATGACCAGGTTGAACCCGGAGTCCATGCCGCCGCCGTCGTACCAGTACTGCAGCTCCGGCCGGAGGTTGCTGGCCAGGCAGGCGTCCCAGACCAGCCGGGCGGCTCCGCTCAGCCAGCTCTCGCTGCAGAAGGACCAGTCCTTATGACCGAGCGGGCGGCGGTAGTCGGTGCCCTCCCGCAGGCTCATGACGATGGCGTACGACTGCCGGGCCCTGGCCGCCGTCCGGGCCCGCTCCGGGATCTGGGCGATGATGCTGTCGGCCAGAACCCGCTCGGCCTGCAGCTCGCGCTCGCGCGCTTCCGCCAGCTCGCGCTGCTTGCGCTCGGCCTCCTGCTGCCCCTCCTCGACCGCCTGCCTGACCAACTGGCTCAACTCGCCGCTGTCACGCTGGCGGGACGGCTGGCTGTCCGACCAGTGGATGACGATGTTGAAGCCTGAGTCGCCGCTGTCGTTGTACCAGTACTGCAGCTTGGGACTGAGACCGGCCGTGGTGCAGGCGTCCCAGACCAGCTTCGCGGAGCCCTTGAGCCAGCACGGGTGGCAGACCCCATGCTCCTGGTTGCCGGCCGGGCTGTCGAAGTCGGCGCGCTCCCGGAGGCTCATGACCAGGGCGTAGGATTGGCTTCCCTTGGCCGCGTTCCGAGCACGCTCCGGGATCTGGGCGATGATGCTTTCGGCCTTGAGCTGATCGGCCAGGCGCTGGCGTTTCTCCGCCGCCAAACGCTCGCGCTCGATCCGCTCGGACTCCCGGCGCGCGTCCTCGATCGCCTGCTGGGTAAGACCGGTCAATTCTCGCGGGTCAATGATCATGGCATTACCTCGATGGTTCTGCGGGTTGAAGTTGCACTTGCATGCTGGCAAGTGGGGAAGGTTCCCCAGCCAGGTCCCGTGCGACCTGGCCAGCACCGGACCGCGCTCTCAGCCGGAGCGCGACCCGGCCCCACCGCAACCTGGTGCGGATCGGGGATTTTCGAACCTGGTCAGGTGGCGCACGGGCTGAAGACCGCGCGCTCAACCAGCAGCTACAGGCGGGGCATCTGCCCGAGCCTGGTCAGGCGGACGTGCTCGTTGATGCGGTCACGCTCCGCCAGCGCATCCTGCTCGATGCCGGCGAGCCTGTCGCGAAAGGCCGTGCGCTCCGCCAGCGGAATCCCCTTCTTTCGCCTTTCGAACTCCTCCGCGACCATCGCGTGTTCCTCGAGCTTGTCTGCAAGCGCCAGGCGGTCGTTCGCCGTGATGCCGAACCGAGCATCGAAGTCCTGCCGTCTCCTGAAGAGCCGCAGGTCGGTGGGTTGCGGAGCGAAGCAGCCGTGGCCGTCGCAACGGATAGAGCCGTCCTCGAACCCGAAGCAGGCTTCACCGCACTCGGGACACGACTCCTCCGGACGCTGGCTGGTAGCCTGGGGGTTGCCGAGAATCTGGGCAGCGTGAACCTTGATCATGATCTGATACCTCTGGCCGAGCGGGCAGCTCCAGGGCTGGCCCGGCTTTGTGTTGATTGGACGGGCTATGAACAAGCAAAAAGCAGCACTACCAGTGGATGACCAGGTTGAACCCCGAGTCCATGCCCGCGCCGTCGCTCCAGGGCTGCAGCTCCGGCCTGAGCTTGGCGCAGGCGTCCCAGACGAGCTTGGCCGGGCCGGTGAGCCAGTGCTCGCTGCAGGTGTTGTAGTCCCGGTTGCCGGCCGGGCGGTGGAAGTCGATGTGCTCGCGCAGACCCATGACGATGGCGTAGGACTGCCTGGCCTTGGCGGCCGTACGGGCGCGTTCGGGGATCTGGTCGATGATTGCCTTCGCCTTGATCCGGTTGTCCTCGGTCTGCTCTCGCTCGATGCGCTCGGCCTCCGAGCGCCCCTCGTCGATAGCCTGCTGCGTCAGTCTGCTCAACTCGTTGGGATCGATGATCATGGTGGCACCTCGATGGTTCTGCGTTCTCAGCCGGAGTGCGATCCGTCCCCACCGCAGCCTGGTGCGGGTTGGGGATTTGTCCGTTCATCTACTTGTTGAGCGCGAGCAGGCCGTCGGGCGCCGTGGTGACTTCGGCGCCGGCGGCATCCAGCGGCGCCACGAAGTAGGTCAGGTCACGCACCAGCTTGCCGTGCTTGCCGCAAGCGGGGTCGAACCGGTAGGAGGTCACGGAGCAGTTGGCGACGTCGATTGCCCGGTCGATCTCCAGGATCTGCTTCTCGCTCATGCGCTCGAACAGGTAGCGGAAGCACTGAACCACCACCGAGTGGCAGACGATCAGCACGCGCTCCCGCCGGTACTCACGGGTGATCGTCTCGAGCAGCATCCGCAGACGCAGGATGACGTCCGCCCAGCTCTCGCCACCGGGGGGACGATAGTAAAACTTGCCCCAGATCTCGCGGCGGGCGTGCTCCTCCGGCAGCTTTTCACGAATTCCTCTCTTGGTGAGCCCCTCCAGGATGCCGAACTCCTTTTCCCGGAGGCGCTCGTCCACCGCGAAGGCGAGCTCGTTGCGGTCCAGACCGGCGGCCTCGATGATGCCATCGGCGGTGTCGTGCGCCCGCACAAACGGCGATGCCAGAACGACGGACGGGCGCTCTTCGGCGGGCATCTGCCCGAACCAGCACCCGAGGGCAGCCGCCTGCCTCTTGCCCAGATCGGACAGCGGTACGTCGGCGTCACGGGCGGTGATGCCGATGACTGACCTGTCGTCTGCCTCTGCCACATCCCGCGCCACATTGGCTGCACTTTGCCCGTGCCGGACGACCCAAATCTGGTCCGGCCACTTCTGTTCGACAGACATATTTCCTCCAGATCTTTGCTAAAGGCCAGGTCGCCGGCCATGATGGCGGGATTGCCACCACGACCAACGATGCTGCCCCAGCAATTGGTTTCCCCAGCCAGGTCCCTTGCGACCTGGCCAGCACCGGACCGCATCATCTGGATGCGACCCGGCCCCACCGCAGCCTGGTGCGGATCGGAGATTGTAGAGGCGTCGAGCGTTCAGTTGAGGATGGCCATCTCGCCGCTCTACCGGGTGAAAGCACCCAGGGAATTCACCCACCAGAGAGCTCCGATGAACGCCCCCGCGAGCCCCAGATACAGCGCGCTGAACATGGCCCGCTTCGCAGGCGGGACGGCGAAGTACACTGCATCGGACCGTACCTGCACCTCGGACGGCGCCTGCCCACCCTTCCGCGACGACTTCCAGGCCAGGTAGGCGGCCAAGACCGGCAGAAGCACGAGCAGCAGATCCAGCCATGCCTGCCAGGTGAGAAACGCGACAAACATGATCGCAGCCACTCCAGCCCAGACATGCCAGGAGACCGGACGGAGCCGGCTATTGATCTCGGTCAGGCCCAAGCAGGCCAGGATCAGGAAGAACGCTTCGTGGTGCCAGAGCCCCAGAAGCGCCATTCCAATCAGCCCTGCGTACCACACCTGCCGCGAGATGGCCGCCGCGATTCGACCGCCATCGAGCGGGGACATCGGGATCATGTTGAACAGGTTCAACCAGAAGCCGATGGCCGCGCCCCAGAGAAACAGCTTGCTGCCGGACAGCGCCCAGATGCCCAGGCAGGCGAGCGCTCCCAGCGAACCAAGCACGGGCCCGCCCAGTGCGGACCACGCCTCTTGCTCAGCGTTGCGAGGGAACTTCTTGAAGGAGATGAGCGCACCGACGAACGGGATGAACAACGGAAGCGTGGCCGGGATGCCTTGCCTCTGGTTGACCAGGACGTGCCCCATTTCGTGGACGAACAGCAGCGCAATGAACAGCGCCGCCGCCCCCCAGCCAAGTACCGACGAGTAGATCAGGAGGGTGACGAACATCGATGCCAGCGTCACCAAGCCCTTCATCTTGAGCAGCGTGAGCGCGACGGCCTTCGCCTTGCCGAGAAGGACACCGAGGGTAGCCGCCCAGCCGAAGTGCGATTTCTTTGCCGAATCGGTCGCAGTCATGGAGTTATTCCCTTTTCTGTTAGGAACGCCTGCCCGGACTACCTCCGGGTCACCGTCGCCCAGTTTTGAGACTTGGACAGGTCAGGGAAGCGTTATGCGAAGGTGAGCACCTGGCGCTGAGGGAGCGCCTTTCATGCTTGAGTTTCCCCAGCCAGGTCCCTTGCCGACCCGGCCAGCACCGGACCGCGCTAGCGCGCGACCCGGCCCCACCGCAGCCTGGTGCGGATAGGGGATGTAGCGGCTACCGCTGCACCGAGTTGCGAAGAGCCTTGGCGGCTGCTTGCAGCGCCGGAACGAGCACGGCGGTCGGCACCCGGTAGCAGGCCAGGCGGATCGCGTCGATCAGCGCCTGTGTCACATCCGAGATCGTGTAGCCCGGCTCGTCCTTGGAGTGGTACTCCCCATTCAAGGCCGCGCAGAGCAGATCGAGCTTGTCGGCGACGTACGTGATCCTGGCGGTGTGGATGTCGCTCATGGAGAGGTTGACGAGCTCGAATCCCCGGTCACGGAGGAGCGACCGCACCACCTCCAGGCGGTACGACTCGGGACTGAGCTCGTACAGGTCTTCGGCGTCGCCAAACTGGCGGGCGTTATCGATAGACAGCGCTCTCAGCGCTGCGTTGAACTGCTGAAGGCGATGTGAATCCGCCGGTTGGCATCTGAACACGAGGGTGGTCGTCAAGGAGTCCTCCATGAAAGGCTGTCTGGTTGAGGTTTCAGTCGAGCAGAGCTGGTGGCTGTCGGAACTACGTTACGTCCCGTTCGTAGTTCCGACAGCCGAGTGAATGACTCGGCGGAGGCAGTGGACGGAGCCTCCCGCAGGGAGTCCAGCCCACCGCCCCACCAAGGCGGTTAGGCGATCAGCGTCACTGCGGGTCGACGATCGCGCCGGCGAGCAAGACCGCGCCGGTCTGCCTGTCGGCGACGACCGCGCAGAACGGCCGGTCGACCCTCATCTCGAACGGCGGGGGCGCGAGGGACTCCGTCAGCACCTCCACCTTGGTGGCTGCCGCGAACTCGCCGCCCTCCTCGTCGAAGCTGGCGACGACCTTGTGCCCGACGTCCCCGATGAAGACGTTGGGCGGGATCTGGCGCATGCCGCTGAAGTCGGCGCGGCCGCTGTCGAAGGCCTCGCCCATGCCCATGGCGATCAGCGACTTGTTGAGCGAGGCGTCGAACTCCGCCTTGAAGCGCGGCAGCCAGAGCTTGCCATCCCGCTCCCAGAACCGGGTCTGCAGCGCCGTGAAGCGGTCGTTGGTGAGACCCTCGATGAGCCCGTCCAGGTCGTGTCCCTCCTTCGGCAAGAGGGCGTAGAAGTTGATCCTTTCTTCGTCGCCGAACGGCAGCGCCACTGCCTGGAAGTCCTCCGTCTCCGTGTAGGCGAAGCTACCCCCCCGGTGCATGAGCGGGTGGTCCTTGGTCCCGGCGCTGCCGTGGAACGGCTGCAGCGTGGTGAGGTCCTTGTTGAACCTGGTCTTCCAGTAGCCCTTGAAGTTGAGCACGGAGAGGAGGAACATGATCGAGTCGGGGTCGATCTCCTTGATCATGTCCGTGATCTTGCCGTCGGTGCGCCGGCCGATCCAGCCGTTGATGTAGGGGATCGTCGCCGGATCGCCGAAGTCCAGCGCCTCCACGAGCGCCTTGAAGTAGCGGGCGTTCGTGTCCAGGAACTCCTGGTGGAAGTGGACGCCCTGGCGGGCGAAGATGGCGTTGGCGATCGCGAGCTTGACGCCGAGGTCGGGGCGAGCCAGCTCGGTGAGCAGGTTGGCGTAGGCGAGCGACGCCGTGTCGCGGTCGCGCATGTTCTCGAGGTGGAGCACCCTGTCCATGCCGTCGCGGGTGGTGCCGCGCGCCCCGTTGCGCGTCATGGCGAGCGCCGGGCCGACGCTGGCGGGCGAGATGCAGACGTTCTTGCCCGGATTGGCGCGGTACTCGTGGCTGAGAAGGCCGAGGCCGAGCGGGGCGGTGGGGGCGATGAGGCGCATGCTGGTCATGGTTT
>Ga0066388_100000889_pt1 | contig 15561 bp, 11 predicted proteins | sample PanSoiMetaGPlot6_FD_64539 | JGI IMG/M metagenome (GOLD analysis project Ga0066388, IMG submission 64539) | Tropical forest soil microbial communities from Panama analyzed to predict greenhouse gas emissions - Panama Soil - Plot 6 (Hybrid Assembly) | ecosystem: Environmental > Terrestrial >... | reverse complement strand
GCGCCGGCGGTGAAGCGGGTGTTCCTGCAGGCGCTGTTCACCGGCGACGGATCCTCGTCTTTGCTGCCGCGGAACACGATCCAGGTGTCGTACTCCACTCGCAGCCAGCGGCTGGCCCGTGAGGTGCAGCAGCTCCTGCTGGAGTTCGGCGTCGTGTCGAGACTGACTCATCACGCGACCGGCGAGCTCGAGGTAGTGATCACCAACCGCCGGGACGCCCGCATCTTCGCCGGCTGCGTCGGTTTCGTGGGCGCGAAGCAGAGCAAGTTGCAGGACGAGATGTTCGCGATCCCGTACGACTCGACCGCCAAGAGCAGCGACCTGGCACCGTATGTCGCCGACTTCCTCCGGGAGCATGGTGCCAGCAGGTGGACCGAGCGGGACTGGCTGCGCCGCTCCTGCATCGACCGGATCGACCGGTGGGAACGGCGCGGCGAGGAGATCCGCGCGCGCATCACGAACACCGACGCGCTCGAGGTCGTCGAGCCGCTGGTGGACGGGCGTTTCTACTACGCCGAGGTGGCCTCCATCGAAGACGCCGGAGTCCAGCCGGTGTACTCCTTGCGAGTCGACACCGACGACCACTCGTTCATCTCCAACGGCTTCGTGAGCCACAACACAGAGTGCCGGTTGGCGCCGTTGGCGATGGAGATGCTGCGGGAGATCGACCAGGAGACCGTCGACTTCGTACCGACCTACGACGGGAACAACACCGAGCCGGTCATCCTGCCCAGCCGGATCCCGAACCTGCTGGTGAACGGCAGCGGCGGCATCGCGGTGGGGATGGCGACCAACATCCCGCCGCACAACCTGCGCGAGGTCGCCGCCGGCGTGACCTGGGCGCTGGAGCACCCGGACGCCACCGACGAGGAGCTGCTCGCCGCGCTGATGGAGCGGGTCAAGGGCCCGGACTTCCCGACCGCCGCCCTCGTGGTCGGGCGGGACGGCATCGAGGAGGCATACCGCACCGGCCGCGGCTCGATCCGGATGCGGTCGGTCGTCAACGTGGAGGAGGACGTCAAGGGCCGCACCACCCTCGTCGTCACCGAGCTGCCATACCAGGTCAACCCGGACAACCTGGCCGAGTCGATCGCCCAGGGTGTCCGGGACAGCCGGATCAGCGGGATCAGCGACATCGCCGACGAGTCCTCCGACCGGGTCGGCCAGCGGCTGGTGATCACACTCAAGCGGGACGCGGTCGCCAAGGTCGTGCTGAACAACCTGTACAAGCACACCCAGCTGCAGACCACGTTCGGCGCGAACATGCTGGCGCTGGTCGACGGGGTGCCGCGCACGCTGCGGCTGGACCAGTTCGTCCGGTACTACGTCGCGCACCAGATCGACGTCGTCGTCCGGCGCTCGCGCTACCAGCTGCGCAAGGCCGAGGAGCGGGCGCACATCCTGCGTGCGCTGCTCAAGGCGCTCGACCAGCTCGACGCAGTGATCGCGCTGATCCGGGCCAGCGAGTCGGCGGACGTGGCTCGGGCGGGTCTGATGCAGCTGCTGGACATCGACGAGATCCAGGCGACCGCGATCCTGGACATGCAGCTGCGCCGGCTGGCCGCGCTGGAGCGGCAGAAGATCATCGACGAGTACGCCGAGCTGGAGGCGCGGATCGCCGAGCTGCAGGCGATCCTGGCCAGCGAGCAGCGGCAGCGGGAGCTGGTCCGCGACGAGCTCGCCGAGATCGTGGAGAAGTACGGCGACGAGCGGCGCACCCGGCTGATCCCGTACGACGGGGACGTCTCGGTCGAGGATCTCATCCCCGAGGAGGACGTCGTCGTCACGATCACCCGCACCGGCTACGCCAAGCGCACCAGGACCGACCTCTACCGGTCCCAGCGGCGCGGCGGCAAGGGCATCCAGGGCGCCCAGTTGAAGCAGGACGACATCGTCGCGCACTTCTTCGTCACCTCGACCCATCACTGGATCTTGTTCTTCACCAACAAGGGCCGGGTCTACCGGGCCAAGGCGTACGAGCTGCCGGAGGCCAACCGGGCGGCCCGCGGCCAGCACGTGGCCAACCTGCTGGCGTTCCAGCCGGGCGAGCAGATCGCCGAGGTCATCGCCCTGCACGACTACCGGGCCGCGCCGTACCTGGTGCTCGCCACCAAGCGCGGCCTGGTCAAGAAGACGGCGCTCACCGACTTCGACTCCAACCGGGCCGGCGGCATCGTCGCGATCAACCTGCGCGACGACGACGAGCTGATCGGCGCGGCGCTCATCGATGCCAACGACGACCTGCTGCTGGTCAGCCGGCGGGCGCAGGCGATCCGGTTCAAGGCCGACGACGAGTCGCTGCGGCCGATGGGGCGGGCCACCAGCGGCGTGATCGGGATGCGGTTCGGGGGCGGCGACGAACTGCTGTCGATGGAAGTGGTGCGTGACGGCGTCGAGGTCCTGGTGGCGACCGAGGGTGGGTACGCCAAGCGCACCAAGATCGACGAGTACCCAGTCCAGGGTCGAGGGGGCAAGGGGGTACTCACGGCGCGTATCGTGTCTACACGCGGTGGGCTCGTCGGAGCGCTCGCCGTCCGGCCGGACGACGAGATCTACGCGATCACGTCCAATGGCGGGGTCATCCGTACCAGCGCGCGCGAGGTGCGCCGGGCGCAGCGGCAGACGATGGGAGTCCGGCTCATGAACCTCCCCGATGGCGTGGCCCTGGTCGCTATGGCGCGCAACGCGGACGAGCCGGACGAGCAGGGGTGATGCTGTGACGGAGCCCCGGTTCCACACGGGCGTGAGCGATCCGGACGAGACCGCGCCGATCTCCGGTGAGGCGCTGGACAGCCTCCGTGCCAGTGCCGGCGTCGGCGGGACTGCGCGAGCCGACCGTGGTGGGCAGCACGACGGAGGTTCCCACGCGGACCGGTCGGCCTCGCGCGTGCGTGGGGCGGCACCGGCGGAGGGGCTGCCCACGGAGCGTCCTGCCGGGCGGGTGCCGCGGGCAGCGTCGGCGGGCGAGGGATCAGCTGCCAGTCGCGACGGTGACCGGCAGGCGTTCCGGGCCGGGGTGTCGAGTCCGGAGCCGCCGTTCGCGGCCCGGTACGTCGATCCCGCTTACCGGCAGGACCAGCCGGCCGACCGCGGTACGAACGGTCGGTCGGGATACCAGGCCTCCTACGGCTCGCCTGAGCAGGGCCGGTCGTCGTCGCCGGACGAGGCGCCGGCGACGCGCTCGTCCCACCAGGCGTCCGGGCACCGACCAGCCGGCTCAGCTGGTAGCTCGGCATCGTCAGATCGGCCGGCCGCAACGACCGGTCATTCCGGCTATGGCGGCCAGGCGGCCGGGCCGGGCGGAGGTGCCGGGCAGGGCTGGGGCGGGTACGGCACCTCCTCGTATGCGGGCGGCCACTCCTCCCGGGAGACGTCGGCGGCCGACAGGAGGCAGTACGGCGTGCCGAGCGGGTATTCTTCCGGCTCGCCGCTGGGCGGTGTCGACCCTTCGGCAGCTACGGCCGTGGCCGGGCACGCCGGTTACTCCGGTGTCGGCGCGCCGTCCGGCGTGGGCGCGGCTACGGGCGTGTCCGGGCTGGGCGGCGCTCTCGGCACCGGCCCGTTCGTCGGTGGGTCCACCCTCGGCTCGTCGCCGACTGGCCGGCCGACCGCGCACGGTCGCAGGGTCCCCTCTGCACGCCCGGCGCGCCGTGCCCGCCTGCTGGTCCGGCACATCGACCCGTGGTCGACGTTGAAGCTCTCCCTGGTGCTCGCGGTCGCGATGTTCTTCGTCTGGCTCGTCGCGGTAGGCGTGCTCTACGGGGTGCTCGACGGCATGGGCGTATTCGACAGGATCAACGGCCTGTACGACGAGGTGTCCGGCAGCACCGGTGAACGGATCATCACGCCGGGGATGGTTCTGGGCATGGCGACCCTGGTCGGCGCGGTCAACATCGTGCTGCTCACCGCGCTCGCCACGGTCGGCGCGTTCGTCTACAACATCTCCTCCGACCTGGTCGGCGGCGTCGAGGTCACTCTCGCCGAGCGCGAGTAGCACCACACCGCTCGTGACCAGGGCGCACGCAACCGGACCGCTCGGTACCGGTTTGGGCGAGCACTCGGCGATCGGGTACGCTCACCGAGCGCGCCCGGGCCTGTAGCTCAGTCGGTTAGAGCGCATCCCTGATAAGGATGAGGCCGCTGGTTCAAGTCCAGCCAGGCCCACTCCCGGCTCCCGTGACCATGCTTGTGACTAGACAGGAGAGTTCCTCGTGAAGAAGCTGCTTGTGCTGCTTGCTGCCGTTGCCGGAGCCTTGCTCGTGGTCCGCAAGCGGCGCAACTCCCGCGCAGAGTCCGACCTCTGGCACGAGGCGACCTCCTCGCCCGACCTGACCTGAGACCCCAGTCACCGGCCCCGCCAGCCAGGCGGCGGCCACCGGGGACGTAGCTCAACTGGCAGAGCACCGCCTTTGCAAGGCGGGGGTTGGGGGTTCAAGTCCCCCCGTCTCCACGAGCGTCCTGGGTGTGCCCACCGCTCCGGCGGCGGCCGGTTCGAGTAGTGGTACAGAAGGTCCACCACCGCCAATACGCACCGCGACCGGCGGCTCTGCTGTCATCCTCTCCCGTCGGATCGTGGTGCGGCCGAGGATCTCCAGCGCGGTCCACGGGTGGACGCCAGGGGCCAGCACTGGCCGGCTCGCCCGGACTACCTCGCCGTCACTCCACCTCGACGCCGGACTCGCCGCCCACGGCTTCCACGACCTCACCCCGGCCATCCAACCGCTCATCCCCCGCCTCGTCCGCGGCCCTCGACGCCCACCGCACCTGTTACCTCGGACACGGCACTTCAGCTACGCAGCTGCCGAATTCGACCCCTGGGTCGAGACGCAGGGTCTCTTGAACTACTTGAGTCAGCCGACGGCGCGCTGCGGGCGGCTTGGCTGCGTCCTCGGCCGCGTCGCTGACTCTGGCGCTCGGAAGACGTACTCTGTCGCGGTAGCTGCTCACCACGTCGTGGGCCTGCCGGGGTGGGGTGGTTTCGTCGCTGTAATGGATGTGCCCACCCCCACCACAGCTACGAAACCGTCGCCTCCAGGGCAAGGCCGCGGCCACCCACGCCACACGCCCACGACCTGGTGAACAGCTACTGTCGGCGGCCACATCTCGGCGCGCTGGTTGGGTCTACTTGGGTCTACGCTGGGTGGTGTGGACGAGACGGTGCAACGGTCTGATGCGGGCAGGTACAAGATAGAGCAACTTCTGAGCCTCGTCAGCACCGGACGGATCAGAATACCTCGATTTCAACGCGGCCTGCGTTGGACGTCCGTAGACGTTGAACAGTTGTTTGACAGCATCTATAAGGGTTTCCCGATAGGTACACTGCTCTTCTGGCAGCGGCATGCTGATTCTGGCGAGGTTATCATTGGTCCTGTCACCATCCACGCTCCAGAGGCACCGGACGCATTGTGGGTAGTCGACGGTCAGCAGCGGATAACCTCTCTTGCGGCCGCTTTGTTGCCCGCTTCCGAGCACGCGTTCGACCCGCGGTTCGAGCTCACATTCGATCTTGCCTCGCAGCGGTTCGCCCGACGCCGGTCGGCAGACGAGCCGGACACACGCATTCCGATTCGTTCAGCCTTCGACCTTCAGAAAGTTCTCGCTTGGCTCCGGGAAAAGAACCTTCCCGACGTCCTACAGGACCGTGCATTCAGGCTGGCGGACCGGCTTCGCAACTATGAGATTCCAGCCTACATTGTGAGTACACAGGACGAAGACTCCGTCCGCCAGATCTTCGACCGAACGAACACATTTGGTAAGAGAATGACTCGGGCGGAAGTATTTCATGCACTGCACTCTGCCGGTGCTTCTCCTGCGCGCTCGGACCTACGTGCGCTAGCGGACGAGGTCAACTCTCTTGGATTCGGACAGTTTGATGACAACACATTGCTGTTCTCCGTGCTTGCGCAGCGGCATCCCGACGTACTCCGGGACTTCCATTCAGAGTTCGCTTCAGACGAGGAGCTCGGAGAAGCACTCCACCGCACTCGTAAGGCGATTGAGCGGGCCATGGAGTTTCTACAGCTGGATGCGTCGATCCCACATCTCAGCCTCGTTCCATATCAATACTTGACCGTAGGTCTGGTGCGCTTTTTCGGGGTTCACCCTGAGCCAAGCGATGCCGTTCGTGTCCTACTGAGAAGGTGGTTCTGGAGGGCTGCCGTGCAGGGCCCGGTCGCTCGGCTTGGTTCAACCGGGACGCTGCGTTCGACGACTCAGGCTATTGTTCCCACTAGTGCGTACGAATCCGTAGAGAACCTTCTCCACCTCGCGGGTGCCGTGCCTCGAAGTCCCGATCTCGTCAGGTTCCGGTGGAACGCAGCAGATGTAAGGATCGCTGTCGCCGCGCTCAGCTCTTTCAGACCGCGTGATCCCACCATAGGTGAAGAGATCCCAATAAGTGAGACCATCGAGCTTCTCGGTAGGGAGTCAATGGTTCCCTTCGTGTCCGTTCGATACTCAGATCTCGCCAAGACCGCGGCAAATCGCGCCTTTCTTGCCGGCGATAGCCCTGTCCGTACCGGGGACGTACAACTTGCCTTCTCTAGGGCGCAGCCAGATGTTCTCGCCACCCATGCGATCGGACGCTACTCCGCTGAACTGCTGGCTGACGGCGACCTCGAGGGATTTCTATCTACTCGGGCCAAAGACCTTCTCGATGCCATGCACAGCTTCGTCCACGCAAGGGCCGAGTGGGAGCGACCCACGCAGCCCCCCATAGGGCAACTGCTGGTGGATGAAGACCCCGATGACGAGTAGAAACTCCGAGCAGATGGCAGCCGTGTGTCTGTATGGTGACCCAGTCGGCTCATTGAATCTTCGTGAGAATCTCTCGACCTTCGAACTGCTCGATCACTACTTGGATACGCCGAATAGACCCGTACTCGGCATGATCTTCGAGGAGAGTCCAAGGCGACGGTGGCGACAGGCTCAGAGGCTGCCGGAGTGGTTCTCCAACCTCCTTCCGGAGGAGCGCCTACGGGACCTCGTGGCGGAGGATCTGGGCCTTGATCCCCAGAATGAGTTCCGACTCTTGGTCGCTCTCGGCCTTGATTTACCGGGCGCCGTGACGGTCGAGCCGATTGAAACAGGTCCCCGAGAGCAACTTCGCCGAAAAGTGGCCCGAGAAGTGGCTCACCGCGAGGACGAAGGATTTCCTCGTCCACCGATCAGTTTTTCTGTCGCCGGGGTTCAGTTGAAGCTCTCCATGCTCTGGTCAGGTAAGGCGCTCCTGCTTGCTGGAAAAGGAGAGCTGGGCGACCGTTACGTCAAGTTCCCGGCCCGCTCCTATGCAGCAGTTCCGGAGAACGAGTTTTCAATGATGACATGGGCGAAGATGTGTGCCATCGATGTCCCGCACTTCGAGCTGCGGAGCGGCCATGACCTGGGTCCGTTACCAGAGCAATTCGAGCGGCTCCGGGAATCTCGAGTCTACGTCGTTCAGCGTTTCGACCGAACCGAAGCAGGCAGAATCCATATCGAGGACTTCAACCAGGTTGTGGGCCAGTGGCCAGAGAGGAAGTACGAAGGGGCCACTTACGAAGGCATCGGTGCTGTCATTGCCAAGCTATGTGGCGAACAGGATTACTTCGAATACGTTCGTCGACTTGTCTTCGTCGTCGGCTCAGGCAACGAGGACGCCCACCTCAAGAATTGGTCTCTCATCTATCCCGACCGTGTCCATCCCCGCCTCTCCCCGGCTTACGATTTTGTATCGACAATACAGTATGAAGATCTCACCAGGGGTCTCGGCTTGAAACTCGGCCGGTCTCGACATTTCCGCCACATTGGTTTGCATACGCTCGATCGACTGGCTACAAGGGCAGGTATGAACGTGTCGCAGACACATGCTGTGGCGAGAGCAACGGTGAAAGTCATGCTGGACACTCTTGATGAGGTGCTCCGTCTGTGTCCGGTGCCGGCAGACTTCGGCAGCAAGCTATATGCACACATGCGGTCAATTCCGCTCTTTCGTCTGTAAACGCGGAGTGCGACCGCCACCCGACAGGTGGTGAGAATGCGGGAGCGTGCCTTGGTGGTGCTGGCGGTGGCTGGTCGATCGCACCGGACGAGAGTCCGCGGATCTGCCAGGGGGCAGTCGGCCCCTTCCTGTCCGAGTGGGTGCTCGTCTCGTTCACCCCATAACCTCTTGGGCGTGTGCTCGAGACGAGGGATGGCGGGTGCTCTGGCGGTCGGGGCCGTGCTGCTCGTGGGCTGCCAGAGTGTGGCGACTCGGGCTGAGACGGCTGCATCGACGCCGACTGTGGCGGGAGCGCACCCGAGGTCACCACAGCCGCGGTCCGGCCGGCCGCGGGCAACGAGGCCGTCGACGCCGGTCGAGGGCCGCTGCCCGTACGTGGACGCGGACTCCGTCGCCGGGGTCGTCGGCCAGCACATCTCCCACGCGACCGTGACACCCACGCGACCGCATCCCGGATGCTCCTTCTACCGTCCGAACGGCGAGCGCGCGGTCGACGTGGCCGTGTCGATGCTGCCCGGCCCGGTCCAGGCACAGAACGAGGCGATCTCGATTGGGGGTCGGGCGGCGGGCCCGGTCGACGGACTCGGCGACGGCGGAGTGGTGGCAGTGACGGCGGACGGTGCGGTGCTGGCGGTCAGTAAGGGTCGAACTCTCCTCGTCATCAGGATCAACCAGCGCAGCTCGCTGGAGGCGAAGGAGATCGCGCGGTACGTCGTGAACCGGATCTGACCGGCCGGACCAGGTGGCGGACGGTCGTCGGTCAGGTAGGAGCCGACGGCCGTGCCAGTCCCGTTGGTCCAGGAGGGCCCTTTGGTCGGTGTGGGTCCGATGGCCCGGACCACGCGGGCAGCGGCGCGTCCGCCTCGCCGGGTGCTTCGCGGGCCGGTGGCCCGGCCGGTTGGTCCGTCCGCTTCCTGGTCGCGAGCCCGACCGCGACGCCGAGCCACACCCCGGCGGCGAGCGCGCCGGCAGCCGCGAACGCACCGCGCAAACCGGCTCCGTCTTCTGCCATCTCGACCTCCGTCCCCTGGCCCGCGGGGGGCCGTCCGGGCACCCGTGAGACGATGGTTGTGCAGCCGCCCCCATGCCGACCGAAGGAGCCCGTCGGTGGCCACCGAGCTCTACGCGACCCTGCATACCACCGTCGGAGACATCGTTGTCCAGCTCTACCCCGATCATGCCCCGAAGACCGTCCGCAACTTCGTGGAGCTGGCCGAGGGTCAGCGCGAGTGGACCGACCCGTCCGGCAAGAACACGACAGCTCGCCTGTACGACGGAACGATCTTCCACCGGGTGATCGGCGGGTTCATGATCCAGGGTGGCGACCCGCTGGGCAACGGCCGCGGCGGCCCGGGATACCAGTTCGGCGACGAGCTACACCCAGACTTGGCGTTCACGCGGCCCTACCTGCTGGCCATGGCGAATGCCGGCCCCGGCACCAACGGCTCGCAGTTCTTCATCACCGTGGCGCCGACGCCATGGCTGACGAACAAGCACACGATCTTCGGCGAGGTGGCCGACGAGCAGAGTCGCAAGGTCGTGGACACGATTGCGAGCATGCCGACTGGAGCGATGGACCGGCCGAAACAGGAGATATTGGTGTCGTCGGTCGTGGTGGAGCGCCGCGAGGCCTGACGGCATGATGAGACCTGACGGCATGACCGGATGAGTTCGCAGCCCCACCCGCCGGCGGAGTCGGCGGCCGCGCCGCGCTGCTACCGGCACCGCGACCGGGAGACCTGGGTCAGCTGCACGCGCTGCGGCCGGCCGATCTGCCCGGACTGCCTGCGCCCGGCCGCAGTCGGGTTCCAGTGCCCGGAGTGTGTGGCCGAGGGCCGCGTCAGTACCCGGCAGGCGCGGACTCCGTACGGCGGGCGGGTCGTGGAGCGCACCGGTCTGGTCACCATGATCGTCGCGGTGCTCAACGTCGCGGCGTACCTCGCCACGGCGGCTACCTCGCCGGGCGGCTTCGCCCGAAACTACGATGCTGCGCTGTTCAACCGGCTGGAGCTGGTGCCCATCCTGGTGGCCAGGTCGGAGGAGTACGGGCGGCTGATCGGGGCTGCGTTCCTGCACTTCGGCCCAGTGCACCTGCTGGTCAACATGATCGCGCTCGCGGTCGTGGGCCCGCCGCTGGAGCGGGTCTTCGGGCACTGGCGCTTCGCGGCGCTCTACCTGATCAGCGCGCTGGGCGGGTCGGTCGCGGTATACCTGCTCGACCGGCCGTTCTCGGCGGTGGCCGGCGCCTCCGGCGCGATCTACGGCCTGTTCGCGGCGACGGTGGTCGTGCTTCGCAAGCTCGGCCTGGACTCCCGCGCGATGATCGTGGTGATCGTGTTCAACTTCGCGCTCAGCGTCAGCCTGCCGGGCATCTCGCTGCTGGGGCACCTCGGCGGTTTCATCGCCGGTGGGCTGACCGCGCTGGCGCTGGTGTACGCGCCACCCAACCCGTCCCGTACCTCGGCCCAGATCCTCGCTCTCGGCGGGCTGCTCGCCGTGCTGGTCGGCCTCGTCGTCTACCGCACATCCGTGCTGGTCGCCGGCTGAGTCGCCGGTCACCGGAACGGTTCGGTCCGCAGCTGCCGCAGCTCCTTGGCGACCTCCCGTGGGTCGGCACCGAGCGAGCGGCGGCCGAGCACCACGAGAGCGTCGCCGGTGTCCACTTCGAGCGTGCGCGACGGCAGGCCGTACCTGCTGTGCTCGTCCACCCGCACCCCCGCCACCGCCGACCACGGCAGCCGGCGGCGCACGGCCAGCGTGCGTATCTCGACCGTGTCGGCGTCGGCCCGCAGCCGCGGTCGCAGCACCAGATCGGCTGTCACCAGGGCGGCCAGGCAGAGGGCACCGATCCCGAACAGCAACCGACCGGCCGAGTCCGAGCTCACCGCGAGCGCGACGGCGATCAGCGCGCCGACGGCGGCGGCGGCCGTCTCGACCGGACGGGGTGCCCACTGCATCCGGTCAGCGTACGATCCGGACAGGGCTACCGAGGGGTAACAATGCGTGATGCGGTGATCGTGGGAGCGGTCCGTACGCCGGTCGGTAGACGGAACGGCGCTCTCGCCGGGACCCATCCGGTCGACCTGTCCGCGCACGTGCTGTCCGCGCTCGCCGACCGCACGGGCATCGACCCGGCAGTCGTCGACGACGTGATCTGGGGCTGCGTGAGCCAGGTGGGCGAGCAGACGTTCAACGTCGGGCGGAACGCGGTGCTCGCGGCGGGGTGGCCCCAGGCGGTGCCGGGTACCACGGTCGACCGCCAGTGCGGGTCCTCCCAGCAGGCCGTCCACTTCGCCGCCGCTGCCATCCTCAGTGGACAGTGCGACGTCGTGGTGGCCGGCGGGGTGGAGTCGATGAGCCGGGTGCCGTTGGCTTCCTCGGTCGGCCGCGACGTCGGCACGCCGTTCGGCCCGCGGCTGCTGGCTCGGTACGGCGGTGTCGTCTTCAACCAGGGCGTGAGCGCCGAGATGATCGCGCAGCGGTGGGGGCTGTCCCGCAGCCAGCTCGACGAGTACAGCCTGCGCTCGCACCGGCGGGCCGCCGCCGCCCAGGACGCCGGGGCGTTCGAGGCGGAGATCGCGCCGGTGCCGGTGGACGGCGGCCCGCCGGTCAGCGCTGACGAGGGGGTGCGGCGGGACACCTCGCTGGCCGCCCTCGGCACGCTGAAGACGCCGTTCAAGACCGACGGCGTGGTGACCGCGGGCTCCTCGTCGCAGATCTCCGACGGCGCCGCGGCGTTGCTGGTGACCAGCAGTGACACCGCCCGGGACCTGGGGCTGCGACCGCTGGTCCGCATCCACACCGCGGTGCTCGCCGCGAGCGATCCGGTGATCATGTTGACCGCGCCGATCCCGTCCACCGAGAAGGCGTTGAAGCGGTCCGGGCTGGCGATCGGCGACATCGGGGCCTTCGAGGTGAACGAGGCGTTCGCGCCAGTGCCGCTGGCCTGGCTGGCCGAGACCGGCGCAGACCCCGCGCTGCTCAACCCGCTCGGCGGCGCGATCGCGCTCGGCCACCCGCTGGGCGGGTCGGGCGCGCGGCTGATGACGACGTTGGTGCACCACATGCGGGCCAGCGGCGTGCGATACGGGCTGCAGACGATGTGCGAGGGCGGCGGCATGGCAAACGCCACGATCGTCGAACTGCTCTGATTGGGCGGTCGCCCACAGCTCCATCCACCCGTGTGGATAACTTTGGGCGCCGGCATCCACAGCTGTGGAAAACCATGGGGATTAATCACAACGGTGTTAGTTGGGCCGGGGCCGGGGCCGGGGCGTCAGCGCCAGCGCACCGCCATGGCGAGCCCGGCGACCATCAGCCCGAACCCGATCCCGAAGTTCCATGCGGCGCCGAGATCCTTCATGATCGGCACCCGCTCGTTGGCGATGTAGTAGACGACGATGTACCCGAGGCCGACCAGCATCAGCCCGACCATGACAAACGGGTACCAGCCCGGACTCGGACCCTTCTTCCGTGCGACGGTCGATGCGGAGGGCAGGACGTCGGCCGGCGGGGTGTACGCCGTCTTCTTGCGCACTCGGGACTTGGGCACCTGTTTCTCCTCTTGTGCAGCGTTCGAGCTAGCGTAGACGCCGATGACAGCGCCGGGAGCAAGGGGCGGAGACGCCAGCGAGCGGCGCCGGTGGCGTGCCCTGGTGCCCGCGGTCACGCTCCTGGCCGGCGTGCTGTTCGCGACCAGCGCCGAGACCGCTCGTGGCACCGACCTGCGGTCCGGCCGGCGGGTCGAGCTCGCCCAGCTCATCACCGCCGAGGAGCGCACCGTCGGCGCCGCGACCGACCAGGCGACTCGGCTGCAGGTCGAGGTCGACGCGCTGGAGCGGCAGGCGGCGGCCCGCGACCAGCGAGTGGCGGCGGTTCGCCGGTGGACGACTCCGCTGGAGGGCGGCGTCGGCCTGACGCCGCTGCGCGGGCCCGGGATCACCGTCACGCTCGACGATGCGCCACGCGGCCCGGACGGGCGGCTGCCGCCCGGCGCCCGGCCCGACGACGTCATCGTGCACCAGCAGGATGTGCAAGCGGTCGTGAACGCGCTCTGGGCCGGCGGCGCCGCCGGGCTCGCGGTGATGGGGCAGCGGTTGATCATGATCGGCGCCGTCCGGTGTGTCGGAAACACGCTGTTGCTGTACGGTCGCACCTACTCCCCGCCGTTCCGGATAACCGCGATCGGCGATTCGGTGCGAATGCGGGCAGCATTGGATCGTCAGCCCGGTGTGCAGCTCTACCGGCAGGCCGTGCAATATTTCGGGCTCGGTTACGAGGCGGAGGACGAACGCGAGGTGACGCTACCGGGGTACGACGGGCCACTCCGGCTCAGCTATGCCGAGGCGGTGGCACAGTGACGGTCTGGATGCCCCCGGACTGGGTCCGGGATGTCCGACATGGTGGCAGTGACGACGCCGCCGTGCCGAACGGAGCCGTCCCTGCCGAGCCAGCCGGACCGGACGTGGTCGGGCCGGAGGTCGGAGGTCGGCCCGCGGCCGGGGAGGAGCCAGCGGGTTCCGGGGCCGTGGACGATGTGGCACGCGGCGTGCCTGGCTCGCCTGGCTCGGTCGAGCCTGGGGCCGAGCCTCGAGCGCCGGGGTCCGTCGGCGCTGTCGGGTCGGTAGGTGGGCAACGCTCGGGTACCGTCGCGGATGCGGCGACTGCTGAGTCTCGGCGTGCGGCAGGTCTGCCGGTGTCCGGGCCGGTCCCCGTATCTGGGCCGGTCCCCGTATCTGGGGACGATGCCGAGGCTGGGAGGCCGGCGGGTTCGGCGGCTGTGGACGACGTGGTCGTCGCGGGCGCTGTTCGGGCTGAGCCGGATGCGTTGCTTCGTTCCGGGGTAGTGGACACCGCCGATCCAGTCAGGCCAGGGGTTGGCGGGCGTGTGGCCAGTCCGCCGGTTGTCGGGGAGGAGCCGGCGGGTCCGGGGACCGTGCAGGACGTCGCCGTCACAGGCTCTGGGCCGGCTGGGCCGGTCGGGTTGCCCGGGTCTGGGGTGGCGGGGTCTGCCGGTGCCGCCGAGCCGGTGTCGTCGGTGCGCGGGGTTGCGACTGCGGCCCGAGCTGAGCCGGCGTCGCCGAAGTCTGCCGATGACGCGGCTGCGCGTGTGGACACTGCGCTCAGACCCGCGCCTGCGGTGGAGCCGACGGGTGCGGTCGCGTCCGAGCCTGGGGACGTCGCGGTGGCTGACGGGCCGGGCGGGGTGTCGGGCGCGAGACCGCCGGAGACGACGGTGAACCTGGCGGCTCCGATAGATTCCCGCCCGCCGCGGCCCCCGAAGACGTCCTATCCCTGGTTCGTCGCCAAGCCGGGACAGGACCCGACGCAGGACGGCCGGGTGGCCGGGCGAGACCCGGCCGGGCGAGACGCGGCCCGGCGAGACCCGGCCGGGCAAGACCCACCCGAGGCGGCTGCGGACCGCGCGGCAAAGCGTGCGCCGGCGGCGCCGGCCGAGACCGCGGCGACGGGGACGGGGCCGACGGGGACGGGGCCGCCGCCGCTTCCGAAGCGGACGCCTCGGGTTCCGCCGACGTTGGAGTCGTTCCCCGCGTTCGGCCCCCCACCGCCACTCGTGCCGCCCACAGCCGCGCCACCGGCTGCCATGCCGCCCCGGGCGTTCGAGGCGCCACGGCCCACGAAGCCCACGGAGCCCTCTGCGGAGCCGGGACAGGCTCTGCCGCGCCGGTCCCGGCCGTCCACGACGTTGCCGCCGACGGGCACCGCGGAGAGCCGGTCGAGCCGCACTCCGCCCAACGCAGCATCTTCGGCGTCGTTGGCCGATGCGTTGCTCCCGCGAAGCTGGCCGGGCGAGTCCGGTCCCATGGGCGCCCCGGTGACACCGTCGACGCCCTCAGCCCGACCTCCTGTCCGCCCCCGCCCGGAGCGGCAGGTCGACGACGACTCACCCACCGAGGTGATGGGCCCGCTCGGCGTGGGCTGGTGGACCGACCAGGAAGGTGATCGCGAGGCGGGTAGGTGGCGGGGGCGGTGGACCCGGGCACCGCGGCGAGCTGCCCCCGAGTCCGCCCTCTCCCTCGAGTCCATGCGGCCCACCACGTCCGCCGGAGTCGCTGGCACCGGTGGGCCTACCGCCACGGCCGGCCCTACCGCCACGGCCGGCCCGGCGCCGGCCAGCCGCGAGCGCGTCGGCGGCCTCGCGGGCATGGCCGCACCCGGCACTTACCCGGGCCCGAACCGCAGCGGGGCTGGCCACCTCCCCGAGGACCACCCCGGTGCCGACGGTTCCGCTCCCGATCGGCACACCCCGGCCGACTTCTCGGGGGGGTCGCGGCGCTCGCCCGGAGGGAAGCCTCCTCTCACGGCGGAGCACCCCCGGCCGTCGAACGCCGGCGACCGGGTGCGGACGTTCGTCCGTGGCGTGGGGCAGACGCTCATCACGTTCGGCCTGGTCGTGCTGCTGTTCGTGGTGTACGAGCTGTGGGTCACCGATCTGATCAACCACCGGAGGCAGGGCCAGCTCAACACCGCACTGCACAAGCAATGGGAGAATGGCGACGATCCGCTGGTCGGTGCCGGTCAGGCCCGGTCGCGGCGTCCCGGTGAGAGAGTGACCAGGATCC
>Ga0066388_100000888_pt1 | contig 15561 bp, 14 predicted proteins | sample PanSoiMetaGPlot6_FD_64539 | JGI IMG/M metagenome (GOLD analysis project Ga0066388, IMG submission 64539) | Tropical forest soil microbial communities from Panama analyzed to predict greenhouse gas emissions - Panama Soil - Plot 6 (Hybrid Assembly) | ecosystem: Environmental > Terrestrial >... | reverse complement strand
CGCGGCCACCGCCTTCGGCGCGGTCCCATCCGGAGAACTTGTCAACCCGGAAAAGGTTGCTGTCATCAAATACTAGACTTTGCGCATCTTCAGTCGGCCAGCGTCCGATCTGCGTTTCGTTTGGTCGTACGATCACTTGTGCGATGGGCTCAACCTTTTGCGTACCCCATGATTGCACGTTGATGAAAGGATAGCGGTACTCGAGTCCTACAGTCGGCATACCGCGTGCCAAGTCGCTAGTGCCGGTAGGTATAAAGTTCGCGACGGCCGGATCGTTTTTGATGTCCATCGCTCCTGCGTCCGCCCGCAACGAGGCGAAGGGCGTGAAGACCTGGCCAAACGAGTCGGTGATGCTTCGCCGCCACGTCATCTCAGCAGAGAATCGGCTGTAGGTGCCGGGAACGCCGCGCAGCAAGCAGCTAGTGGTGTTCTTTATCGCCGGGTTTGCGGTTTGCGTGCAGGTGCCGTTCACCAGCGCGCTCTGGGTGATCGGATCAAAATCGGCATCTTGGCGAGTGAGACTTGTGAAGTTAACACGATAGCCAAGCTCACCGCCAAGAATTGGGCGATCGAACACATAATTGTAGTCGATCACCGGATGGATGATGGGGATCTGGCCTTGTGCGTCCGCGTCCGAGAAGCCGAAATAGTAGATCGTGCGAGCATCAAAATAGCTGCGGTTGCCTTTGCCGGAAAGATAAAGCTGCGAAATAGCTTCGCTGGTGGCGTTCGTAAACGGATCGATTATGCGATATCGGGAGAGACGCGGGTTGTAGTCCTGCAGGAATGTTCGGTCGGACAGCACTGTTCCGTCCCACCCCCACACCCAGTTGTTGTTGAGCGCGAACAAGCCTGTGCTCTCCAGGCTTCCACGCCAATCGCGGAAGCCCGGGGTATAGGTGCCGTCGCTGCGAAGGAAGTAGTCCTTGTCCAGCTGGTATATGCCCGCCGCGCGGATCGAATACGCGCCATTGATCAGACGCTGCCGGAATTCACCTTCCAGAAGCGGTCCCTGCTTGGTGGTGATCATCGGCGCGAAGGTGGCGTCGTAGTCCGGCGCAAGCGCCCAGTAGTAGGGAACGTCGAGTGCCACGCCATAAACCGAGCTGCTCGTAATGGCAGGCACCAGTACGCCGGTTTTGCGTTTGACTGTCGGATCGGGCGCAGAGAAATAGGGTAGCCACGCGATCGGCTTACCGAAAAATTCGAGGCGAGCGTCTTCGAAATACATCATCTTCTCGCCCTGGTCGTGGATAATGCGCGCAGCCTTCACTTGCCAGAGCGGGGGCTTCCTCGGGTCGTCCTTGCACGGAAGACAGGCGGTATAGACGCCATTGTGGAAGATGGTCAGGTTGCCGCTCGACCGTTCAGCGCGTGTCGCCGCCATGCGGGTCTGATCGGGTGCATCCAGTCGCAACGAGTCAACGAAACCGTCGCGATAGTCGTCCGACAGGTCCATGATCTCGCCGTAGGTGACCTTTCCGTCCTGCTCGGTGAGCCTGACGTTGCCTTCGGCGTGCAGACGCTTTGTCTTCTGATCATAGACGACGCGGTTGGCCTCAAGCGTGGAGTCGCCGTAATAGATTTGGACATTGCCGACCGCTGCGACGCGATTGTTGGCATAGTCGTAGTCGATCTCGTTCGCCTGAACGAGCATCTGTTTTTGCCCGGACTTTTCACGCTCGAGCGCAATCTTGGATTTGGGTGGCGGCGGCGGTCGTGTTGGAAATCGCAATTCCTGCGCAGCGACCGGAGCAGATGCGGTCAATGCGCCGAAGGCCAGCAGACCGAGGAAGGCGACAAGCATCGCGACGCCACAGCGACACGGCCGCGGCGCCGATGGACGAGTGCTAGCGAGCCCCGCCATCAACCGTCCTCCTGGTACAACAACGCGATAAACCCCGTCACGCCACCCACGAGCACAGGCAACCAAGCCGCTGCCACAGGGTGCATCAGCTCAGCCTTGCTCAAATCCTCGGTCACTTTCGATAAAACATAAAGCAGAAACCCGGCCGCCACGCCACTTAAAACCATCTTTTGGACCCCGCCAAAGCGGAAGAACCGTAGACTGACGGCAGCAGCAAGAAGAACCATAGCAGCGAGTAGAAACGGTCGTGCCAAGAGCTTCTGAAGCTGCAATCTATAGCCTGCTGCAGCTAGACCAGCGTGCTCGGCCGTCTTGATGTATTGAGGAAGATCCCAGAAGGGCACCGTTTCTGGTGTAGCAAAGCTTTCGCGTACTTGCTCGGGCGTAAGGCTAGTCTTGAGCCTGTACTCCGTATGGATGTCCGGCAACACACCCAGCGCATAGACGCGGGCGTCGCGCAGGCGCCATGCGCCGGGCTCCAGCACCGCGGCACGTGCCTCTATACGCTGTTTGAAGCGCCCATCGTTCGCGAAAGCGAAAATTGAAACGCCATTGAGATTGATTCCTTGATCTCGGCTGCTGATGGCGTTGATGATCGCCTGGCCTTCGTCGGTACGTTGGCTCACCCAGAACGTTCCGCCACTTTGCCTGAGCGCGTTCGCAGTCTGACCGAAGAGCTCGGCCTCAAAACGCTTTGAGCGTTCCTGGAGTACTGCCGAGATCGGATTGTAGATCGTTGTGGCAAGGATACCCAGCGCGAACGCCACGGCGAGAGCCGGCGTAACGAATTGCCAGGCCGACAGACCGGCCGAACGCGCGATGACCAGTTCCAGACGGCGCGACAGATTGAGGTAGCAGGACATCGCGCCGATCAGCACACAGAACGGCAGAATCCGTTCCACCACCTGCGGCACTCGGAAAATGGATGTTTTTGCGACCAACACAGCCGACACATTCGGGATGTCGCCGGCGCGGCGCATCATCTCGATGTAGTCGATCAGCATAACCAGCGCGAATATTCCGACAAACACGATTAAAACGGCGTTGAGGAAGCGCAGTCCGAAATAACGTGACAATGTTCCAATGAGTATTGGCATGAGATCACATCAGGATGTGACGAAACGGCGATTGAAACGATCGGTCAGCGCCGCAAGCCAGTCGGTGATGAAAGCGGGCGGCTCCAAAATGATGCCGCGGCGGATGACATAGATCCCGAAAGCGATCGCGATAGCCAATGCCAGATACTGGAGCGACAGCATCCAGGGAGCGGCTGCGCCGAATACGGTAGAGGCAAAACCAACCAGACGCAGAAGTGCCACGCCGCCGATTGCCCCCAGTATTGACAGCGTGCGGCTTTGCCGGGTCGTGCGCGGGGCCCCGAGATAGGCATAGGCGATCACCACGAAGGCAAGTGGATAGAATGGCGCCATAAGCCGGTCGTGAAGTTCGGCGCGGAATTGATCGGGTTGCTCGATATAGAGTGGATCCTTCGGGTCAGGGAACAGCAGCTGCCAGAGATATCGTTCGCGGATCGAATATTTCACCGCTTGCGCGCCGCCCGCGAACTGGGACAGGTCGAAGGCATATCGATCGAACACCACCATCGCCGGGTCACGCTGGCCTGCTTCGTGCCGCTGTATGTAGCCTTTTTGCAAAACAAGATACGTACCGCTGCTGTTATCGAGTAGTTCGCCGATCTCCGACAGAACAGTGATGCGCTCCTTCGGACTGCGCCGGTCGTCGAGGAAAATCCCCGCAAGCTGTCCGTTTGGACGTCGCTCGCGGATGTGGATGGTGACCCCATTTTCGAGCGCCGTGAAGCGGCCTGGCTGCACGATGTTGCTCACCACATTCGCGCGCACCTCAGTCAGCCAGTCACGCAACATGCGCAGGCCTTTGGGTGCAAAATAGGCGCTGATTGCGGTGACCAGGAGCGATACCACAAGTGCGGCCGCCACGAAGGCACGAAACAAAATCCACGGCGACATGCCCGCAGCATTCATCACGATGATTTCGGAATCGTTGGACATCTTGTTGAGCACGTGCGCGACCGCAATCAACAGTGCAATCGGAGCGATCACCAAGACGAGCAAGGGTATGATTAGGCCAGTAATCCCGATAAAAACCAGAATAGTCTGGCCTTGGCTGGTCATGATGTCGATGTCACGCAACGCTTGCGTGACCCAGATGACCGCGGTCAAGCTGACCAGCACGACCAAGAATGCACCTAACGTGGTGCGAAAAATATAGCGGCTGATGGACCCCATTCGCGGCATCGTCCCCTGATCCGGCACAGACCGGACCGCACGTTCGGTTCTCACCGGACGCGAAGCGCTCCCAGCTTAAAACTCAACGCCCCGTCAGACCTACTTTTAATCGCGTGACAAAATGGCCGGGCGAAGGCAAAGCCGTTGAACATGCACAACAAAATGTAGATACGGGGATTCGGAGCAACACTGCCTTTGCACGGCTAGATGGCATCTAATTACCGCAGTAAATGGGCCAATCCTGAGCGAAATCGCGCGTATTTTTGCGAAGAAGGTTGGATTCCGTCCGATTGGGGCTTTTCAGGCATGCTTTGGCGGCGCCATATGCCCGCGGGCCGCCCCGTCGGCGCGAGAAGGAATTTTATCGAATGACTGACGCCCTCAAGCTCAGCTTTGGATCATTCAGTCCCTCCGCGAAGGGTGTTTTCATCGCCTTCTGCGACGAAGGGTTGAAATTCGGCCCGGCCACCCGCAAGGCTTTGGGGTCGGCAGCGGACCAAGTGGCGCGGGCAGCGAAGGCAGAACGATTTACCGGCAAGAGAAATTCGACTTTGGAGCTTATCGCCCCTGAGGGGATCAGAGCCGCGCGACTCGTTGTGGTCGGACTCGGCAAGACGGCCGAACTCAAGCCGAAGGACTTTCTCAAGCTTGGCGGCCTCGCTATGGGCAAGCTGCCGATCTCCGCAAGCGAGGCAACAATTTTTGCGGAAATGCCCGGCGGCCCGATGAAATCCGAGCAAGCGGCGGATATCGCGCAAGGGGCGCGTCTGCGCTTGTACGCATTCGATCGCTACAAAACCAAGCGTAGGGACGAGGAGAAGGCGCCGACAGCGCGTAGCGTTACGATCGCGGTTGGAGATGTTGCAGCCGCGCGAAAGGCCTATGAGCCGCGCTCGGCGGTCTCTGACGGGGTCGTGCTCGCGCGGGACCTGGTGAACGAGCCTGCCAATGTTCTTTTCCCGGAAGAATTTGCGCGGCGCGCGCGGACGCTGAAGAAACTTCGCGTTGCGGTGGAGGTGCTCGACCTCAAGGCAATTAAGAAGCTCGGCATGAATGCGCTACTTGGCGTCGGTCAGGGGTCGACGCGCGAGAGCCGTGTCGTGGTGATGCGATGGAACGGCGGCAGAGCGGGCGAGGCCCCTGTTGCCTTTATCGGTAAAGGTGTCTGTTTCGATACGGGCGGCATCTCGATCAAGCCCGCCGCCAGCATGGAGGACATGAAAGGCGATATGGCGGGCGCTGCTTGCGTGGTCGGCTTGATGCAAGCGCTGGCCGCGCGCAAGGCGCGCGTCAACGCCGTCGGTCTCATCGGTCTCGTCGAAAACATGCCGGACGGCAACGCGCAGCGGCCGGGGGACATAGTCAAATCGATGTCGGGACAGACCATCGAAATCATCAATACAGACGCAGAAGGCCGCCTCGTGCTGGCCGACGTCATCTGGTATGCCGCCCAGCGATTCAAGCCGAAATTCATGGTCGATCTCGCTACTCTCACCGGTGCTATTATCGTTGCGCTCGGTCAGGAGTATGCGGGCATGTTTTCGAATAACGATCAACTCGCCGATCGTCTCCTCAAGGCCGGGCTTGAAACGGGGGAGCTGGTCTGGCGCATGCCGCTCGCGCCCGAGTATGACAAGATGATCGACTCCAAATTCGCCGACATGAAAAACACAGGTGGCAGTCGGTGGGGCGGAGCGATCACCGCTGCACAATTCATCAAGCGGTTTGTTGATGATAAAATACCGTGGGCTCACCTCGACATCGCGGGAACCGGGTTCGACTCGCGGCAAACCGATATCAACAAAAGCTGGGGTTCAGGGTGGGGCGTGCGGCTTCTGGATCGCCTCGTCTCCGACCACTACGAAAAATAGCGCGGCGACATGGGATGACCGAGATTCTTTTTTACCATCTGCAGGGGCAGAAGCTCGAAGGCGTATTGCCGGCGCTCCTGGAAAAGTCGCTTGAGCGGGGCTGGAAGGCGATCGTGCAGGGATCGTCCGAAGAGCGCATAGAGGCGTTGGATGCCCATTTGTGGACCTACCGCGATGATGGATTTCTGCCGCACGGAAACTGGCGCGAGCCGGAGGCAACTCAACAACCCGTGCTTCTTACGCTTACAGAGGGCAACCCCAATGGTGCGACCGTCCGCTTTCTGGTCGACGGTGCACCCATGCCGGAAGATCTCCACAATTACCAGCGCGTCGTACTTTTGTTCGATGGCGACGATGAGGAGGCCGTGGTCGCCGCACGCGCTCACTGGTCTGCGGTCAAGGAAATGGGCTTGAACGCGACCTATTGGCAGGCGGACGAGCAGGGTCGATGGGCGAAAAAAGCTTGATCTAGGGCGTCCAGTGAACGAGTCGGCCAGAGACTGATCGGTCATTGAGCTAGTGAACTAACCCTTTGGCCGAGCGAGACTTGTCGGAATGCCATTGTGCTGACGCAAAATGCGTCTTATGGGACGTCCTGAAGGGACGAAGGGACAAACAAAACAATCTCCGGGATCAGCCGCCTTGTCGCGTCATAGCGCCAAATTCCGTATTGCGTTTGCCTTCGCCGCCGCGCTGGCCGTTTGCGGCTGCAAGAATTCGGCGGGCGTCCTTCAAGACCAAAACGATGGCGGGTGGTTTTCGAAGCCCGTCGATATGTTTGCAAAGCCGGACTGGGCGAGGGCGACAACCGGCAGCGTGAATCTCGGTCCAAAAGGTCCCGTTGGCGCGGAAGACATGGTGAACGCTGACGGCAGCTGCGCCGTGGCTCCGGTCACAAATGCACAACCGTCGGATGCGTCGGCGGCAGCAGATCAGCCTGCGACCCCCGCGGCCGCTGCTCCCAATTCAGGTCTGCAAAGGCTGGAGCCGACGTCCGCCCCGCCGCCGGTAGCGGGCGGCATCGCGCTTGGCATGACCGAGTGCCAGGCCGTGCAGCGGGCGGGCAGCCCGAACGATGTCGCGATCAGCGCCGATCAGAAAGGCGAGCGCAAAGTTGTGCTCACTTACCTGGGCGGACCATGGCCGGGCATCTACACTTTTGTTGGCGGGCGTCTCAATGTTGTCGAGCGCGCACCCGAGCAGCCGAAGCCGGCCGCATCCAAAAAGAATCCCAAGAAGAAAACACAGCCGAAGACTGCAAACCACGAATCCGAGCGCGGCAACGTGCAGTGATTCACGAACCAAGCGTGCGCAGCCCGCCATCACCCGTTTCGCGTTGGTAGATGATCAGATCAAAACTCGGCGTGCGGTGGTTACCGATGATAGCACTCAGCAGCGCGTGCGCTTGGCCGCGGTGATGCGTCTGGTGATTGAAAAAATGGTCCAACGCCGGGGCGAGCGCCTGCTCTATCTCCTGCGGGTTGACCACCGTGCGGAAAGTGATCGTTTTGGCGAGGTCGTCTTCGCCCAATGCGCCAATGTAGCGGCGAATGCGTTCGTCTTCCGCGCGCCGCGCCGCGCGCAGCGAGATGAAATCATCGTGGAGTATTGCATCGAGAATCGGCGGGGCATCGCCCTGGCCGGTGAAACGGCGCATCCATATGCGATCGCCGACGAGAAGATGGTTAAGGGTGCCGTGCAATGATTTGAAAAAGGCACCTCGATCGGCGCGATAGTCGGCGTCCGTGACCTGCGCTGCGGCGTGATAAAGACGCTCGTTGCACCAGGCGTTATAGCCGGCAAACATACGATAGCGGCCCAGCATGCTGCGCTCCTGCAATTAAATCCGTGCCCTAGACGACCGATCTTGCCGCACGAAAGGCTCGCCGGTATAAGCCGCGCGGCATAAGTTCTCCAATGAAACCCAATAAACTCTTCTATTAGTTCCAGTGAAGGAAGATCCGATGGCGATCGAACGCACTTTTTCGATCCTTAAGCCCGACGCGACCGAACGTAACCTGACCGGCGCCATCAATGCGATTATAGAAAAAGCAGGTCTGCGCATCGTCGCGCAGAAGCGCGTGCGGATTTCCCGTACGGAGGCGGAAAAGTTCTATTCCGTGCACCGTGAGCGACCCTTCTTTCGCGAACTCGTCGAGTTCATGATATCCGGACCTGTGGTGGTCCAGGTCCTGGAAGGCGACAATGCCATCGCGAAATACCGCGAGGTGATGGGCGCCACCGACCCTGCCAAGGCCGCTGGGGGAACCATTCGCAAGATGCACGCAAAATCGATCGGCGAAAACTCGGTGCACGGGTCGGACGCACCCGACACTGCAGTGCGCGAAATCGCCCAGTTTTTCTCGGAAAACGAGATTGTCGGATAGCGACCAGAGCGCCATTGCACCGCGCTTTGGCTATTGGTACCTCCGGTATAGACTGACGACCGACGGATAAAAACGCCTTGCCACTTGTTGGTAAGGCAAACGAGGAAGTTGAGGAAACGCACTGTGGACGCTTTGGTATCCGAAATGACGCGCCCAACCTTTTGGTTGGCTGCGCTGCAGATCATGGGAATCAACATCCTTCTTTCCGGGGACAACGCGGTTGTGATCGCGCTGGCCGTGCGTGCGCTTCCCCCAAAGGAACGGTTTTGGGGAATGGTGCTCGGTGCAGGCGCGGCCGCAGTTTTGCTGATTTTGTTTACCGGGATCGTCGCAACCTTGATGGAGTTGCCCTATCTCAAGCTTGCCGGGGGGTTAGCGTTGTTCTGGGTCGCGATAAAGCTCGTATCGCCGCAACCACACGACGCCGAAGACACGCCCGAAGCCGTTGAAGACTTGTGGCGCGCGGTACGGGTTGTCGTCGTCGCCAATATCGTGATGAGCCTGGACAACGTGATTGCGGTGGCCGCTGCGGCCAAAGGCAATTATGTGCTGCTCGGTCTCGGCCTCGCTGTCAGCATCCCGGTCGTAATTGCCGGAAGTGCCTTGTTCCTTGCCATCATCGAACGTTTCCCGATCGTGGTCTGGGGCGGCGGCGCTCTGCTCGGCTGGATCGCCGGTGGCTTGCTGCCGGAGGATCCCATCATCGCGCGGAATTTGTCCGAAGCGACCGCGGACACGCTGGAAGTCGTCTGCGGGATTGCCGGCGCGATTATTGTCGTCGTCGTCGGCTTGTATCTGGTAAAGTCGCGGCGCATGCGGGAAGAGGCAGCATAGGCCGCCGTCACATCGGGATTGCGCGATGAACAAAGCGTTGCGGAGCGTCGGTTCGGCGATTCGCACCGGGGCAACTGCGTGCCCGCACGATTGTCCGTCGACTTGTGCGCTCGAGGTCGAACTTCTCGATGAACACACCATAGGACGTATTCACGGCGCAAAGGACAACGACTACACCGCAGGTGTGATCTGCGCAAAGGTCGCGCGTTATGCCGAGCGTGAGCATCACGCTCAACGCCTTCTACATCCTATGCGTCGCGCGGGTGCCAAAGGCTCCGGACAGTTTGAACGCATATCCTGGGATGACGCGCTCGATGTTGTTGCGGAGAAATTCCTTGACTGTGAGCAGCGCTATGGGGCCGAAAGCATTTGGCCCTATTACTATGCCGGCACCATGGGCTTGGTTATGCGTGACGGCATCAATCGCCTACGCCATGCCAAGAAGTACGCAGGCTTTCATTCGACGATCTGCGTGAATCCGGCCTATGCAGGCTTTGCAGCCGGGGTAGGGCGCATAGCCGGCGTTGACCCGCGCGAAATGGCGAAATCCGATTTGGTGGTGATCTGGGGCACCAACGCGGTGAACACGCAGGTCAATGTGATGACTCATGCGGTGCGCGCGCGCAAAGAACGTGGCGCAAAGATTGCAGCGGTCGACATCTACATGAACGAGACGATGAGTCACGCTGACCTCCCAGTGCTTGTAAGGCCGGGGACTGACGGAGCGCTCGCATGCGCGGTCATGCATTGTCTGTTCCGCGATGGGAAGGCCGATTGGGATTATCTTGAAAAGTATACTGACGCTCCCCGCGAACTTGAGGCGCATCTGCGCACGCGCGGTCCTGACTGGGCCTCAGCCATAACGGGAGTATCTGTCGGGACCATCGAGGCCTTCGCGCGCCTTATCGGCGATCGCAAGCGCGCTTTCTTCCGGCTTGGATACGGCTTTTCGCGCTCGCGCAACGGTGCCGCTAACATGCACGCTGCGAGCTGCATTCCGGCAGTGACAGGCGCCTGGCAATATGAGGGCGGTGGCGCCTTTCATATCAGTGCCGATATTTTCCGCCTCGACAAGACACTGATCGAAGGGCTCGACGTTTGGGATCGGTCGGTTCGGATGCTCGATCAGTCGCGCATCGGCTCCATATTGACGGGTGAAAGCGATGTGCTTCAGGGCGGCGGTCCTGTTCACGCACTCATCATTCAAAACACCAATCCGATGTCGGTTGCGCCTGACCAGAACAAGGTCAAACAAGGGTTCGCGCGCGATGATCTGTTTGTTTGCGTGCACGAGCAATTCATGACCGAGACGGCACTGATGGCTGACGTTGTGTTGCCTGCGACGACCTTCCTCGAGCACGATGATATCTACCGTGGTGGGGGCCATCAGTACCTCATTCTTGGCCCGAAGCTGGTCGAGCCGCCGGGCGAGTGCCTAAGCAACCATGAGGTAATTTGCGCGTTGGCCAAGCGGGTCGGCGCTGAACACCGTGGGTTTGAAATGAGTCCTCGCGAGCTGATTGATCAGATGTTGCGGGTCTCGAAACGGGGCACGATTGCCGAACTTGAGGCCAATCGTTGGCTCGACTGCCAACCGCCATTCCGGCAATCGCACTATTTGGACGGGTTTCCATGGCCTGATGGGAAGTTCCGATTCAAGCCGGATTGGGACAACGTGCCGTTCCGCAGCCCGTGCAAAAGCGGACCCATCGCCGAGATGCCGCCGCTTCCGGACCATTGGATATCAATCGAGCAGGCGAATGAGGAACACCCGTTTCGCCTGGCTACCTCGCCGGCGCGTGGCTTTCTTAATTCGACGTTTAACGAAACGCCCACCTCACTCGCGCAGGAGCAGCGCCCCACCGTCATGATCCATCCCGACGATGCACGCATCCATGGCATCGCGGACGGTGAATACGTAGTGCTTGGAAACAAGAGGGGAGAGGTCCGCCTGCACGCAAAACTCTTTCCCGGCGTGTGTCAGGGCGTGCTGATTGCAGAATCAATCTGGCCGAACTCAGCCTTTGCAGATGGCTGCGGCATCAATACCGTCACCGGCGCCGACCCGATTGCGCCGTACGGCGGGGCGGCATTCCACGACAACAGGGTCTGGATAAGAAAGACGCGCGGAGCGAGTGCCCGCGCGTCTTTGCACTCCAATTAGAGTTCCTTGCCTATCATACGATCGACCGAGTATGGGCCGCCACCCCGGACTGCGATCGCAAACAGCACAATGCCAAGCAGGAGCACATACTCGAATCCGCCTTGGCCGACCGAGAACCCTTTGCTCATGTGAACGACGAGGAACGCAATCGCCATCTCTATTGCAAGCGCGGCCGCAAAAAATCGCGTGAACAATCCGACGATGATGCAAAGGGCGCCAATCGTCTCGAGGAACATGGCCGCGCCGGCGAAGGCGCCACCGGGAACCAAACTGTTTTTCGCCATAAAGCCGCTGACGCCGCCAAAACCCAGGCCGGTGACCTTGGCCCAGCCGTGCATGAACAGTATGTAGCCCGTGACCACACGGACCAATGAGTAGGCGATCTCCCTCCAGGATGCATAAAAATCCGCAAGCCCAGGAAAAATAAGCTTAGTCTCTCCCTTGCCGTTCATGGCGTCTCCCCTTTTGCTTGTAGCGCCGCTTGTTGGCGGGCCTCACCCGTGCATCAAGGCGAGACTATAGCACCCGGACGAGCCAAAGGAATTCCATGGCTGTGCATTGCAGCGGAAATCCACCTAGGTGGGGTCGGGCACCAGGCTTTCGGTGTCGGGCACTCGGATTCCATCGATCAGGCAGTGGCCGTCGACGACTTGCACGCGGCCTTCGGCCACGAGTTTGAGCGACAATGGGTAGATACGATGTTCGATCTTGAGCACATGAGCGGCGAGGGCTTCTTCGTTGTCGTTGGAGCGCACGTTGATCGCGCCCTGCATGATGATGGGCCCGGAATCCATTTCCGGCACGACGAAATGGACCGTCGCCCCGTGACGTTTGGCTCCAGATTCCAGCACGCGCTTGTGCGTGCCGAGGCCTTTGAATGTTGGCAACAGCGCAGGGTGAATATTGATTACGCGCCACTGCCACTTCTTGACGAAATCGGCACTTAGTAACCGCATGAAGCCGGCCAGGCACACAAGATCGATTCTGTGCTTTTCCAGTATGGCTTGTAGTGCGCGCTCAAACGCGATGCGATCTTTGCCAAATTTGGCATGATCGACGATCTGCGTGGCGATGTCGGCTGCGTTCGCGACCAACAAGCCGCCTGCATCCGGCCGATTGGAAACGACCAGGGCGATCTCGGCCGGATAGTGCTTGTCTTTCGCAGCCTCGATCAGAGCCGCCATGTTGGAGCCGCGTCCAGAGATGAGCACGGCGACCTGCTTGCGACTCATGCTTCACCCGAGATTGAGTTTGCCGTCATAAGCGACAGTGGTGCCGTCGCTTGCCTTGGTGATACTGCCGAGCATCGCCACGGTTTCGCCCGCGTCGGTGAAAGCTTTGACGACTGCGTCAGCCTCCTTGCGCGAGGCGACGACAACCATTCCGATGCCGCAATTGAAGGTCCGCAGCATTTCGCTTTGTGCAATGCTGCCCTCTGTCGCGAGCCACTGAAACACAGGCGGAACGCAAACACGTGCGAGGTCGATGCGAACGCCAAGTCCTTTTGGAAGTATCCGTGGGATGTTGTCGGGGAAACCACCGCCGGTGATATGGGCGAGGCCTTTCACAGCCCTGGTTTCCCGGATCACTGCAAGGCACGACTTAACATAAATCCGGGTGGGTCTGAGGATCGCTTCGCCAAGGCTTTGCTCGGGTATAAATGGTGCCGGCGCGGTCCATGGAAGTCCGGTCCTTTCGATGACCTTGCGCACGAGAGAATAGCCGTTGGAATGCAGGCCCGACGACGCAAGTCCGATAATTACATCACCTTCGGCCATGTCAGCGCGCGGAAGCAGCGCATCACGCTCAACCGCGCCGACGGCGAAGCCGGCAAGGTCATAGTCGTCGCCGTGATACACACCGGGCATTTCGGCGGTTTCTCCGCCTATCAGTGCACAACCGGATTCGCGGCAACCGATGCTAATGCCGGCAACCACGGCCGCCCCGATCTCTGGCTCCAGTTTGCCGCAGGCGTAATAGTCAAGAAAAAAAAGAGGCTCGGCACCTTGGACCACCAAATCGTTGACGCTCATAGCGACCAGGTCGATGCCGATCGTGTCATGGCGGCCGGTTTCTATCGCGACCTTGAGCTTGGTTCCGACACCGTCGGTCGCCGCGACGAGGAGCGGGTCGCGATAGGCGGCTCGTTTGAGGTCGAATACACCGCCAAATCCGCCAATTTCGCCGTCAGCGCCCGGGCGAGCGGTGGCGCGTACAAGCGGCTTGATCAGCTCCACCATCCGGTTGCCGGCATCGATATCAACACCGGCCTGCGCGTAAGTGAGACCGCGCCGTTTTTCTGTCATGATGGACCTCGCTTGCGCCGGGGTCGTACGTTGGAATCGCAAGTCGCGCAATGGTCACAGCGTCGTTATACTCCACCAATGGAATTGGCGTGTTTCCGGCGTTGGCGACCGGGACGCTGCCACGAGTCGGGATTGCCTTGAGTATTCCAAACCTCATTACGCTGGGCCGCATTCTGCTGGTGCCGATCGTGGTCTGGGCGATCGCATCCGGCGAGCAGTACATCTGGATCGCCTTCGTACTTTTCCTGGCCGCCGGCGTCAGCGATGCCGTCGATGGATATCTGGCCAAGCGGTTCCACATGACCACCGAACTTGGCGCCTACCTCGACCCGCTGGCTGACAAGGCGCTGATTGTGTCGATTTATATTACCCTCGGCATTAAGGGGTTGATTCCCGGGTGGCTCGTAATCCTCGTTGTGTCGCGCGACATCATGATTGTCGGTGCAGTCATGCTGTCGTGGCTGGTCGGCATACCCATCAAGGTCAAGCCGCTGCTCATATCGAAGCTCAATACTGTCGCGCAGATCGTTTTTGCCTGCGTGGTACTCGGTACAGTTGGCTTCGGCTATTTCTTGCCGACGCTGACCTGGGTATTGATGACATTGGTCGCCATTTTGACCCTGCTGTCTGTCGCAGCTTATGTGGCCGAATGGGTGCGCCATATCAATTCCACGGCTGCCAAACCGTGAGCCGGCGGACCGCATCGCGCCCGCAACGCAGCCCGGCTGTAGAGCACGGCACGTTTCAGCGCCAGATGGCCTTCTGGTTCGCGGCGCTTTTGCTGTTTGTACTGGCGCTGTGGCTGCTCAGTGAAATCCTGCTTCCGTTTGTTGCGGGCCTTGCCATCGCTTATCTGCTTACGCCTCTCACGGATCGGCTTGAGCGGTTGGGCATCAACCGGCTGGCAGCCTCGCTCATTAACATCACGCTCGTGGTGCTCGCGCTGATTTACGTTATCCTCCTAGTGGTGCCCATTCTCGGCGGTCAACTATCATCGTTCATCGACAGCGTCCCAGCCAATGTAACGAAGCTGCAGGCACTCTTGAGCGACCCAAGCCGGCCGTGGGTCCAGAAGCTGATGGGGGCCGGCATCAACGTCGACAAATCGTTCGGTGATCTGGTCACGCAAGGCGTCGGCTGGCTGACGACATTTTTGCACTCGTTATGGTCGGGCGGTCGTGCGCTAGTATCCGTGTTCTCGCTTGTTGTGGTTACGCCAGTTGTCGCTTTCTACCTGATCTACGACTGGCACCGCATGATTCGTACTGTCGACGGTTGGATTCCACTTCACCAGCGTGACACCGTCCGCGGTTTGGCCCGCGAGGTCGACGCCGCAATTTCCGGCTTTCTGCTCGGGCAGACTGCCGTGTGTCTGATCCTTGGCTCGTTCTATTCCGTAGCGCTGACGCTGATCGGACTCAATTTTGGCCTGCTGATTGGTTTGATTTCAGGACTTATCACGTTCATTCCTTACATCGGCTCGATGACCGGACTGATATTGTCCCTGGGCGTTGCGGTCGCACAATTCTGGCCAGACTACGGATCGATCCTGATGGTCCTTGGGGTGTTCCTGATCGGCCAGTTTGTGGAGGGCAACATCCTGTCACCGCAGCTGGTCGGTGAGAGTGTCGGCTTGCACCCAGTTTGGTTGATTTTCGCGCTGCTCGCTTTCGGCTATCTGTTCGGCTTCGTCGGACTTTTGGTTGCGGTCCCGCTCGCCGCTACGATCGGCGTGTTGTCACGCTTTGCTTTGCGCCGTTACCTTAAGAGCTCGTTCTACACCGGCGGTAAATTGGATTGACGGCATGAGCGGTTCGTTCGCCCCGCGACAACTCGCGCTTGCGCTCGATCATCCCGTTAGTTTT
>Ga0066388_100000887_pt1 | contig 15570 bp, 13 predicted proteins | sample PanSoiMetaGPlot6_FD_64539 | JGI IMG/M metagenome (GOLD analysis project Ga0066388, IMG submission 64539) | Tropical forest soil microbial communities from Panama analyzed to predict greenhouse gas emissions - Panama Soil - Plot 6 (Hybrid Assembly) | ecosystem: Environmental > Terrestrial >... | reverse complement strand
TATCGGATCTTGACCCGCCGCCCCCGACCCAAGGTGATGTGGGTCGGCAACTCTTGCGCCAGACGAGCCGCGGCCTTGGGCGTGAGAAGGTCCAAAACCTTTCGGGACCAGTCTTGCTTTTTCAAGTCGGCGAAGGAATCGAATCCTTGAAAGAGCTTGAGGATCAGCGGGACGAGGTCTTCGCCTTCAAGGGAAGGAAGCGTTTCTTGAGGGTCCAGACGGGAGAAAAGCTTAAGCCGAGCCAGGGTCTCCTCAAGCTCCGCCGGGTCGGCGAATCGGGACATCGCTTGAAGCAGAGATGAAACTTCTATCCGGGATGGGCTGCCTTCCAGGTCAAGCCCCAAGCCCTCCCGAAGGAGCATTCGTTCCGCCGCCCCGGCGTCTTGGGGTCTTCCCCGTGACTCGCTTAGGATCAGCTGCCCATAAACGATCTTCGAGAGCTGGGCGACGCGACCCGAATCTTTCTCCCAAACCAACTCCGACCGTTCGGTGAGCAGGCCTTGGGGAAGATCGAAGAGCCATTCGGGACGGATGGGACAAAGGGATTTCACGTGGACCCTAGATCTCGCCTGGCCCTGATGCTGCTTTTCCTGAACGTCCATGACCACGAAAGTGTCGCTTTCCGCGAAGACGGGATCCGCCGCGGCCTCGCCCGAACCCCCCGCGGCGAAGACCAGCTCATGGGGGGTTCCACGAATTCCGCCCTTCAGGGGCGTCTGTGGATGGTCCCTTTTCTGGGCCACCCGGTCTGGGAAACCGCTGAGCAGAGAGAGGGCCAGAGAATTCCTTGTGCCAGAGAAGAGGGTTGTTTTTCCCCGAGCTGTTTTTTCGCCGAAATACCTAAGAAGTTGGTGGCGTGTTTTTTCAACGAAGTCCGTGGGGCGATAAGACTCGAGAACGTGTAACGCATCCAGACCTTCGAGGCCGTCCTCCGCGATCAGGGCGGCCAGCAATGTCGCTTCCGGAAGAACTTTTCGGGCCTCCGCCTCGATGAGCATCCTGGAAAGGCGCGGGTGGATGGGGAGCTCGGCGAGCTTGAAACCCAACGGGGTGAGCGGGGCGTCCAAATCGGCGGTCTCGGTGGCGCCGAGCCGAAATAGCAGCTCCACCGCCGCCTGAAGGGAGGCGTGAGGCGGTGGATCGAACCAGGAAAAACCTTGGGAGGGATGGACACCGAGGGCCTTGAGCTCGAGGAGGGTCTGGGAAAGGTCGGACCGTAAAATTTCAGGGAGGTCGAAGGCGGGCCGACCCTCGAAGTCCGCCTGGGTGTAGAGGCGAAGGACCTTTCCCGGTCCGGTTCGGCCCGCCCGTCCCGCCCGCTGGGTCGCCGAGGCCTTGGAGATGGGACGGGTCTTCAGGGCGGGAACGCCGCTCCACCACGAGTAGCTGGCCCGCCGGTGAAGACCCCCGTCGATCACCGTCGTCACCCCGTCGATCGTGATGGAGGTCTCGGCTACATTGGTGGCGAGGATGACCTTGGGGCGATTCGATTTTAAGAAGACCTTGTTTTGACTCTCTCGCGGCAGCTCCCCGTGGAGAGGAAGGATTTCCAGCCGGCCTGGGAAGGCCTCGCAGAGTAGATCCTCCGAGCGGCGGATCTCGGCCATGCCCGGCAAAAAAACCAGAATATCGCCGGGGTTCGGGCCGGCCCAAAGTATGTCTCCCACGGCCTTCTTGATCAGGATCTCTGCGGCCTGCGACGGGGGCGCGGGAAGATGGGAGAGCTCCAAGGGATAGGCCCGGGACTCAAGCGTAAGGATGGGACAGTTTCCCAAAAATCCCGACAGGGTCTTCGTTTCCAGCGTGGCCGACATGACCAAGAGTTTGAGATCAGGACGGTGGGAGGCCTGGAGCCAGCGCAGGTAGGACAGGGCTGTGTCGGTATGAAGATGGCGCTCGTGAAATTCGTCCAATACCACGAGGCCCACCGAAGGCAATCGGGGCGAGTGAAGCAGGAGGCGAAAGAGCATGCCCTCGGTCAAAAACTTAAGCCGGGTTAAGGGGCCTAAGGCCTTTTCGAAGCGAAATTGGTACCCGACGCTCTCCCCGACCTTTTCGTTTCGTTCCTCCGCCACCCGAAAGGCTGCCGTTCGTGCGGCCAGGCGGCGGGGGACCAAGACCCAGATTTCCTGTCGAGGCGAAAAAAGATCGGAATCGAGGAGGGCCGGAGGGACGCGGGTCGTCTTACCCGATCCCGGGGAGGCCTGAAGGACCAAGTTCGGGGAACTCCTCAACCCTTCGATGATCTCGGGCAAGAGGGGATCGATGGGTAGGGGCTTTTTTTCGGGCATTGTGAGACCGGCAAACTGGTAAACCGGCAGATTGGTTTATACTGAAGACCGCCCACGAGTTTACCAGTCTATGAGTCTACCAGTTTACGACATTAGGTAATCGTATATTCCGGTCCGCTTCCGCCTTCGGGAGGCGTCAGGCGCCCGCCCTTGGCCGTGATGGCGCCGCATTGCACGCAGTTGGAAGGGTTGGTCTGGATCGCCTTCTTGCCCGCCTCGTCCGTATGCCATTCGTAAACGGCGGCGGGGCACATGTTGATCCAGGCCTCTCCCACGGCCTCGGGTACCTCGGTCTTCAGGCGCAGATGGGAGGGTTGGGTGTCGCGGCTCCGGTTACCACTGACGTAGACGCTGGAGAGCTTGTCGAAGGTGAGCTGATTGTCCGGTTTCACATAGGTACGACCACCCAAGAAAAGCTCACGGTCCGAATCGGCGTGGGACTTGAAACGCCATCCGGGGAAAAGCCCTCCGGTGACCGTCATGAGGCCCGCCAGGAAGGAGCCGGGGAAAAAGCCGTATTGAAAGACCTGGCGCATGTTTCGCACCTTGTACAAATCTTTCCAGACGAAACTCCCTTTCACCTTTTCGTCGAAGAGATCCAAGGAGGAGGGGGCCTGGAGGTCTTTCCCGGCCTTCAAGGCCTCGAAGATCGCTTCAGCGGCCATCATGCCGGTCCCCATGGCGTAGTGGATCCCTTTCAGGGCGGGCACGTTCACGAACCCCGCGCCGTCGCCGACCAGAAGGGCGCCAGGCACGTTCAGACGGGACGGCAGGGCGTAGAAACCCCCTTCGGGGATCGTTTTCGCGCCCCAACCACCGTCGGCCCGCTTGCCGCCTTCGAGGATGGGCCTGATCAAGGGATGGAGCTTCAATTCTTGCAGGATATCGTGGACGGAAATCGACGCGTCGGCCGTGTCCAGGCCCACCACCATTCCGATGGCCACCTGGGCGTCACCTAGAGGATAGATGAAGCTGCCGCCGAACTCTCCGTACTTTTTTCCTCCACGCAGGGGCCAGCCCATGGTGTGGATGACCCGGTCCAAGGGCTTGGGCACGTCCCAAATTTCTTTGACCCCCAAGGCGTACACCTGCGGATTTGGTCCTTTGAGGCCGTACTTCCCGATCAAAGCCCCCGAGAGATGGCCCGCCGTGCCCTCCGAAAGCACGGTGGCCTGGGCGGCGATCTGGACCCCCGGCTCGAAATTGGAAAGGGGGTTTCCATCGCGCCCCAAACCCTTGTCACCCGTCTGGACGCCCTTGACCGCGCCGTTTTCCACGACCAGTTTCGAGGCGGGCGTCTCATTCAAGATCATGACGCCCATGGCTTCCGCTTTTTGGGCCATCCACTTGCCCATCTCGCTGATCGAGGCCACGTAATTGCCGTGGTTGTGCATCGTGGGTGGAATGACGGGAAAGCGGAAGGATTTGTTTTTGGTCAAAAAATAGACCGCTTCTTTCGTGACGGGCTTTCGAAAGGGAAACTCTTCCATGGGCGTCTCGGGGAAGAGCTTTTTAAAGCCGCTGGGGTTCACCACCGCCCCGGAGAGTAGGTGGGCACCGGGGTATTTACCCTTCTCCACGACCGCGATAGGCACCTCGCCCAGTTTGGCCTTCACCTCAGGGTCGGTCTCTAAAAGCTGGGCCAGGCGGATCGCCCCGGACAACCCGGCCATTCCTGCGCCGACGAAGAGGACCCCGACGTCGATCTTGGCCTCCGGCGATTGGGTGGGGGCGGTGAAAAATTCGTTTGAATCCAGATTCGGCGCGTATTCCGCGGGGACGTTGCTCATGGGCTCCTCCAGGGAGTGGAATGGGGTCTTAAAATAAATTGAATCGTTATTCATTCATGAGCTATCAAACCTTGAAAAAGCAAGCAAGAACTGTCCGTGTGTGACTCTATTGGCCTCCGGCCTGGGTACAAAATTTTTTGTGTTTCCGAACACGAGATCGTAGGGGCGGCCTTGTGTGGCCGCCCATACAAGGAGAACAAATGAAATCCCACACCGAATATCTTTGGTTCAATACGGAACACGAGGAAGAATTCGTCCTGATCACCGACGAGCTCCGGAAGATCTTGAAAAAAAGTGGCGTTCAAGAAGGGATGATGCTGGTCTCCGCCATGCACATTACGGCCGCCGTCTACGTGAACGACGACGAGCCGGGCTTGATTCAAGACATTCAGACCTGGCTTGAGAAAATTGCCCCGGAAAATCCCGCTTATCTTCACCACAGGACGGGCGAAACGAACGGGCACGCCCATCTTCGGAATTTAATTCTGCATCACCAAGTCATCCTTCCCATCACAAAGGGAGATCTGGATCTCGGTCCCTGGCAGGCGGTTTTTTACGCGGAATTTGACGGGCGCAGGAAGAAACGGGTGATTGTGAAGGTCTTGGGCGAATGAGATCGGAAACGCCCCAAAGAGCTAAAATTACGCTACCTCCCCGTTTCTGAATTCTGTATCCTTCCGCTTCAAGAGGAGGCCCCATGAAAAAACTCATCATCGGTCTCGTCGTGGTGGCGGCGATCGTCGTGGTTTGGTTCATCTCGGCGCGAAACGCCCTGGTCACAAAAGAAGAGGACGTCAAAGAAAAGTGGTCGCAAGTGGAGAACGTCTATCAGAGAAGGGCCGATTTGATTCCCAATCTTGTCAATACGGTCAAGGGATATGCCTCCCATGAGCGCGAAACCTTGGAAGGGGTGATTCAGGCCCGGGCCCAGGCGACCTCGATCTCGGGCGAGGCATTGAAGAACGCCATTAACGACCCGCAAGCCTTCCAAAAGTTTCAGGAAACGCAGGGGGCCCTTTCGTCGGCCCTTTCCAAATTGATGGTGGTAGTAGAGCGATATCCCGATTTGAAGGCCAACCAAAATTTTCTTGAATTGCAGGCCCAGCTGGAAGGCACGGAGAATCGGATCACTGTGGAGCGGAGGCGCTTTAATGAGGCCGCCCGGGAATACAATGTCGCCGTCCGAAGATTTCCAACCGCCCTCGTAGCCTCCTTCTTCGGGTTCAAGGAAAAGTCTTATTTCCAGGCCGACCCCGCAGCGGCGAAGGCGCCGGAAGTCAAGTTTGAGTGATGGGCCGTCTTTTCCCATGGGGAGGAGCCTTGATGCTTCTCCTTTTTGTCTCGTTCGCCTTGGGTCTCTCCCTTCCTCCCGCCCCGACCGCCCGGGTGAACGATTATGGGGGAATGCTTAACGCCTCCTCCCGTCTTGAGCTCGAGCAAAAACTCAAGAACTTCGAAGAAGCCACCTCCAATCAAATCGTTGTCGCCACCTTTTCCTCCCTCGAGGGGGAGACGCTCGAGGATTTTTCCATCCGCCTGGCCGAGGCCTGGAAGCTGGGGAAGAAGGGCCGTGACAACGGCGTGCTCCTTCTCATCTTTAAAGAGGACCGGGCCCTGCGCATCGAGACGGGCTACGGATTGGAGGGGGCCCTTCCCGACGCCGTCTCTCGCTCCATCATCGAAAGCAAGATCATCCCCGAGTTTCGCCGCGGCGACTTTAAGGCCGGGATCTTCTCCGGCGTGGACGCCATTATCGCCGCCACAAAGGGGGAGTACCGGGCCGAGCCTGAAACCAACGTGGGCGCCATTTTACTCCTTCTGTTGTTTTTCTTCCTTCTTGGCCTCTTTTTCTGGTGGGTCAGCCGGAAAGCCGGCCAGGGAATCACCTTGGGCTCCGGCGGTTTAAGACGCTCCAGCGGCTGGGGCCGGTCCACCGGCTGGGGCGGGGGAGGGAGCTCGGGAAGCAGTTGGGGAGGAGGCGGCTCGTCCTCCTGGGGAAGCGGCGGGGGAGGTTTTTCGGGGGGCGGCGGCAGTTTCGGAGGCGGCGGGGCCAGCGGCCGATGGTAGGAGAAGAGTCAGATGATGGAACGACCTTTACATCCCAAGAAATTCTTCAGCGACGCGGAGAAACGGACGTTAGTCGAGGCCATCCGCCGGGCCGAATCGAAGACCTCCGGCGAGATCCGAGTTCATTTGGCCAAGAGCAGCGGCCCGGATCACTTCCAGGAGGCCCTGAAGGCTTTCGCAGGCCTTCGCATGACCGAAACACGGGAAAGAAATGGGATTCTCTTTTTCCTCTCCTTAAAAGAGAGGGCCTTGGTCATACTGGGTGATCGGGGCATTCATGAAAAGGTGGAAGAGCGTTTTTGGAATGTCTTGAAGGACAAGACCCTCACGGCCTTTAGTCAGGATCGTTTCGTGGAGGGGCTCATGGAAGGAATCGAAATTGTAGGTTCAAAGCTTGCCAAGCATTTCCCCAGGTCCATCGACGATAAAAACGAGCTTTCCGACGAGATCACTCAGTCTTGAGCTTCGACTTCCAGGGGAGTCGTCCTCTTTTTCCCGAAAAGATAGGCGAAGAGTCCGCCCAGTTCGTAGAGAACCAGGAGGGGCAGGGCCATGAGAAACTGGCTCAAGACGTCGGGGCCCGGCGTCAAGATGGCCGCTACCGTGAAGATGATAACGACCGCGAATTTGCGGAAGCGGTGAATGTGTGAATACTGGATGAGTCCCAAACGGGAGAGCAGGAGGATGATAAGCGGAAGCTCGAAGGTGAGCCCAAAGGCCAAGAGCATCTTGGTGGAGAAGGAGAAATACTCGCTCATCTTGGGCATGAAGACGATGGGCGTGTCCTTCAGGATTCCCACAACGAACTGGAAGCCCGTGGGAAAGACCACGAAGTAGCCGAAGAGGGCGCCGCCCACAAAAAAAACGCCCGACAGGAGCCCCACCGGAACCAAGAGATGTTTTTCCGTTTTATAGAGGCCGGGAGAGATGAAGCGCCAGACCTGCAGGGCGATGTAGGGGGCCGCCAAAAGAAAGCCGGCGAGTCCTGCCGTCTTGAAATAAACCATGTAGGATTCGAAGGGAGTGGTCGCGATAAAGCGGCTCTCGGCCGGCAGGACCTGGACTAAGGGCCGGGTCAAGATTTCGAAGAGATCCTTGGCAAAATAAAGGGTGATGGAGGTTCCCACGGCCAAGGCGATGAAGGAATGAAGCAGGCACCTCCTCAATTCACCCAGGTGCTCGACCAAACTCATCAGGCGGGGGTTTTCTTTCATGGAAAAGCCGGCTTAAGCGGGATCTTTAGGAGGCGGGGGAGGAGGTGAGACGGAATTTCGGATCTCCCGGCGGTTATCGTCTAGATCTTTTTCAAAGGAGGAGCGGGTATCTTCCCAGGCGCTTCGAATCTCGTGAAGCCAGCGGCCTAAGCTTCGGGCCGTGGAGGGGATCTTTTCGGGCCCTAGAAAGATCAGGGCGATCAAAAAGATGACGACCAATTCTCCGAATCCCATCCCGAACATAAATTACTTCGCCAAACTACAAATCCTTCGTGAAAAATTCCGCCCCGCCGCCGCCTGGCCCTTGTCCTCCGCCGGCGCCGGGGATCGCGCCGACAAAATCCATGGACTCGCTATCGCCCTTCACGACCTCCATCGGGGTCTGGTATTGCGACAGATCGATCCACGGAGGCAGTTTGAAGTCTTTCGTCGGATAGCGTTCGGTGGCTTCCTTCATGTAATAGAGCCAGATGGGGGCCGAGATTTGGCCGCCCGTCGCCCCGCGTCCGATCGATTTGATCTTTTCGTCGTGGCCGACCCAGACGCCCGCGACCAGGGTGGGAGTGAAGCCGATGAACCAGGCGTCAGTCGCACCGTTGGTCGTGCCGGTTTTTCCCGCCGCCGGCTTACCCAAGGCCAAGGCCCTCGTGCCGGTGCCATATTTCACCACGTCTTCCATCAATGAGACCATCGTGGCGGCGGTTCTCGGGGTGATCTCATGGTCTTCGGGGATGTATCCGCCGTACAAAACTTTCTTTTCATAGTCGCTTAAGCTGAGCTGGTCTTTTTGTATGCACTGCTCGCCGGGGCCGATCAAGGCGGGGTTGTAGGCCATCTCATCCCAAGGAATTTTTTTCGCTTTGCCCTTTTCGGAAGGGCGGGTTTCCACCGAGGTGGAGGCCTGGGTCTCGGAAGGCTTCGATTCCGCCGCGGCCTGGGTTTCGGGAATGATCGCCTGGCCGGGGGCCGATTCGCCCATGCTGGAGGTGGTGCCCGGCTCCTCCGCGGGTCCGGATTCCGCCGATTTCTTTCCGGTGCCCCAGGTGATCACGAATTTTTTATCCATCGGCTTATGCTCTTCAATCACCTTTCCCGACGGATCGACCATTTTGCGGATGAAATAAAGCTCAGGCAGGATTCCGCCGGTGACGAAGGTGCCGTAAGCGCGGGAGAGCTCCGAAAGGTAGATGTCGTTGGCACCTAGGGCCATCGAATAATATTTGTTGATCAAAGTGTTTAAGCCCAGTTTTCGCATGTAGGCATCGACGTAGTGGGTGCCGATATCCATCACGATTCGGACCGTGACCACGTTGCGGGAGTGGACCAGGGCGCTTCGAAGGGGCGTCGGCCCCGCGTAGGTCCCTCCGTAGTTCTTCGGCGACCAAAATTTACCCGGCGATTCTTCGTAGACCAGGGGCGCGTCCATGATCACCGTGTTGGGCGTGTAGCCTTTATCCAGGGCCGCCGAATAAATCAGAGGCTTGATGGCGGATCCGGGCTGCCGAAGGGCCTGGGTCGCCCGGTTGAATTCGCTCCTCCGGTAGTCGATGCCACCGATGATGGCTTTGATCTCCCCGGTAAAAGGCTCGTAAGAATAAAGGGCTCCTTGAAGCTGAGGCTGCTGCTCCAGCGCGAAGAGCAAGGATCCTTCTTCCGGCCCCGCGGGCATCGTCGAAAGGGCCGAGGCGGAGCTGGTCTTGTCTTTGGCGGCGGGCTCGGCGGCTGGAGACGCTCCCGCGGCGGCCGTCTTCGAATCTTTCTCCGATTTCTTGTCTGGTTTCACCGGGGCTTTTTTGTACAGCTTCACCTGGACCACGTCTCCCGCTTTCAATTGAGAAGCGGCCGCGGCCCAGCTCATGCCGTCGGGGACGATCGTCCCTTTTTGATTTCCCACTTGAGCTTCGAAACCCTTGACCTTCGATCCTCCCAAGATGAGCGCGTCATAATATTCCCCGTCCTGAAGTGGGGTTTTGATCGCTTCGATCTCTTTCGTGGTACGGTATCGGCCGTAGTCGATATCTCCGGCCCACTCGAGGATCTTCATGTGATTGTCGGTGTTGAATTTCTTAATCGCCTCGGGATCCGTCAGGGTCTGGATCGGCCCGCGAAAGCCCTGGCGGTGGTCGATCTCCCTCAGTCCCTTGTCCACGGCGCGGGAGGCGGACTGCATCAGATCGAGGGAGGTGGTGGTATAAATTTTAAACCCTCCTTTATAGAGGGCCTCATCGCCGTATTTTTCCGAGATATAGCGCCGCACGTGCTCGACGAAGTAGGGGGCATAGTGGAGGTTAAAATCCTTGTCGGTGCCGGACCGGAAGATCGCCAACGGGGTCTTTTTCGCCTCCTCGGCCTCCTTCGCGGTCAGGTAGCCTTGCTCCTTCATGCGGTCGATGACGTAATGTTGCCGTGACGTGGCCCGTTCCGGGTTGACCAGGGGATTGAAGGTGGAGGGCGCCTTGGAAAGGCCGACGATCATGGCCATCTCGGCGACGTTTAAGTCCTTTAAGTTTTTATGGAAGTAATTTCGCGCCGCCGCAGCGACGCCGTAGGCCCGATTTCCGAAAAAGATGTGGTTCAGATAAAGGTAGAGGATCTGGTCTTTCGAAAGTTTGCTTTCAATGTGCGTGGCGAGAATCGCCTCTTTGATCTTTCGGTCATAGCTTCTCTCCGGAGAGAGGACTAAATTTTTGGTTACCTGCTGCGTGATGGTGGATCCTCCCTGAACCGTATGGCCGGCCCGGAGATTGTTGATGAAGGCCCGGAAGATTCCCTGAGGATCTACCCCTTTGTGTTGAAAGAATCTCTCGTCTTCACTGGCCACGAAGGCCTCGATCATTTTCTTAGGAATGTCTTGAATCGGCGTCAAGAAACGACACTCGCTCCAAAATTCGCCGATCTTGCGGTTTTCGGTGTCGAAGACCTCGGAGACGAGCGGGGGCTTGTAGTCCTCGATGCGATCTAGCTTGGGAAGGTCTCGGGAAAAATAATAGTAAGCGCCGATTCCCAGGGACGCCACGAGAAGGGTAACGGCGACCGTACCAAGAAGAAGATATCGAAGGATTTTGAAGAGTATTTTCGGATTTTTACCCGATGTTTTCGGAGAGCTCATGAAAGATCTTTACAACTCCTTGCCTTACGAAGCCGTACCCATACCCAGCTTCCTCCCCCGGTGCAAATAAAAAATCCTTGAAACGACTTCGATAATCTCTTCTAATTATAACTTATATTTCAGGCAAAAGGCCTTAAGTTTGGTCTTTGGTCAGGCAGAGCCTAAGTTTAAGGCTTTAAGAAAGGAGTCTCGCTATGTTCAGGAAGGTATTGCTTTTCTTGGTGATGACCGGCCTGGTGTTTTCGGCCCCCCTGGCTTGCAAAAAGAAACAAGCCCCCACGGAAGAACCGACCAAAGTGGAGTCGGGGACTGACGTGAAAGGGGCCGCGGCCCCCGAGGCCCCAGGGGCCCCGGCACCCGCTCCGGCCCCCGCGGTACCGCCGCCCCCTCCTCCGCCACCGCCCCCGCCGCCTCCACCGCCTCCGCCGCCCGCGGCTCCCATGCCGACCGCGCCGGCCCCCGATGCGGGAGGAACGGCTCCTTCGCCTTCGGTCCCAGCGGTCCCAACGCCGCCGGCCGCACCGGCGGTGCCTTCGGCGCCTCCCCCTCCGCCGCCGCCCAGCGTCCCTTGATCGGCCAGGAGGATCATATCTCGAATTTTCGCATCGAAACCGGGCACCCATCTCTGGACGGGATGGGTGCCCTTTTTTCATGGGATTTTAAGCGATGAAGAAGATTCTTTTTGTGGTCGGGGTTGTTGCGGCCATGAGTCTCGGAATTGTGGCCTGTCGAAAGAATGAGCCCGCGAAGCCTGAAGAACAGGAGCCCGTCGTCCAACCGACGATTCTGCCGGCGCCGCCCATGACGCCGGAGCAGGTTCCGTCTTTGCCGACAAGCGCTCCGGCCGTTCCCGGGGCCCCGGAAACCACCCCGGCGCCGCCGGCCGGTCCACCGCCTGGAATCACACTTCCGCCCATGGGAGGGGCCACCCCCGGTCTGCCGACGACCGCCCCGGCGACCCAGCCGGCCCTGCCCACGGCCACCCAACCGGGTCTTTCGCCTCCCCTCGGTACCGCCCCGGGCCAACCCGTCGCGCTGCCGGCCATTCCCGCGGCCCCTGCAGTTCCCGCTCCTCCCCCTGGAGGGGCTCCTCCCGCCCCTTCGCCCTTTTCCAAAGCCCTAGAGAACTTGGATGCGGTGGGAGAGGCTCCCCCTCCTGCTCCCAGTCCGGCCGCTCCCCAGACGGCCCCCGCCCCTGGTGGGGCTCCAGCCCCTGGAGCGACCCCCGGAGTGACTCCACCTCCCGCCCGTCCGGGAACCTGGTAGGCTAAGGTTTCAAGACTTGAGCAAAAAACGTCACGCCCAGGGGGACGATCAAATTGTCCCAGGTCCGGAGTGGGAGAGATTCGAGAAGGGTCCCCACGGCGGCAAGAAGGAGGCTCGCACCCAGCGAACAGAAAGGGAGCTGCGCCAAGAAGGCCGTGATGAAGAAGGCGAGGGATCCCACGTAGGTTTTTTGGGGGGAATAGAAGATCGAAGCCTTGCCTAAACTTGAGCCCGCCAAAGCCGCCGCCCCGTCGGCGAGACAGATCTGAAGAAATCCGAAAGTCGCGAAGCGAAGATCGAAAAAGAGAAGGCTTAAGCCAAGCCCCAAGGCGAGGAAAACAGGCCCCCAATCCAGGGAGCCGTTCCTTTCGAAAGAGCGGGTGAAGAAATCGAAGAAGGGGAGGCCGCGTCCCTTCTTTCGTGCGAGAAGCCATGAAAGAAGATAAAGAACGATGAGAAACCCGAGGAGGGCGGCGGAGGCTTGAGGGGAATACGAGGCGATATAAAGAAAAAGAAGGCCGGGAAGGTGCAGCAGCTTTCGAAGGAGCTCCTTTTTAAAAGCCGGTGCGAAAGCGAAGCCCATAATAGTCCTTGGCGAGATCGGGACTTAAACCGAAGTTTCGATGAAGCTTCTTATGGTAACGGGCGGTCCCGAAGCCGATCACCGATCCCAAGACCGCGCCCATCAAGACATCGGAGGGAAAATGCTTGAAGGAATCGACGCGGGAGAGGGCGACGGCCGAGGCGAAGGCGTACATCGGCACCCCTACCTTGGGGCCGTACATCACCTGAAAGACGGTCGCCGTGCTGAAGACCCCGCTCGCGTGGGCGGAAGGAAAGCTTAAGCTCGTCCCGTCGGGCCGTTCCCGATCTGCGGCGACCTTGATACCGTAGGTGAAGAGCTGCGTCCAAAAGAGGGCTTCAAGGATTGACTCGCCGGTTGTGGCGAGCTTTTCATTATGGCCGAATCCGCCGACCATGGCGGTGACCACCCCGACACCTCCCATGGTCAGAGGGTTTCCCATAAACTTGAAAACGTCATCCCCTGTTTCTCCAAAAAGCGCATGGGGCTCGAAGCTCGATTGGATGTCGTGATCCTGTTCATGGAGGGCCGCCGTCATGGCAAGGCCGATTCCCAGCCCCAAAGAGCCGAATCCCCAAAAGCTCTCTTTAAGATCGTATCCTAAATGCCTAGGCAGGTCTGTAAAAACGAACTTTTCGGCCCTTTTGGAGCGTTCGACGAAGGCTTCATCGGGGCTTTTCTTCGCCGCCGGGCTCGAATCCGGGGAAGGGGCCTCCTTTCCGGGGGCCTGGCCTTCGGCGAAGGTCGGGGGATCCATTCCAGCCGAAAAATCCGGCCCCTCCTGAGAGAAGGCCTGAACGGGAGGAAGGACGCATTGGAGAAACAGAAGGAGAAGGAGCGCGCGGCCGGTCCATTTTCGAAAGAAAGAGAATGACATAAGGCGTTTCATAGGGGAGCCGCGCTATAACATGGAAGAAAATGGGAGCAAAGGGCATATAATTTCATCTCCACCCCCTCCTCAAATTTTTTTTTGTGTTTTCGAACAGGCCATCGTAGGGGCGGCCCTGTGTGGCCGCCCGCCCCTTGGACACAATTGCGGGCGGCCACACAGGGCCGCCCCTACATCGAATTTCTTCATCCGCAACGTGTCCCTTCAGTGGCGTTTCAAGGTCTGCGACAGGAATCGTAAACAAAAAAATTAGGTGAGGGGGAGATGCTTCCTCAAGTTGGATCCCCATTTCAAATATCCTTGTGTTCGGTCGGAGCCTGCGGCTAAAAGAAATTCCATGTCGAAATCCTTATCCATTGCCTCCATTTCCTTCGTATTTCTCCTTTGTCTCCAATGGATCTATTTCAAAACCACCGGGACCCCGCTCTCACCGGGCCTTGCGGCCCTGTCTTCGGGTTTCGGAATTTTCGGGGCGGCCTACATCCTTTCCTGGGGGGCCGAACTTGCCCAGCTGGAGATTCCGCGCTCCCTCGCGATCGCCTTCTTGGCCTTGATTGCGGTGCTTCCCGAATACGCGGTGGACATGTATTTCGCCTGGCAGGCGGGAAAAGATCCGAGGTACATCCACTTTGCCACGGCCAACATGACGGGGGCCAACCGACTCTTGATCGGCATGGGCTGGGCGGCGGTGTCCTTCGCCTATTTTTTAAAGACCAAAAAGGCGGAGATCCGTCTCCAAGAAGGGACACGCTCTGAACTTTTGGCCCTGTTGCTCGCCACCGTTTATTGCTTCTTGATTCCTTTGAAGGGCCACCTTTCGTGGGTTGATACGGTCTTTTTGCTCGCGATTTTCGTTTGGTACATCCGCCAGATGATCCGCTCCCAACACGAGGAGCCGGAGCTGGGCGGGCCCATCGAGCCCGTCGCCCGATGGCCCCGCGGACAGCGGATCGCCGTCACCGTCTTTTTCTTTCTCTTCTCCGGGTTTACGATTTTCATCGCCGCCGAGCCCTTCGCGGAGGCCCTCCTGGAAACCGGGCGCCATTGGGGCATCGAGGAGTTCATTCTCGTGCAATGGCTGGCGCCTTTGGCCTCCGAATCGCCCGAATTCATCGTGGCCATCCTTTTTGCGTTGAGATCCCAGGCCACCTCGAGCATGGGCACCCTGATCTCCTCCAAGGTCAACCAATGGACCCTCCTCGTGGGCATGCTGCCCTTGGTCTATAATCTCTCCACCGGGTCTTTTAACCCCATGCACATGGACGGCCGCCAGTCGGAGGAGATCTTTCTGACGGCCGCCCAGTCACTCTTGGCCCTGGTGGTCATCGCCAACCTTAAGTTCTCGATCACCGAGGCCTTGATCCTCTTCGTGCTGTTCGCGACCCAGCTTTTTTTCACCTCCACGGAGGCTCGAACCATTTACGCCTTCTTGTACATCGCCTTTGCCTTTTGCTGGATGATCCTGATCCGCGAAAATCGTCAGGGGCTTTACTGCCTATTCAAAAAAGGGATGAAACCTTCCGATTCCGGTGAGTAAACATCGAAGCTTTACAAGCCGAAGGAGGCTATGCTAGGGTTTTTCGGTTCAAATTTTATTCATTTTTTAACGAGGATAGTGAAAAGATGTCGACTGCAGAAGCATCAAAAATTGATATGATCGAGAAGTTCAGGGTTCACCAGACCGACACGGGATCACCCGAGGTTCAGATCGCCCTCTTGACCAATCGAATCAATAGCTTATCCGAGCACTTCAAGCTCCACAAAAAGGACCATTCGTCCCGCCGGGGCCTACTCAAGTTGGTCGGACAGCGACGCCGTCTCTTGTCTTATTTAAAGACGAAGAACCGCGACCGTTACGCCCGCTTGATCGAAGAGCTCGGCATCCGAAAATAGATTAAAAATTACTTTAATAAACATAATAGAACCATTTGACTTGAATGGGAAAAAAGTCCGTTAAGAAAGGGGAGCGGGGGCGCGATTGAAGGTTTGAAATCCTCCGGCCTGATAATTTTAGAGGAAGCATTCGCTAAGTAAGACGAATTTTTTCTCTTAAATTATCAGCGGACGGAAAGCAGCTTATCCCTCCCGTCGACTCCCCCTCCTTTCGAGCCTATTCCAACGAAGACGCGCTCCTTTTCCTGTCGAAGACGGTTCACACTTACAGCACCTTCAAGGAGCTTATCATGAGCGAAGTTCATCGCGTATCCGCCGACTTGGGCGGAAAGACCATCACCTTAGAAACCGGCAAGTTGGCCAAGCAGGCCGGCGGAGCCGTCACCGTCCGGGCCGGCGACTCGGTCGTTCTCGTGACCGTCGTGGCTGCGACTGAGGAAAAAGAAGGGATCGATTTCCTACCCCTGA
>Ga0066388_100000886_pt1 | contig 15588 bp, 15 predicted proteins | sample PanSoiMetaGPlot6_FD_64539 | JGI IMG/M metagenome (GOLD analysis project Ga0066388, IMG submission 64539) | Tropical forest soil microbial communities from Panama analyzed to predict greenhouse gas emissions - Panama Soil - Plot 6 (Hybrid Assembly) | ecosystem: Environmental > Terrestrial >... | reverse complement strand
TAACCAAGAGCAGATAGTAGTAGAAGGCCGGGGTCGCAAAGATGAGGCTGTCGCACCGATCGAGGAGGCCGCCGTGTCCTGGGATAAGGTTACCGGAATCTTTCACGGACATGTCCCGTTTTATCACGGAAATAATCAAGTCCCCGAGCGGGGCTGCCACCCCGATCAACAGGCCAGCAGCCAGCACTGCGGTCAGATTGAGATCAGGCACGGCGTAACGAAAGGTAAGGGCGGCGAAAAGTGAGCCGGCCAGGCCTCCCAGCGCTCCCTCCCGGGTCTTCTTGGGGCTTATTGCCGGAGCGAGCGGGGTCTTGCCCCACATGCGGCCTACCGTGTAAGCGAGGACGTCGTTGAAGACCACCGCCATTGAGAGAAAAATCAGGTACCCAAAGCCGTTGTCCAGACCGCGCAGAAAAACCAGATGCCCGAGAAACCAGCCGAAATATAGAATGCCCAGAATAGTGAAAGCCTCTTTGATCACCATGCCCTGGTAGCTCTGCAGGATGATCGGAATGACCAGGACGAGCATGATGATGAAGACAGGCAAGACATAGAACAGATGTAAGCCATGAGCCAGTGAAGACCCCGAAGAGAACGGCGGTGTCCCCTGGGCGAGACCGGCGATCGGGTCGGGCCAGGGGATCGATTCCATAAGTGCCGCACCCACAAGCGCCGCTCCCGAGATCCTCCCTACCCACTTGTAAGCGGATGTCCCCCAGACATCAACCACGCCAAAAAACTCCTTCAGGCAATAAAGCGCCAGAGCGCCTACCAGAATGGCAAACGGCAGCCCTCCAAAGTAGGCCGGGATTAGCACCGCCGGCGCTATCATATACCAGCTCAGGTAACGTTTGCGGAGGTTCTGATCTCTGGTCTTACTGACCTTTTCGTAGGTGATTACACCAAGGCCGGCCAGAATGAAGAAGACGGCCACGAGAACAAGCGTCCTTGCCGTAATCGGATCGAGGGGAAGAGGATTAGAAAGGTTCATCCGCGTCCTGATTCTTTGTCATGCAACAAGCAGAGGATTCGATCAAGGCGCTGCAGCAGAGTGATCGAGGCAAGCGGGATAAAAAGCAGAAGCAAGATTCCAAATACCGAGTAGCCTCTAAACGTCCACTCTGGTGCCAGACCGTACACCAGGCATGCCACCATCAGATAAATCATTCGGTCCGCCTTGCCGAGAACACCGGCGTAGACCCGCTCTACACCCACGGCTTTCCCGAGAACGCCGACGAAGCTCACCATCAGCACGGCGATTATGGCCAGCAGGCCGAGAACCTTGTCTACATGTGGAGAAAGCGTCAATCCCAGAAAAATGGCTACATCAGCCAGGCGGTCGCTGACTTCGTTGAGAACCTCTCCTGCTGCCCGTGCCTTGCCTGTTTGCTGGGCAAGCAGGCCGTCCAGTGCGTTAAGCGCCAGCCGCGCCATTAGAAGCGGCACAGCGGCTACGGCCAATCCCGGGCGCTCGTACGATGAAAAGAGCAGTGCGCCTGCCCCAATTGACAGCCCGAGCGCAGACCAGGTCAAAACGTCGGGGTGGACATTCCAGAGCAACTTGATCAACGGTTGGAGCTGCTGGCGAAACCAAGGTTTGATGCTGTATATGCCCATGCCCGAGCTCGACGTCTCTGGAAGAATCCTTGATACCCGGCAAATTCATCCCCATTCTACTCGGTCGGTTGATCGCATTGGCCGGCGCCATCGCTACAAGGAGCGGTGGCCCTGGCTTGCCAGCTGCGAACGGACTGAGGGTGGTGAAGCCAGGCTGGCTGTCAGCCGTTGACTGCCGGCAATCTGGCCAACGATCGCCTCAATCAGCTTCTGGCCACCAGAGCTGTTCATATGAGCGGTGTCGTAGAAGTCCGCTCTCTGGAAGCGGCTGTCCATGCTCAGGTCCACAAACCGGCTGTGCCAGCGTCTGGAAGCCTGATCGAGCACGCACAAATAGTGCCTGTACGAGCCGGCCGGCATGAGCGCCAGATTGGTCTGGGTCAAAGGCATGTTCACAATTAGCACCCGAATGTCCTGCGCGTGGCAGAGCGCCATGAGCTTCTCAAGAAACTCAGCTTGAATAGCGAACTGCTTGTCATTCCCTGTTCGGTAGCGCTTTCTGTACTCCCGCGAGTTGTCTTCCCATGAGTAGGGCTGGTGAGCTTTCACGATAAACATGCCTTCCTCAACCTCGGCGCGGAGATTGCTCGGCATATTGCGAGCTGGATCGAGCTTGTCAATCTGGCTTGGCGAGCAGAAGCGGGCCATGAGAGGAGCCAGGCGCTGTTTTACCTTTTCGGAGAGAGCCACCTGCATCTCCAGCTTCTTCCCCCAGAGATAGAAAGCTTTGCCGACCGCATAATCGAAGCGCTGCCAGAGCTCAGGCATGGCGAGCGGCATCAGATCATCCACGCTGGTGAACCGTTTAAGGTAACGAAACGCCGGTGTTGCCCCCGCGCAGTGGACGCCGTTGTCGATGAAGTCTCTGAGGCTCAGCCCGAGCACAATCAGCTTCGGCTTTCTCTGCCCACCGAAAAGGGCGCGGGCGACTATGTAATCGTCCGACATCATCCCTCCAGGCAAAGCGAAATTGAAGCAGGAACCCTCCCTGATCTCCAGCCGCTTCGCCAGAAGGCTCTCCATGTAGAGCGAGCGGTGGTGGTGCACATAATCAAGATCCTCGCCCAGCATGTCGGCATCGGTTCGCGAAACCGGATGCATAAGCAGAGAGGAGCCGAGCAAAACCACAGCCGGGCGATGCTGCTCCTGCAGATATTCACGCGTGGCCCACCAGACCCAGGTGTGAGCGGAAGGCAGGCTCTCCGGATCGACCTTGGACAGCGGCTGGAGCACCAGCAAGAGCAGGTTTACAGAAAGAAAGAGCAAGATCCCGCCCAGCACATAGCTGCTCTTGAGCTCCTTCCAGAGGCTTGTCCGGGCGCTGTTCGAGCTGGTAGTGGGCTGGTTCAGGAAAGCCATGGTCTTCCTTTCTGGGCGCTCGCTAGAACTGGAAGTAGATGAACCGAGGGGATGTGTCCGGCGCAAACAGGACAAGCAGGCTGATCAGGGCGGCGACGTAGGCTGCCTTGAAGGCCGGGGGGAACTTGATGCTCTCGCCGGCTCGAGATAGCCGCTCTGCGACTAGTTGCCCGCTAAACAGGACAAGAAGCACGAGCGGCAACAGAGGGAAGATAACCGGATCTTGTGTGCTCGGCAGGCTCAAGCTCCAGGCTGGCAGATCTGCCGGACCAGGCACCAGGAAGAGCAGCTTCCTTATGATCTCCAGGGCCGATTCAGCCGTCTCAGCCCGGAAGAACACCCAGCCTATACAAACAGCATGAAAGGTCAGAGCTACCGATAAGCAGTGGAACAGTCTAGTGTTCCTGGCCTGCGTCAGCCACTGCCAGCTTTGCGTCAGCCGCTGAAACTCCTTGTGAAGGACGAGCAGAGCTCCCTGATAGGCTCCCCAGATCGCAAAGTGCATGGCGGCTCCGTGCCAGAGCCCGCCCAAGAGCATGGTCAAGAACAGATTGCGGTAAGTAAGCAGCCGTGAAAAGCGGCTGCCACCGAGCGGTATGAAGAGGTAGTCGCGCAACCAGGTCGACAGCGACATGTGCCACCGGTGCCAGAAGTCGGAGATGGAGCCTGCCAGGTAGGGGAGGTTGAAGTTAGGTGGGACCTTGTAGCCGAGCAAGTGGGCGGAGCCCCTGGCTATGTCGGTGTAGCCGGAGAAGTCGAAGTAAATCTGGAAAGCAAAGGCGTAGACAGCCAGCCAGAGGTCGAGCCCGCTCAGAAGCTCGGGATGCTGGAAGGCGCTTTGAACGACCACAGCCAGGTTGTCGGCAAACAGCACCTTCTTGAACAACCCGAACAAGATAAGGCTCACACCTTCGTCGAGATACTTGAGGCTGAACTTCTGGGCGACCGCTAACTGCGGTATGAAGAGCTGATAGCGCTTGATCGGTCCGGCTATCTGGGTGGGAAAGAAGCTGGCAAAAAGGGCGAAGTCGACGAACGACCGGACCGGTTTGTCGCCCTTGTAGACGTCGGCCACATAATGGATGAACTCAAAAACAAAAAATGAGATGCCCAGCGGCAGGATGATCTGCAAGGGGATCGCAGGAAGGCTCCGGCTCCAGGGGGCGAGCAGCTGATTGGCGACATCGAGAGCAAAGTAGGCGTACTTAAATACCCCCAGGGTGAGCAGGTTGGCTGCCACAGCCACAGCCAGCCACAGCTTGCGGTACCTCTCGCTCCTGTTGACAGCCAGCCCGAACAGGTAGTTAAACAGCGTCAGCCCGAAAATGAGCAGCCCATAGACAGGCTTCCAGGTCATGTAGAAGACGTAGCTTGCCAGAAGCAGAAGCAGCGCACGCAGCCGCTGTGGGCTTATCCAGTAGAGAAGCACAACTGTCGGCAGAAAGAGCAGGTAGCCGAAGCTATTGAAGAGCAAGGTCTGGCACTACCTTTCCAAATCCCACTCTCGTGGAGACGATCGGGCGATTCTGACCATATTACGGGCTGAAGGCTCAACAGGCCCTTATTTAGGCCGTAGCTGAGAGCTTAACTATTTTTCTTGATTACCAGCCTCAAGAGCCTGGCCACGACCAATAGAGTCCGCTTGAGAGCCCAAACTTGCTGACCGGCCACGAGCGCGAGATTAACTTAATTTGTGGCCTTGCGGCTCGGGGCAGGTAAGGGCCGGCTCTTGTCCAGAAATCGGCCCGAACGGATATAGGCAATCAAGCGAAAGGAATCCGAAGTTAAGCGCAGGGAGTTTACTAAGATGCCAGATACCAACGAGAACATTGAAAGGCAGCCAGCAAAGGAAGAAGGGAAGGACGAGTCCACCTGGTCTAAAATCGCCAGCGACATCGCCCTGGGTGGATTGGCAGGAGGAGCTGCCGGCGCTGGTGCTGCTGCCGGCATCGCCGTGTACAAGAGCTTGTTTGGGGACAGCAAGTCAACCACAGAGACGCTAAAGGACATCGAACAGAGCCCCACCTGGCAGGCGATTGAGAAGGCGATGCGCCCTTACGTGATCGGCGTCGGTCCGGTGGAGCCGCTCAAGCCTGAGCAGCGTAAGGAGCTGGTCGAGAAGCTTGAAGAAGCTGCTTCGCCTACGACCGCGGGTAAGTTACTCTCAGATACAGCAGACAGCCTGATCAACCTTTTTAAGCGCCTTCGCCAAGATCTGGTTGACCATTCTGTTGAGCATCCCACCGCTTTTGCCCTGGAACTTCTCTGCCCGCCTCTGCTCATCGTAGATGCCGAGCTGCGCCGCGACAAGCCGGTGGGACGCTAGCCAGAAAGCGGGTCGTCACAGAAAGCTTATAGAGCACCGGAGTCACCGCATCTGCTTGCGGTGACTTGCCTTTCGCCGGTGCGCGGGAAGATGCCAGAGCTTGCTATGCTGACACGGCAGAGAGGAGGATCAACCATGAAGGTTCTTGTCAGCGGCTCGACCGGTCTCGTGGGTTCAACGCTGGTGCCGTTTCTGACCTCTGAAGGGCACAGTATTACCCGCCTGGTGCGGGCAAAGAAGGCGAGCAATGGTCCGCAGGTGGAATGGGATCCAGTAACCGGAGCGGTGGATAAGGCTCTTCTGGAGGGCTATGATGCGGTCGTGCATCTGGCCGGCGACAACATCGCTTCTGGGCGGTGGACCGCCGAGAAGAAGGCCACGATAAGGGACAGTCGGGTCAACGGTACCCGATTCCTCTGTCAGGCGCTGGCCGGCCTGGAGAGCCCACCCGGGGTCCTTGTCTCAGCCTCCGCCATCGGTTATTACGGCAATCGTGGTGATGAGCTTCTCACCGAGACCAGCGGACCAGGGCAGGCGTTCCTCTCGGACGTCTGCTTAAAATGGGAGGCGGCCACGGAGGCGGCGGCACAGAAAGGGATTCGGGTTGTTAGTCTGCGCATAGGCGTCGTTCTCAGTACGAAGGGCGGCGCTCTGTCCAAGATGCTGCCGCCTTTTCAGCTGGGCATGGGCGGCGTGATCGGCTCGGGTAGACAGTACATGAGCTGGATAGCGGTCGACGATGTTGCTGGAGTAATTCATCATGTGCTTGCCAACGAGCAGCTGAGTGGCCCGGTCAACGCCGTGGCACCAAATCCAGTGACGAGCTCAGAGTTCACCCGGGCACTGGGCAAAGTCCTCAGTCGTCCCACCATATTTCCGGTTCCGGAGTTTGCTTGTCGCCTGGCTTTTGGCGAGATGGCCGATGAAATTCTGCTGGCTAGCACGCGTGTTGAGGCGGGCAAGCTCAAGGTAAGCGGCTACAGCTTCCGCTACCCGGAAATTGAGGGCGCTCTCCGCCACCTCCTGGGCAGGAGTTGACAATCGCCTGATCGGCTGTCAAACCGAAAGCTCAAGACAGACCGGGCAATGGTCGGATCCCAGAACATTGGCCTGGATTGTGGCCCCGGACAGTTTGCTGGCCAGATCCACCGATGTGAAGACGTAATCTATCCGCCAGCCGACGTTCCGCTCCCGAGCGCGGGTTACCTGGTGCCACCATGTATAGTTGTGCGGCTTTGAGTTGAACAGGCGAAACGTGTCTATGTAGCCGCAGTCGACAAATCTGTCCATCCAGGCTCGCTCTACAGGCAGGAAGCCGGAGACATTCTCGTTCTCCTTTGGTCGGGCCAGATCAATCGGCTTGTGCGCCGTGTTGAAGTCGCCGCAAATCACCAGGCGCTTGCCCTGTGCTCGGAGCCGGTTGGCGTACTTCAAGAAGGCTTCGTAAAACTCCAGTTTGTACCGGAGGCGCTCTTCGCTTGCCTTGCCGTTGGGGTAGTAAATGTTCAGGAGCAGGAACGCTCCATAGTCGGCCGCCAGAACCCGTCCCTCCCGGTCAAACTGTGGGATGCCCATGCCTTCCTGGACGGACAGAGGCTTCTCTCGGCTGTAAATGGCTACGCCGCTGTAGCCTTTTCGCTCAGCGTGACTCCAGTGGGACAGATAACCCTGAGGAGCCATGACCTCTGCGGTCAGCTGGTCCGAGCCTATTTTTGTCTCCTGCAACCCGACAATATCCGGCTTCTCAATGTTGAGCCACTCGAAAAAGCCCTTTTTAGCGATCGAGCGAACGCCGTTGACGTTCCAGGAGGCCAGCTTCAGGTGTGATCTGCTCATGACCGATCCTACAAACAGCGCCGGCGGAGCGACCACCGGCCTTGTTTCCGGACTTCAGCTCTGGCTTGGCTTACTTGCCAGCGGCAACCGGGGAGCCAACCGCCTCGGCAACACCGGGATGCACGATCTTGCCTTCATGAATATTGACGCCGCGATTGAGCGATGGATCATCGAGAACTGCCTGATAGCCAAACTTCGCCAGCTTGAGCGCGTAGGGCAGGGTGGCGTTGGTGAGCGCTCTGGTGGATGTCCAGGGCACAGCGCCAGGTATATTGGCGACACCATAGTGCACCACCCCTTCCCAGACGTAGGTTGGCGAGGAGTGGGTGGTCGAGTGGATGGTCTCAATGCAGCCGCCCTGGTCTACGCTAACGTCGATGATCACCGAGCCAGGCTTCATCTTCTTGACCATATCGGCCGTGACCACACGTGGTGCCTGCTTGCCGGGAATCAGTACCGCACCGATGACCAGGTCCGCGCTGGGCAGGAGGCTGTCCAGGTAGTGGCCGATGGAAAAGACGGTGCGGATCTGCCCGCTGAATATGTCGTCGAGATAGCGGAGGCGTTCAATCGAGCGATCGAAGATCGTCACGCGAGCGCCAAGACCAAGGGCGATCTTGGCTGCGTTGGAACCGACCACGCCACCACCGATGATGATTACCTCACCGGGCTCCACGCCCGGCACGCCGCCAAGCAGGAGGCCGCGTCCGCCCATTGGACGCTCGAGATAGTTGGCGCCAATCTGGGTGGCCAGACGGCCGGCAATTTCGCTCATCGGAGTCAATAGCGGCAGATAACCGGTGTCCGTCTGAACTGTTTCATAAGCGATGCAGGTGGCCCCGGTCTTGCAGAGATCCTGCGTGAGCTTGGGATGGGCCGCCAGGTGCAGGTAAGTAAAGAGCAATTGCCCCTTCTGCAGGAGGGAAACCTCCGAGGCTTGCGGCTCTTTCACCTTAAGAATCAGGTCTGCTTCGCCAAAGACGCTCTGCGCATCAGGAAGAATTTTAGCCCCGGCCTTCTTGTATTCCTCGTCGGTGATGCCACTGCCCAGACCGGCGCCGGCTTGAATGTATACAGCGTGGCCGTCAGCCGTCAGAGCGCTGGTCCCGGCGACGGTGACCGCCACTCTGTACTCGTTGTCCAGGATTTCTTTGGGTACACCAACCTTAGCCAAGGCTCAGCCCTCCATTTGTATACAAAAGCTTTCGAACAAGGCAGACGGGGTAATTCTAGCCCGACAATAGTACTGGCGGATATGCCCTTGATAGTTGTTTTAGAATTCTCACACTAGCGAAATCAGTCACAAAGGCGGCGAATCATGAGTCAAGAAGTTGTCATCGTAGCTGGCGCTCGTACCCCCTTCGGTGCGTTTGGTGGTGGACTTGCCAACCAGACGGCGACGGATCTGGCGGTGGTTGCCGGCAAGGGCGCGATCAAACGAGCCGGGGTCGATCCGCAGCTTGTCGATCATGTTGTAATGGGTAACGTCCTCCAGACCAGCAAGGACGCCATTTATCTGGGGCGCCATGTGGCGATTCGCACCGGGATAAAAAAGGACGCTCCCGGGCTCATCCAGAATCTTCTCTGCGGGTCCGGCGTGCAATCTGTGGCCACGGCCGCGATGTTGATTAAGTCCGGGCAGGCAAGCGTTGTCCTGGCCGGCGGAACCGATTCGCTGTCCATGACCCCCTACATTACCTGGGGTATGCGCTGGGGAGCGCGTATGGGGCACCAGCAGGTCTGGGACGGGCTCGACATCAGGGACACTATTCCTGATGCTTCTATGGGCGAGACCGCCGAAAACTTGCAGGTAAAATACAGCATCAGCCGTCAGGATCAGGATGAGTACGCGCTCATCAGCCAGATGCGGGCTAAAGCTGCCCAGGACACAGGCCGCTGGGCTGAAGAGATCGTCCCGGTCGAGGTGATCGATAAGAAGGGTAAGCCGCAGCTGGTCGAGCGCGATGAGCACATGCGCCCGGAGACGACCCTGGAGGGCTTGGGCAAGCTCAAACCAGCCTTCAAGAAAGAAGGGACTGTGACTGCCGGTAATGCCTGCGGTATTGTGGATGGTGCGGCAGCGGTTGTGGCTACCACGGCTGGAACTGCGGAGAAGCTCGGGCTTACGCCGATGTGCAGGGTGGTCTCCTGGGCACTGACCGGAGTCGCTCCCGAGATCATGGGAATTGGTCCGGTACCGGCCATTCCACTGGCCCTGGAGAAAGCAGGGCTAAAGCTGAATCAGGTAGATCTGATTGAGATTAACGAGGCATTTGCCTCACAGTACCTCGCCTGCGAGCGAGAGCTCGGGCTCGACCGGGAGAAGGTCAACGTGAACGGAGGAGCCATCGCTCTCGGGCATCCGTTCGGGGCGTCAGGCACACGGCTTCTCTTGACGCTGGCAATTGAGCTGAAAAAGCGCAAAGGTCGCTACGGGGTGGCCAGCCTCTGTATCGGTGGCGGCATGGGTATCGCCATGGTGATCGAGCGAATTTAGCTCTTGTTCCAGTAAGTAACGTGCTTGTTCGGCTTGACCGGCTTCGGATCTTCGTAGCCCTTACGGCAATAAAAGTATTTCTTGTAAGGGTCTTCCGGCTCGGCCGGCGGGCGGCTCTGTACCTGCAGCTCAGGCAAGATTGAAGGCATATAGGCCGGCGGTGGGGGCACGAAGAAATTGCTGGAGCGCCGTTCAACCTTTTTCTTGGGTTTCGCTTCTGTCCCCCAGCTCTCGGCAGCGGTTACAGCCGAGATCAGAAGCAGTCCCGCGCACAAAAGGGACTTATGGGCGTTGATGGACATTCATGAGCCTCGCTATTCGACGCATTAAGCAAACTCCGGTGCTCTTAACAGAACGACATAAGCCGATTCTACCACCAGGCTGATCGGGTTCGGCGGTAGAGGCGGCCTGGGTATATGTCTGGATGTTCCTGGTCGCTGTACCTAGCTGTCGGTCCAGGGGTTCTTGCGCTTTGAGGGGGGCGGCTGGCCCAGGATCGAAGCCAGGTCGGTCGGCGTCGGTGTGTATGGGCAGATCGATTTTCCCCACCAGGACTTAAGCTCGGATGACCCTTCCTGGTTTGGTGGAGTCAGCCGACCGCTTATCACCCTGGGGTCTCGGCGTTGCGGTCTTAGTACGGATGGGGTATTGGGGCGCGATTTGCTGGCAGCAGACCCGCCTTTCTCATGGACATTGGCAAGTCTCTTCAAGTCTTTCTCCCAGGGATTGGTCGATCGAGTCTGCTCTGTCTGGTCCACCGGGTCAGGCGCTTTCAGTCGGGCACAGAGCACCTGGTCGGCGCCCAGACCTCCCAGCCTGTTGGCGAATACTCTAACAAAGGTAAACATGAATTTCGGTCCCTCCGGTTGTAACCACAGTTCCCCCCGGGCTGGTATCACCGTAGTTATTCCCCCGGGCTCGATTGAATAACTAAAGATTCAAGTTATTAGCCAGTTTTTACATTGACTGTCGCTAATTGTCACAATCTCTGTGCAAGAATTTCACCCCGGCCCGTAAGCTGCTTGTAGCTCCCTCAGGTAAGGACAGATATGGATACGAATCATGCGATTGGCTGCAGTTTGATCGGACTCGGCTTAACAGCATTCCTGATAAGGCTGATGTGGATGTCCAGCCCACCGTTCAATGCCATGCCCAAAGGCCGATTAGCGGCCTGGAGGATTGGCCTCGTGCTGACTACTGCTACGATGCTTTCCCTGGGAGCGTTCTTGTTGAGCCGGCCCGTCAGTCCGGAAGCCCAACAGCAGATGGCTGAGGAGGGTTTCCGTTTTCACTGAGCCGGCGGTGGTACTGCAACTGGTGGCAGTTCGATGGACCGACAGGCAGCCTGCCCAGCGCCAGGTTTGCTGTGTGTATTGTGCTCGACGAAGTGACGAATCGCCGGCTGATCAGGAGCTTACCGCTTGAGGAGTGGTCGGATTGAGCGTGATCAGCGTCTGGGCATTAGACTCAGGTAGATCCAGCTTGAGCTGATACTCGAACGGCGGCTCGAAGCAGTGAATGCACCTGGCTTCATACTGAGAGTCGCCAACCAAGATCTGTTCGTTGGACGGCACGACGCGTTGCGTGCGGCAGGCAAAGTCCGAACCACATTTGCGGCAGACTGCCAGCAGCTTGTCTACGCGATCGGCAAGCGCGAGCAGATGAGGAACTGGTCCAAATGGCTTGCCGCGGTAATCGAGATCCAGCCCCGAGGCGATCACCTTTTTCTTCTGCCTGAGCAGGACCTGCACCACCTCAATCAGGTCGTCGTTGAAAAACTGGCATTCATCTACGCCAATGACAACCGCCTGAGATGAATACTTCAGCATCTCTCTTGGCGACTCTACCACAACCGCTTGCGAAGCCAGCCCGTTCCTGGACTCAACGTGGTCAGGTTTCGAGCGGGTATCGGTGGCCGGCCGAAAGATGATCGTGGGCAGGTAGGCTAGCCGAGCCCGTTCAATTCGCCGAATGAGCTCGCTGGATTTGCCGGCGCTCATACAGCCAATGATCATTTCGAAGCGATATCCGTTCAACATGCGGCTACCCAAATCGCCGATTTACAAGTGGTTCCGAAGTTCGACTATCGGCGCCAATCTCCGAAGATTAGCAACAAACCAATATGGTAACCGCAGATATAGGCAACCATTGCTGCAGGCATATTCATATTTCTTTAGATAACTTGCCTGTAACCCTGGATGACGGTCAGCTGCCGGTGCTACCGGTATTGCTGGTGGTGCCAGGCTGTCGTCCAGGCTGGGTCATCGACTTGAACTGTAAGAGTCTGTCTAACTGCTCTGAGGCCACTAAATCCTGCTCGATTAACAGGTCTCGGATCGACCTGCCGGTCTCCTGCGATTGCCGGGCAATTGCTGCAGCCTTTTCATAGCCGATTTCGGTGATTAGCGTGCTTGTGACCATACCGCTTGTCTCCAGCAGCTCTCTGCAGCGCGCCGCGTTGGCTACTATTCCGCTAATACAGCGCTGGCTGAAGGGGAGCAATACCTGTTTTAGAAGCTCCATCGACTGCAGTATGTTGTGGATGATCGAGGGCATCATCACATTCATCTCTAGCTGGCCTGACTGGGCCGCCAGCGTCACCACCAGATCATTACCGATAACTTGCAGTGCCACCATGCTGACGCACTCAGCCAGGGCCGGATTGAATCTCGGCGGCAAACTTTCCGGCATGGTCGGTGCCGGTTCTGCCAAAAGTGGAGGTAAGGCAAGCTCGCCAAGACCGGCTCTGGGACCGGAGTTGAGGAGCCTGATGTCGTTTGCAATTTTGTTCAATTCTACGGCCAGCTCTTTCAGGCCCGAGGAGAATTCCACAAAATCGGCCATTGACTGCGTGAGGCGGAAGTAGTCTTCGGCAGGCTTGAGCTGTAATCCGGCCAACTGGCTTAACTTCTCAACGACCAAACTGATATAGGCCGGATCGGCGTTCAGCCCTGTGCCAACCGAAGTCCCTCCAATATTCAGCTCGAAAAGACTGTGGCTGGCTTCCACGATACGCCGATAGCTGCGCTCCACAGAGGACCCGTAGGCGTTGAACTCCTGCCCCAGGGTAATCGGCGCGGAGTCCCGCAGATGCGTCCTGCCAACCTTCACGACCTTGTCGAACTCCAGAGATTTCCGGCGCAGCAGGCGCTCCAGGTCTAAAAGGACTGGCTCCAGCTCCCTGAGCATCAGCAAGATCGCCAGGCGCATGGCAGTGGGAAAAACATCATTTGCTGACTGGCCCAGATTGACGTGATTGTCCGGATGCACCAACGCGTACGTGCCGGCGCTGCTGCCCAGAATTTCGGCCGCCCGGTTAGCCAGCACCTCGTTAACGTTTGCGTTGTGCGAGAAGCTCCCGCCCACCTGGTAAGGGTCGACAACAAACTGGTCGCGCCATTGGCCGTTCAGCACCTCATCGGCTGCCTGCACTATGGACCGGCTCACCTGAGCAGTCAAAATGCCGATCTGGCCGTTAGCGAGCGCGGCGGCCTTTTTGGTGAGAACGGTCCCATCGACAATCTTGGGATGTGGCTTGAGCCCGTTGATGGCAAACGCATCTCTGGCGCGAGCGGTCCGGATTCCCCAGTAAGCACCAATGGGTATCTGCATCTCGCCCAGAGAATCCTGCTCGAAGCGAAACTCGCCCTTCTTATTCACCCTGCACCCTGAAGCGCCAATCCCCCCACCACTGTGCCTCCTGAGCAACATTATCAAAGCGTAAGCAAGAAGCTAAGCTCTCTATAAGAGAGGCGATCTAAGCATACCCTGGCGGCTTGATCGTGCAGCAAAACGAGCGTTAAAACAAATCTCAATATCATTATCGGTCGACTCAGTGACCAGCAGCAGATGATGCCCCGGCAGCCATCTGATTGAGGAGCGCGGTTACCCTCGCTCTCAGCTCCTCTGTATCTGGCGTTTCGGGAACCTCTTTGAGGAAGATGGTGAGCTGCTCGCGGGCGGCCGCTGTCTTGCCCATAGCCTGCAAGGCCAGGCCGCGATAGTAGGAGAGGGTTGAGTCCTGGAGATTCAACTGGGCCGAACGTTCCAGCTCGTCATAAGCAGCTCCGGCTTCTCCCTTGGCAATCAGCGCGCGCCCCAGGTTGAAGTGAGCGCGGGCCAGCTTGGGGTCGATCTCAATGGCACGACGATAGTTGAAGATGGCATCGTCAAGCTTGTTGAGCTTGGTCAACGTGTTGCCAATGTTCAGGCGCAGCTCTGCTGAATCCATGCCGTTTTGCATAGCCAGATCGAGAGAGTTGCTGTAAGACCAGATCGCCTTGCCAGGCAGTCCAGACTGATCTAGCGCCAGCCCTTGCCAGAAGTAGCCACTCATATCGCGCGGGCGCAGCCGGATGAAGTCATTGAACGAGGTAAGCGCGGCCGCTGTCTGTCCGTCCTTCAAAAGCTGACGCCCGCGGGCAAGTATCTCTGCGGGCGGAGGAGCCGGCGGGCTTGGCGTGGCACCGCCCGCTCCCGCCTGTGGCCAGGTGGGCGGCGGCTGCTGCTGTGGATAGGAGTCCGTAGCCGGCTGGCCGGAGGTCTCAAGCGGGATGACAAAGCAGGCGGCCAACCAAAAGGCGATTGCAAATCCGGTCGTGACTTCGATCCCCAGACGGCGAGCTGGCGCACCTGCCGTGATCTGGCTCCGTTGTGAGCGCGTGCTGGAAGGGGCGTTCATACAGGATACGAATCGTCACCAGATACGGTGGCGGCAAAGTTACCGTAGGAGCGGTCATAGCGGATTAAGGGCCGGGTGCCGGTACCACAAACGGTGTCCACCACCAGTCCAAAGATGGTGGTGTACGGGCCGCATGCGACGCTCTGCGCGAACTTACAATCAAAAGCTACCAGGCAGTCTGCCAGGTACAAGGTTCCGGTCGGGCCGAACTCTTTGAATACGGCCTCCGGACGTGTTGCTTTGGCAGCACCAGATTCAGTGCCCGCCTGACTGCGACCCAGGCGCTGAACGAGATCGATTTGATCCAGCGAAGCCACCGAAAGACCGAAGCGGCCGCTGTTGAATATGGTCGCACCGGTATGGCTCTCGTGACGGATGCTGGTGGCCAGAACTAGCGGCTCTAGGCAGGCGTAACTTGCCGTGCCGACCATGATCCGTCGGTCGCCCTCGTGAGCAGCTGTGACCAGCACAACCGGGCACGAGAGGTACTTGGCGAAATCCAGGAATTCACTCATCAGCTTCAGGCAACAGTTGGCAAGGGACCGTTTCCGCGGATCAACCTAACAGCATCACTCTACATCTTACTGCCGAGTGGCGGTCGCATCTTGCCCTCGTTCCACCGGCAACGCTTGCGTATCGAAAACCGAGCGGGCTGAGAGTCCCGGGTAAGAGACCAGGGACAAACCGGGCCGGAGGGTAGGCTGCCAGGGTTTCGGGGTGAGGTCGGTGATCCGCCCCTCTACCTTGCCGATGACGCCAGGATCGAGTGTCTTGCCGTTGACATATTCGCCCAGAAGCTCGACCGGTGAAAGTCTGACCGGTGCGGCCTGCAAATCCTTCAGCACCGCGGGGAGGTACTTATCACCGAATAGTCCGTAGTCCTGCCACTTCTCCAGCGGGTGGAAGCGGGTGAGAACTGTGTACAGTCCATTATCGGCAATCGGAGCAAAGTTCCCCGGGCTTACCTCCACCATGACATTGCTGATTCGTGCGGGACCGGCCATCCCGGGCGTAAACGGCGGCCTGGTCAGATCAAATGAGTACTTGAGTCCGCTCACCTGGACAAAGTTGCCAGGCTCGTCTGCATAACCGGATGCCGATGGCTCGGCAAAGAGCCGGCGTATGCGCTGGAAGAGCCCCTCTTTGGCTGCTCCAGGCTGAACGAGGTCGTGGACGCCATATTCGAGGACGTCCTTGATCTGCTGTCCGGTCATCTTCAGCCGCACCATCCCCTCCAGCTCTTTTTGCGGATCGCCGGCATTCATGAACACA
>Ga0066388_100000885_pt1 | contig 15597 bp, 8 predicted proteins | sample PanSoiMetaGPlot6_FD_64539 | JGI IMG/M metagenome (GOLD analysis project Ga0066388, IMG submission 64539) | Tropical forest soil microbial communities from Panama analyzed to predict greenhouse gas emissions - Panama Soil - Plot 6 (Hybrid Assembly) | ecosystem: Environmental > Terrestrial > Soil... | reverse complement strand
TTTCTGCCTGCATCCCTGAGAAACAGCTCATGATGACCGGTTGGCTCCTGTTGAATCCGGGCATTGGCGCCAGCTTTTGATATAGTTAAATTTGACTGTAGGGGCGAGGCCTTAAACTACCCGCGGGAGGGAGAAAAACCCTCCCCTACGAGTTGGGCGATTGCGAAAAGCACAGATCAGGGTTTCCGGGAATAAAAAGGCGGTAGGAAGTGGACGTTTGTGTAGTCGGTGCTGGTTATGTCGGTCTGGTCACCAGCACTTGCCTGGCGTATTTCGGCCACCGGGTGGTGGCAGTCGACGCCTCGAAGGAAAGAGTCGAGCAATTGAGAAAGGGCAATGTGCCTTTCTATGAGCCGGGCTTACAGGAGTTCCTCAACCTGCTTAAGGACACGAGCGCGCTCGAGTTTACGGACGACCTCGAGTCCGCGGTCAGGAAATCCGAAGTAATTTTCATTGCTGTGGGCACGCCGTCAAAGCCGGACGGAGAACCGGATCTTTCTCAGGTCATGACCGTTGCCCGCTCGGTTGGCGAGGCTCTGGATGCTGCTCGCAAACGACTGATTGTAAACAAGTCCACGGTGCCGGTCGGCTCCGGCAACTGGGTTGAAATGCTTGTCGAGCAGGGCGTAAAGGCTGTCAGTGCTGTGCCTGCCAGGAGCGCGCGCCCGGATGCGCCGGTGTTCACAGTCGTCAGCAATCCCGAGTTTTTGCGCGAGGGCAGCGCCATTTTTGATACCTTCTATCCCGATCGAATCGTCGTCGGTTCTAATGATGAAGCGGCCGTCGAGTGCATGCGCGAGCTCTATAAGCCGATCTTGCTTCAGACGTTCGAGCCTCCGGTTTTCATCCCGCGGCCGGAAGGCTTCGACAAAGTGCCGTTCGTCGTAACCGATCTCGCCAGCGCCGAAATGATCAAGTATTCAGCAAACGCGTTTCTTGCCCTAAAAATCAGCTTCGCCAACGAAGTCGCAGGCTTGTGCGAAAAGGTGGGAGCCGACATTCGCCAGGTCGTGCAGGGAATGGGTTTGGACAAGCGCATCGGGGCCGGCTTCCTTAATGCCGGCGTGGGCTGGGGCGGTAGCTGCTTTGGAAAGGACATTCGCGCCTTGATGCAAGTCGCCGATGAATACAGCTATCCAACGCCGCTGCTCGAATCGACGATTGCGGTCAACAAACGTCAGCGACACATACCGATCACCAAGCTGCAAGAAGAACTAAAAATCATGAAGGGGCGAGCGGTAGGGTTGATGGGACTCTCCTTCAAGCCAAATACCGATGATCTGCGAGACGCGCCCAGCCTGACAATTGCCTCCCAACTGCTGAAGATGGGAGCGCAGGTCAAGGCCTATGACCCGGTCAGCAAAGACGTCTGCAAGCGTAATAACCCTGACCTGGCAATCGAATACTGCGACAATCTCAAAGAGCTTGCCACCAATGTCGACGCGCTCGTGCTCGTCACCGAATGGGAAGAGTTTTTGCATGCCTCGTGGTCGGAGCTGGCATCAGTAATGCGCCGCCCGCTATTGATCGATGGCAGAAATTTCCTGCCCAAAGAGATGTTGGTGGCAGCTGGCTTCACATATCGGGGGGTGGGCAGGTGAGAATCCTCATAACCGGAGGAGCCGGCTTCATAGGCTCGCATCTGACCGACCGGCTTCTATCCGATGGACACTACGTGACCGTGATGGACAACCTGGTCACGGGAAACTACGAGAACATCGCTGGTCATAAAGCCGACGGTCGATTCGAATTCATTCACCATAACGTCTGCAATCACATTCACATGATCGGTGAGCTCGACTGGGTAATTCATTTCGCCAGCCCGGCCAGCCCCATCGACTATCTGCAGCTGTCGATCGAGACCATGAAAGTCAATTCCCTCGGGACGCACAATACGTTGGGCCTGGCGCGAGTGAAGAACGCCAGGTATTTTCTGGCCAGCACTTCGGAAGTTTATGGCGATCCGGAAGTGCATCCTCAGCCGGAGACATACTGGGGCAACGTGAATCCAATTGGTCCGCGAGGCGTCTATGATGAGTCGAAGCGCTTTGCGGAAGCGCTCACCATGGGATACCATCACAAGCACGGGCTCGACACCAGAATCGTGCGCATTTTCAATTGCTATGGGCCGCGCCTGCGTTTTGACGATGGCCGCGTTGTGTCCAACTTCATCGGACAGGCCCTGACAGGAAAGCCGATCACCATATATGGTGACGGCACGCAAACGCGCAGCTTTCAATACGTCTCGGATCTGGTCGAGGGCATCATCAGGCTCATGGGCGTCGAGCATCACCTGCCGGTCAACATTGGCAATCCGGAAGAGTTCACGGTCGCCGAGCTTGCCAATCTCGTAAAAGAGATGACCGGCGCTCGAAGCGAAATAGTTTACAAGCCGCTGCCCGTGGACGATCCCAAACGGCGCCTTCCGGAGATCAGCAAGGCTCGTGCCCTGCTCGACTGGGAACCGACCGTGGCTCTGCGTTCCGGCCTGGAAAGAACAATCGCCTGGTACCGAGACCACCTCAAGCAAGTCGAGGCACCGGTCTGATACTGGCCGTGATGCCATCTCATATTGATCCTGTGTCTCACATGCCGGACGGCGGTAGGGGCGCATCGCATTTGCCCGCGGGAGTTCACGTCGGGGCGCTGCCTGGCGGCGCCCCGGCGAGGATCGCCTTTCCTCTCATTTACGACCCTGATCGACTATCAGTGTTTACCCCAGTTCCGATTCCGGTTTTGAGACGCGGACAGTCCGGCGGCGATCAGGCATTCTGGAGGGGTGAACCACAGGGAGGTCGCAGTAAGCGTCATGTTTGGAAAGATGTTGATGAATGCCGGATTGGCAGCGTGCATATTGGCTGGCTTGACTGCCGGTGTAAACGCCGCCGAAGAATCTTCTGAAAAACCCAAGCGTCCGAAAATGGATCTGGCCTTTTGCATCGATACCACCGGCTCGATGCAGGGCGAGCTTGATGTAGTCAAAAACAAGATGAAAGAGCTGGTTGCGAAGCTGAGCAGCACCAAACCGGTGCCCGACATCCGCGTTGGGCTGGTTGCTTTCCGAGACCGCGGCGATCAGTACGTAACAAAGGTATTCCAGTTCACTGAAGACATAGACAAGATCGTCAAAGACATCTCCAACCTCGAGGCAGGCGGGGGCGGTGACGGACCGGAGGCTGTCAATCAGGCGCTCCACTCCGCAATTACAGACCTGAACTGGGACGGGAGCAACAAGGCAACTAAGGTCATGTTCCTGATCGGCGATGCCGGTCCTCATAAGTACGCCGGTGACTACAACTGGAAAACCGAATGTTCCCAGGCCATTAACAGGGGCATTCAAATAAATGCAATCGGATGCGACGGCCTCGAACAATTTCCCAAGGGCGAGGGGACGGACGTCTTTAAAGAGATTGCCAGACTCACGGACGGCCGCTTCGAAACACTGGCCTACCGCCAGGAAGTGGTCAGCGCAGACGGGAGAAGGGAGACGCTGATTTCTTCGGGCGGAGCAGTCTATAAAGTGAAGTCGGCCGGCAAGGATAGCTGGAAGGCTGGAGCCGCCGCGCTGATGGCTGAAGGTAAGGCCGAAAAGGCCGCAGACAAACCGACCGTGGCCGGAGCGCGATTCGCTACCGCGGCGCGTCCCATGATGATGATGTCTGCCGGCGCTCTTGCCCCCGCTTCAGCAGGGTACGGTGCCGCGCCTGGATTCACGCGCTCAGACAGCAACCTGGATTCCATTTTGCTGGACGGCGCCAGAGACGCCATGGCCAAGAAGGCACGCTAGCTAACCAGCTTTGGCGTGCCGGTCGCAGCCGGCTCCGCTGCAAGTTTCCCCCGCGACCACCCAGCAGCCGCCGCCTCCAGCGGCGGCTGTCGTTTGTGTAGCAAGCTTGTTTTCTACGGCGGGCCTGGGAGTGCAGACGTCCCGCCTGCTTGGCGCATTGCCAGCAGAGCGGCTTTGCCATTTCCGAAGTCACTGTTGACGACATGACGATAGTCACGGCGAAGGTGTGACTATCGCTGGATGATTTGCCTTGCTTGCGGACCTAGAATCTGGGCATCGCAAGCACGGACCAGCCGGCACCGATAAAGGCCCATGGTAAGTCAGGACTCCAGCTTGTTTTTACTACTCAGATTATTCAATTCAACGAACCGTTGATGGAGGTTTACTATGCGTACTTCTTCTCGTAATTTCTTGTCGGCCCTCGGACTGGTTGCTGCTTTGACGGTGGGCCTGTCGATCTGCACGCCCGCGAATGCTCAAGGCGATATGTTCTCAGCCGGTGACGCTGGACTGCAAAATCGCTTCACGCAGATAACCGGCAGTCAAACGCAAACCGTAGATCAGGGCAATGCTCCCATGCTCCAGGGTGCCACGCTCGGTACGATCGGTCCCAAAGAGGGTGACGCGACAGCCGTTTTCGGAATCAACACCGCATCCACTGTCCGCGTCAACAACCTCGCCAACCTGGAAGCGTTGCTGAACATCATTGCCAATGGCATGGAAATTCTCGGAATCGCCTGGGGCGGCCCGACCATGATTATGGGTTTCATGCACATGGCGGCCGGCACTCAGGACGCAATGAAGCGCGTACTCTTCGGTGCTGCGGGTGTTACAGGCGGTTTGGCAACACCGGGCGTGATCAACTGGCTGGTCGCCTCCGCTCGCGATGCCAACCTCTTCAACTAAATTTCGCCACTTAGATCAATCAAACGGCAGGCTTGCAACGTAGCCTGCCGTTTGACTGTGCCCAAGGTGCGCGCTGGCCGTGCTGTTCTGCTAAACTTGGCAGGACGAACTCGATACTATGGGGTCGATGTGAAGTGCGGTTTCGAGTGCTTAGGGTCTTGGCGTCGGGACTAGCTGCCTGTTGCTGTTCGGCGATACTTTGTTATGTGGCCGCATATGGCGGCATCATTGCCAAAGTGCGCACCGGCACGGACCAAACCGGCAAACCCAGCGGAGCGCAGGCGACGGTTTCGGCAACGCAGAATTCGAGCGCCAAGGAAAAGTCAGCCAGTTCAGGATCCGGAGAAGAGGCGGCAGATCCCAACTCGCCATCGCCTGAGCCACCGGATCCGTTGTTTACCGCTCTCGGGGGACTTTCACCAGAGGGATGGCAGGTCGGAGAGCTTGAAGTCAGCACAGTCGAGGCCAGCACCGGTACCATTCTGGCGCCGCCAATCGCAGAGCTTCTTCGCGAGTTTGGCTGCACTGGAATTGCCAGCCGGTTCTTCCAAAGAGGGCAGCGACTGGTGATCGGGCGCGCCTACAAGTTTGAGGACTCTCAAGCAGCCTTCGGGGCGTACACTCTGATGCGCGAGGGCTCCAGCTCCGGCGTGAAGCGCGGTGACATGTCGAGCGAAGACGATCAGAGCGTCTCGATTTGGCAAGACCTTTACTACATCAACATCTATACGACGGCTGAAGATGATGACGAGGCCAAGGGACTGGTGCTGTCGCTCGCCGATCAGCTTGTGGGCGGCATCAATCAGCATGCGGATATGCCGCCCCTGTTGACCAGGTTGCCGCAACTGGATCGAATACTGGGAAGTGAGAGGCTGATGATGGGGCCGATCGCCGCTCGACGAGCCGCGCCCATTCCTTATATAGGGTCGCTGGCTATTGAGACAGCCAGAGGTGCTGTCAGTGCCGATTATCAATTCAGAGAGCCAGTGCGCGAACGCCTCAAATTGCTGATTGTCACTTATGCCGATGACCAGTCTGCCCGGGCGGCCTATGGCCGTTATGGGGAGGCACTGGCCAATTCGAGAACCAATGAGACGTCTGCGGCCTCGACACTGTTCAAGGTCTCGGACAACTTCTTGCTCTGCCAGCTGAAGGGAAATCAACTGGCAATCATAAACGGCGCTCGCAAACGGCTGTCGCCCTATATCCTTTCCCGGCAGCTGAATCTTTGAGTCAGCCGTCCAGCTGAGGGGTCCAGTCTCTCATTAGGAATCGCAACAGGGAGATTCCCGTTAGCGAAGCCTGGGTATGAATCCCATGGGGGTGTTCATAAGGTAGAAGATTAGAAGCAGTTAAGGAAAACTTCAATCCTAAAACCTGGCAATGATGGGGTAATAGTTACCAAGCATCCAGGAAGGCAGCTTAGCTAAACGGTGCAGCACTACCAGTGGTGGCACCTACCGAGACGGTTGCTTGTTGACTTACCAATCCGTGCCCATAGCGGCGTCACAAAACTAACTGCTGTCCAGGAGGCAGTAGCATTATGTCATCTGATGAAAACAACGTAGAACGCATTGACCAGCCGAAAGAGACGGCGGACAAGCCGGCGCTCAATGAGAAGGAAGGCACCGAAGTTCAGGAGAAAGCCGCCGACCAAGCCGGCGAAAGGCGCAGGTTTTTGGAAAGCAGCTTCGGGAAAAACAGATCACCGAGCACGGCGATGATAGCGATGATCGTTCCCGAGATTTACGATGGCGTAAAGAAAATCGTTGGTTTCTTTACTGGTGAGAGACCGAAAATTGATCTCGAAATCAGCGGCAAAGGCATCGTGGGACCGAAAGAAGATGATCCTCTGAGTCGGATCAAACCCGAAGACATCGTTCAGCCAGGGGTTTTGGGCATTCTGCAGAATCCCAGTGAGCAGTACATGCATGAGCTAAAACCCGAAGACATCGGGGGAGTGAAAGCAGATGATCCGAGGCGCATAAAACCTGACGACATCGGTCAGCCGGGGATTTTAGACCAGATGAAGAGCGTCCTGGAAGCCGGAAAGGAATTGTTCGGTGTTGAAGAGGCTCGACGTCACGAGCCCGGAGAGGTCGCAGGATTGAAAGAAGCGCCCAAGCAGGAGGGAGTATTTCTCGAGATAGATCAGTTGTCATCTCTGATCCTTGCTAAGTCGGGATCTGATATGGGTGCCGCTGCAGCAAAGCCAGGCAAGGATGCAGGCGATGATGCTGGTAAGAAAGCTGAGGATGCTGGTAAAGGCAAGGGTGAGCAAGCAGAAAAAAAGGACACGCCTCAAGAAGGTCTGAAAGAAGCTCCGAAACAGCCACCGGTGGACACGGCAAAAGTCGATCCCAAGATGAGCGCAAGCGTGGAAGCCGTCCACGGTGCCTTACACGGACTCTGGCGTTCGGACACGGACTATGAGCAGGTCAACAAGATCTTCCAAAACATGAATCAAAAAGAAAGGGAAGATCTTAAGGATCTGTATGCCAAGAAATACGGAATCAAGCTGGAGGAGGAATTCAGCAAACACGATGGTGACGCTCAACAAGACAAAGCGCTCAACCTCCTGAATAGAAAAGATGGCAAGGCTGGCGACGCAGCGCGCGATGCAGGCCTGATTCACACGGCGCTGGTCGAGCGTGGACAGTGGGTTGAGGGACGTTCCGATGAGAATTGCGAGAAGGATATCCGCGATACCATTAGCTCGCTCAATTCCAAGCAAATCGAGGAATTAGACAAGGAGTATCAAGCCAAGTACGGCAAGTCGTTGCGGGAGACTTTGAAGGACGATCCGCACCTCTCGCAAAAGACAAAGGATGCACTGGACACTTATCTGAAAGGCACGGACCACAGAGATCAGGTATATGACGATAAAACCAAGCAATGGATGCCCGATCCCAATTTCAGCGACACGAAAAAGCTGGCCGAACAAGCCCTGAACTCCAAGGACACAGAGATGTTCCAGGAAGCGATGTCGCGCGCATCCGCCGATGCCAGAAAGGATTTTATGGCCAACGGTGGCGACGAGAAGATGGCCAAAGCTTTCCTGGGCGACACCACAAGCCAGTTAAAGAACGGACTTCTCAGTCTTGCTGGATTGGGGAATCCCACGGAGAACATCACCAAATGGATGCACGCTCGCGATTACGCGACGGAAGGCAAGCTCAGCACATCCAGCAAGATTCTGGATAATTGGCGGCCTAGCGGTGACAATGAGAAGGCCATCGAACAGGCCATTCATGACATGCCGGACGAGGAGCGAAGAGCCTTCGTACACGGTAAGGAACTGGCCGCCAGCGGCAAAGACAAGGAAAGCTTGTCCGAGGCAGATAAGAAGGATTTGAAATCGTACGAACAGCTGCACTATGTTCTCGGCTGCCCGGGCAACGAAGCAGAAGTCAGACGCTGGGAAGACATGATTGCGCACAAGGATGGCTCGCTTGTTGCCAAAATTGCAGGACACACGGGCACTCTGTATAGCGATAGTGCTGCCGATGTTCGCAGAGATGTCGAGAACATGAGCAAGCAAGATTGGGAGTACGCCAAGACACATCCTGAGTACAGAGCCGAGGTTGAGAAAGCTTTGAAGGGATTGGGTGGAGTGCGCGTCGACGATAAAGATGTGGCGAAGATGATGGCTGCCTTCGACGAGAAGATGAAAGCAGGCAGCTACGAAGAGTCACTCGGCAAAGGCAACCGGTCGTTCCTGGAAAAGGTTGAAGACAGCAAGCACTGGTATCAGAACGACCGCAAAGCGATACTCGACGACATCATGCACATGACGCTGGAGGAGCAGAAGAAATATCGTGATGGCGCCGAGTTTGAGAAGAAAGGCGATCAGATGACGCCGCAAGAACAGGAAGCTGTCGACTTTAAGAAGAAGGTTGACGATGCGGTTAAAGAGGCCTTCAAAGGGAATATGGCAGATGCGCTAGCTGCAGCCGATCCCCGGTACTTCCAGGCTCATCCGGAGCTCGCCGAATCTAATCCGGGGATGAAGGCCGCTCAGCAATTGCTGGATAAGATTGGCAAAGGTGAAAAGCCGGAACCGGATCTAATCACCAAATTGAATATGGATGCTCAGGAGCGGCTCGAAGAGCGGATCAAACTCGGCGTGCTTACCCAAGGTGCAGGCACCACGCCGTCCGACTTCAAGATGGACGTCAAAGAAAAGATATTTGGAGCCGGTACGACCGCAAAGTTCGTGGCGGATATGCAGGAAGAATTTGAAAAGGATCCCAAGCTGCGTGAGAGGATTCTGCATCCAGATCCAAAGTCCCCAGAAGACAAAAAGCTTTCTGAAGAGTTCTACAAGGCCGCCGAGCTGACAATGGACAAGGCCGACATGGACAAGTATGTGAAGCCGTTGTTGGAGAACGGAAAATTGCCGGCTGAGGTCCAAATGCAATTGTACAAAGGTGCGACCAGCGGCCTTAACGATCTCCAGGGAACCCTGCAGGAAGTGGCGAAGTTATCGCCTGAAGAAAAGCAAAAGATACTCAAGGACAAAGACTATCAAGAAAAAACGCTTGGCTACTTGAGCGCCGAGGACAGAAAGGTAGCGCTCAATGTGCTGGAGCAAGGAAAAGAGCTGCCTGAGGACAAGCTGCGCGCCAAGATCAACCATTGGGGCGGCAAAGACGACGTTATGGAATCGCTGCGCGCAATGAAAGATGATCCTGCAGCCATCGAGAAGCTGAAGCAGGACTACGCTCGCAAATACGGTCACGATCTTACAGCGGACTTGATAGACAAGCTGAGCGGCGAAAAAAGAAATGAGGCCGAAAACATCCTCAGACGGGCAGCAACCAGCTCACGTGAGGGTTACGCAGATGACCGCGAGCAGGTGTACAAGAGCTATGACGGCTTCGGCAAACGTTATATCGATGGAGTTTGGGACGGCACCGGTCACATGACCGAGGACGCGAAAAACAAGTATGTAAAAGAAATGGCCGAGGCATCCGCACATTTCAAGGATCTGCCGCCGGAAAGGCAGAAGGAGCTTAAAGAAAACCTCAACAAGGCGATCAGCCAGTTCGTAGAGTCTAAGGGCAATGCCGCCGACGCAGTTGTAAACGTTGCTATCGCTGCGGCCGCAATTGTGGGAGCCGCCGTCACTGATGGTGCTAGCCTGGCCATATTAGCCACCCTATCTGGTGCCACGCTGAAGCCGCTTTTGAAGGCGATCATAAACGGTGCTGATTACGACTGGAGTGGTGCCGGCATCACTAAAGATGTGCTCACGGGAGCGTTGGAAGGTTTTGTCAATGCCGTCGGTCCCGGAGAGATCGGCAAGGTCCTTCGTGTAGGTGAGGTGGCCGCAGAGGCCGCCGCCAAGCAAGCGATGAAACAGATAGGCAAGGAAGCACTCAAGGAAGGTGCCGAGGCGGTAATCAAAGCCGAGTTGAAGACAGCAGTCAGAGAAGCCATTGTCCACGGAGCCCCCAAGGTGGGCGACGAGGTGATCGCCAAGATTGCTGCTCAGGCAGTCAAGGAGGGTGCCAGCGACGCCGAGAAGGCTGCCGTGAAGGCCGTGCTCAAGAAGGAATTGGAATCAGCACTCAAAACCGAATCGAAGAGCCTTCTGGACAAGGCCGCGCGGCAAGCCACCAAAATGGGCCTCGAGGGTGCCGCCGGCGCCACTGGCGGAGCCATGACAGGAGCTGTTGACGGTGTAGCCAACTGGGATGGCACCAAAACATTCGATGAGAACATGAAGCGAATCGGTGAATCCATGGCGATGGGTGCCGCGTCTGGCGCCGCCGGCGCCGTGGTCATGAGCGGTGTGCTCAAAGCAGGCAGCGAGGGTTGGAAGGCTATTGCCGAGCACTTCCACGTCAAGCCTGGAGAAAAGCTCCCGCCGGCGGCAGTGGCAGAGCTGGAAAAGAAGACCGGACTGAAGGTAACCCAGGCGGAAGACGGTATCCACTTTACGAAGCCGGGAGAGAAGCCAGCCAGCGGTGTTGGAGACAAACACATTGAGGCCCCGCCTGAAAAGCAATTCCACAAGCCTGCCGATGCCGCGGGCAAGCCTCGCGAAGTGGTTCCCGATCGACTGGATGAGCGTCAGAACGGCATCAAAGATGGCGAAGTAATAGGCAAGAGCACGAAGGACGCGCCTCCGGGGAGAACGAACGCGACCAAGAAGTCCACCCTGGAAGTTCTCGAAAGGGTCCCGGCGGATCATCAATTCCAGCCCGGTGAGAGAGTTATGGCTGGAGGCGAGCGCGGGCACGTTCTCGGAAGCACCGGTGACATGGTTGTGGTAGGGCACCCGTCCGGTGAAGTCGCCGGAAAAGGCATTCCCGAGGGCCAATACGATCTGAAGAAACTCCAGAAGATTGAGGCTGGGGAACAGACTTATTACAAGAGTGAAAACGGAGAGTACTACCGGCTGAACAAAAACAAAGAACTGGTATTAGACAGCGATGTGAAGGCCGTTCCACGTGAAAAGATCGACGGCGTGGTGCACGACGTAGTCTTCCATGATCTTTCGCCTGGACAGGACGGCAAGGTTCGGATGCGCAAGGAGCTGGCAGCCTACAAGCTCAACGAGATGGTCGGTTTTGATAACGGTTTTCCGGTAACGACTCCCAAGGAGGTCAATGGCGTGCATGGTTTTGCGCAGGAGCATGCAGGCAACAAGCTCGAAAAGGACCTTCCGAAACTGGCCCAAGAACGTTATCCGGTGTCCGAGCATCCCGAACTCTACAAAAATGGAAAAAACGCTGAGGCTGTCTCGAAGCTGCTGAGAGAAGACCCGGAATTGAGGAAAGCGGTAGAAGAAGCTTATCTCGAGCGAATTCTCATGGGGGACACCGATCCCAATTCAGGCAATTTTGTCATCTCCAAAGATGCAAACGGCAAATACAAGGTTCAAAGCATCGATCTGGACGATGCATTTTCAACTAATCCACATCCGGAGATGGCGGGTGATCGCACCAAGGGGCTATCAAACCAAATATTCTTCGATCTTTCCGAAAAACCCATTAGTCCGGAATTCCGCGAAAAGATAGCCAAGTTTGTGCAGAAGTACGACACAGCGGAAGGCCGTCAGCAACTGATCAAGACTGGGTTGAAGCCGGACGAAACAGATGCATATCTGGCGCGAGCACGTGAGTTGGCAGACACCGGTAAGTTCCCGCGGGCGAGGTGCGAGGCCGACTACTTCGACCCGGTTGAGAAGGGGACCAGGCACGGAAAAGAAGTCGTGACCGAGACCTACAACGACAACGTGATCCTGCATAACGATGTAGATCAACCTAAACTCGACTTTAAGCCGGTTTCCGAAAAGGAGCTTGCTGCATACAAGCAAATACATGGTTCGGATATTTTCCAGGGAGAAGACGGCAAGTATTACCGAGTACGGAAGTCCGCCGACGGCAAGACAGTGGAGATTGCCCGGGATCCGAGCTTGAGAGATATGAAGCGCAGCGAGTTCAACGAACTTGTAGAACAAGCTGCCGCTGATGAGGAGCCCGAACCGGTGACCGTCAAAAGAGCAGCCCGCTAAGATCTGGCAGGTTGCTGGCTGGTTTTGGATTTTCAAGGGAACGAGGAGATAGAGGGTACGCCAATGATCGCTCAAGAACTGGATCGGAGTAGCGCCACTTACTGCTTATCAACGAAACACCCACCTGGACCGGTTGGCAGACGTGTAGTCGCGGAGATCGCACCGGGTGAGCCGTACAGGCTGATGGATGTGGTCGATTTCCCGGGCGGGGATGTTCCTGCCGGTCTTTGCCAGAACTCGTCTCGAGTCAAGGGATGGACAGATCATCCTTGTATTACCAATATTCTCAAGTTCGAATGGGCGCAAGATGGCTCCTATTCCCAAATCATAGATCTTGCTCCGGGGGCATTTCCCTTTGCCACCCTCAAGGCCTCCGAGCGTTGGAGCGGCAAGCAATTGTGGCGGGTAGCATCGATGCTTGCATCAGCGCTCGAGCACATGCACCGGGCAGAGCTCGTTCACAGCGCCCTGGCGCCGGAAACGATCTACCAGGAAAGCGCTAACGTTCGCATCGGCGATTTTTGGTGGGCTCACAATGCAGATGGCGAACCAGCTTTTGATCGTTGGTCTAACCACCTGGATCCTGCCGTATGGCCCGAATTTCTCCTGCCCTTCATGGCGCCGGAAATGTTGCAAGGGGCGCCGCCGTCTCGCATGTCGGATATATATTCTCTGGGAGCGGTCATCTACTTCTTGCTTACTGGACGCAGCCCACGGCAGTCATCTCGCCAGAGCAACCTGAGCAGGCGCTCGGAGCTGGCCGGGGCAAAAGTACAGCCACTAATCGAGCTGCGTCCTGATGTGGGCCGCAAGGCCGCTTCGTTCATTGATCAGCAGCTCAGTGATGATCCCAACCAACGCCCGACTATACATTTAATTGAATCGATGTATCAGCATCTTGCAGGTATGCTTAGCGACTATTGAGCTCTGCTTTCGAAAGCCGGCTGCGCCTGCGTCCGTTGAGCGGAAATTTGCTCTTACAATAATGCCCAAAGAAGGCACGGGTGCTGCATCGCACCCAGCTTGCCCTCTCGGGAAATAAGTGACGTCCGTCCAGAGGATCGCTCCTAATTGGCGATTCCGGCTCGTTAGGTAAACAACCGAGGAGCTGGAGACAAATTACCAATGACTGCTGATAGACACGAAGTACTGGATGCCCCGAAGGGAACCCCGGTCAAGTCCGGCGAAGCCGAACTGGCAAAGAATAGCCAGGTGAAACCGAAGTCGCTTGAGGAGGCTCAAAAGTGCCAGGAAGAGAAGCGAAAAAACTATGATACGACCAGCACGACGTGCCTGCCGAGGATGCACATCAGTCCTGAATTCCTGACAGCAGACCTGGCACGCGGCGTAGTTGGTGATGCCGCCGGTAAGAAGGCCAAGGACGCTCAGGAGTCTAAGCCAGACGCGGCCAAGCCGGCTGAAGTCGATGTCGAAAAGACGATTCAACGCTTCAAAGACGCAAAGGTTCCTCTCTCTCCGGAGCAGGAAAAGCAATTGCGTGCCGACCTCGCCGACATTGAAAAGCTGCCTCCGGAAACTCGCCAGAAGGTTTACGAAAGTCTCGACAAGATCGCGACGGCTGACACCAAAGACAGCACCAAGCTCGCTCCGGCGGAACGGGCAGAGCTGGTTACGTCGCTGGCGCACCAGATTGCCCATCCGGAGAGCATAAAGCAAGGTCGGAAAGAAACCTGTGTAGCTGCCAATGTAGAGAAAACACTGGCAACGCAGCATCCGGACCAGTACGCCGACATGATTGCTCAATTGGCGATCAAGGGTGAATATACACTCCCGCCCGGAAAAGACGGCAAGGCGCCTGATCCTGCCACCATCAAAGCACAGCGAGATGCCGACGGCACCCTCGCAGATGCCAGTGACGCCTCCAAGGAACGCAGCCGCACGAGCGACCTGGCGCAAGGCGTAATAGTCAACCTGGGTATGGGCAAAAACGAAGGCGAATACAGGTCTTATCCTCCCGGTAGCGCTGATCTGCGGCCGACACCCGCCGGCGTGGATCCGGCGACGGATGAGGGAGAAAGAGTAGTTACCAAAGTCTACGGCGATGAAGCGAAGAGACTGGGGGTGAAAGACGGGGAAGAAGTGAAGAAGAGCTTCGACGGACTAAGCCCCGACGCAAAAGAAAGGGTTCTGGATAAGCTCTGCCCTGGTGATGGCTACGAGGGGCGATTGATCAACAATGTTGACGATCTGGGCAAAGCCTGGAAAGACAATGGCGAAAAGCCGCCTCTGAATGTTGGCGTGCGCATGGATGCACCATTCCTCGAAAAAGGATCGCAAGCTGCCGGCACACACGCTCTCACAATCACGCACATCGAGTTCGACAAAGATGGCAAAGCCTCTAAGGTCTATTACGACAACCCGGCGGGCGGCCCTGACCACAGTTATCCCAATGGGAAGCCGGTACCTGCTGACGAATTTGTGAAGGGAATGCAGGCAAAAGGCCGCCAGCCTAACTCGGACGGTCAGGTGGAATCGTGGGATCAGCCGCTGCGAGCCACTGTGCGCACGGACAACCAGCCCGATCGTCAAGACAAGCGACTGGACGAGGCGGCGGAAGAATTCCATAACGCTAAGAACGGCGATGAGATGAAAAAGGCCCTGGAGGGAAAGACTCGCGCTGAAATTAGCGAAATGAACAGAATTCACCAGGAGAAGTACGGGAAGTCCATGGCGACCGCGGTCGACGAAAACACAAGCCTGAAGATCAACAAGGACAAGAAAGCAGAGGTACAGGAAGCGCTCAAAGGCAAGGACACGTCCTTTGCCAACGATCCACGTCACCCGATGGGCCTGCAGAACTTCACGGAGTACGAGCTGAAGAAACTCCAAAACGATGACGGAGACGTCAAAGGACTTGACTGGCGGGAAACCAAGGGTACGCAGAAGAATGCCGACAATACTACGACCACTAACTATGAAGGTGAGGTGGAAACCGGCACATGGGACAACGGCTTCAAGGCTTCAGAAACGCGAGACGCCAATGGCGACCTCGTTGCAAGCAAGATCGCTTATGATTCGCCCATCAATCAAAAATTCGTCACTCCTCAAGGCGAGGTTGAGATCAAGGACATTAAGTCAATCGAGACGAAGCGTGACGCCAGCGGCAATGATGTAACCACCATCACGGATAAAGACGGCAAGGTTCATACCTTCGTTACTGACCCGAAGCGAAACGCGGTAGTCGGCTACAAGAAGCCGGGCGAGTAAAGATTGCCGGCACGTGAATGACCGGCTGCCGGACTTTGCGTTCTACAAATTTGCAACGAATTAGCAACGGCTCTGCAACGCTTGCTCGGTAGAGTGCATACAGTTGGTGCTGTCGATCTCACTTTGACCGGTCCCCCTCCCGTGTACGATT
>Ga0066388_100000884_pt1 | contig 15615 bp, 10 predicted proteins | sample PanSoiMetaGPlot6_FD_64539 | JGI IMG/M metagenome (GOLD analysis project Ga0066388, IMG submission 64539) | Tropical forest soil microbial communities from Panama analyzed to predict greenhouse gas emissions - Panama Soil - Plot 6 (Hybrid Assembly) | ecosystem: Environmental > Terrestrial >... | reverse complement strand
TTGACCTGCGCAACGACCCGGTCGGCACGTACCAGGCGCTGCTGGAGTTCACGCCGCCGACGATCGACTTCCTGCTGCCGCACGGAAACTGGTCCGTAGCCCCGCCAGGTCGGCCTCTGGGATCGGCCTCGACCCCCTACGCGGACTGGCTGGTGGCGGTGTTCGAGCGGTGGTACGGGGCAGCGCGGAGGGAGACTGCGGTGCGGCTGTTCGACTCGATCATCTCGGTGCTGCTCGGCGGGCGGTCCGAGGTGGAGGGGATCGGGCCGGACCCGGTGCCGAGCGTGGTCGTGGACACCGACGGCGCGATCGAGCGGTCCGATCTGCTGGCGGCCGCGTCGGTGCCGGCGTCGGTCACCGGACTGCACGTCGCGCGGGACGCCTTCGACCGGCTGCTCGGCACGCCGGAATGGTCGAGTGGGCCGCCGCGTGCCTGCATGCCGTGCCCGGTGTTCGCCGTCTGCGGCGGGGGCCTGGCAGCGCACCGGTTCCGGTCCGACGGCTGGGACAACCCCTCGGTCTACTGCCCGGACCTGTACGCCTTGGTCAGCCACATCCGCGCCCGGGTGGTCTGCGACGTGGACGCGCTGCGCGCCGGCTCCCTTGCGGCGGCGCGGTGAGTCTGCCGGTACACCGGCTGGAGCCGGGCCTGCTCGCCGCGCTGGCGACCGGCGGGGGCGCACCGGCCGTCCGGTGGCTCGCCGGGGTCCGCCGCAGCCGAACGATGCTCCTCGTGCGGGCGGTCCGCGACCTGGCCGCTGGCGTGGGTCACGCCGAGGCGAGGCTGGCCAGCGATGGGTACGCCGCGCTGGCGCGCATCCACCGGGTCGCCCCCGCCGCGGTCGAGGCGCTGCTGGCCGCGCCCGCCGTCGGCGCCTGGGCCGCCACCACCGCGGCTGCCCTGGCCGGCGCCGCACCAGCCGCCCGGTCGCGCAGCGCGGGCGCCGATGCCGGGTCCGCCTACGTGCCTGGGCTGACGTGCACCGCCTCGCCGGGCCGATTGGCTTCGGTGGCCACGGCGGCGGCGCTGCGCGGCGGGGTACCGCTCCTGCTGGCCCTGCCCACAGACGGGCGCGCACCGCTGCCCCTGCCCGATCTCGGTACGGCGGTGCTGCCCGAGCACGCCGGGCTGGAGTTCCGGTCTGACGGCCGGCAGGCGGAGCTGCGCGGCGGGCGGCACGTCCTGCGGCTGCCGGCCCGGCTGGGGCAGCCGGCTCCCGGCTGGTACCCGACACCGCGCGTCGAAGTCGAACACCGCGGTCGCACGCTGCGGGTCACGCTGGGCAGCCTGGAGCCGGGCAGCCTGGAGCCGGGCAGCCTGGACGGGGACCCGGCGTGCGGCGAACTGCTCGTGGACTGGTGGCGGCGCCGGCTCGAGGCGGGCTGGCGGCTGCTGGTCCGGCACCACACCCGGGTGGCGGAGGAGGTTGCGACCGCCATCCGGATGGTGGTTCCGCTGGGCGCCAGCCCCGGCGTGCTGCACAGCATCACCCACCGAGACGCCTTCGGCTGCGTGGCGATGACCCCGCCGCCAAGCGCCCGCTGGGTGGCGCTGACCCTCGCTCACGAGGTGCAACACGCCAAGCTGAGCGCGCTCGACGACGTGGTCCCGCTCACCCAGCCCGACTGCGGAGCACGGTTCTACGCGCCGTGGCGGGACGACGGCCGGCCGGTCGCTTGCCTGCTGCACGGCCTTTACGCGCACGTCGGCGTAGCTGGGTTCTGGCGGCGGCAGCGCCGGCACGAGCCGCCGGGAAAGGAACGGTTCCACGCCGAGGTCGAGTACGTGCGATGGCGGGAGGCATGCATGGCGGTCGTGGACACGCTGCGCGCCAGCCAGTTGCTCACCCGGGCCGGCACCCAGTTCGTCGCCGCGCTGGAGCGTGTCCTGCATGGCTGGGCCGCTGACCCGGTCCCCGCGGCGGCGGTCACCGCCGCCGACGCCGAGGCAGACCGGCACCATGCCTCGGCACTCGGCAGGGCGTCTTGGCCGAGCGCGGGTAACCGGTGACGCCGACGCACGCATCCTTTCCCCCAGGAAGATCGAGCGGTTGTGCCGTCCGCGGGCGGACGGCGGCGGTGAGCGGTGTCTATGATCCTCCGCGTGTCTCCGGTGTCCCGTGGTCGTAAGCCGAAGAAGAACACGAAGAACAAGAAGAGGCGGGCCGTTGGCCGGTCGGCCGGAGGAGGCGGCCACGGCGGGCAGCCCGAGCCGCCGGGTTCGGCGCTTGCCTGGTCGCCGCGGCCGGCTGCCTTTGACGAGCCTCCCGCGTGGTTCACCGAAGCGAGTCTCGCTGTTCTGGACGGGGCCGGGGTCGCCCTGGCGGCCCGCGGGCCGCGGGAGTTGGAGCAGGCGACGGTGGACCTGCTCGGCCGGCAGGTGCGGTACGCGATGCGGGAGGTGCGCCATGGGCTGCGGTTCGAATCGTGGTTCGAGGAAGTCGCCGCCGTGCTGGCCGAGCACGTGCAGGAGGACCTGGTCGAGGGCGGCGGCGACGCCTGGGAGGGCTCCTGGTGGTTGCTGCACGGCATGACGTCGATCGGCTCGCCGGCGCTGGCGTGGGCCGCGCGGACCGCGCTGCGGGACCTGACCAAGCTGGCCGGCGCGGGCCCCGGCGCTGCGGACCCCGTACCGGACATCGTCCTCGCCCTGCGGCGGCAGCCGGCGTGGCTGGCGCAGTTGCCGCGGATCGCCGCCACCGGCGAGGTGTGGCTGCTGCGGGATGCGTACGGCTGCCGGTTCGGCGTGATCGCCGGCATGTCCTACCCGGACGGAGTGGACCCGTCGGTGTTCCTGTTCGACATCGACGCCTGCGGCATAGTGGACCTGGCCAACGCGGGCGCCTTCGATGACGTGACGCGGGCCGCCGCCGCTTGGCGCGCGATGGTCGGCGACACCGCCGGCGGCGCACACCCGACTCCGGTCCAGACCGCCGACCAGCTGGAGTGTCTCGTTCACTGGGACAGTGGGGAGCTGGCGCTCGGATGGGAGTCGGACGCCGCGCTGGACAACTGGTTCCGGGCTCGGCGGCGGGTCCACGACGTCGCCGACGCGCTGCGCGGGCGGGGAATGCCGCTGCCCGCGCACCGGTCGCTCTACAACCGGGACGCCACTCCGCTAGCGGAGGCGTTCACCGCCTGGTACGACGCCCGGCACGGCACGAAGCCGGATGCAGCGGCGGTCGAGGCGCTGGCGGAGGAGTGGCTGGACGGCTGCCTGCCCGGCACCGAGCACGCGGCATCGCCCCACCGGGTGCGGTTCCTGCTGGAAACACTGACCGATGACTGGATCGAGGACGACCCCATCACGGTGGCGGTGAAGCCGCTGCTGCCGGACTGGGTACGTTGGCACGGCGAGCAGGCCGGTCTCCCCGACGACCTCGTTCAGCGCGCGGTCGACGTTGCAGCCAGACACACTGAGACCGCCCTGTCCGCTCATTCCATGCTGCACCGTGGGACCCAGTGAACCCGACCGCCCAGTGTTCTTCACCACCTGACAGACCCGTTGACCGTCCAACAGACCTTGGCCATGCCCGACAAACCTGACTGCCCGACAGACCCCGACCGCCCCAACAGACGCCGACCATCCCAGCAGACTCCGACCGCGTGGTGGACGTGCCGGGCCGGAGCCTGTCGATGGCTGGGCGGTTCGGGTGTCGACGTGACTCGAGCCAGCCGGCAGCGCGGCATGCTGTCGCGGACCGGGCACCGGCGACTGGCAGCGTCCCTTGTTGCGGCGGGGATGGTCGCCGCCACCGCGCTGGCTGGATGTTCCGCGGGAGACCGACCGCGAACGGCGCCTGGAGACCGACCCCGGACGGCGGCGACCGCCCAACCGACCGGCCGTCCCTCGGCGACAGCGACCACTCCGGCGACGACCACTCGGCTGCCGCCGCCGACTTCCCCGCCGGCCGGCAGCCGGGCGACGGGCGGCCGGGCCGGTACGGCCGGACCGCCCCGTGCCGGCGGACCGGCTGGTTCGGGGGGCGTGCCGGTCGTCGTGGACCACGGCCGGCGAGACCGGCCGCTGGTCGCGATCACGTTCGACTCCAACATGACCGACTGGATGCTGCGGCGACTGGACACCGGTGCCGTCCGCTCCTACAACGACGCGGCGGTCGTCGGCGAGCTGATCCGGCTGCGGGTCCCGGCGACGTTCTTCCTAGCCGGCAAATGGGTCCTGCGCTACCCGGCGGAGACCCGCCGACTGGCGGCGAACCCGTTGTTCGAGCTCGGCAGCCACTCCTGGTCACACGCCGCGTTCGCCACGCCCTGCTACGGCCTGCCGCCGATCCCGACCCGCGCCATGGCCAACGACGTGCGCCGGTCGTTCGCGGTCCTGCGAGAGTTCACTCCCCGGCCGGCGCCGTACTTCAGGTTCCCCGGCGGCTGCTACGACGCCGCCGCCCTACGCGCCATCGCATCGGTCGGGGTCACCGTGGTGCAGTATGACGTGGCCAGCGGAGACGCCTTCGGCACCTCGGTCGACGCGATCGTCCGGCACACCCTCGCGGCCGTCCGCGATGGCTCCATCATCGTCATGCACATCACCCTCGCCAACGCGCCGCTGACCCCGTTGGCGCTGCCGCGGATCGTCGCCGGCCTGCGGACTCGCGGTATCACTCTGGTAAAGGTGTCCGACCTGCTCGCCGCCGGCAGCCGCTGACCGCGCCGACGCATGCCTGCCCGCCCACGACAGAGCGGCAGTCCGGATCAGGCTGCACTGTCGACAAGGCTGAGACCGGCATGTTTCATTGGTCACACGATCGGTCACCGTCCAGACCGGGGGGAGTTCATGCTTGCCAGAATTCTTGCCAACATTGCGGATAACCTGCTTGCCGTCGGTGCACTCGCCGTCGTCGGCGTCGTATGGGGGGTGCGGGAGCACCTGGGACTGGCGGGAGTCCTGCTGCCGATCGGGAAGGTGCGGGTCTCGTACAGTGCCCTACTCCGGATACGCTCGAAGGACCGGTGCGTGCTGTTTCAGTCAAATAGCCGTCCTGAGACGTATGGTCCACCGGGTGGTGTTTTCAAGTATGACGACCACGCCCGGCCCCTTCTCGACCGCCTCGAATTTCACGACGACAAGTGGTCGGCGTGTGAGGCTGATATGCGCGGGGATCTCCGCGGGAAGGTGCCAGCGCGGTCGCTACTGGGTTTCATACGCTGGTTCAAGACTGGTGCTGGCCGGGAGTCCGCCGAAGCGTGCCTGCGACGAGAGTTGCAGGAAGAGCTCACGGAGGTCGAACTCGCTGAACTCATCCCGACCGTCGACGCGCTCCGCTTCGTCCGGGTCCGCACGATCACGGAGGTGCAGCGCAAAGTACGTGGCGGGGGACCGGCTCGTCAGGTGCGTAGGTTCGAACTCTACGACCTCGAGCCCAACACCGCCGGCCAAGAGATCGCCACACGGCTCACCGACGCTGGCGACGATCCGGGCAAGACGCGCGTCTGCTGTGCCGACCGAGCGGACATCAGCTACGGACGATGCGGCACCAGGCTCATCGCTGCCCACACCCCGTACCTCAACGGAGGCAAGCGACTGCCCTACGACATCCCGCCCCTCCGCTTGCCCGATTCACCTCCACCCCTCCACGCCTAGGCGACCGTCCACCAACGGTAGCCGCCGTGTCCGCGAAGCTCGGGAGCAAACAGCGGCGAAGGCCGGCGACACGGCAACCCCCAGGTCACTGGCGGTCCAGTGCGGCGGCGAACTCGGCGAGTCGCGGGTCGGTGAGCCAGCGGCGCGGGCCTGGCGTCTCGCAGCGCAGCGCCGCCACCCGGGCGGCGAAAGTCAGCGCTGTCACGAAACCGTCCGCGTCCGGCAGCCCGACGCCGCGTGCCACTCCAGCGCCACCGGCCACTCCCGCGCGGGGGTCCCGTGCCTCGGCGTCGCAGGCGAGTGCCCACGCGAGCGCGCCGTGGAAGGCGTCGCCCGCGCCGAGGGTGTCCCGGGCCCGCACCGGTGGGACTGGGACCTGGCCAGCCGCGCCGGCGTACCACCAGCGCACCGGCTCCGGTCCGGCCGTCACCGCGACGGCGGGCACGCCGTACCGGTCGCGCAGCGCGACCGCCGACTCCTCGACCGACCCCGTCCCGGGCGTCCGGAACACCGCCGAGCAGGCGGCGACGTCGACGTGCGTTAGCAGGTCGGGCAGCACCGGCTTCCAGCTTCCGCCGTCCAGGACGACGACCCGCCCCGCGGCCCGGGCGGCCGCGGCGGCTGCCAGCGCGAGCCGCGGGTACTGGCCGTCGAGCAGCAGGACCGGCGCCGCTGCGGCGACGGCCGCCAGCCGCGCCGGGGCGCTTGGGTCGGCGCCGGCGGCGTTCACCGAGACGACCGAGCGCTGCCCGGTCTCCTCGACCACGTAGGCAGAGGACACCGCAGGCGGCTCGGCCCGGTCCGGCATCGCGTCGACCACCAGCACGCCGCGGGAGCCCAACTCGGCCGCGACCTCCCGAGCCAGCGCGTGCCGGCCCAGCGCGGTGACCAGCGTCGCCGAGCCACCCGGCGCCGCCGAGCCGGCCAGCGCCGCGAAGGTCACGGCCGCGTTCGCCGCCGGCCCGCCAGCGGCGAAATCCTGCGCGGTCGCCTGCACCTTCTCGTCCGGCCCGGGCGGTGCCGGCACCCGGTAGACCATGTCCAGAGTGGACAACCCGACGAACGTCGCGCCGGGCATGTGCCCACCTCCTCACCGAGCGTCGTCCGACCTGCCGGCTCGCGGAGAAATGCGGTCACCGGGGTGCGCTCGGCGGTCTCAGCCGCCAGCGTCGTCGCAGCCGTGGCCCCATATCCACCCGAACACCGGTCAGATCCTGCTGAACAATTCGCGGCCCAGCCGATCCCGGTACCGCCCGATCCCGCCGATCTCGAGGTTACGCAGGTGCTCCACGGCGTGTCGACCGGCGAAACCTCGAGATCGGTGAGGTAGCCCGACCCGGCAGCGCTCGATCCGCCAGCGGCCGTCACGCTGACTATCCGCACGTGAGACGGTCGCTGGATCAGCGCCGATTTCCACGCAGGTGATCGAACCCTGGCCCAGCAGCCATAGGTGCAGGTGAGAAGCCAGGTGAGAAGCTCAGCAACCGCGAGCGTCAAGGGTGGGTCTCGCTGCCTGGCGCGATCAGGAGCGAATCGGCTCGCCGGGCGATATGCCACGATCATAGCCAGATGTTGGGGGCGCACGGCGCTCTGGCCGGTCGCCCGCGCCAATGGCGCGAGATCCGATGGCAGTCCGCAGACCTCGGCAGCGCCCCTCGCAGAGCAGGATCCGGTCAGCGGCCAAACTCTCTCACCCCCCGGCGTACCTGCCGCAGCGTGGTCGCCGTGCCCGACGCGTTCCGCACTGTCGGCGCGTACCGGGACGATCCTAGGGTCGCGGCGGCCATGCGCCCGACGGTAGTAGCCACCACGGGTGGGCGAGTCGCATGATGTCGTGGACCGAGCAGCCGAACCGGCAGGGTGGCCGAGATGGCGGAGCCGCGCAGATGACGAGCAGTGACGGGCGACCGGGGTTTCCGGACGGGTTCCTCTGGGGTGTCGCCACCGCCGCCTACCAGGTCGAGGGGGCGGTCGAGGAGGACGGGCGCGGCCGGTCGGTCTGGGACACGTTCGCGCACACCGAGGGCAGGGTCCGCGACGGCGACACCGGCGACGTCGCCTGCGACCACTACCACCGATGGCCCGAGGACGTGCGGCTGTTGTCGGAGCTGGGCGTCGGCGCGTACCGCTTCTCGATCGCATGGCCGCGCGTGCAGCCCACCGGCTCCGGCGCGCCGAACCCGGCGGGTCTGGCGTTCTACGACCGGCTCGTCGACGCGCTGCTGGCCGCCGGGATCACGCCGTGCCCGACGCTGTTCCACTGGGACCTGCCGCAGGCGCTGGAGGACACCGGCGGCTGGCTGGCGCGCGACACCGCGCAGCGGTTCGCCGAGTACGCCGGGCACACCGCGACCGCGCTCGGCGACCGGGTACCGATGTGGATCACGCTGAACGAGCCGTTCGTGCACGCGACGATGGGTTACGCGCTCGGCTTGCATGCCCCGGGCAGGGCACTGCTCGCGGGCGCCTTCCCGGCCACCCACCACCTGCTGCTCGGGCACGGGATGGCCGTCGGCGCACTGCGGGCGGCGTCCCGTCCGGACACGCTGGTCGGCATCACGAACAACCTGGCGCCCGCGATACCGGCCACCGAGTCCGCCGCGGACGTCACGGCGGCGCGGCGGCTGGACGGCCTGCACAACCGGACGTACACCGACCCGGTGCTGCTCGGCCGCTACCCCACCGGTCTGGACGAGTTGTACGGCGGCGTGGACCTGTCTGCGATCCGGGACGGCGACGAGGCCGTCATAGGCGCCCGCCTGGACTTCCTCGGGGTGAACTACTACTTCCCGAACACCATCCGGGCCGGTGGCGAAGGCAGCCCGCTCGGCCTCGAACTGGTGCCGCGGACCGACGTGCCGCAGACCGCGTTCGGCTGGCCGGTCGTCCCGGATGGACTGACCGACCTGCTGGTCGGCCTGCGGGACCGGTACGGGCCCGCGCTCCCGCCCGTCTACATCACTGAGAACGGCGCCGCGTACGCCGACGCGCCGGACACCGACGGGCGAGTGTCTGATCCGGACCGGATCGACTTCCTCGACCGACACCTGACGGCGCTGCGCGCGGCGATGGACGCCGGCGTGGACGTACGCGGCTATTTCGTGTGGTCACTGCTGGACAACTTCGAGTGGACCGAGGGGTACTCGAAGCGGTTCGGCCTGGTGTACGTCGACTACCCCACCCAGCGCAGGATCCCGAAGGCCTCCTACAACTGGTACCGGAGACTGGTCTCCCGGACGGCCCGGTGACGCCGACGCACCCGCCAGCGGCGACCCTGGACGGCCGGCCCACCGGGTCGGCGGCCGGCCCGCCTACTTCACGCCAAGCCAGATACTGCTGCCAACCCGGGTGTACCCCGCCGACCCGGGGGCACACCCGCCCCGGCGGCCCAGCCGAGCCAGCCCACCACGCCGAGGACCGTCCGCTGGCACGCTGCCGCGGCTCCGGCGCACCTTTCTTCACACCAAGCCAGATACTGCTGCCGACCCGGGTGCTCCCCGCCGATCCGGGGACACCCGCCCCCGTGGTCCCAGCCGAGCCAGCCCACCACGTCGGCGACCGGTCCGCCACACGCTGTCGCCGCCGCCTTCCGGATCCGGCGCACCTTGTTTCACGCCACCCAGATACTGCTGGCGACCCAGATACTGCTGCCGACCCCGGGTACTGCCGGTCGCCCGCTTCGCGCCAAGGACCTCGGCGTCATCCACATCGCCAACTCGGCGCTGCAGGCGCTCGCCTCGGCGATGGCTGTGCTGACCGTCGCCCGGGCCGGCGGGTATCCCGTGCTGTACGCCGTCACGGTCCTCGGCGTGCTGCTCGTCCTGCTGGTCCGGCCGGTACGGTGAGGCCGTGCCACCCCGCAGCCGAAAGTCCGCTCAGGACGGACAGGACACGTTCTGCCGCATCATCTCCGGCGGCCTCCCGGCCGCAGTCGTGCACTCGGATGCCGCGACGATGGCGTTCCTCGACCACCGTCCACTCTTCCCAGGGCACGTGCTGCTCGTCCCACGCACCCACGTCGCCGTGCTCGCCGACCTTCCACCATCCGAAGTGGACCGATTCTTCCAGCTGGTGCAACGATTGGAGGTCGCGGTCGAGCAGGCCACCGGCTCGGACGGTTCGCTGGTGCTGGTCAACAACCGGGTCAGCCAGTCGGTGCCGCACCTGCACCTGCACGTCATCCCGCGACGGTTCAAGGACGGCCTGCGGTTCTGGCTCGGGCCGCGCCGGCCGTACTCCTCCCCAGAGGACGCCGCCCAGATGGCTACCGCAATTCATGACCGCCTCGACCTCACTGGCCTCTAGCCCGAACGGCCCCTCGGCGAGACTGGCTTGCAGTGCGTGATGGATCCGTTCGGACCGCCCCCTTGCGCACGGTCCAAGCCATGCGAGCACACTCGGTGCCGACCCATTCCCACGCAGCCAAGTTCATCACCCCGCGCTGCGCAGCGGGCGCCGGACGGCGGCGCGGAAGCCGGGCTGGGTCGATCCGCGGTCTGCCGGGGCCGGTCGTCCCGCGTCGCGGGTCAGCCGTCGGTGAGCTCGACGGGCACTGCCATCACGTCGACCATCGCGCCGTTGCGCAGCACGGTCACCGGCAGCGGTATGCCGATGGCGTCGGCGAACAGCAGCCGCTGGATCCCCTGCGCGTCCGACACCGGCGCGCGGCCGACGGACAGGACCAGGTCGCCGGCCTTGAGGCCGGCACGCGCCGCCGGGCTGCCGGCGACCACGTCGACCAGCCGCAGGCCGCGGCGCTGCCCGGCCCGTTCCGCGACCGGCGCAGGGAGCGGGGCCGGCACGCTCACCACGCCGAGGTAGGCGCGGCGGACCCGCCCTTCGGCGAGCAGCGCCGCGATGATCCGGCGGGTGGTGCCGTTGACCGGGACTGCCAGGCCCAGCCCGATCCCGGCGACCGCGGTGTTGATGCCGACGACCCGGCCGGTCGCGTCCGCCAGCGCCCCGCCGGAGTTGCCCGGGTTCAGCGCGGCGTCGGTCTGGATCACGTCCTCGATGACCCGGCCGGCCCGGCCGCTGCGGGTCGGCAGCGACCGGCCGAGCGCGCTGACCACGCCCGCGGTCACCGACCCGGACAGGCCGAGCGGGTTGCCGACCGCGACGACGAGCTGGCCGACGACCAGCCGGTCGGCGTCGCCGAGCACGGCGGCCGGCGGGGTGTCGCCGCGGGCCCGGACCACGGCGAGGTCGGACAGCGGGTCGGCGCCGACGATGTCGAACGGCGTCTCCGACCCGTCGACGAACGCGGCAGTGCCACCCCTCGTACCGCCGACGACGTGCGCGTTCGTGAGCAGGAAGCCGTCGTCGGTGAAGACCACCGCGGAGCCGCCGCCCTCGCGGACCATGCCGCCCCAGCCGGCCGGCGCCCGCACCCGCAGGCTCGCCACGTGCCGTGTCACCTCGGCGGCGACGGCGCTGACCACGCGGGGGTACGCATCGAGGGCGTCGGCGCCGGGCGGCGCAGAGAGCCCGGGGAGATCCGTCACCATGACCACACCACCTCGGCGTCTAGACTTACACCGTTGCACACGAAGCAAGTCCGCGGCGAGCACCCGCCTTCCGACCGCTTCCGCTCTGAGCGAACCTCGCCACCAGACCCGGCGGAAACGTCGGCGCCCGATGCGAGTCTGAGGCAGTCACCGGGCCGCGTCGCTGCCGGCGCGAGTTCCCGGTGGCCACCGTTTCGGTCCGCCGCGAGCGGGACGGACAGCAGGACGGAATGCAGCGGGACGACCACGCCGAAGCAGGGTCGGAGCAGGGGAGGTTCGGGTGAGCCTGGCTGGCACGTTCAGGTCCCACGGCGGACAGCGCACCTCGACCGGACCGGTGGAATCGTCGGCGCCCGATACGAGTGCGAAGCGGTCAGCGGGCCGCGCCGCTGCCGGCGCGAGCTTCTGGTGGCCACCGTTTGCTCCACCGCGAGCGGGCCGGCGGACAGCGGGCCGGTTTGCAGGAGTTCGACCGCGCCGAAGCAGAGTCGGAGCAGGGGAGGTTCGGTGAGGCTGGCTGGCACGTTCAGGTCCCACGGCGAGCAGCGAACCTCGCCCGGACCGGTGGAATCCTCGGCGCCCGAGACGAGCGCGAAGCAGTCACCGGGCCGCGTCGCTGCCGGCGCGAGCTCCCGGTGGCCACCGTTCGCTCCGCACGAGCGGGCCAGCCGGACAGCGGGCCGGTTGCAGGAGTTCGACCACGCAGGAGAAGAGTCGGAGCAGGGGAGGTTCAGTGAGCCTGGCTGGCACGTTCAGCTCCCACAGCGGACAGCGCACCTCGACCGGACCGGTGGAATCGTCGGCGCCCGATACGAGTGCGAAGCGGTCAGCGGGCCGCGTCGCTGCCGGCGCGGGCTCCCGGTGGCCACCGTTCGCTCCGCCGCGAGCGGGCCGACGGGCAGCGGGCGGGTTGCAGGAGTTCGACCACGCAGGAGAAGAGTCGGAGCGGGGAGGTTCGGTGAGCCTGGCTGGCACGTCCAGGTCCCACGGCGAGCAGCGAACCTCGCCCGGACCGGTGGAATCCTCGGCGCCCGATACGAGTGCGAAGCGGTCAGCGGGCCGCGTCGCTGCCGGCGCGGGCTCCCGGTGGCCACCGTTCGCTCCGCCGCGAGCGGGCCGACGGACAGCGGGCGGGTTTGCGGCAGGAGTTCGACCAGGCCGGAGAAGAGTCGGAGCGGGGGAGGTTCGGTGAGCCTGGCTGGCACGTTCGGCTCCGACGGCGAGGGGATCGCCCGGCGGCGGGCAGCGGACCTCGCCCACCAGACGGTGGCGGCGCCCACGCCGCCGCCCGGTCCGCCGCGACGAGGCCGCCCCGACAGCGGGCGGGCTTGCGACTGGAGCTCGACCACACCGGAGGAGAGTCGAGCAGGGGAGGTTCGGTGAGTCTGGCTGGCAGGTTCGGCTCCAATGGCGGCGGGCGACCACCGGGCGGCGGGCTCGGCGGCGGCCGGGCATCCGGCGGCTCCGCCCTCGGCGGCGGGATCGGCCGCCTGCGCGGTGGCGGCGGACCATTCGGGGCCGGACCGGACGAGGCCGACGCCGCCGACCGGGCCTCGATCCGCGACCGGCACCTCCTGCGACGGGTCGCCCGACAGTTCCGGCCCTACCGGCGAGAGGTCAGCGTCGTCGGCCTGCTGATCCTGCTGACCGCCGGCTTGGGCGTTGTGAACCCGCTGCTGGTCAAGGTCGTGTTCGACCGCGCGCTGTTCGTGCCCGGCGGCCCGGACCTGCGGCTGCTCGCCGAGCTGGTCGCGCTGATGGTCGCGATCCCCGTGGTGACCAGCGTCGTGGGCGTCTACCAGACGTACCTGACGAACGACGTGGGCCAGCGGGTCATGCGTGACCTGCGGGCACAGCTCTACACCCACCTGCAGACGCTGTCGCTGCGCTTCTTCACCGCGACCCGCACCGGCGAGATCCAGTCCAGGCTCGCGAACGACGTCGGCGGCGTGCAGACCGTGGTCACCGACACCGCGTCCAGCGTGCTGTCCAACGCGGTCATCCTGCTGTCCACGCTGATCGCAATGCTGCTGCTGTCCTGGCAGCTGACCGTGCTCTCGCTCGTGATGATGCCGTTGTTCGTCTGGGTCACCGGGGTCGTCGGCCGGGCCCGGCGGCGGGTGGCCGCAGAGACCCAGAAGTCGCTGGCCGAGATGACCGCGATCACCGAGGAGACCCTGTCGGTCTCTGGCGTGCTGCTGGCGAAGGTGTTCGGGCGGCAGGCTGCCGAGACGCGCAAGTACGTCGAACAGAACGAGCGGCTGGCCGCCCTGCAGGTGCGCCAGCAGATGATCGGGCGGGCGTTCTTCGCGATGGTGTCGACGTTCTTCTCGATCACTCCGGCGCTGGTCTACCTGGTGGCCGGCTTCACCGGGGGGATCAGCCCGGGCACGCTCGTCGCGTTCACCACGCTGCAGGCCAGGCTGTTCTTCCCGATCGGGCAGATGCTGCAGACCGCGACCGAGGTCTCCAGCTCGCTCGCACTGTTCCAGCGCATCTTCGGCTACCTCGACCTCGAGCCGGACATCGTCGAGCCGGAACGGCCGACGCCGCTGCCCCGCCCCGCCCGCGGCCACGTCCGGCTGTCCGAGGTGTCGTTCTCCTACGAGCCGGCCGCTGCGGACGGTTCGGAGCGGCACTGGGCGCTGCAGGAGGTCGACCTGGACGCGCCACCTGGCACACTGGCGGCGATCGTCGGCCCGAGCGGCGCCGGCAAGACGACGATCAGCTACCTGGTGCCGAGGCTGTACGAGGCGGTCCGCGGCACGGTCTCGCTGGACGGAGTGGACGTCCGGGACCTGTCCTTTGCCGATATCGCCGAGACGATCGGTATGGTGACGCAGGAGAGCTACCTGTTCCACGCCTCGATCCGGGACAACCTGCGGTACGCACGCCCGGACGCGACGGACGAGGAGTTGGAGGCCGCCGCCCGCGCCGCGCAGATCCACGAACGGATCGTCGAGTTCACCGACGGGTACGACACCGTGGTCGGCGAGCGCGGATACCGGCTGTCCGGCGGAGAGAAGCAACGGATCGCGATCGCCCGGGTCATCCTCAAGGATCCCCGGGTGCTGATCCTGGACGAGGCCACCTCCGCGCTCGACACCGCCAACGAGCGGCTGGTGCAGGCTGCTCTCGCCCCGCTGATGGAGGGACGGACCACGATCGCGATCGCGCACCGGCTGTCCACGATCCGCTCGGCCGACGTCATCTTCGCGCTGGACCGCGGCAAGCTGGTGGAGTCCGGCACCCACGAGGACCTGCTGGCGCGCGGCGGCATGTACGCGGCGCTCTATGAGGAACAGTTCAGCGGCGGGCTGGTCGAGGCCCGCTGCCGCGACGGCGTGGTCCTCTCCACCGGCCAGATCCTCGACGTGCCCGGCGGAGACACCGATGCCGGGGTCCCCCGCCCAGCGGCATGACCACCTCCCCAGCCGGCCCGCCGGGTGATCCGGGGAACCCTGGTACGGCTATGGGCGTAGCAAGCTTCCCCGGACCATGCCCCTCACCAGGCAGCGCCGGCCGGCCCGGCCACCTGACGGCAACCGTGGCCCCGCCTGCGAGCAGGCCACTCACCCCGCCGGCCGTCCCGGCGCGCCGGACCAGCGACCCCGGACCACAGCCAGCCACCTCGACGCCTCGAGCCAGGCAGCCGCCGGCCCCGCCTGCGGCGTCGACGGTCGGCTCCGCCTGGACGGCACGCAGCCGGTTGACTCGAGCCTGCCGCAAGCCCGGGCCGGCCCAACCGCACGCCACCCAACCAGCCCCACGTCCTGACCACAGCCAGTCGCTCGACCACGCCACCGCTGACCTCTGCGACGAGCAGGCCACCCACGCAACCGCCGGTACTACAGGGTCAGACCGGACTTCCGAAGATCATGAGCACACGAGCCGCCGAACATGCCGTCTGAACTGCGGAAACGTGCAGAGAGCGTGATCAGATCGTGTTACTACACGGCGGGCTGCCGGGGCGGTGGTCAGCTGGGCACGTTTCTCTGCCCGGCCGAAGTTGTGGATCACCTTCGCGACCGGGCTGCCGGTCCGCGGGTGCCGCTCGTCGTGCACCAGCTGCAGGGAGCGCACCACCGAGCCGTCCTTGTTCGTCCGCTGTGTCTCCCGCAGGTACCTGCCCGCAAGTCAAGCCGCGCCTGCAGTGTCGAGCGACACGCCAGCAGGCGTGTACCTACAGCATTCCACCGGCTGATAGCTCCCCACGGCCCTCTGACCAGGCACGACGCTATCGATCAAGCCCGAAATCTGCCTACGATCTTCGGAAGTCCAGTCAGATCGCCGCGTGATCTGCGACATGCCGCGAGAGCGACCGACCCGCGAGCCTGTGGCCGGCTGACTTCGGCACGCCAAAGCTGATCAAGCCCTGTAGTACCCAGCTCTGCCCCCGACCGCCCCGCGAGTTCTGCCGGGGCACGGCGGCACCGACCCCTCGCCCTGGTCCCTGCGAGCGGCCTTGCTGCCCGAGTTACCACGCCGGCCGCCTGGGAGCGGCCG
>Ga0066388_100000882_pt1 | contig 15633 bp, 13 predicted proteins | sample PanSoiMetaGPlot6_FD_64539 | JGI IMG/M metagenome (GOLD analysis project Ga0066388, IMG submission 64539) | Tropical forest soil microbial communities from Panama analyzed to predict greenhouse gas emissions - Panama Soil - Plot 6 (Hybrid Assembly) | ecosystem: Environmental > Terrestrial >... | reverse complement strand
GGAGGGTGCGCGGATACCTTCGAACGGTGATGGTCCGGGGTCGGAGCTGGGGCGTCGTGGGCGTCGTGCTGGTGGTGGTGGCGGCCATCGGCTACTTCGCCTACGGGGCGATACAGAACGCCGCCGAAGGTCCGCCGGGGTGCCGCGTCTCGCTCGACGGCGTCACCTACACCATGAGCCCCGAGCAGACCGCTCACGCGACGACCATCGCCGCCGTCGGCAAGCGCATGGGCATGCCCGACCACGCGGTGTCGGTCGCGCTGGCCGCCGCCCTCCAGGAATCGAAGCTGTACAACCTCGAGCACGGCGACCGGGACTCGCTCGGGCTGTTCCAGCAGCGGCCGTCCCAGGGTTGGGGCACGGCGAGTGAGATCCTGACCCCGCACTACGCGGCGAGCGCGTTCTACCGACACCTGGCGAGGGTGGCCGGCTGGCAGACGATGCCGGTCACGACGGCCGCGCAACGGGTGCAGCGAAGCGGCGCGCCGAGCGCCTACGCGCGGTGGGAGCACCAGGCCCGGGCGATCGCCCAGGCGGCGACGGGCGAGATCCCGGCCGGGCTCAGCTGCCGCGTCGGCGTCGGCCCGGCCCAATCTTCGGGCACGCCGTTGCGTCAGGCGCTCGCGCGTGAGCTCGGCCCGTCCACCCTCGACGTGCCGGTCTCGGCGCCCCAAGGCTGGACGGTGGCGGCGTGGCTGGTCGGCCACGCACAGGAGTTCGGCGTGAGCCAGGTGACGTTCGCCGGCCAGGCGTGGACGGCATCGTCCGGCCGCTGGCTCGCGTCCGGCGGTCCCGTCGACATGACGGTCCGCGTCACCGAGAAGCGCTGACCGCCCTCAACTCGCGGGCGGGATGTTCTGGTTGTGGCAGAACAGGTTCGCCGGGTCCCACTTGGCCTTGAGCGTCTGGAGCTTGGCGAACTTCTCGGGGCCGTACGCGGCGGCCACGCGGTCGACGCTGTCCTCGTCCAGCATGTTCAGGTACTGGCGACCGCTGGACCAGGGCTTCATCGCGCTCGCGAACTCACGCGTCCACGAGATGTTGCGCTCGGTCTCCGACGGGTCCGCCCACATCGAGAGGTAGTGGAGGTTCCACTCCGCGTTCCGTTGCACGAACGCAGTGGCCTCTTCGGGAACCCGGGAGAGCGCACCGCCCCCCGGCATTACGATGACCTGGCCCAACGGTGAGATCGGGTGCGTCGCGCGCGAGACGAAGGTGTCGATCGCCTCGTCGGGCAGCGAGTCGTAGAAGGCGGCGCTCCAGTAGTTCAGGCGTCCGCCCTCGTTGGGTGCATCGATCATCTGCTGCACCGCGACGTACGGCATCGGCTGGACCATGTCGAGCCCGGGCGGGCCGAACTCGCGCAGCGGCCGGAACGCCTCTTCGCCCTCGGCGACGTCACCGACGTACAGCACGACGACGCCGACGACCGGCTGACCGCGCACCGGCTCGGGCACGAATTCCTCCGGTGGCGCGGTGATGAACGCGATCCCGCCGCACACCTCGTCCGGCGCGGAGAGGATGAACTCACGGTAGAAGCGCAGGAGGTCGCCGGCAATCTCCGCCGGGTACATGAGCTGCCCGCCGAGCACGATCGGCCCGACGGGGTGGAGACGCAAGTGAAAGGCGGTGACGACTCCGAAGTTGCCGCCTCCGCCTCGCAGACCCCAGAAGAGGTCGGAGTTCTCGTCTTCGGATGCGATCACCTGGCGGCCGTCGGCCGTCACCACCTCGGCCTTGACGAGGTTGTCGCACGTGAACCCGAACTTGCGCTCCAACCAGCCGCTCCCGCTCCCGAGTGCGAGCCCGCCGATGCCCGTGTGCGAGATGCGGCCGCCGGTGACGGCAAGACCGTGCTCCTGCGTCGCGGCGTCGATCGCACCCCATCTCGCGCCGCCTTCGACGCGCGCGATGCGCTGGTCGGGGTCGACGTCGACGCGGGCCATCGTGCGGAGGTCGACGCAGATGCCGCCGTCGACGACGGCGGCGCCGGTCACGCCGTGCCCACCGCCGTAGATCGAGAACGGGATGCCCTGGTCGCGGGCGGCGTTCACGGCGGCGGCGACGTCGTCCGCGCTCTTGCAGCGCGCGATGAGCGCCGGATGACGGTCGATCATGGCGTTGAAGACACTCCGCAGCTCGTCGTACGCGGGGTCGCCGGGGTGGACGAGCTCGCCGCCGAAGCCGGGGAGATCGATGGTGGTGGTGCGGACGTCTGCCATGCCTGCCCTCTCCTTGCTGGTCGTGCGGGGGGAGAAGAAGAGACTATTCCCCGCGGGCCGACCGCCGGACGGCGCCGTTGAACGGCGCCCGCCGATCGGCGAAGCTGGCTCCGCTCCGGGTGGCGCAGGGCAGGGGGCTTCGGATGCGCAGCAGCAGGGTCGTGCGATCGTTCGTTCTCGCGAGTGCGTTCGTCACGGGGCTCGCCGCGGTCGCCCCGGCCGGCGCCAGCCCGGCGGGCACGCCGAAGCCGCAGGTGGTCAAGAGCGCCGGCGCCATCGCCCCCCAGGTCGACCAGTTCCGGTCCCTCCTCGGCGTCGACAACGGCGGCGCCCCGGTCCAGAGCACGACCGGCCGGCGGGAGATCAACTGGGACTCGGTCCCTGACGAACTCGCGGCTCCGAACGCGCTCCCGGCCGACTTCTTCAACGCCACCACGGAGCCGCGGGCCCGCGGCGTGGTCCTCGAGACGCCGGGCGACTACGTGGCGGTCAGCGCGAAGACGGGCAACCCGGCCGGCGTCCCCGTCCGGTTCGGCGACATCAACCCGTCGTACACGGATACGTTCCGGGCCTTCAGCGAGGAGCGCCTGTTCTCGCCGGTGGGCAGCAACGTCGTCAATCTGCACTTCAACGTGCCCGGCACCACCACGCCGGCCGTGGTCAACGGCTTCGGAGCCGTCTACACGGACGTCGACAAGAAGGAGAGCGCCGCGTTCGAGTACTTCGACGCCAAGAACAAGTCGCTGGGGAAGTTCGCCGTGCCCGTGTCGAAGGACGGCTACTCCTTCCTCGGGGTGGCGTTCCCGAGCCCGATCGTGGCCCGGGTGAAGATCGTGTACGGCAACAACAAGCTGGGGCCCAAGGACGGCAAGAAGTACGACGTGGCCGTCATGGACGACTTCATCTACGGGGAGCCGCAGCCCCGGACCTGAGGCGGGCCCCGCTCCGGGGCCCGGATTTTCGGGCCCTGTTCAGCACCTGCACAGCGGGTTCAAAGCTTCGCCCGCCACAATGTGGGCCATGTCCGGTCCCCGCTCCCCCCGTCCCCGCCCCACCGCCTCGCGCTGGATGCGAGGCCTCGCCGTCCTCAGCGCGTCCATCATCGGCGCCGGAGTCGTCGGCTTCGCCGCCACCGCCGCCGGCGCCCAGAGCTCGGGCGGATCGGGCGGCCTGAACGTCGGCGCCGTCGAGTCCTCGGTGGACCCGGCCGTCGCCGTCATCAACACCACGCTGGCCGGTGGCCGCGGCGAGGCCGCCGGCACGGGCATGGTGATCGGGTCCTCGGGCGAGGTCCTGACGAACAACCACGTGATCGAGAGCTCGAGCAGCGTCCGGGTCCAGTTCGGCGGCAAGGGTCGCAACTACCCGGCCGACGTCCTCGGGTACAACGTCGCCGAGGACGTCGCGCTGCTGAAGGTCGACGGGGTGTCCGGTCTCGACACGATCAAGACCGACGACACGGTCACCGCCGGCGAGCCCATCGTCGCGCTCGGCAACGCCGGCGGGCGCGGCGGGACCCCCGACGCCAGCCCCGGCGAGGTGCGGGCGACCGGCCAGACGATCCAGGTCGCCGACGCCGGCGGCTCCCAGACGCTGCGGAACCTGATCCGCATCGACGCGTCCCTCGAGCCCGGCGACTCGGGCGGCCCGCTCGTGGACGCCGACGGCCAGGTCGTCGGCATGAACACGGCGGCGAGCAGCGGCGGCGGGTTCCGGCTGCGGACCGGATCGGGCGACGGCTACGCCGTCCCGATCAAGACCGCCATGTCCGTCGCGAGCCAGATCAAGACCGGGCAGGGCAGTGGCGACACCCACGTCGGTCAGCGCGCCTTCCTCGGCGTGTCGGTCCGGAGCGTGGACCAGAGCGGGTCGCGCAGCGGCGGGGGCTTGCGCTCGAGCGCACTCGTCGCGGGCGTCCAGTCCAACTCGCCGGCCGACGACGCCGGCATCGGGGAAGGCGACACGATCGTGTCGCTGGCGGGCAAGAACATCACGTCGCTCGACGACCTGACGTCGGCGCTGGCCCCCCACCACCCCCACGACAAGGTCGACATCGGCTGGGTCGACCAGTCCGGCGACCACCACAGCGCCCAGGTCACGCTCGCTTCGGGCCCGCCGGCCTAGGCGTCAGTCGAGCGCCACGCCGGACGCCTCTGCGAGCTCGCGGGTCTTCGCGACGACGCGGGTCATGCCCATGTCGGTGGCACCGGCCAGACAGTCGCGCAGGAGGTCACGAATGCGCCGACGTACGTCGTGGTCGTCGCGGCGGGCCAGCAGCCGGGCGTACTCCCAATTCGCGTGCACGAGCCACGGACGGTTTCCGGAGCGGGTGTTGCCGTCGACGGCGCGCGAGAAGTGCTCGTCCGCCGTCTCCCACAGGCCCACGGTCGCGGCGGCGAGCGCGAGGAACACCTGGTTGGATCCCACGACGAGCGCGGGTGATCCCGAGACCGTGAAGTACTCGCCGTACGGGGCGAGCATCTCGTACAGGCGCGCCGCCCTCGCCGCATCGCCGATGTAGGCGCACGACGCGATGAGGATCGCTATCGCGACGCACCAGTTCGCGTCCCGCGGCAGCCCGTCGAAGTCGTCGGCGGCGAGGATGTCCAGCTGCTCGCGCAGCTCGTCCGGGCGCTCGAGCATCGAGTAGAGGTAGACGAGCCCGGTGCGCCACGCCGGGAGCAGCGGGTACTCGTCGACCAGGCTCTGCACGATCGGGACCAGCGCTTCGAGACCACCGCGCGCGCGTCCGAGCTCGAACTGCACGACGCCGAACATCTGCACGGCGGTCGCGCTGGCGGCGTTCTGTCCGAACGCAAGGCCCTCGTCCGCCAGACGGGCGGCCGCGCCGTAGTCGCCGTCCATCAACACCCGGGCGCACTCGTGGACCCGGGTGTTCCACAGGTAGTCGGGTTGGTTCAGCTCGACCGAGATCGTCTGCTCGACGGCGAGCATGTCGTCGGCACGGGCGGTGTCTCCCAGCTCCATCAGGTCGGCGAACGCCCAGGTCGCGCCGCTGAACTCGAGCTCCCGGTCACCCGCCTCCCGGCCGCGCTCGATCATCTCCTCGGCCACGACGAGGCGCTCCCGGGCGGTTCCGGGCTCCCACAAGCCCCAGTGCACGCTGCTGAGGACGTACGCGAGCGCGGCCGGGTCGTCGAGTCGTCGCGCCATGGCCACGCCCTCGTCCGTCAGCGCGCGCCGGCGGTCATCCTCCTCCGCGAGGAAGTACAGCTCGCCGCCGAGCCGGGCCAGCACCATCGCCCGTTCCTTCGAGTCGCCCGGGGGCAACCGTTCGAGGGCGTCCTCGCACAGCGCGACCAGCTCCTCGTTGACGAGCCCCGCCTCGAGCCATCCCCGGGGGCCGCTGATGGCGAAGATGGCCGCGGCGATGAGCTCAGGTCGGTCTGTGTCCCGTGCGTGCTGCGCGGCTTCGTACGCCGCGCGCCGGGCGGCGTCGCGCGCGCCCGAGGCCCAGCGGGCGCGGGCCAGTGCGATCAACAGGTCGCCGCGGTGCGCCCGATCCTCGTCGCTCCCCGGTTCGAGCACGCCGAGGGCGCGTTCGTACAGGCCGGCTGCCTCCTCGTACGCGAGCCGCCCGAAGGCGCGCTCGGCGGCTTCCGATGCGTACCGGATCGCCTTGTCCACGTCGCCGAGCGCGGCCGCCTCGCAGTAGTGCCGGGCCAGGCTCGGGAGAACGCTCTCGTCCGCCGTGGCGCGCGGCTCGAGCGCCTGGGCGACGCGCCGGTGGAGGCGAAGCCGGCGGGTCGTGGGGATCTCTTCGTAGAGGGTCGAGCGCACGAGGGCGTGCACGAACGTGAACCGTGCGTTTCCGGGGATCGCCTCGATCAAGCGCGCTTCCTCGGCGGCTTCGAGGGCGTCCAGCACGGGCTCCAGGTCGACGCCGCCCGCCTCCGTCAGCAGCCCGCTGTCGAAGTCCCGGCCGATGACGGCGGCCACCGCGAGCACGGCGTTGGTGTCGTCGTCGAGGCCCGCGAGTCGCCGGGTGATCACCTCGCGCACGCCCTCCGGGATGCCGAGACGGTCGGCGGCAGGGGTACGCACCCACCGGCCGTCGCGCTGCTCGACCGCGCCGGATTCCACCAAGTGCCGCAGCACCTGACCGACGAAGAACGGGTTGCCTTCGGTCTCGTTATAGACCTCGCGCGCGACGGCCGCGATCTCGGGGGTCGATCCCTGATCGGCGGCGGCCTCCACGAACTCCGTGACCTCGCTCTGATCGAGGCCGCGCAGCGCGACGCGCTCGACCGCGTCGTCGCGGCGGAGGTCGGCGAGCATCTCGGCCAGCGGGTGGCGCCGGTCGAGCTCCGTGTCGCGGTACGTCCCGACCAGGAGCACCCGCGCGTCACCGGTCGCCCGCGTCAGGTGACGCAGCATCAACAGGGTCGGCTTGGCAGCCCAGTGCAGATCGTCGAGCAACAGCACCACCGGTGCGCTCGCGGCCGCGCCGGCCACGATCGCTTCGACGGACTCGAAGAGCCGGTAGCGCTCGGTCTCGGCGTCGGCGCGCACCGGCGGCGAAAGTCCCGGAACCATCTGCTCGAGCTCGGGGACGAGCCGGGTGAGCTCGCCGCCGAAGGGTCCGAGCTGGACCTCGAGCTCCGCCGGCGCGCACGCGGTCGCGTACGCGCGCAGGGCCTCGACGAACGGCTGGTACGGCACGGCCAGCTCCTCGTCGCACCGTCCGAACATGACCGTGGCGCCTTCGGCATGCGCGCGCCGGGCGAGCTCGGAGGCCAGGCGGGTCTTGCCGACGCCCGGCTCCCCCGACAGGAGCACGAGGCGCTTGTCGCCTCGCTTCCAGGCCGACCACAGGCCGTCCATCTCGCCCACGCGGCCGACGAAGCCGATCGTCTCGGACGCGGCGAGCGGCCCGGGGAGCGGCAGCGCGTGGTGCTCGACCTGCCAGGCGACCTCGGCGGCGGCGAGGGGCGCCGAGAGGCCCTTGAGCTCGAGCGCGCCGACCGCGTTGAACTCGTGCCCGCCGCGCGTCCCGGCGAGGAGCCGGACGACGTCGGCGACGAGGATCTGGTCGCCGGCGGCGGCGTCGCACAGGCGGCGCGCTTCGACGACCGGAGTGCCGAAGCAGTCGTCACCCTCCCAGACGATGTCCCCGGCGCTGATGCCGACGCGGATCGCGATCGGCGCCGGTGCGCCGCGATCGAGCCGCTCGATTCCACGCTGCATCGCCTCGGCGGCGGCGACGCCCTCTCCGGCCGAGTCGAACACGATCATCAACCCGTCGCCGGTGCCCTTGACCTCGCGTCCACCGTTGGCGCCCAGCGCGTCGCGCAGCACCCGGTCGTGGGAGCGGCGAAGCTCGTCGGCGGCGTCGTCGCCGACGGCCTGGCGCATCTCGGTCGACCCGACGAGATCGGTGAACAGCACCGTGGCCGTCTCCGGCCGGCCTGCCCCTCCTGCCTCGGGACTCACGCGCCACATGCTACGAGCGGCCGCCGATACGCTCCCGGCGATGCCGGGTGGGTTCGATCCGTTCGATCCGGGGCAGGCCCAGCGCGCCTGGCCGCTGCTGAAGGAGCTGCGGCGCCAAGGGCCGATGGCGGCAATCGCGGGCGGGATGCACTACGTCACCCGCCACGCCGAGTGCCGGGACGCCTTGCGCGACACGGAGGCGCTGTCGAACGCGTCGGGGATGAAGGCGCCCGGCGTCGAGGTGCCGTTCGAGGACCGCATCCTCGGCGAGCTCGACCCGCCGCAGCACACCGCGGTGCGCCGGGTGATGGTCACCGCGCTCACACCCAAGGTCGTGCACGCGGCCGAGCCGTTCATCCGGGGCACCGCGGAGGGCCTGCTGGACGGCGTGACGGTGCCGGGGCGAGCCGATCTCGTGCCCGCGTTCACGGTCCCGCTGCCGAACCGCGTCACCGTGCACCTCCTCGGGTTCCCGGCGGCCGACGCCGACCAGATCGCGTCCTGGGCCGGCGCGCTCATGGTGAGCGAGTTCCCGCGCACGAACCGCACCGACCGGGGCGAGGGCTTCGCCGGGGCGTTCCCCGAGTTCGCGCGCTACATCGACGACAAGATCGACCACCGGGTCCGTCTCGTCGAGCGGGGCAAGGAAGCTCCCGACGACGTCCTGACCCGGCTCGTCCAGCTCGAGGTGGACGGCGACCGTCTCACGCCCCGCCAGCTCCGTGCGCTCACGCGCAACCTCATCACCGGCGGGCTCACGACGACGAGCCAGCTGCTCGGCAACCTCCTGCACCAGCTCCTCGCCGACCCCGACCTCGAGCGCGCGCTCCGCGCCGACGAGAGCGCGCTCGTCAACGCGGTCGAGGAGAGCCTCCGCATCGCGCCGCCGCTCCTGTTCGTCGCCCGGGGGTGCGTGCGCGACACCTCCATCGGCGACTGCCCGATCGCGCCGGGCGAGCGGGTGATCGTGGGCACCGGGTCCGCGAACCGCGACGAGCGGCTCTTCGAGGACGGCGACGAGTTCCGGGTCGATCGTCCCAATGCCGACCAGCACCTGACGTTCGGCTACGGCGCCCACGTGTGCCCGGGCGCGGCACTGGCGCGGGTCGTCGCCCACCTCGGCATCGCCGCGTTCCTCGACCGCTTCCCGCCGGGCTCGGTGCGCCTCGCCGCCGACTACGAGTTCGAGAACGTGCCCACGTTCTTCGAGATCGGCCCCCGCCGCCTCCCGGTCGACACCGGCGTCGCGTGACCGACGACGTCCAGGCCCGCCCGCTGCGCCGGATCGACCTCGGCGCCGGCCCGACGATCGTGCTCCTGCACGGGTACGGGATGAAACCCGAGACCTACGTGCCGATGGCGAGGCTGCTCACGGACCGGGCCCGGGTCGTCATCCCCGACTTGTTCGCCGTGCCCGGGCGGTGGACGTTCGACCACGCGCTCGAGTGCCTGCAGCGCACCCTCGACGACCTGGGCGTCGAGCAGGTGAGCCTGCTCGGCCACTCCTTCGGCGGCGGCCTCGAGCTCGGGCTGGCGTGCCGGTCGCCGGCGCGGATCGTGGAGTGCGTCTTCAGCGACACGCTCGGCATGCACCAAGAGTTCTCCCTCGCGCTGGAGGCCGTCCACCCCCTCGGCATCGTCCGCATGGCGACGCCTCGTGCGGTGCGCGCGTTCTCGGAGCAGTGGCTGGCGCATCCGATCCACCTGGCGGAGGCGGGGCTGTGGGCGTTCCGCAGCGACCGCCGGCCGGAGATCGAGGAGTGCGCGGCGTTCGGGCTGCCGTGCCACGTGATGTGGGCCGCGCGCGACACGATCCTGTCGCGCAAGGACGGCCAGGAGTTCGCGCGCCAGCTGCACGCGACGTTCACGGTGGCCAAGGCACCGCCCGGCTACGGGTCGATCGACCACGACTGGATGTTCGACGACCCCGAGCTCTTCGTGCAGCACCTCGACGCGCTCGGCCTGCGGGCGTTGCCGGTGTAGGCGCTACCCGGTCGGGCCACCCACCGCGTCGCTGTCGATGTTGATGATCACGCCGCCCCACGACTCGTCGTGGCCGCCTTGGAACTGGTGGATACGGGCGTTCTGCCACACCGAGTCGGAGAAGAAGGGGTCGCCGAAGAGGCTGGGGTTGCCGTTCCAGTTCGCGAACCAGATCGCGTCGAGCTGATAGGGCGGATTGTTCTGCACGTTCGCCATGTCCCGTACGCCCGAGGCCGAGCTGCTGTACATCGCGGCGCTGTACCCGGCGTTGTGGAGCGCCGCGATCCATCCCGACATGAAGGCGGTGACTGAATCGGTACAACCCGGCGCGGACGAGTTGTACGCCTCCATGTCGAAGTAGATGGGCGTGCCCTGTCCCAGGCCGAGACTGGCAGCGGCGTTCGCGGCGTCGCCCGCCTCGGCGATCCCGTCGCTCTGGGCGTCGGCAAGGTTCTGCGGCATGACACTCACGTTGCTGGCCGACGTGCACCACGCCTGGTCGCCGACATACGTGGGGATGAGCCCGTACCCCATGCCGTGCACGGTATTGACCCAGCCCGCCGTGAGGTTGGGCTGGGCACACGCGCGGTTGCCTCCCCCGATGTACACACCGACGAACCGGTAGGGCGACTGCAACCACGCGTTCATCGTCCCCGTCGACGGGGCGGTGCACGCGTCGAACCCGTTCCCGCCGCCGCCGGGCGGTGGAGCGGGAGGCTTGGCCGGCTCGCACGCCACAATGCCGACGAGCGCAGCCGTTACCGCAAGCGCGGCCGTCCAGCGTCTCATCAGGCCGCGCGCTCGAATGTGCCGAGGATTTTCTGCGCGAGCGCGTGGTCGTTCCGGAACGTCACCGTCGCGACCACGCCGGCCGCGTCGAAGGCCGCGACCTCGTTGTGGCTGGTCGCGCCGTTCGGATCGCGGTGGACGCTGAGGCCGTTGATCTCGCCGGGCGCCGTGGCTGCCGAGACGGCGGTCTGAGACGTCGCATCGATCGGCTCGACCTGGACCGCCTCGGTCCGCCCGACGAGTTGGGCCGGACAGTCCTGGTTGGCACCCGCGTGTCCCAGATACACGGCGTGCTGGTCGAAACGCACACAGCGGGTCGGGTCCTTGGCCAGGTCGTAGACGGGCCACTCCTGGGGCACCTGGAAGCGGAGACCCGAATACTCGATGGCCTTGAAGCCCGGAATCGTGCTCTGCGCGGTCGACGCGGGGGTGCTCGTGGCCGGCGGGACCGTCGTCGTCGGGTTCGAGGTCGTCGTCGTCGACGACTCACTGGTGGTCGCGCTCTGACCGGCCCGCACCGAGGTGTCGCCGCCGCTGCCGCACGCGCTCAGCGCGAGCCCGGCGGCGAGGCCGGCAGCAGCGAGGGCGAGCTTGGGCGTCATCGGGATAACAAGGGATCGATGCGGGGCGAACCCGCACGAGGGGATTGAGGGAGTGTAGTGGCCGTCGGGCCCGCGTCAGCGGACCAGGCGGGGCAGGATCGCCGCCGACACCGTCACGCCGAGGACGAGCGCGAACAGCAGGACGCCGAAGTCGACGAACAGGTTGCCGGAAGTCCCGAGCAGCAGCCGGCGCAGGGCGTTCACCTCGTAGCTGAGCGGGTTGATGACGCTGAACGCGCGCAGCCACGCGGGCATGAGGTCGACCGGGTAGAGGGCGTTGGACCCGAAGAACAGCGGCATCGTGATCGCCTGGCCGATGCCCATGAGGCGTTCGCGGGTCATCGCGATGCCCGCGATCGTCAGCGACAACGTGGCAAAGAACGCCGACCCGAGTACCACCGCGAGGGCGGCGGCGGCGAGCCGCAACGGGTTGGTCGTGAAGTCGACACCGAGGATCCGCGCCAGCACCAGGATCGCGATGACCTGACTGAACGCACGGATCGACGCCGCGAACGCCTTCCCCGTCACCAACGCCGCCCGCGGCGTGGGCGTCACGAGGAGCTTGGCGAGCACGCCGGCGTCGCGTTCCCAGATCACCTGGATGCCGTAGAAGACGGCAACGAACATCCCGGACTGGGCGAGGATGCCGGGCGTCAGGAAGTCGAGGTAGTCGATCCCACCCGTCGGGATGGCATGCAGCCGGTCGAAGGTGGTGCCGAAGATCAGCAGCCAGAGGGCGGGTTGGATCGCCCGCGTGACCAGCTCCGTTCGGTCGTGGCGGATCTTCTGGATCTCGACGAGGCAGAACGTCGCGATGCGGCTGCCGAGCCACCGCCAAGGGGGCGGCGCGGGCGAAGGCGCGAAGGCAGCGTCAGCCGAGGCGGCGGGCGACGCGCCGCGTGCTACGAACGTCACGGAACTCCCCCTCTTCTTCCTCGAGTGAATCGCCGGCGTAGTGGCGGAACACGTCCTCGAGCGTGGCTTCGGGCCCGAGGCGGGCTTCGAGATCGGCCGGGGTGCCGACGGCGCGGATGCGACCGTGGTGCATGAGCGAGACCCGGTTGCACAGCTCCTCGGCCTCTTCCATGTAGTGCGTGGTGATCAGCACGGTGATGCCCTCGGCCTGCAGCGCACGGAGGCGGTCCCAGACGGTGTCGCGGCCGACGGGGTCGAGCCCGATCGTGGGCTCGTCGAGGATCAGCACGCGGGGCCGGTTCACGAGTGCCTGCGCGAGCTCGAGCCGCCTGATCATGCCGCCGGAGTAGGTGTTCGCGAGGCGGTCGACGGCGTCGTTCAGGTTCATGGCGTCCAGCACCTCCTCGACACGTTCGGTGCGCTCGCGTCGGGGCACGTCGAACAGGCGGGCGAACATCGAGACGTTCTCGCGCCCGGTGAGCTGGCCGTCGGCCGAGAGCTGCTGCGGCACGTATCCGATGAGCCGGCGCGCCTGCATCGGTGACGACGACACGTCGAGCCCGAAGACCCTCGCCTCGCCTTCGACGACCGGGAGCAGCGTCGTGAGGATGCGGATGGTCGTCGTCTTGCCGGCGCCGTTCGGGCCGAGCAGGCCGAACATCTCGCCGGTCCGCACGTCGAGGTCGATGCCGTCGACGGCGACGTGGTCGCCGAAGCGGTAGCGCAGCCCCGCGCAATCGATTGCGGGCACGGACGCGGGCGCGGTGCTCACTCCTCGCGCCCGAGCTGCCAGGTCAGGCGCTCGAGCGCCGGGATGGCACGCGTGATCGCCTCGCGGTCTACCGGCTCGAGCTCGCCCAGCGCGGCGCCGATCACGTGGGCGCGCCGGTCGCGCCAGGCGGCGCGCCGGCGTGACGCCGCCGCTGTCACCTCGAGGCGGGCGGCGCGGCCGTCGCGCTCGTCCCGCTCCCGCGTGAGCAGTCCGGCGTCGGTGAGGCTGCCGACCAGCGTGCTGACGGTGTTGGGCGCGAGGTTGAGGTACTCGGCCGCGTCGCGCACCCCGATACCGGGGTGGTCGACGACGGCGCGGAGCAACTCCACCTGCGAGGGCGATAGCGGCGAGTAGGGCCAGTCGTGGCGGATGGTGCGACGGGTGATCCGCCGCAGGTCGCTGACCGCCTTGGCGAGCCGGTCGGCGTCGTCGGTGATCGCCGCCGGGGGCTCGAGGGACGGGGCGTCGTACCGGACCATGCCCCTGATCATATACCTCTGTACCAGAGGTATATCTAGCGGGCCTAGTTGGCGGCGTTCTCGGCGCCCAGCGCCAGTGCCTCGGCGACCTCGTGCTCCTCCCGCGGTGCATGCGCCTCGGCGTCGCGGGCCCGCGCCGGCAGGAAGCGGGCGGCGACGAACACCGCGCCCAGGACGACCGCGACGGCGCAGGCATAGGTGACCCGCATCGACGAGAGGAAGGCGCCCTGGGCGACGTCCTGTAGGTGAGACGCGACGCCGGCGGGCACGTGCTTCGCCACCTGGAGCGAAGTCCCGATCGAGTCGCGCGCCGCGTGCGCAACCGGTGCCGGGATCCCGTGCGCGGCATCGAACGACGCGTGGTACCCGGCGGCGAAGATGCTGCCCAGCACGGCGACGCCGAGGGCACCCCCCGTCTGGCGGGTCGTGTCGTTCACGGCCGAGCCCACGCCGGCCCGGCCCGGCGGGAGCGACCCCATGATCGACTCGGTGACCGGCGCCACCGTGAGGCCCATGCCGACGCCGTAGACGAGGCGGACGGCGAAGCCGAGCGCGAACGACGACATGATCGTGTCGGAGGCGTAGCAGGCCATCGCGCCCGCGACCACGAGGAGACCGAACACGACGACGCGCTTCGTGCCGAAGCGGTACACGAACCGGGGCGCGCTCGGCGAGCCGACCATGAGCCCCAAAGCCACCGGCGTCAGCATCAATCCCGACTCGAGCGGGCTGTACCCGAGCACGAACTGGAAGTACTGCGTCAGCAGGAACGTCGACGCGAACAGCGCGAAGTAGGCGAGCGTGATCGTGGCCGACGCGGCCGAGAAGCGCGGGTTGCGGAAGAAGCGCACGTCGAGCATGGGCCGAGGGGTGTGCGCCTCCCACGCCGCGAACGCGGCGAGGAACACCGTGCCGATCGCGAAGGCGGCGATGACGTCGGGGGCGTTCCAGCCGTGGTTCGGCACCTCGATGATGGCGAACAGCAACCCGACGAGCCCGGCGATCGACAGCAGCGCACCGATCGGGTCGAGCGGGCTCTCCTCGGGCGCGCTCGTGTTGGGGACGAACCACCGGGCCAGCAGGAACGTGACGATGCAGACCGGCACGTTGATCAGGAACACCGAGCCCCAGCCGAAGTGCTCGACGAGCAAGCCGCCGACGACGGGGCCGATTGCGATCCCGATCCCGGCGACGCCGGCCCACACGCCGATGGCGCGGGCGCGCTCCGCCGGGTCGCGGAACGTGTTGGTCAGGATGGACAGCGTCGTCGGGAAGATGAACGCGCCGCCGACGCCCATCAGCGCGCGGGCTGCGATCAACATCCCGGGGGAGCTCGCGGTGGACGCCAGCGCCGAGAAGACGCCGAACCACGCCAGCCCGAACATGAGCATGCGGCGGCGCCCGTAGCGGTCGCCGAGCGACCCGGCCGTGAGGAGCAGGCAGGCGAACACGATCGTGTACGCGTCGACCATCCACTGCAGCTGCGATCCGGACGCGTCGAGGCTGCGGACGATGGACGGGATCGCGACGTTCAGGATCGTGTTGTCGACCCCGATCACGACGACGCACAGGGAGAGCACGCCGAGGGTCCACCAGCGCCGGGCGTGGACGGTGTCGGTCGCGGCAGGGGGCCCGGGCGGGCGGTCTGGGGACGGGCGAACGGCTGTGGTGCTCAGGGGTGCGCTCCCGGGAGGAAGGTGGTACTGTTAACTATCTAGTTAGTACACGTTATCGGGCCGCCCGGCCCGGAGGCAAACGAGACCGATGTCCGAGACCACCGCCACCGAGGGCCGGGGAACGGCCGCCGGGGAGCCCGAGCGGCCCCGGCTCCGGGATCCCGAGGGGACCCGCCGGCGCATCCTCGCCGCCGCCCTCCAGGAGTTCTCCGCCAAGGGCATCGACGGCGCCCGGGTCGACGCCATCGCCGAGCGCGCGGGCACGAACAAGCGGATGCTCTACTACTACTTCGGGTCGAAGGACGACCTGTTCCGCGCCGTCCTCCGGCAGCGCCTGGCCGAGCGCGACGCGATGGCACGCGAGCGGGATCGCACCGGCCCCGGCCGCCTCGCGGATCTCCAGGACAAGCTCGAGCGCTCGTCGGACTACGTGCGTCTCCTGATGTGGGAAGGGCTGGAGCGCGGGCGCCGGCGCGAGGTCGAGCAGGAGCTGCTGCGGCGCGAGTCGCTGGTCGAGTGGTGCGACGAGGTGCGCGAGGCGCAGCGCCGCGGTGATCTGCCCGACGACCTCGACGCCGAGCAGCTGGTGCTGTCCGAGCTCGCCCTGGTCATGTTCCCGTCCGCGTTCCCGCAGATCACCCGGCTCGTGACGGGCAAGCTGCCGACCGACCCGGGTTTCAAGGCCGAGCGGCGCGCGTTCCTCGAGCGCCTGACCTCACGCCTGGACTCGTAGCGGCTCAG
>Ga0066388_100000881_pt1 | contig 15634 bp, 15 predicted proteins | sample PanSoiMetaGPlot6_FD_64539 | JGI IMG/M metagenome (GOLD analysis project Ga0066388, IMG submission 64539) | Tropical forest soil microbial communities from Panama analyzed to predict greenhouse gas emissions - Panama Soil - Plot 6 (Hybrid Assembly) | ecosystem: Environmental > Terrestrial >... | reverse complement strand
TTCAACGATTTTCGGTAGAGCGGTGACACATCATTTCTGACTCGTTATTTCTTGTTGGTTATGACACGGTGGAAAAGTAAAGATTCGAGTCAGAAATGTCGCCGCGTCCGATAATTTTTATTTCAGCGGTCAGTGCGGAATTGCGCAGCGCCCGGCAACTAGTCGCTAACACGCTGACCTTTCTTGGCTACGAGCCTACCTGGCAGGATGTCTTCGGGACTGAAACAGGCGATCTCTGCGCTGTGTTGCGGGAAAAAATCGATCAATGCAAAGGCGTGGTCCAGTTGGTCGGTCAATGTTATGGCGCTGAACCGGCGATTCCAGATGCGGAATTCGGCCGAGTCAGTTTCACGCAATACGAAGCGGTGTATGCGCGACAGCGTGGCAAAAAAGTATGGTACCTTTTCATCGATAAGAATTTTCCGATCGATCCGCACGATCCCGAGCCGGAAGAACTGCGCCAGTTGCAAAGCTCATATCGCAACGTTCTAAAAGCAGACACGCACATGTTTCATCCCCTGAGTAGCCGCGAGGCGTTGGAAGCAGGCGTTCTTAAGCTTCGCGACGATCTCACGGTGCTGCGTCGCGGTGCAAAGCAATGGGCGATCGGCGTCGCCGTTGCGCTGGCGCTTATCGCGCTCCTGGCAGTATGGCTGGTTTGGGGCCAGGCGGGCATCAAGCAAAAGATCACTGAGGAAGGGCGGTCGATGGAAATGATCGCCAAGCATTTCGATTCGTTAAGCGGGAGCCGCGGGCTTGTTACCTCCCCGAAAACTCCGGAGGAACATTATCACAACGCGCGCATCCATGAACTAGGCGGTAACTTCGCCGCTGCGCGAAAGGAGTATTCGGAATATCTTTCTGCAAACCTCGAAGCGCTCGATCCCTGGCTCAGTTACGAGAACATGCTGAAAGCGGCGGAAGGCCATGCCGGTGCAATCGAAAGCATGCGTTCTTTCGAAAACCTCACGCCCAGCACCGTATCGCACCAAACAGCGCTCGCGTTGCTTGATGAGGGCGATGCGCGTCTAACGAAACTGCAAGCGCTATCGGCGAAGTATCCCGACTTCGGTCCACTCCCGTGGTTGATTAGCCAGGAGTTTTCGGAAAGCGTAAGGGGCGAGCAAACACTAGCCGATCAGCGTGCCGAGAAAACCTGGCTGGAGGAATTCCGGAAAGCACAGGCTGCGGGAAAATTTGAGAAATATTTTATCGATAAAAAAGAAGCGCAGAAATGGATCGAGGCGGCGGACATTCGCTGGGCAAAACTTTCGAGTATGCCGGAGATCGTCGCGAAGAATCCGGTGACACTGACGCTCCAAGAGAGCAATGGCGGCTGGGCGGCCAATTTCGAAATGACGGAAGCTAGCAGCAAGGAACTTTTCTATCGGCTCGATGGAGCGGGAGAGTTCAAGTCCACCGGTTTTCTGCCGAGCCGGAACACGTTGACGGGCGAGCAGATGGTGAATCTCTACGTGCCATTACCGAACCTTTCGGCCGGTGAGCACATGATCGAAGTGAAATATGTAGACAAGGCTGGACGCACAAACGGGCCTTACACACTGAAGTTTTCGACAATGAGCGAGCGCCTGGCCCAGACCAAGATGATTCTCAATTCCATCTCCAATTCATGGCTCGAGTTTCGCGATTACGACGGAAAACTGCTCCTCTATTTTAGCGCGTTAATGAGTTACCGGCCGGTCATTAAAGAGGTTCGCTACTCGCTGAACAGCGATGCGTTGGACAAGACCTTCAAGTTCAAGCCGACCGACAAGATGTTTGAATCCGGTGACGATGTTCTGATCGCTGTCCCGAAGAACACAGAATTCGCTACTGCCCAGGTCACGTATCAGGATGGCACAACTTCAGCTGTACAAAGGTTTGTGCGACCGAAGTGAGCGGCTAACCGCGCGACGTTTTGGGCACGCAGTTTAGACCTTGATCCGTCGTTTGCTCGAACGACACGTTGCGATCGTCGCCGCGATGAATCAGCAGCATGGGGAACGCCGGTTCGCCATGTGCAAAAAACCGCCTATCGAAAAGGGAGAAGTAGCTTAACAGTTTGTAGAAGGGATTCAGATTCACATGACTGCGAAATATTCGGGCATTGATGGATACGTTGGGAACACGCCGTTGATTCGGCTGCGACGGCTGTCAGAGCTGACGGGTTGTGAGATTCTCGGAAAGGCGGAATTCATGAATCCGGCAGGATCGGTTAAAGATCGAGCTGCCTGCGGAATCATCACTGACGCAGAGGCAGCGGGTCGGCTTAAACCAGGCGCAACGATCGTTGAGGGAACTGCCGGTAACACTGGGATCGGTCTTGCGGTGATCGGGCGCGCCAGAGGGTATCGCACTGTGATTGTGATTCCGAATAATCAGTCGCCGGAAAAAATGCATTTGCTCCGCACGCTCGGTGCGGAGGTGAAGGCCGTGCCGGAAAAGCCATATAAGGATCCGGAAAATTACAATCATATCGCCCGTCGTCTGGCAGAGGAGCGAGGCTGGTTCTGGGCAAACCAATTCGATAACACCGCTAATCGCGACGCGCATTATCGCAGCACCGGCCCGGAAATCTGGAAACAAACCGACGGCAAAGTCAGCGCGTTTGTCGCAGCCGTCGGCACCGGCGGCACACTTGCCGGTGTGAGCACTTACCTCAAGGAACGAAGTCCGAACATTCAGATCGTTTGCGCTGACCCGTACGGCGCGGCGATGTGGTCGTGGTTTACCAATGGCGACCTGGAGACGAACGACGGTGATTCGATCGCAGAAGGGATCGGACAGGGCCGTGTTACAAAAAACGTCGAAGGCGTCAACGTCGACCGAGCTTATCGGATTCCTGATCAGACTGGTCTAACGATCGTTTACCAGCTTCTGCGTGAGGAAGGCCTGTTCCTGGGCTTATCGAGTGGGATCAACGTTGCCGGCGCTGTGCGCTTTGCCAAGGAATCTGGCCCGGGCCAGACAATCGTCACCGTTCTTTGCGATTCGGGCCACAAATATCAATCGACGCTCTTCAATCGCGACTGGCTGGCTTCCAATCATCTCGATCCGGACCTTCAGTTGGAATCCGTTCTCGACCGCTGATTCTGATAGGAAAGCGAGCTAACAGGGCCAGAGGTTACTATCGAGCTAGGAAAGCGTGCTCGCGCGAGTCATGGTTTCCACAGCGAATAGACCAAGTCGACATCGAGTTTGGCTGTGCGCAGGATCTGCCGAACCGCGTCCTTACCGATATGCCGTGCGATCCGGGTCCGCTGATCGGCGATCAGGTAAGTTGTCACGGCAACGACGGCTCCTCCTGCCCGGAGTAACGATGGGTCGACTTTGTCGAACGTGTCGCTTGCCTGGTGATGCACTTGTCGATACTGGACGGTGTCAACCCACAGCTTCAACGCTGGGATCCCTTCGAGAAGAAATGGACATTCGTCTGAGCCGCACGTCACGTCCATCGAGAGGCCCTCTGCGCCGAAATCATGCAGTCTGTTTACGATCGGACGCATTGCATCCCGCAAATCCTTTCGGCCGTTCACGTGCCACCCGCGTGGCCGCCCCGCGCCGTTGTCCATGTTCAGGACGGCGACGCAATCGCGTAATTCGGCTGCGTGTCTTTTGATGAACATCGCCGAACCGGGCGGGCCGGGTTCTTCTGCGGCCCACAACGCAAAGCGAATCGAGCGCCTCGGTGTCTTGCCCAACGACGCGATCGCGCGTGCAGCCTCGAGCACCATGACCACTCCCGATCCGTTGTCCTGCGCACCTGTTCCGAGATCCCATGAATCGAGGTGCGCACCAAGAAGTACCCACTCGTTAGGCAACTCACTGCCCACGATCTCCGCGATCACGTTACTTACCTGTGTCGGTCCAGAAACCTCGTTCTGCCAGTCCGCTTCAATGGTGACGGCCCCACGCGTCAAATGGCGACGCAGCAGCAGGCTGTCTTCCCAGCCGATATCTCCGACCGGCAGCGGAAGAATCGTGCCGCGCGCATTTCCGGTGTCCACCCAACCAGAGACGTTGTTAGGCACATCATGTGGCAACAGGACTGCCTGAACATCTAGATCTCTGAACAGCGCATACGAATCACGGAGGCGCGCGAATGCAAGAGGCTCGCCTCGTGGCAGCGCCTTCTCCAGTTCGACGAGAACGATCCGATTCTTCAGTTGCGCCGATTGCGATCGAAGTGCCGCCGGCGAAAGATCGGAGACGAGAATCACATCTCCCCGAACACCTCCAGCGGGAGTGGATGGTCCCCATCCTACTGAACCGACTCTTAGCGGGCGCGCGGCTGGAGCAATAATTCTCGCGTGGGCACGCCCTCGTTGCCAGGCATTCGGCAATGCAAATCGTTCGAAGCGCACATTGGTGATCCCTGCTTCCCCAAATCTCTCAACAGCCCATTGCGTGGCCCGATCGTAGGCTGGCGATCCCACGAGTCGAGCGCCGATATCGTCTGTGAGTTGCCGGAGAAGTTCGGTTGACCGACCGTTCATAACACTCGCTGAGATCGTACTAAGTGTCTGCGCCAGGTCCGGTCTGTGCTGGGGCGAAACCAGCGCCAATGCAGTCGCGAGAAGTGTGCAGACGGCGGCTACGCGACTCGACATTTGCATTTCCACTGAAACGCAGGAACCGGAAACTTTCCCCCGCTTTCGACTGTGGGTCAACGTTCTTCAATCGCGATTTGCTGGCTTCCAATCATCTTGATCCAGAGCTTCCCCTCGAATCGATTGTCGAGGGTAATCTTCGCTGTAGCGCCTTACCGATCTTTGTTGCACGCGGCGAACTCGTGGTTGAGCTTCGTTGTGACGCTGATGGAGAGTTCTCTCAAAAGCTGCTTCGTATACATGGCAGCGGCTCTTTTAGCTGGCTGCCAGACCACACAAACATCACATCAAGGGAGCGAGCCTAACGCTCTAGCTGGGCAGCGATCCTCTACGCCAACCCGCTACGAAGCTGATTCCTTTGGCCCTCTAATGCCTCCTAACTACCCTCGTTTCCAGCCCGGCAGTTTCAGAGGGCCGTGAAAAGTCGGGGCAACCGCGAAGGCCTCCAAATCCGATTCTATTATTAAGGGAGGACGCGTATTCATAGGGCGTCTGGAGAATGGGCAAGCGAAGCCCTTCGTTCCTTACAAAACAACAAACAAAGAAGGAGTATTATTTATGAAACGACTTCTCTTAATCGCATTGATGGCAGGTGGATTGGCTTTTGTACCTGCGCAGCGTTCTGACGCTCAGGTGTCAGTTGGAATCGGGCTCGGTTATCCGAGTTACGGGTATAGCTACTATCCCTATGGATATGGCTACTATCCGTACAGATACTACAGACCTTATCGTTATTATGGATATGGCCCTTCGTACTATTGGTACAACGGGCACCGAGTTTACCGTCATCACCGCTACCATCACTACTATCGCTACTAAGTTAGCGTAGAAATGTTGAACTCGTGAGCTGGCTCGGACACGTTTTCGAGCCAGCTCTTTTTCCGAACGATTTCGAAGAATCACAGCAGCACGAGGTCTTCCTCAATTCAGCTTCCCAAATTTCGAATAAGCCGATAGAACACTGGTTAAAACCGTGCGTTTTCCAAATCTAAAGCACGCTGCTTTTTAGGCGCCGTTCTCGGCTCTGTCGAGCCACTGCTTTACTACATTTCGCAGCCCGCACGCGAATACATCTTGGGTAACGGCCTCTTTTTATGGCCGACTGGGCTCATTATCATTGTGAGTTACGGTCACGAACACAATTGGTTTGGTACGCCCTGGCGGCGATAGGCATCGTCCTTGATGTTGTACGTATGCCGCTGCGGTAATGCTCGCTTGGTTTATCGTTTGGATTGTTCGACGCATTTCCAACTGCCAAACGTTAAGCGTTACGGCTGTTGGAAATAATTGCGCATACCCGCAACCAGGCGACCACCCATAGCCGATCTTGTGATGGAGGGAAGCCAGCAACGCCCGGGGAAATCCTTGGGAAGGGTTCCGATCCCTCGCAAAACAAAAAATAAGAAGGGAGAATTTTATGAAGAAACTTCTTTTAATCGCAGTGGCGATAAGCGGATTGGCTTTCGTTCCGGCGCAGAGTGCTGACGCTCAGCCCACCGTCCTGGTTCCCAGGCCTGGGGGACTCAGTTTCGGGTTCCCGGGCGGCTACACCGCTTATCCGACGTACCTTAATTATTATCCCTACGGGTACTATCGGCGCCCGTATGTTCATTACTATCCTTATTCCGATCGATACTCGTATTATTACGGCTCCTCATATAGACAGAGTGGTCACCGAACTTACCACCGCCATCACAGCCATCATCGCTACCGTTATTAACCAGCCATGGCGTAGGGCTGGGGCATGGCTTGTTCTGTAGAAAGTGATCCGCAATGAGCACGACCAGCATACGGAATCGCCTGGGCGGGACGATTGAGAAAATCATTTCTGACAAAGTTGTTTCAGAAGTTGTGATCCGAACCGCTGCTGGAACGGTGACTTCGATTATCACGACGGGTTCGGTCCAGCGAATGAATCTCAAAGAAGGCGATAACGTTTTCGCGATTATTAAGGCGACTGAAGTCTCCATTGAAAGGGAATAAGTTTCTTCGCCGACACTTGAGGCAGTCGTCCCGTGGGATGTTTAAAGCCACGTGTGGGCAAAGGCAGCAAAATTTGGAAGAAGATCGCCGGCAGCATGGACAAGCATAACGGCGAAGAGATTTTTCGTCCGGGCCCAGATGACACCAAAAGTTACCCCACTTAGTGCCAGAACCACGATCGAATAGGCAATCGCGTCGAGTGCGCTCGGATTTGAGCCGAGTCCTTCAACTTCGCCAGCATGGCGAAAAATAAACCCCGGTGCGTGCGCCAGGCCAAAAACCAGCGACATCAGTACGACGCCGCTCACTTCGGATTTAAACGAGGCAGCCAATTGGGATTGAACGAGAGCGCGAAAGAAAAATTCTTCGACTAATCCGGCTTCGAAGAAAAGCCACATCAAACAAAGCGGCAGACCAAAAAACAACTGATAGGTGGTAAAATGCCCGCTTCGAAATGAAGCGCCGCCGCCGCTGAAAAAATATTGGAAAGCCACAAACGCTCCGCCCACAACAAGGACGACAGGCAGATGACTTCCGCAGAGCGCACGCAAACCCTCGGTTTGAATTCCGAAATCACGAACTCGATAACCGAAGGCGAATCGAAAGATAGCGAAGGGAACAGCAACGAAAACGATGAGCTTCTTTGCGAATATAACAAAGAACTTGATCCGCACGGAATCGATCCACGAGGAAGGAAGATGCTGGTCAATCCATTGCGGACCACTGATCAAGTAAACCGATAAAAGGACAACATATCCGACCAGGACGATTAATTGCGTTTTGCCCGGCTTTACGGAAACCGCAAGGATAACAGCGCGGCGAGTAGCGATCCATGCAGTGAGCGGGAAGACGATTCCAAAGACGATGAGCACGATAACTGCGTCGGTTGCATCAAAACTCTTGTTTCGTAAAAGAATGGCGAAGGCGCAGACATAAAGAATGATGCCGCAAATGAGAATGCGGTTGCGATGAAAACGCGGAGAGCTATTTCGATGTCGCATTGTAGCTGTTAGATGCGCGGAAAAGCGCACGTGGATTCAAACGAGATTCCAACAAACGGGCTGAAACAAACTACGTTTCAGGGTCATTTGGGACGCAGACCGCGCCATTCCGCTACAATTTTGGTGTCCCTGGCAGCCAAGTCGTGTGCCTACTGTTTATCGTAAACGGCTACGTTTTTGAACTTCCTACCTTTCGGAGTGGTCCCTTTCAAGGTGAGGGTTCGGCTTTTACCATCGGCGGAGATAACAATCTGACCCGTGACCGTAACCTTGCCATTTTTCTTATTGGTAGTCGTCAGTGTCCGCTCATTTACCTTTGTGTAGGAGCGAGCGTCTGAGTTCGGGTCGCCAGTAACGGGATAATCTTTTCCATCGAACTTGCCCGACCATTCGAAGTGCACAGGTTTCCCATTCGCGTCGATGCCGTCCGACTTTATTTTGACCTGGCCAAACATGCTTGAATAAACAACAAGCGTGTTTTTCAAAGTGCCGGGTGTGATCTTCGATTTGGATTCGTTCAGCTTCCATGTGCCCATTTGCGGATCGGCGGCAAAGCACACTGCAGATCCTAAAAAGCAAAACGCTAGCGTTAATCCGGCAGTTTTCGTTTTCATGCCCCCCATCGAATTGGGATTTCAATGAAGCGTCAATATTTTTCGACGCTCACAACAGCTGTGAGGGCGTTGAGTCTAACGACAAATCGCAAGCTCGCTAAAGTGCCGCGAACGATCGTCACGTTGCAAGAGAACTCACAACATCGGCAGTGATTTCCTGGATTTTGGCGCCGGAAATTCCTGATCGAGATTAGCCAGATCTTCTTTGGTCAGTTTGACGTCGATCGACCGCGCGTTGTCACGTAGGTGCTTTTGGTTGCTCGCTTTTGGGATCGCGATCACGCCCGGTTGACGCAGCACCCACGCGAGCGCTATTTGCGATGTGGTCGCATCGTGCCGTTTGGCGATTCTCTCTAACGTCGCATGTTTCAGTAAACCCCGGCCGTGACCAACCGGAGAGTAAGCCATGATCGGAATCCTGTTCTTTCGAGTCCACGAGAGAAGATCGAACTCGATCTCTCGATTCTGCAGATTATATAAAACCTGATTGGCTGCGCAGTTCGTGCCGTTTTCGATCGACCAAAGCTCTTTCATATCGTTGACATCGAAGTTCGAGACGCCCCAGCGTTTGATTTTTTCGGCGGCACGAAGGTTCTCGAATGCCTGGACTGTTTCCGCGAGGTGCATGTTTCTTTCTCGCCAATGCAAAAGGTAAAGATCGATCGTGTTGATTCGGAGACGCTTCAGACTGCGCTCACATGCTTTTGGCAATTCCGTACGGGAAGCGTTATGTGGATAGACCTTCGTGACAACGAATGCGCGATCGCGTTGACCTTCGATTGCATCGGCCACGACTTCTTCCGCGCCGCCTTCGCCGTACATCTCGGCCGTGTCGATCAATGTCATACCGAGCTCGATTCCAAGCCGCAATGCAGCGACTTCATCTTTATGGGCCCTGGTATTCTCTCCCATGCGCCATGTTCCCTGACCCAGCACGGGAACGCGCTCGCCATCGGGGAGAGCAACTGTCTTCATTTGTGTTGATGCATCGTGAGGCTCGTTTTCGTTGGCCTTGTCTTTTTGCAGGAACGGGCGATTGACAAAGCATGGCTAAGAAAATGCGTGCGGTGCAGGTTCCAAAGGCAAAGGGACCGCTGGAATTGGTGGAGCGGGAGATTCCGGAACCCAAACCAGGCTGGGTCCGAGTAAAAGTTGAAGCGTGTGGCGTTTGTCACAGCGACTCGTTAGTGAAAGAAGGACAGTGGCCCGGAATTCAATATCCGCGTGTACCGGGACACGAAGTAATCGGCGTTGTCGATGTTGTGGGCGAAGGCGTGAAACCTTGGAAAACTGGTCAGCGCGTCGGCGTCGGTTGGCACGGCGGCAACTGTGGTTATTGCGATCACTGCCGGCGCGGGGAGTTCTTTGCATGTGAAGTTGCTTTGTTGACGACCGGCATTTCTTTCGATGGTGGTTACGCCGAATACATCGTCGCTCCTGCACAAGCGCTGGCGCAGGTGCCTGACGAACTTTCTGCCATCGACGGCGCGCCGCTCATGTGTGCCGGCGTCACGACGTTCAACGCGCTGCGAAACAGTGGCGCTCGAGGTAGTGATGTCGTCGCGGTGCTCGGGATCGGCGGGCTGGGTCATCTTGGTGTGCAATTCGCAGCAAGGATGGGCTTTCAAACGGTAGCGATTGCGCGGGGAAAAGATAAGGAAGCGTTCGCGAAGAAACTCGGCGCACATCACTACATCGACAGCCAGGCATCCGACCCTGCAGCGGAACTGAACAAACTCGGCGGGGCGAAGGTTGTGATTGCAACCGTAACGAATGGCGATGCGATGGCGGCAACTCTCGGCGGGTTGGCGCCGAACGGGGTGCTGATGGTAATCGGCGCAGGTGGCCCGATTTCAGTCGATTCGATTCTGTTGATCATCGGACAGCGTTCGGTCAAAGGCTGGTATTCGGGAACGTCGATTGACTCACAGGATACGCTCAAATTCAGCGCTTCTCACGGCGTGCAGTCGATGAACGAAGTCTTTCCGCTCGATCGAGCAGCTGAAGCCTACGAACGCATGATGAGCGGCAAAGCGCGGTTTCGCGTCGTTCTGCAAATCGGCGCGAAAAGCTAACGAGCCGAAGTACACGAAGCGCGACCGGCCAACTTATCGGAACTTAGAAAACAGGTTACAAGGGGTGGGACACACTGATGAACCCTGTGTCTTCACTCTTGAGCAGACGTTGACAACGAAATGGATCTCGGATCACGAATGATCGTTACTGGTGTTCCTTTGCGGATAAGCAGCTCGATATCCGTAATATCGCCTTTCAGCATGGCAATCCCCTGCGCCGGGAGATTTGGATCGCGAGAGTCCGGTGTTCCATCCTTAACGTCGGCTTCGACCGCAATCTCGGAAGTATTGGTATTATTGTCTTCGTCCACGCCATAAAGTACATAACCAGTGCGCCCGAGGTCGATTCGCGGAGTGCCTTCCTGCTGGGATTCAGGACTTGGTTGCACCGGCCTGCCATTTTCCCAAAAAGACTTCGCCGTTACCTTCGTTTGAATTGTGGCGTGTCGCGTCGGCGGCAGCGCCGCAGAGACGATCGGACATTGAGTGAAGAATCCATGACTGTCGTGCACAACTACACGGTCCCGCGGCAGATCGATGGTGATTGTAAAATCGAGGTGTGGCACCAGCAGCTTTTCTCCAGGCCGAATCAACGTCGAATCAAGATCATTCACGCGGATGATCGCTTCGGTGCTAGAGTCAAGTTTTCGCGCGATTGCTGCAAGCGCATCGCCGCGCCTCACCGTGTATTCAGTTTTGCGAGGCGAAGGCTCTTTTGAGAAGAAGATTTCGGTGTTCACGTCGCCAAGCAGGTCACGCAACTCCCGGGTGACCGGCGACTTCGGCGCAGTGATGAGCGCTTTCACGAGGATTGCACGCGCTTCGTTTAATTTTCCTTCGTGAACCAAACCCTGGGCCCGTTTCAGTTTCTTCACATTCGGATGCACGTAGGTCACCCACGGAATCGACTTGTACCTCTCCAATTCGAGTGGGCGAAAGACGACGCGCGCGAAGTACACGCCGCCGCTCAAGATCGCAACGCCGAGCAGAACAACGATACACTTTTGCCAGAAAGACATTCTCACCGAGCTCGGAGATCAATAATTTCCATTTATTAAAGACATCTTTTGAGCGATGCAGGTTCATTCCCGCATTTGTCGGCCGGGGGCGGGAAGGTTCGCCCCAATATCTGGTAGCGTCATGCCCGCTATGAAGAAAACCTTTGATGGTATGCCCAAATTACCACGGGCGTTCGCTCTGCGAGCCGACCGGGGAACCTTGAAGAACCTCGGCTCGCTCGGTAGGGCCTTAATTTCATCCAAGGATCTGAAAAATTAGGAAGCTGATGACGATCGTTTGGGCGAGAAAGAAGACCGCATAGAACTCATGATAGCGCTCATTTCGTGTGATCGCAGCAGTGATCAGACCTACGAAAAAAAACAGGCCACTGACGAAGTATTTGGGTCCTAAAGCAAGAAAGTGGGGGACGCCTTTCAGCAGCGAATCGACGATATCGACCGGAGTAAACAGCCCGAAAAGAATAAAGAATGCGCGGTGATTCGCGTAATAGTGCGTCTTGTAGTCAATGGCACTGTCGACGTCGCTTTCCCGCGGAAAGAGTAACAGTGACGCCAAATACAAGATAGTTGGCGAGATAAGCACAAAAATGAACAGCAAAAACGTCCATGGTTCCTGATTGCGCCATCGGTAGAAAATCCACCAGGCGATCACCAGAAATAAGAACAGGTTAATGATCCAGATGGCATGCACCCAGTAGACCCGTCGTACGGAGCGGGCTTGTAGCATTTCGCCTACGCCCGCCAGTACCCGAGTCATGCCCAGGGCGAGAATGATTGAGATCAGCACGGAAAGGTACTCAAATGCGCCCATCGGCTAGAGGATTTGTCTTGCGATTTTCGATGCAAGCAAGCATGAAATCGCGATCAAAACCAAACTTTATATCTTGCCAGAGGGTCGGGTTGCGAGTGACTTTTTCTGTCACCGCCTTCATCGGGTTGTCTGCTTGCTAATTGTTGCCCCTGTCCTTTGTCCGAGGTTTTACATGGCGGAAGTGGTGCCGATACTGCCCCGGCGCAATTCTTAGCGCCCGCTGAAAGACGCTGCGCATTGAATTCACATTTCCAAAACCGCACTCGCTCGCGATTGACTCCATGCTGTTCTGACTTTCTTCCAGTCGGCGACGAGCAGTCTCGACGCGAAGACGCTCGACGAACTTCGCGGGCGTGGTTTTCATTTCTTTCGTGAAGACCCGGGCGAAATTTCGGGGACTCATCGCCACGCGTTGCGCCAGCACCGGCACGGTCAGCGGTTTGTGTAGGTTGTCGAGCACCCAGGATTCGAGTTCGCGTAATGGTTTTCGATCGGTCAATTGGAGTGATAATGCGGCGCTAAATTGGGATTGGCCGCCAGGCCGGCGCAAATAGAGCACGAGGTTGCGCGCTACCTGCAGCGCCAGTCGCGAGCCATGATCTTCTTCCACCAGCGCCAGGGCGAGGTCCATCCCAGCCGTAACACCGGCCGACGTATAAACATTTTTGTCACGAACAAATATTGGATCGGGATCGACATGTGTGCGCGGCGCACGCCTGATCAGAACTTCGCACCAGTTCCAGTGCGTTGTGGCACGTCGACCGTCGAGCAAGCCGGCGCGCGCCAGCAACATGGCGCCGGTGCAGACGGAGCCGATTCGCCGAATTCGTCCAGCGACGGTCTTTAACCAGCGAATGACTTGAGTGCTTACTTCGTCATTCTCAATTGCGCTGCCGCCGGCTACGAGCAGTGTGTCAATGTTTCCGCGGAGCTCGCGAAATGTTTTGTGCGCGATGATTTCCAAACCGCAATTCGTGATAAATGAGCGGTGAGTGGAAGTAGTCACAACTTCAGTGAAATAGATTGGTCGCGTGCCCGGGTTTTGCCTGACAAAGATTTCCGACGCCCGAGCAAAGACCTGCAGGGGTCCGACCAGGTCGAGGATCTCGGCGCCGGGCGCAGCCACAAAAACAATCCGGCGTGTTGCGCCAGATGAATTGTGATTCATCGCGATTCGCCGCTGATCAAGCGTCACAAACTTTTCCTGTCGGTCTTCACAAATTTATCCGCCGCGGCGTCGAATGTTTTCTTGTCGTCTTCCGAACAAAAATAATAGGTCTTGCCTTTGTAGACAGATTTTGGAGCTGTGGCAGGATCGACATTCATTCCACACACCGGACAGACGGTTCGTCCGGCCGTGGAAACAGGCGTGGCGGCGTAAGCCTGATTCGAATCGGGATTCATCCAGCCTTGTCCCTGATACTCCAGGTCATAGGCTGTCTGTTGAGCGACCTCACGGCCGAAGTAGCGCTCGACCACTCGAAGTGCCAGATCAATGCCGGAGGAAAGTCCGCCTGCCGTAGCAAGGTTGCCCTCCTCGACGAATCTAGCCCCGCGCTTGAGCTGAATATCGGGAAAGTCGTCCGCAAAACGAACAAACGCGCCGTGATACGTCGTCGCGCCTTTACCTGACAAGAGACCGGTCTTCGCCAGCACAAACGCGCCAGTGCAAACCGACATCGTCACATCGGCAGATTTTGCAGACCGGCGGATCCATTCCAACGTTGCCTTGTCTGGCTGACTCTGGGCTGGGATGACGATTACTTTGGGCGCGGGAGCATTTTCAAACGTGTAGTCGGGAACAATCTTCATCCCACCGCTTGCACGAATGGGTGAAGTCGATTCGGACACGGTGTAAAGACGGAAAGGACGATCCGTCCTCCCGGGAACCATGACATCTTGAAACACTTCCCAGGGTCCGGTGAAATCGATCACTTGTGCGCCTTCGGAAATAAGAAATGCCACCGGTATACTGCCTTCCGCGGGCGGCTTGAGCGGGTTTGTTTGGACTGCGGATTCCCCGGCTTGAGCGCCGCTTGGAGAGTTAGTTGGGCTTGAACCGAAAAGTTGACCCAAAACTGTAAGCGTAATTGCAGTCAGCAAGCCGAATTCCGGCGCAGTTCCGAGTAATCGTCTCCAATTAATGGTGTTTGTTTGTGCATTCATAACAGTTAAGTTCTCGACACGAACGGTTGGCAGCAACGACAATTATCATCATATTTCTGCCACGATCTCAAATAACAGGTGACGCCACTGCGCCGCAGAATGGCCTGTCATCGTTCGGGCTCCAATTTCAGGCTTGTGTTCGAGCACTCGGCGCTCGCGTTCGCGGCCCAAGCCCGAGCGCGTTTACCCCGTAACAACAACTTTGGCCAGAAGCTCGGTGTTATCCGAGATTGTAGAGGCGAAATTCGCAACGATGACCTTTTTGGATCCAACTTGCCACCTTGTCGCCTCGGCGTGGCACGTCAAATAATGTTTCTTTGCCGCGGTCCCGTCCTTTCGTTTCTGTGCGACGTGGTTCGCCGCGTTGCCGTGTGCCGCAACAAGTGAACCAAAATCTCGCTCGTTTCGCGTGCGCCTGATCGGCCTTGTGTGGTTGTCCTGCCGTAAATAATGTCAGGCATGTCAGCAGATGTTCGCGGGTGTATCGTTTTCACACATGAGATTCGTTAGGTCGATATGACCAGTGCAAAATCGCAGTACGACGTGGTAATTCTCGGTGCCGGGCATAATGGCCTGGTAGCAGCAAGCTATCTTGGACGCGCAGGCCTGAGTGTTCTACTTCTGGAAAAAAGCAATTACATCGGTGGTGCGACGACTTCGCAGAAAGTGTTTCCGGATTACGATGCGCAGCTGTCGCGATATTCATACCTCGTCAGTTTATTCCCGGAGAAAATCATCCAAGACCTCGGATTGAATCTTGAACTGCGCCGGCGCGCGACCGCGTCGTTCACGCCTTATCTGAATCATGGACAGCATGACGGACTGCTGTTGAGCAACGTCGACGAAGAAGTCAGTCGTCAGTCAATGTTCGAACTGACCGGGAATAATACGGAGTTCGAACGGATGAAGGCGTTTTACAATCTTTCACACATTTTTGCCGAGCACGTTTGGGACACGATGTTGGAGCCGTTGCTTGGGAAGGAAGAGTTGCGGCGCCGGCTTGATCGCGATGACATTTCCCGGGAAGCGTGGCGCAGTTTGGTGGAGGAACCGCTCGGGATCGCGATTGAGCGGTATTTGAAGAACGATCTCGTGCGCGGACTGGTCTTCACGGATGCTAAGATTGGCGTCCTGACGCATCCACATGATCCGTCGTTCTTGCAGAATCGTTGTTTCATTTATCATCTGATCGGCAACAAAACAGGGGAATGGAAGGTGCCGGTCGGCGGCATGGGTGCGGTAGCACTGGAACTGGAGCAGGCGGCGCGTAAAGCTGGCGCGGAAATTCTGACAAATGTCGATCTTCGCGTGCTCGGCCTGGCAGGAAAGCAGCGTACGGTTGAATTTTACGCGCG